>OHZK01000493.1_pt1 | contig 18818 bp, 10 predicted proteins | sample 1580401 | NCBI WGS metagenome assembly OHZK01 (sample SAMEA3882530, study PRJEB24775) | human gut metagenome | biome: human-associated habitat; feature: intestine environment; material: feces | place: Netherlands | collected 2009/2010
TAGCCTTTGGAGTTATCTCCATAAGCTTTGGAGTTATCTCCCAAGACTATGGAGTTAACTCCAAAGGCTTGCGGAGATAGAACAAACAGGAAGAAAACCCTTAACCATACAGCAAGAAATGTTTAGGGATGCGGATAAGATATTTTAAGGATGAATCTGATTTTAAAACCACACAATTCCTTACGGATGAAAAAACTCCCCAATGTCCTTCTTTAAAAAAGTGAAACAATATATGACAGGAAGATATACATCTGACTATACATACAGGACAGAAATATGAAGTGAGGGCATATATGCACCCAAACTTTTTATGAAAATACAGGCACTCTTGAGAAATCGCAAGCGGCTGCATAAATGAAATTAAGAGAACAACCTAAAATTCCTGAAAAACGTAGTAAAGGCCGCCCTTTTATTAAATCTTCCCAAAGCCATAGATACCCCCCACAAACCACATATATTATAATGTTTATGCAATGAAATACGAAGGATGGTATGGATATAGTAATCAGCTCCGGATCATCCACATAATCGGAAAACATATTCCTCATCCATCTCAAGAAAAGAATAGTAGCGTGCAATTTATCTTTGTCATGACCGGCAGAGTTACTGATGTTTGCACCTTCAACATTCCTCCAACATACAGGCTGCCCCGGCAAAGAAATAACACCCCCCGCATGACGGGCAAAAGCAGCCCACGTAGCATCATCCGAACACCAAGCCATAGGAAAATGAACAAAACCACCCGCCGACTGCCATATCTCCCGACTGAACACGTACTCTACGGCAGCCGAATCTATCTTTCCCTGTAACTTATCTAGCAGCAGCCGGTAACAAGACACACTTCCTTCTTCCAAAGGACGATTGGCACGTATCCGCTTGTTTTCACCATCAATGACAGCTAATGGAAAACGAAAGAAATATCCTCGCTGATGGTGTGGGCGCGACAAAACCTCCATGACACGTTCCACACCATCAGCCGGCATCAAATCATCATCCGAGAAAAGCCAGATAAACGGCTCTGCAGACAGCTGGATACACCTCTCCCAATGGGGCACCAAATCTTTGCCCCCCATATTTTCGCTAAAGCGATGATACACCAGATTTACCTTATTCTGATAAGATTCCACAATCTTATCCAATCTTTCAGGACTTGCATCATCACCTATATATAACACGAACTCATCTTTATGGGCCTGAACTGCAATTGAGTCGAGCGTTTCCTTAAGGAAACGCCCCTTGTAGGCAGGAATAACAATTGCCAATTTCTTTATTTGCTCCACTTTACAAAGACTGCATATCGTTCAACTTCTTGTAATATCCATTCAAGGCTATCAGTTCATCGTGAGTTCCTCTTTCTACGATATCGCCTTCATAAAGTACACAAATTTCATCGGCATTCTTAATGGTACTCAATCTATGTGCGATAGCGATAGTAGTACGCGATTTCATCAAACGCTCCAACGCTTCCTGAACCAAACGCTCGGACTCTGTGTCAAGAGCCGAAGTAGCCTCATCTAATATAAGGATAGGAGGATTTTTCAAAATTGCACGGGCTATACTGACACGCTGACGCTGACCACCGGACAAACGCCCTCCACGATCACCAATCATCGTGTCATATCCTTTTTCCGTTTCCATAATGAAATCATGTGCATTCGCTATCTTGGCAGCTTCTATTACTTGCTCCATAGTGGCATTCTCTACACCAAAAGTAATATTGTTATAGAAGGTGTCATTAAACAGAATAGCTTCCTGATTTACATTACCAATCAGAGAACGTAAACTGTGGATGGATACATCTTTCACATTTTTGCCGTCAATCAGCAATGCACCCTCCGATACATCGTGATAACGCGGTACCAAGTCCACTAAAGTAGACTTTCCGGAACCGGACTGGCCCACCAGTGCAATCGTTTTTCCTTTAGGAACAGTCAGATTGATATGGTTCAAGACCGGACGCCCTTCTACATAGCTGAAACTTACATTTTTAAACTCTAACTTATCTGTGAAAGCGTCCAATGGCAAAGGCTGCTCCGGCTCTACGATATGATTTTCCGCTTTCAATATCATATCAATTCGCTCCATACTGGCCAATCCCTGCGGAATATTATAAAATGCTCTTGAAAATTCTTTCAAAGGATTGATGATACTATAAAGGATAATCAGATAAAATATGAAAGTAGCCGCATCCATCGGAGCATAGTTTGTATTTAAGATTAAAGCACCGCCAAACAACAGCACGGTCACAATCACACAAGTGCCTAAAAACTCACTCATGGGGTGGGCTGAACTTTGCCGGATAATCATCTCGTTCATTGCATCGCGGAAGTCATTGTTTGTTTTAGAGAACCGGGCAGACATTTTGCTTTCGGCTATAAACGCTTTGATAACCCTTAAACCTCCTAATGTTTCATCCAATTGGGACATAATATCTCCCCATTGCGCCTGTGCTGTAGAGGACTGTCTTTTCAGCTTCCGGCTGACAACCCCCATTATCCAACCTGTCAGAGGTAAAATAAAGATAACAAAAAGCGTCATTTGCCAACTTACCGAAAACAGAGTGACAAAACAAACCAAAAGAGCGATAGGATTACGGATAAGCATATCGATGGAACTGGTCAACGAGTTCTCCACCACCGTAACATCCGCACTCATACGGGCTATGATATCTCCTTTACGTTCTTCTGAGAAAAAACTCAAAGGAAGACTTAACACTTTATTATAAACCTGAATACGGATATCCCGGACAATACCTGTACGCAAAGGTACCATGACAGCCGCAGAAGCAAAATAACCGGCAGTTTTCAACATAGTCATAAAGATAAGTATTCCTCCCATCATGGCAAGTGTATAGAACGCACCATTTGTAGCCACAAAATTGCTCACAAAGTAATAGGCATTATTTATGAGTACATCCTTATCCAAATTATGAATATCCATAGGAATGTACTCATAAGACTTGGTATCAATTTTGAACAGAATGTTCAAAATTGGCACAATCGCCATGAACGAAAACACATTAAGCCATTGCGACAGAAAGTTCAGTATCAATGCCCATGTCAAATATTTGCGGTATGGAAGAATATACCGCTTCAACAAACTAAAGAACTGTTTCAGCATAATTATCAATTATATATAATGCCGCAAAGGTAACAAAAAAGAAATAATCACCCAAGATTACCCCACTTTATCCCCTAATATTTGTTCATACACGGCAAGCCTTCTTTCCTGCATCTGTCCGGGGTTATATACTTGCCGCAAACTGTCTTCCGCATGGGTAACCAACTGTCTCTGCAACTGCGGATTACTTGACAAGGCTATGACAGCTTCTGCAAATCCGGCAGGGTCATCAACAATCAAGCAATCTTCACCATCCTTAAAATCAATGCCTTCCACACCCTTTGCCGTCGTTACAAAAGGTACTTTTGACAATACAGCATCTAATATTTTCATACGCATACCACTACCGATACGTATTGGAACAACAGCAACACTGCCTTTTAAAAAAGAGCCCAGATCTTCCACATAGCCTGCCAGCTTCAATTCCGGGTATTCGGACTGCAAACGATTGATACACTCTCCACGCCATTTACCAATTACTTGCAATGTAAACGAAAAATGACGTTTACGCAGATGCGGAATCACTTCGTGACAGAACCATGCCACGGCATCCAGATTGGGAAAATGATCCTCACTTCCCACAAAAGTCAGGCGTCCGCTTTGGACCGGAACAAAAGGCTGTTCCAGCCTGTCACCCACTTGCACCACAGCCGGAGAAGTGTAGATATGGTCTTTCCGTCCTATGAAGTCCTCCATAATTTTACGGTCTACTTCAGTCAGAACAATAACATCTTTATATTTCAATAATGCACTGCGCTCAAAATCCTTTGCTATATGAAACAACATCCTGTCACCGGCAGTCTGTTCCCTGAACAAAGTAATCTCCTTTTCATTACGGATGTAGCGGAGTTCATGATGCACAAAAATAGTCTGTACATTTTCAGGCAACAAGAATCCCAATGACAACAGTTCATAAAACTCTACTTGAATAATATCAAAACCTGAATGAGCCACCTGAGAAACATACTCCACATACCCCTGGTCTAGCGGCTGGAAACAAGAGCTGAACAAAGTACTCTTTCCCCGTACTAAATCCACAACTTCGCCCGTTTCATCCGTCCATATCTGTTGCCGGTTCATTTTACGGGTTACAGACGCATGTATCTTTTGCAGCCATTTATAATAAAAAGGATGTTTAATTTTGGGTAATCTGACAGTTTTAGTTTTAGGAGTATAAATAAAGAAATCCACATTATCCCAAATTTTCTTCAATGACTCTACATCTTGCATACGTCTCCCTGTTTCAGGATAAAGCAATACAGATACGGCCATCTTATGACGCAGATATTCCACCATATTAAAGAAAGCTTGATTACCGCCCGAATCCAGCGGATAAGGAATGTACGGAATAATAAAAAGAATTTTCTTTCTCATACTAATTGAATTTAAACAATAGTCTAATGTCTAATTTAATTTTTAGTTTAATACAGCAAATGCTATGTAGTGTATAATGCAAAGATACAAGAAAGACTGCATACTAAAATGTTAATTATCGTTTCTTTTTAAAAGTTCAACAAAATTCCTGTTTTTTGAAAAAAAAACAAAGAAGCAACTTGTTTATTTACCTGTATAACATTACATTTGTAGAAATAAAACAAGAACTAACTTAACAATAAAGCATGAATGCACTTCCCTTGGTCAGTGTAGTGGTACCTAATTATAATTATAAACGATACCTCAATCTACGAATTCAGAGTATTCTGCAACAGACCTATCAGAATATCGAACTGATTTTACTTGATGATGCCTCAACAGACGGTAGCGAAGAGGTATTATCGGACTATCAAGACCATGCCAAAGTGAGCCATATTCTATTAAACGAACACAACACCGGAAATCCATTTAAACAATGGTTTAAAGGCATGCAATTAGCCAAAGGAAAATATATATGGATAGCCGAAGCCGATGACTTGTGTGAGCTTACTTTTTTAGAGAAAGTAGTTCCTTTAATGGAGAAATACCAACAAGCCGCCGTATGCTTTGCCGGTTCCAAGTATATTGATAAAGACGGTAATGTGCTGAGTTACGACATGAACAAATGGAAATCTGCCATACCTCCATACGCCGTATTCAATGGGAAGACTTATGCCGAACATAACCTTTACTGGCGCAGCTATATAGCCAATGCAAGCTCGGCCATTTTCAGAAAAAGCATGGTAAATGCCCAAAATATGGAACAATGCCTGCAAATGCGCTACAGCGGCGACTGGCTGTTCTGGTTTTATATGGCAATGCAAGGAGACATTATAGAAAGATATGAAGTACTGAACTACTTCAGACAACATAACCAGAAAGTTACCGTCAAAGCTGAAAACAACGGAGGGGGTAAGAGCGAAGATATTGAGATAGTACGCATTATGGAACAACACCTTACCCACCTGAGCAGATACAAACGGTGCATACGAAGGGGAATGCTTTACAACCGCATTGCCAAACTAAGCACAACAGACCGGGTAAAACTGCAATTATGGGAACTCCTCCGGCAGAAATTAAACGGAACGCGGAAAGACGGACGTCTGGAGCGCCTCAACCGGATAGCACGGCTATTCTGTCCTTTTGTTCTGACTATGAAAAGAGACCGCCTTACTCCTTCCCGAGAAATAGGATAAGAAACGGAAACTGCTTGCCCATATTTTCGGGCGGACTCACATGTCTGCCCCTAAAGTGAACAAATTGGCAGCCAATTTTACTTTTGGCATACCCTCTTTTGATATTTCTAAAATTCTGTTTACCTTTGTTGTCAATCATCCGGATTGATTCAAACAAATGCAAACTTTACTAAAACAAATGAAATATCTCCGTTCACTCATGCAGCAATCTGTAACAGCATGTAAGAATCAGGCTAAGCTTATCCAACAGTTTACTCTTTCTTTACTTTACTTATTAATCATACATATAGTTGCTTTACTTTTTTTCTTCCTGTTCCGGCTTGTCCTGTTCACCTCAATAGATTATCAGTTTCCTCCCGATATACAAAACAACTTTCTCATGCAAGCCACTGCATTTATAAAAGGGCTATGGTTTGACAATGTTATAGCTTGCTACATATTGCTGTTACCATTAGTCATTTTATGGATAACTGCTCTCTGCAACTATCACTCCAAGTGGGTATTCAGATTTATCTCTATCTTTTTCATTCTATTTTATTCACTGTCGTTCATTATTTCGGCAGCCAACATCCCTTATTTCTCCTATTTTTTTAAGACAATCAATTCTTCCATTTACAATTGGTTCGGATATGGAGCCACTACTGCCGGAATGGTATTGGGTGAGACATCGTTCTATTTCCCTATTTTTCTAGGACTGATATCTATTCTTCTGCTGTCAGGAAGTGTACTACGGTTATCTTCTTATTTCTATCATCTCATCAATTCGAAATCTACTTCCATCAGCCCGATAAACCGCCTATGTATATTCGCCGCCGGTGCTGTTTGTATAGGACTTTGTCTATTCGGAATACGGGGACGCATGGGATATAACCCCATCAGGGTAAGTCAAGCATACTATTGTACCGATCCATTCCTGAATCAGCTAGGGGTTAATCCTGTCTTTAATCTACTTACCAGCACACTGGATGATAACCGTAAGGAAAACCGCTATCTTCACCTGATGCCGGAACAGGAGGCAATAACCAATATGCAAAGTATATTGCAAAGAAAAGGAATAGAAGGCATCTCCCCCATTGCACGTGAAGTGAAATGCGCAGCCGTCCCTACACAAAAGAATGTTGTTCTTATTTTCATGGAATCGATGTCGGCCAACTTGATGGAGCATTTCGGATCTACCAAAAAACTGACTCCTTTCCTAGACAGCCTTTATCTGGAATCTCTCAGTTTTGACCATTTTTATTCAGCGGGCATACATACCAACCACGGAATGTATGCCACCCTCTACTCTTTCCCTGCCATCATGAAAAGGAATGCCATGAAAGGAGCAGTGGTACCTGTCTATTCGGGATTGCCCACCGTATTAAAGGATAATGGCTATCGGAACCTGTTCTTCATGACGCACGAATCACAATACGATAATATGAACGCTTTTCTCCGCACTAACGGATTTGATGAAATATATGCACAAGAAAACTACCCAAAGGATAAAGTCGTTAACAGCTTTGGTGTACAAGACGATTTCCTATATCAATATGCCTTGCCCATTCTGAACAAAAGAGCAGAAGAAAGACAACCTTTCTTTACCGTATTGCTTTCTATCAGCAACCATCCCTCGTATGTGATACCTGACTATTTCAAACCACACAGCACAAAGCTTGAAGATCAGATTGTGGAATACGCGGACTGGGCCATCCGGCAATTCATGCAAGAAGCACGCAAACAACCTTGGTTTGAAAATACAATCTTTGTTTTGCTGGGTGACCATGGGAAATTGGTAGGAAGTCCGGACTGTGAAATACCACAATCCTACAACCATGTCCCACTAATGATTTACGGAAAAGGCATCAAGCCCGAAATCAGACAAGAGCCGGGCGGCCAGACTGATGTGGCACCGACTTTACTCGGACTGCTGAACATGAGTTATACCCAAAACGACTTCGGCATAAATTTGTTAACAGAACAACGCCCGTATGTCTATTTCTCCGCCGATAATTTGATAGCGGCTACAGATACAACCCACCTATATATTTATTCTCCACATGACCGGCAGGAATTCAAATATAAGAAGCAAGGAAATGCCTTGCAACTTGTAACAGGGGAGGACAGTACATTCTACGTGATGAAAAAATACTGTTTCTCCACATTGCAGAGTGCGGAGTATCTGGTAAAAGAGCACAAGACTGTCAATAAAGCTACCGGACAATAAGGTGGGACGGGTTTCACCGCCTTGCCTTCCTTAACGGTCATACCCCAACTTCTCCTCGTTATAATCAGAGGCTATGTAGGTAGGACGGCCTTTGGTCTCCTTGAAAATGCGCCCCACGTACTCTCCTATAATTCCCAAAGAGAAAAGCTGGATGCCACCTAAAAAGAGCATGACAATGATCAAAGTGGGGAAGCCGGCCGTTTCATCACCATAAAGCACGGTCTTTATCAGAAAATAAATGGCATAAATAAAACTGGAGATTGAACAGAGCACTCCGCATACCGTGGCGATGCGCAAAGGGGCGATAGAGAAAGAGGTTATCCCTTCGACAGCCAGATTCAACAGCTTGAGAAAGTTCCAGGAGGAATGGCCCATCAGCCTGTCTCCGCGATCAAATTCAATGCTTTTCTTCTGATAGCCTATCCAGCAAAACAATCCTTTTGTATAACGCTCGCATTCGCGCAGACGACGCAACGTGAGCACACAACGACGGTCCAGAAGTCTGAAATCGCCCACATTGGGCAAAATATCAATACGGCTCATCCGCTGAAGTATACCATAAAAAGCCAGAGAGAACTGACGACGCAACCAGCTTTCCTCGCCACGGGTACGCCGTTTGGCATAAATGTCATCATATCCTTCTTCCCAATATTCCAGCATCTGGTCTACCAGTTCCGGAGGGTCCTGCAAATCAGCATCCATCACAACGCAGCAATCGCCGGTGGCGTAATCAAAACCCGCCAGCATGGCTACCTCTTTACCAAAGTTACGCGAAAGGTTGACATAATTCACCCGCTTGTCCTGCTGCCTCAGCCGGCGGAGGCATTCCAGCGTAGTGTCGCTGCTGCCATCATTGACAAACAGGATTTCCCACTCATAAACGGCATTGCGGTTGACAAGCTCTATCAAACGTTGATACAGAGTGGGCAGCATCGCTTCCTCATTATATACCGGAATCAAAAGAGTCACTTTCTTCATATCATTCTTCACTATCATAAAGACTCCTCAAAGATATTACTTTTGTTTGAAAACAAACCTCACTAATAAAAAATTTACCGGAATGGCAATGAGAAACACTGGGATGGGAGCCAACGGACGGGAAAAACCCAACCGCAGAAAGAGATTCAACAATCCGATATGTATCAGATAATTTGTCAGATGTGCCCCCCCGAAGCCAAAAGCTTTCTTCCAGGAAGGAGGCTGCCCGAAAGTAAAATAAGCCGTAAGATAAAAGTTGGCAACAAAACTCAGCACATATCCCAAGGTATAGGCTACATTGACCTGAATGAATTTTTGCAAGACAAAATAAATGCCATAGTGCAGCCCTGTAGCAAAAAGGCCTACCATTACAAATCGCAGGAACTCGGGTATCTGTTTCAGTTTATTCATTTTCATTGATTTAAAATGCAAAGTTAGGTATTACTAAAGAATTATTCGTACTTTTGCGACAGTAAATATAAAAGACCGAAAAATATATGTCAGACAAGAAAAAAGCATTTTGGTTCATAGCCTTACTAAGCACACTTGTAATAATCCCCTTTTTGGGAGAAACTATTTTTTACTCTAAAGGGGAACCGCGCGAAGCAATTGTGGCATACTCGATGTTGGAAAGCGGCAACTGGATATTGCCTTTGAACTACGGAACAGACATCGCCTATAAACCTCCTTTCCTGTATTGGTCTATTGCAGCTATTTCCGCCATTTTCGGAGGGGTGAGCGAATTCTCGTCCCGTCTGCCGTCCGCTATCGCTTTTCTAGCTATGCAGTTCGTGTTTTTCGGATTCGTAGCCCGCTATAAGGATACAAAGACAGCAGTCATTACCTCCCTTTTACTGCTCACTTCATTCGAAGTGCACCGGGCGGCGGTGGCTTGCAGGCTGGATATGCTACAGGTTTCCTTCATCGTCATCTCACTTTGCTTACTATTTCGCTGGGACGAAAAAGGCTGCAAGGGAATACCTTGGACGGCTGTCGTGCTGATGGCATGCGGCACGCTGACCAAAGGACCTGTGGGTTCTATATTCCCCTGTATGTGTATCGGTATTTACCAGCTGATACGGGGACGCTCATTCGGCAAGACTTTCCTTTCCTTATTCGGAATCGGGCTGCTTTCCCTTATTCCATTGGGAATCTGGTTTTATGCGGCCTGGCTACAGGGAGGACAGCCGTTTATGGACCTGATGCTGGAGGAAAACACCGGACGCTTTGTCGGCAAAATGTCATACCCGTCGCATCACAACCCTTTATGGTATAACTTCCTGACCATTATATGGGGGTGGACACCTTGGACATTGGTCTTGCTTATCTCACTATTCGGACTGAAATGGAATGAAATGCACCTGCTGCCCGCAGGAAACTCTTTCACCGGACGCATCAGGAAGGTTTGGGATAACATCCGCTCACAATCCCCCATACAGCTGTTTATCTGGATAGTGATTATCGCTATTTTTGTCTTCTATTGTATTCCTAAAAGCAAACGCAGCGTCTATTTGTTGCCTATCTATCCATTTATGGCTGTACTGATTGCCCAGTATCTGGAGGCGTTAATGCAAAAAGGGGCGAAAGTGTTCAAAATATCGGCTTATATCTTCGCCTCGCTCTGTTTGTTACTCACCGTGGTGTTTTTTGCTGTACGCTGTCAGATGATACCGGACAGCATATGGGGCAACGGACGTCATGCTGCCGAAAACATAGCGTTTATGCAAGCTTTGGAAAGCACGTCCTTTTCTATTTCCAAATGGCTGATTATAGTATTGCCGGTAGTGGCTGCCATCTGTACATTAAGGCTGGTTATCAAAAAAAGTAGTACGGGGTCACTCCTCTATGGAATCACCGGTTGTGTTCTTTGCCTGTTTGTCGCTTTAGACGGGGTATATCAGCCAACAATACTAGCTGTAAAATCCGATAAGCATCTGGCAGAGGATATCAGAAAACAGGTGCCTGAAGGAGTCGTTTATTCATATACAGACAGAATGATACGGTTTTATTGTACAAATTATTATATGAATAACCAAATGCGGAATTTCACACTGGAAAATCCGCAAGAAGGGTATGTCATACTTTCTGCAAATGCACAAGAGGAGTTTTTAAAGAATTACAATGCAAAGTATCAGCTGGAAGAGGTCTTCCATACAGATTACAGAAGTTGCGACTTACGCAATACGGTAATCATGTACAAGTTCAACGAGAAACGGAAATAGTTATATCCGGCAGATTCTGCACCGATTGGGACGCGGACTATATGAATCAGTATGGAATTCATATAGTCCGCGTCCAAGTTTTACTATCTGTTCCCTAAATCATCATAAACGGTTTGCAATATCGCCTTACCCTTATCCAGACGGGATTCGTCAGCTTCAGGCTCATCAAAAAGAATACTGCCGGAATTATTATCAAACACCGTCACCCCTGTACTGTCTCTGAATGAGAACCCATTATTGAAACTATAAAAGGCAAAAGGATACTTATAATCACTTCCCAATACATTACGGCTAAACGTAAATGCAGTATGTTCCAGCCCAAGCTGCCCCAACAAAGTGGCTGCCAAATCGGTCTGATTCATAATCTTGTCCACCTGCATAGGCTGTTTTACCGCTCCACCTAACCATAACAAGGGAATATGATAAAAACGAGGCATCGCATTAGACCCCTCACGCGGGTAATAGAAACCATGATCGGGAAGGCAGATAACTAAAAGATCTTTCCATGCGGGAGTCTGCTTCAACCGGTCAACAAACTTACCCAGACATTCATCTGTATAAGCAAAGGCATTGGGAATTTTATCTTCCAGCCGGTGATAAGGAACTTCGAAAGGTTCATGACTGCTAAGTGTCAGAAACGCAGTATGCCAAGGCCCTTCTTCCTTCCGGTTTCTTAACTGATTATATAAATATTCAAAAGTAATATCATCATTCACTCCCCAGGCATTACTGGTCTGTTCGGCCAATGAAAAATCTGTATTGGCTGTAAGACGCTGATAACCGGTACTCAGCAGATAACTCTTCATATTGGTAAAGTTGATATCACCTCCATACAGGAAATCTGTTTTATAACCCGCCTTGGACAATCCTTCAGCTATAGCAGGCAGCGTACGGCTCTTGGCAGGAATTTTCATTACCGATGCCGTAGGCAATCCAAGGTAACCGCTGAAAGTACAGACTGTTCCACGGTCGGTACGGAAACTATTGGCATAACAGTTTGTAAAAAAGATCCCTTCCTTTGACAGACGGTTAAAGTGGGGTGTCACATCAGGAAGACCGCCTAAAGGTTCTACAAAAGCACCTCCAAAACCTTCCATCAAAATAATAAGAATATTGGGACGCTTGGTATTCAGGACTTGAATAATACTATCCCCATCTGTTGTAGGATAAAGTCCGTCAAACAATGCAGCCCGCTTCTCTTCATCAAAGAAATTGAACTCTGATGCAAAATCCTGGGATTTACCCATAGAAGACAACAAACTGAAATCGGGATTGACCGCCGAATGATTCAAGAAAGGTTCGTTGCTGAAATATACTTGCCCTATATTAGAAGTGGATTCCGTTACACCACCACGTATAATGATGAAAAGCACACCTCCTAATAACAGCATTCCCGCAGTTCCCGCTATCCGTTTCCGGGTGGCGGTCAAAACGGAAGGCGTGATTTTCAGCAAGACCCAACTATTCAGGGCTATGAGTAACAAGATGGCAAGAACCCTCAGCAAGATAAATCCGACGGAAACACTCGCCAAAGCTTCCTTCGGTGAATCGATATAAAGAAAAACAGATGCGTCCAGTTTAAATCCCCAGAATGTGTATAATGCCATATCTACCACAAAAATGATAGAAATAAGCGCGGCAGCCAAAATATAATACCCGTAAAGTATTTTTTTCAAAGGGAATTTCCTAAACCAAATACTTATCAGTACCAACAAGAATGGAAATGCAGTAAGATATCCCGCCGTAGCAGCATCAAGACTGGCGCCATGAACCATTACCTGCATATAATCGGCAAACCCGAATCCTTTTTCAATGGAACCATTATAGAGCATGAATAATGGTTTCTGTAGAATAAATATCAGTAAGACCGTAAAAAAGTACAAGCTGATATAAGCAATCCTCTTTTTCATATCTTCAGTTCTTTATTATTTCCGTCCGAAATCAGCCGGGACCTCTCCCCATCGGTCGGTTTCCCACTTCAATAAAGGTGTGGTATATTTATTTTCTTTCAGCCAAATTTCGGCCCGTTCTATCATTTGAAAAAGTTTCTCCGTCTGAGGAGTCCGCTCTAGTTTAGTTTTACATTTCTTCTGTTTCACCCAGCTCAACGCATTACGGCTGTCCGAGTAAACAGGCATACTGATATTCTTCTGCTTCATCAATGCCAAGGCATGGACAATGGCAAGAAACTCTCCAATATTATTCGTTCCATAAACAGGACCGAAATGAAAAACCTCCTGTCCCGTAAGCAAATAAACGCCCCGATATTCCATCGGTCCGGGATTTCCACTGCAAGCGGCATCCACAGCCAGGCAGTTCATATCAAAGTTCTCGGGAAGTTGTTTAGGAGTATCTTCTTTTTTAACAGCATTCTTGCCTATATAATGAAAAGCGGAAGAAGCCAAGGCGTGTTCCGCCTCCTCTTTGGTCTCGAATGACTTGTATTGTGCGCCATCATAACCTTTTATCTGTAGCTGGCAGTCAGTCCAGGAGTCATAAACTCCCGGATTGACACCTTTCCATACTACATAATATTTCTGTTTCTTTGCCATTTACATACGTTCAGGCACTTCAATACCCAGCAAGCCCATTGCTGTCTTCACAATCTTGCCCACATTGGCACTCAATGCCAGACGGAAGACTTTCAACGCTTCGTTTTCTTCACGCAGAATACTGAAATCATGATAGAACTGGTTGTATTCTTTCACCAAATCGTATGCATAGTTTGCTATAATGGAAGGATTATAGTCTGAGCCTGCCTGCTTGACAACCGATTTAAAATCAGCCAGCATCTGAATCAAACCTTCTTCTTTTGCGCTCAGTTCCAAACCCGCTGGAATGATTTCGGGAATAACGATACCTGCTTCAGCCGCTTTGCGTAATACAGACTGGATACGGGCATACGTATACTGAATGAAAGGTCCTGTATTGCCATTGAAATCTATCGATTCTTTCGGGTTGAAAGTCATATTCTTACGTGCGTCCACCTTCAGGATAAAATATTTCAAAGCACCCAAACCAACAATACGGGCAATATTGTCGGCTTCTTCTTGGGTCAGACCGTCCAATTTACCTAATTCAGCAGAAGTTTCCTTAGCAGTTTCAATCATTGCTTCCATCAAATCATCCGCATCCACTACTGTACCTTCACGACTTTTCATTTTGCCCTCGGGCAGCTCTACCATACCGTATGAGAAATGAACCAATCCTTTGCCCCATTCAAAACCCAATTTGTCGAGCAAGATAGAAAGTACCTGGAAATGATAGTTTTGTTCATTACCCACTACATAAATCATCTTGTTGATGGGGTAATCCTGAAAACGTAATTTGGCAGTACCGATATCCTGGGTCATATAAACAGAAGTACCGTCACCGCGAAGAAGCAACTTATGGTCCAGTCCTTCGGCAGTCAAATCAGCCCATACAGAGTTATCCTCTTTCCGGTAGAAGAAACCTTTTTCCAGTCCTTCCATCACTTTCTCCTTACCTTCCAGATAGGTATTCGATTCATAATAAATTTTATCGAAACTAACTCCCATCATCTTATACGTTTCATCGAATCCGGCATATACCCAGTCATTCATCTTCTTCCACAAGGCACGGATCTCAGGGTCATTCGCCTCCCACTTACGGAGCATCTCGCGAGCTTCCAGCATCAGAGGAGAGTTTGCCTCTGCCTTAGCCTTAGCTTCTTCTTCATTCAAGCCTTCAGCCTGGTACTGAGCTGTCAGTTCCTTTACCTCAGCCTTGTAATGCTTGTCAAAAGCTACATAATAGTCACCAATCAAATGGTCCCCCTTCTTACCCGATGATTCAGGTGTTTCACCGTTACCATATTTCAACCAGGCCAGCATGGACTTACAGATATGGATACCACGGTCATTCACAATATTGGTCTTGACCACCTTATTGCCATTTGCCGCCATGACATTTGCCAAGGCATTTCCCAACAGGTTATTACGGACGTGCCCCAGATGAAGCGGCTTGTTTGTATTGGGAGAAGAATACTCAATCATCACCAACGGAGAGTTTTCCGTAGCCTTTTCAATACCGTATTCGGGAGCAGCCTGAATAGAATTCAAAAGTTCAATCCAACAATCCGAAGCAATTGTCAAATTAAGAAAGCCCTTCACTGCATTGTAGGCTGAAACCAATTCGGGAGCATGCTCTTTCAGGTATCCGCCTATTTCCTGTGCGGTCTGTTCAGGCCCCTTCTTAGACATTTTCAGAAAAGGGAAAACAACCAAAGTAAGATGTCCTTCAAACTCTTTCTTAGTCTTTTGCAGTTGTACCATTTTTCCGGGTACATCCTGTCCGTACAACGTTTTGATAGCGCTGATAATGGACGTGGTGAGTTTTTCTTCTATATTCATAATATGTACGTACACTTATTTGTTATTGGATTGCAAAGATAGACATTTTAGGCGAAATCCTTCCTATCTTACCTTAATTTACTATATCTCCTCTCTGCAAACGATACTTTTCCGACTGAAAAACGAATAGCCCACAAACGAATAAACATACAACAAGCAATAAAATATGTCTAAAAAATATTTTTATTCATTTTGATATTCAAGTAGATTTACTGTTGAAATCAAATTAAACAAATCAACACACAGGAATGCGATAAACAAATAGATTTGATCTATCCGCCCAATATTTAAATAAGACAATTCCTATTTTAACTACGTTAATAAAATTCCGTATAGTTTTGACTTTCAACAGGTTCACCATGAAAAAAAATATTAAAATATATTATCCTATTTAAATCAAAATACATATATTTGCGATTGTTATTGAATATCACAATTATAAAATACACAAGCAAAAAGAGACCCTAATGAGGTTTGGATGGCCATAAAACCACTATTAGGAAATATGATAATGATAAAAAAGGTAGCATCACAATTTTAGAAAGAGAGTTCAATATATAATGCCTGAAAAATGGCAATGTACAAACCCCTAATAAAAGCCAAGTTTATATGAGCAGATTTTCTTCATTATTATGTAGCTTGCTATTCTGCATGATTACATATGCACAGGAAATTACAGTAACTGGTAAAGTCACCGCAGGAGGCGAAGAAATGCCTGGTGTCACAGTAGCTGTAAAAGGACAAACTCGCGGTACCATCACTTCTATCGATGGCAGCTACCAGATTCAGGTTAACGGCAATGAAAGCCTGATCTTCTCTTTTGTAGGTTACGAAACAGTAACTATACCGGTAAACAGACGCAAAGTGATTAACGTAGAATTAAAGGAAGCAGCCCAAATGGTAGATGAGGTAGTGATAACCGTTCCTTACGGTACTGCCAAAAAATCCACATTTACAGGGTCTGCAAGCTATATTGCCGCCGGTACTATTGAAAAAGCACAGGTCAGTAGTGTATCAAAAGCACTGCAAGGAACTGTAGCTGGCTTACAGTCTTTTTCCTCCAGCGGTCAGCCTGGATCAGACGCCACGATCCTGATTCGTGGAGTTGGTTCTGTAAACGCTTCAACCAATCCCCTCTATGTGGTTGATGGTGTTCCTTACGATGGTGCTCTTTCCTCCATAGCATCTTCAGATATTGCGTCAATCACTGTATTGAAAGATGCAGCTTCCGCTGCATTATATGGCTCACGTGCAGCAAACGGCGTAATTATGATCACCACCAAACAAGGAAATAAAGATAGCGCACCCACCGTTGAATTATCTGCCAAATATGGTTTTTCAAGCCGTGCACGGGCAGACTACGACCAGTTGAATACAAACCAATATTATGAATTATATTGGGAAGCCATGCGTAACTATCGTATGGACAACGGTTACTCTGCCGAAGAAGCTGCTGTATGGGCATCAAGCAATGTTACAGGCAATCTAGGCATCAATCCTTATGGCAGTGCTTATCCTGAACCAATCGGCCATGACGGAAAACTGGTAGCAGGCGCCAAACCATTATGGGACGACAGCTGGGACGACGCCCTTTCACAAGATGCGCACTATACAGATTTAAATGTACGCGTAAGTGGTGGTAGCAAAACCTCCAAGTACTTTGTTTCAGCAGGTTACATGGATGACCAAGGTGCTTATATCTGCTCTGGTTTCAAACGCTATACTCTCCGCGCCAACGTGACTTCAGATATCCGCAAATGGTTACAGATCGGATTGAATGTATCAGGAACTCATTCTGTTCAAGACTATCCCAAGCAAGATGACTCTACCATTTCCAATGTGGTCATGTTTGCCCGTTCATTACCATCATTCTATCCAGTGTATCAACGTGACTTGACAACTGGAGCATATTTATTGGACGAAAATGGTAACCGTATGTTCGATTATGGTGAGTATCGCCCGAACTCGTATGCAAAATATAATCTGCTGGCTTCCATGCCACACGATAAAAGCGAGATAAAACGTGATGCTGCCTCTTTACGTGGTTTTATCCAAATAACTCCTATCAAAGAGCTTGCTTACAAGATGTCTTTGAACATTGACTATAACAACAAAACAAATCATGACTACACCAATCCTACTTACGGTACAGGTTCTATCAGTGGTGGCAGCGTAAGCAAATACAACTACCGCACTACAGGCATGACTTTTAATAATGTCATTAATTATCAACACACGTTCAATGATGTACATGATATCCGTATGATGGCCGGTCAGGAGTACTATGAATATAACACTTCCAATTTCGGCGGAAGCCGCAGCAAAGTCATCATGGATGGATTTTATGAGCCCGACGCAGCTTCCTCTTTAGGTGATTTTGGCGGAAACAGTGACCAATACAAGCTGTTAAGTTTCTTTGGAAGTGCTGAATACTCGTACAATCAAAAATACTTCTTATCGGCTTCTGTCCGTTCTGACGGTTCTTCCCGTTTCCATCCGGATCATCGTTGGGGTACTTTCTGGTCAGTAGGCGCATCTTGGAAAATCATGCAGGAAGAGTTTATGAAGGACACATCAGACTGGCTATCTAATTTATCATTGCGTGCCAGCTACGGAGCACAAGGTAATGACCAGGTAGGTTATTATGCGTATCAGGCGCTCTATTCCATACGCAATAACCTCGGTGAATCCGGTTTGCACGCTTATCGTCTGGCAACTCCTAATTTATCATGGGAAACCAATCTAAATACTAATATCGGCTTGGATTTTGGTTTCTGGAACAATCGTCTAAATGGTACAATCGAATATTTTGAACGTCGTTCCAAAGATTTATTATTCTCTAAAGACTTAGTTCCATCTTCAGGTTTCTCAAGTATGGACGAAAATATTGGTGCCATCAAAAATTATGGATGGGAATTCCAAATCTCAGGATATCCTATCATGACTAAAGATTGGAAATGGAAACTTTCTTTTAATGCTACTACCTATAAAAACAAAATAACCTCATTACCTGCCGAAGAAATGTGGAGTGGCAACAAGAAATGGGTAAAAGGAGGATCGTTATATGACTTCTATTTAGTAGAATGGGCTGGTGTCAATCCTGAAAATGGTAATCCTATGTGGTATCGTTACAATACCAACGGAGAAAAAGTAACCACAGAAGACTATTCATCAACCACACCGGACGACAAAGTAAAATGTGGCAATTCACTACCAGACTGGACTGGCGGTCTTCAATCAGATCTTTCATTCAAAGATTTTACATTATCATTCTTATTCTCTTATTCCATTGGTGGTAAAATCTATAATG
>OHZK01000503.1_pt1 | contig 18631 bp, 10 predicted proteins | sample 1580401 | NCBI WGS metagenome assembly OHZK01 (sample SAMEA3882530, study PRJEB24775) | human gut metagenome | biome: human-associated habitat; feature: intestine environment; material: feces | place: Netherlands | collected 2009/2010
AGGCTTTTCCGTCACGCTGAGCGCACAGAAAATCAGACCGGAACACATTTCGGTCAACATGTACGACGGCGGCATTACTTACCAGGCCGGAAGATGGATGATAGAAGCGGAATACTTGTATAAACACTACACCAAAGATGCCTTTCAGGACGTGAACGCCTTCGACGGATTCATATGCTATGACCTGCCACTGAAAAAAGTATTCAGCAAAATCTCATTCCTCGGACGCTTCGATTACATGGGCGACCATAGCGATGGTACGGCCAACGAGAACGGACACCTCACACTGACCGATGCCGAACGCAAACGTATCACTGGCGGCATCACCCTGAGCATCGCCAAACCGTTCATTTCGGACATCCGTATCAATTATGAGAAATATTTCTACAACGAGGGTGCCACCCCCAAGGTTTCCGAGCAGGACAAATTCGTCATCGAGTTCATGACTCGTTTTTAGCTGTTTATCAACATCTTATAAAGTATAAATCGTTTGGCGCAGAATGAAAAATCATTCTGCGCCAAACGATTTATCAATCTCAGGAGATTGATTTTCCGTTCTCAGCCAATCGTTTTTTCGAGTTCCTTACCTCTTGAAACGTACCTCATAAAGGTCACGCCGGCGGTCTTTCAAATTCCTTACACCACCGTAAGTATGCAGCTCGCTCAGAAGGTCCAAATCGACATCGGACACAAGAATCATTTCCGTGTTCGGCGTGGCCTCCGCCCGGCGTCCGTCGGTGGGGAAAGCAAAATCGCACGGAGTAAACACCCCAGATTGTGCATACTGTATATCCATGTTGTGCACGCGCGGCAGATTGCCTACGCTACCGGCTATCACCACAAAGCACTCGTTCTCGATGGCACGGGCCTGGGCGCAAACCCGTACGCGCGAGTAAGCGTTCTGTGTATCCGTCAGATAAGGTACGAAGAGGATTTGCATCCCTTGGTCGGCCATAATGCGCGACAGTTCGGGGAACTCCACATCGTAACAGATCAACACGCCGATTTTGGCACAATCCGTATCGAACGTCTTCAGCATACTGCCCCCGGACAGTCCCCAGCTCTTGGTCTCGTCGGGCGTGACATGTATCTTCTCATACATCTCATAACTGCCGTCGCGACGGCACAGGAAGCCTACGTTATAGAGGTTGCCGTCGCGCTGCAAAGGCATACTCCCGGTGATGATATTGATGTTGTAGCTGATCGCCAAGTTGATGAAACGATTCAGCATCTCGTCCGTGTATTTCGCCAGCTCACGGATCGCTTCCGACTCGCTCATATGGTTGAACTTAGCCATCAACGGCGCATTGAAATATTCGGGGAAAAGGATGAAATCGCTTTTATAACCGGAAACAGCGTCTACGAAGAACTCTATCTGTTCGAACAAGTCGTCGATAGTGCGATAGCCACGCATCTGCCATTGCACCAGTCCGACCCTTACCGTGGTTTTGGCCGGAAGCGTCTCTGAGGTTTCAGGCTGATAATAGATATTGTCCCACTGGAGCAGGCAAGCGTAATGTTTGGACTCCTCGTCGTTGGGCAAGTAGTTGGTCATGACCTTACGCACGTGGAAGTCGTTGGAAAGCTGGAAGGTCAGCACGGGGTCGTATATCTCACGTTTGCGCACCTGTTCGATATACTCCTTCGGCCTCATCTTGTCGGCGTATTTATGATAGTTCGGAATACGGCCGCCGAACATGATGGCCTTCAGGTTCAGCTTTTCGCACAGCTCCTTGCGGTACTCATACATACGGCGTGCCAAGCGCAGGCCACGGTAGTCGGGATGGATGAACACCTCGATGCCGTAGAGGATATTCCCCTTGGGATTATGCGTGCTGAACGTCTCATTTCCCGTAACCTTAGCGTATGTATGGTCTCCCTTCACCAAATCATAATCCACGATAATGGAAAGGGCACAACCGATAATCTTGTCATCGGCTACCGTCACCACCTGCCCTTCGGGAAAGATGCGTAACAACGTCTCTATCTGTTCATGGGTCCAAAACACATCGCTGCCGTCCGAATATACACGACGGAACGACTGGGCCAACTGTCCGTAATCTTCTATCTGGAGCGGACGTACCTGAATTTTTGTGATACTTTGATTTTCCATTTGTTCGTCATATTTCACGCCCGCAAAGTTACAGCTTATTTCAAGGCCTTGTTCTCCATCCGACGGAAAAGTAAGCCGTTCCTTCATTTTTTATGCGTCCGAAAGCCTTTCACGGAAGAAAACAGCTCTCTTTTTCGGAAAAAATAGCGAACTTTGCAGTCTATGTTTACCGTCATATTCATTTTATGGGGCAGCGCTACGGTGGGATACCTCCTGCGCCGCCACCCAATACCCGGCCTCGAACGGCTGATGACCTATACCGTATGGGGATTGCTCTTCCTGATGGGCGTGGAAGTCGGAGGAAATCCGACGCTGATGCAGGCCTTGGACCGCTTGGGATGGGAAGCCCTTATCCTCACGTTGTGCACAGCCTTAGGGTGTGCCTTGGCAGCGGCAGCATTATGGAGCGGAAGCAGGAGAACGACACCGGCCACCCAAACTCCTACAGTGGAAAAGGATGCCGGCAAAGGACTGCTTGCGCACAAGCACCGCCTCGTGGCATTATGGCATCAACTGGCCGGAAGCTTCACCATCGTGGCGTTTTTCGCGCTCGGATGTGCCTTAGGCGTTTTTCACTGGCTACCTCCCCTCCCCGCCGAAGCCGGATTCTACGCCTTGTGTCTCTTACTCATCTGCGTCGGGCTTACCGTCGGGCAAAGCAACGAGATACGCCAAAGCTTACGCCGCATAGACAAACGTCTGATGTGGCTACCGGTTCTGACGATAGTCGGGACATGGGCCGGAGCCGTAGCGACAGCCTGCCTGCTGCAAGGGCGTAGCTTTACCGACTGGCTGGCCATCAGTTCCGGATTCGGTTACTATTCCTTGTCGAGTATCCTCATCACGGAGGCACGCAATGCGGAAATGGGTACCGTTGCCCTTATCTATAATATCCTGAGGGAACTCATGGCCTTGCTCTGTGCTCCGCTGTTCCGGCAGTTTTTCGGCCCGTTGGCTCCCATCAGCGTAGGAGGGGCCACAACGGGGGACACCACTCTTCCGATAATATCCCGCACGTGCGGACAGACCTTCATCCCCCTTTCCATTTATCATGGTCTGACGATCGACTTCACCGTTCCGTTCCTCGTCCCGTTCTTCTGTTCATTATAGCCCACAAAAAACCGGAGGCATATTTCTCAAATGGAAATATGCCTCCGGTTTTTATATGAAATCCGCCAAGCGGGTTATTTCATCACTTTCACGGTCTGGGTATCCTTACCGACAAACTGCAACAGATAAACTCCGTCTGTCAAAGCCGCTGCCGAAAGTTCTTCCTTACCGTTACCGGAAAGAACATGACTATCCACTTGCTGACCGGACAAGGTGTACACTTTCACTTGCACGTAGTCCGTAGGATAAGTTACCGTAAACTTACCGTTCGCATAAGAAGCATTGACTTTTCCGGCCGCATTAATCTCACTGATGCTCAAAGCGTCATCGGCTGCGTCACGGTCACCTTGGTAAACCACAATATCACGAGAGAAACCGCGGTCGTCCTTCAAGGTCAGAGTAGCTCTGCGCCCTTCGAGCAACCAGTCCTTGCTCGTGGCTTTCAGACTCATGCTGAAATAGTTCTTGCGGTTAGCATCCGTCCCGGCTTGCACCGGTTGGGTTACGGTAAGCCAGTCACCGTCTGTAGACTCGGAAATTGAAGCGGAAATGGTTGTTCCGGAAGAAGCCGTTCCAAACCAGTCCATCAACAAGTAATTATGGGTCTCACCGTCGATATTGAGTTCCAATTCATCTTGCTGAACGATTGTGGCAGTGGCATCATCTTCGCTCATAATAATATAAGGTGTGGCCACAAACATGTGAATGTCCAAGGACGTGTTGTAGGTAAACTCATATTCTTTTCCTTCGGTGTCCGTAGCGATAAAAACATACTGGCAGAGCTTTCCGGCAAATTCACCGGTAGTCGGCACATAATAAGCAGTGTTTTTGTCGGGATTCGTGAGTTCCGCACGATTCAACTGATGCATCAAAGCCCACTTTGTCCCGTCTTGCGGGCCGGTAATCATCACATAAAACTCATTCTTCACCAAAGTTGTCGGAGTCTCAGTATTGACATTGATATCCCACAGTCTTAACGAAGAAGTAGACTGATTCAACTCCGGCTTAGCCTGAAAGCTTCGAAGCTTTTTATCTTCTTCGCCCACAACTTCGACCCAGTCGATTTGGAATGTCTTATTCGACAAATCGACCGAAGCCGGTGTCATGACATAAAAGTGTGTACCCCACAACATGATTCCCCCCTCGGTCGGCGCGTCGAACCACTCGACATAGGAAGACTTATACATATTGTCCGCACCGAACAGTACGTTATTCCAAGGATCCGTAGAACTCATTGTCGTATAATAAGTATCCACAAACGGTGTGGCATCGGCATCTACATTGTAGACATAAGCCATCAGAGATGCAGCCACCATTCCGGGCACCTTTTTATGGGTCGTGGCGTCGATATGGGCTCCCAACTGATAGGTTGAATCCGCAGAACCAAGCGTGGCAGTCAGCACCGGCGTATCGAAATAAAAACCGTTGTTCGGGAAGTAAGGACGCATGCTTAAAGAATCTTCCGTATAAGTAGAGCCTCCGAAAGCCCATGAGAATTCGTCGCACAAAGGCGTCGTATTGTGGAACGTCAGTGGACGGTCGATGTAAGCCAACACACCGCCTTCGGCATAGACTGCCTGTCCGTTGCCGTCTTGTCCTAAAGCAATACCGGATACCAAGTTATACACACCTTTATTTACGGCATAGCTCGTGCCGGGTTTCTGATTGTTCGTACCGGAAATACGGGCATTCTTCTGAAAACGTTGCGAGGACGTAGCATTCATGTGGTTCACATTGACTACTTTTCCTGCCTGCGCTTTGAACATAGGTAGATTACGGGATGCCACCTGAAGGGGTGAAATTTCTGATTCGGCCTGCATCCGAGTTGATAAAGGAGCTACTTGTTGCAACGACTGAGCCTGTACCGACAATGCTGCACAAGCGCAAGCCACAGCCCAACTTCCTTTGAATATTTTATTCATATACATATTGATAATGATTTTTAGCGTTTTACTTGATAATGAATTTGCCGTTCATCTTAGCCTTGCCCTCAACCTGATAAACATACAAACCGGCAGAAAGTTCGTCCAATGCCAAAGTTCCTTCCTGACCGGCCAAAGCAAAGCTCATTACCTTCGCACCGTTCGTTGTATAAACAGAAAGCGTATGGGCTGTATGGTCGGCAAAAGCGTAACTCAAAACATTACCTTGTACAGAAATACTTTCAGACTTGCCCTTTGTCTGTTGAACAGACAATGCCGGATCGTTAGTCATGACCAAAGTGAAACTAACCTTATTGGCTTCCTGTCCTTCATACCATGCGGAAATCTCGGCACGTGCAGTAGCTATGGCACCTTGCAACATACCCGCATTCCAATCTAATTGTAAATCAACATTCTCACCAGCCGTCCAATCTACATCTCTTTGAGCTTTAAAATTATTTTCATTGCCCGTCCAAATACAACCGCCAAAAGCACACATTTGAATTTTAACTTTATCCAAAGACACCACACTTACACAAACCTTAGCTGCAACATCACTCGACAAATATATCTTTGGTACGAATTTAGTTATATCCATAGTCTCAAAAAAATCGTCAACATCATGAGAATAGAATGTCGAACCGTTTTCGATGGCAACCCCATCATGTGAAAAAGTCAACGTTTGAGCCATTCCTGCCATTGCGCAGAAAACAGCCACCAAAGAAGTAAAGAGTTTTTTCATACTTTTATTCCTAATTAAATTAATATTATTTTCTTATTTTAGTTCACATTCAGCCGCTTGCATTACACCTTCGGCATCATTATAAACAAAAGCCACCACGGAAAGATTCTCTTTCACCCAGTTGGACTTCACCCTTATACCTCGTTCCAGCGTCTGATGAACATTCTCTTGCAAGGCGACATCTTCACCCCACGTCCCGTTTACACAAGCGCGGAACACATGATTATGCACATAATTCACATCCACATTCGGCCCGTTTTGCTGCAAAGCCGTAATGTTACTTTCCGTAATCCAAAGCTGCAACTTACCGTACACCATGGCAGAAGGATTCAACTCCACGGTAATGGCAATACTGTCTTTACCGGGAACCGTATCAGCCGAAAGCTCAATGGCCACCTTAGTATCTTTAGCCAAAGCCTCGCGCACTGCCGTTCCCCATTTATCATAATTGCAAAGCCCTCCGCTACGATTGATAATCCCGGTTGGCAAATCGGAAGCTCCCCATTTAGCTGCATAGATGTTTCCTTCCGGTTGCATCAAACCTACGATAGTGGGATATTGCCCCTCCATAATACCGAACACGTCCGTAGCGTGCACACTTACAGCAATCAAAGAGCTGCCGTATTGCGCCTTCAGGCTGTTGATCGTGGCATGTGCTGTGGGACAATTTGAACAAAATTGCCCCGTAAAATCTTCCAAAAGGACATTTCGCTTGGTTTCTACCTGAGGCAAAGAAATATAACGCTCTCCTTCGGACACCTCATCGCAGGCTGTAAACAAGGCGGCAAAGCCTAAAAAGGCTGTATACAATATACTTTTCTTCATGTCTCTTGCTTAAAAATTATAATTGTAAGATACCTGGAAACCACGGCTTGCCGGCACATAACGACAAACCCCACCCGAACAGTTGTAGCCCGCCCGCGTACGCCCGTAACCGGCCATCAAACGGTGTGCTTTGTAATTGAATGTCACAGACCCCATATAATAATGAAGGTTCGTTGCTCCATTGTTCCACATGTCGCTCACCGTAAACATGAAGTAAGGCAGAACGGAAAGTTCCAGCAGTCCGTAGGTCCAGTCGCCTTCATCTTGCTTGGTAGCCAGATACTGAGCCTCGGCACGCAAAGTCAGCTTTTTGTTAAACTGGTATTTACCTTCGGCCACAGCAATATTAGACTTAATCGTACCGCCGTGTCCTTCTACCACATCTTTATTGTAACGCTGGTTCATGTACATCAAGTTCAATTTAAAAGCTTTGGTCAGTTTCTTTTCCATCTGCAAATTGATGTCTTGATAGTAAGTTTCTCCACCCACTTTGAAGAATTTGGATTTATAACCGTCCGTCCCGTAAGTGGAGCCATTGAATTCCTCAACCGGGTCTTTGTCCAACGAACGAATATGACTGACATTCAATTTCAATTTAGTTCCATATTTACCGCCTAACGCCGTATTACGCTTGAAACTGTAACCGAATTCACCCTGAAAAGCCCATTCCCCTTTCGCCGCTTGCGTGGCGTAGGGATAAAGAGCTGCCAAAGCATAGGTATGTTGATAGGCAAAGGCCGGCATATTGTTGATAAACACCGAGGTTCCGACCATGGAACGCTGACTGCGGTAAGACATATCCTCACTGCGCTTCACTTGCACCAAGGCACTGGCTCCTCGTTTGGAATAAGAAGCCGAAAGCATCAGGGCATTACCACGGTGGTAAATATATCCGTTATCGAAAGAAGGATCCTGGCTTTTCCAGGCATACTCGGCCAACACACTATAGTTTCCTTTTTGGAAGCGCGAACGTACATCGAAAGCACCGACAGTCGTAGGCAAATCCAAGCGATAATTAGTACCGGACACAATGATATCCTCATCTCCTTCCTGTTTGAGGACTCCAGACGCCCCTACCATCCACGTAATACCTTTATCACGCATCTTGCTACTGTATTGCTCCAGATTCATTTCCAAATCGGCACCGCCGACCCAGGCGCCATGTTTCCAATCCCAATACCGACGCTGCAAACCACCGAGAACCTTAAACTGTACTCCCTTCCACGCCGTCACGTTCAACCTCGCTCCTCGAAGAGAATTGTCGATACCCAAACTGCGTTCCTCGTAAGTACGGAATATGAAACCGCTTCCGAACTGGTCGTAAAAATCACCGACGGTCACATCAAAACCGAAATCACTTACTCCCTTTAAGTAAAGATGAGGTACTCCCCAACCTTTGAAGTCGGCTTCAAAACCGGGCAAGGGGTATTCCGTAAACTCCAAACGGGCACCTGCCTCTACGTTTTTGCTCATCAAACCTAAATCTACATAAGTGTTGGTTAACGCCCAATCGTCATAGCTGCCTGTACCAATCTTTTCATCCTCCTCGGGAATCAGCACATCGCTCTGTATGCTCCCGTGCAAAACGACTTTTCTTTCATGCTCCTGCGCATGTGAAGTAAAGGCCAACAGCCCTGCGCAGAACAAGGCTATCGGCTTTCCATATCCTTTCATTTATACCTTATATATTATAGGTGAAAATCACTTCTCTCCAATCAATTCACGTACCTTTTCAATTAAATGACTCTCGGCTCCGTCGGTGTAACCGCTACGTGATTCAGCTATTTTGCCCTTGCCGTCTATAATAAACACATGGGGAATCATCTGCACACCCATTGCCCGGCGAAACTCACTGTTAGGATCCAACAAAACTTCATATTCCCAGCCTTCTCCATCGACCATCGGCTTCACTTTGTTGATATTCTGTGCCTGGTCGATCGAAACGGCTATCACTTTCATTCCCGTCTCCTCCTGCCAATCGGCATATTGCTCATGTATAGCTTTCAACTCACGGTTACACGGCTTACACCATGTTGCAAAGAAACTGATAACGAAAGGTTTTCCATTATTACTTAATTCTGCAGTATTTACAGTTTTTCCCTCCAAATCTTTCAACTGTACGGAGGGTAACTGTGCATAAGCCCCCAGGCTAACCAAACACAGTGCAACGGCACTCATGAGTTTACTTAATTTCATCATATCCTTATATTTTTTTGCAAAAGTACGTTTTTTCTATAATATAGCCATCTTTTTGCAAGAAAAATATTCTTTTTATACTAAAAAAACGGAATATTTATTGTACTTTTGCGCGTCCTTAGTACAAGTTTATTAAAAAAAATCAAATTATAGTCTATCTAAAATTAGTGTTTATGAAAAAAAAATCTTGTTTGGTGTTCCTCTTTCTATTGGGAATACTATGGAATGTACAAGTCCACGCTGACGGCGTGAGCCAACCTACGTTCCATACCTTCAAGTTCACAGACCAAGCTACACTCCAAAACATGTCCGACAATGGGAAATGGGCTGTAGCTTTCGGTACGAACGGTAACAGTGTGGAAGATTTTCCGAAGCTCATAGACTTGGCTACGGACAAGGCTACCGAACTTTTGAGCGAAAGCGGAACCGCATTAGGCAACGGCGCCTACGATGTCAATAACGAGGGAACTCTCGTAGTAGGACGATATGAAGGCAATCCGGCCGTTTGGACCAAAAACAATAACAAATGGACAGTACTTCCTGTTCCTACGGGATGGGACGGTGGTTTAGTTAACGCCATTACTCCCGACGGAAAGTGGGCCATAGGTAGGGCCACCAAAGGTCAGTATGACGAAACTCCCGTACTGTGGGATATGAGTAAAGGCGGTATAATCACAGAAACGCCTAATATCCCGGTAAAAGACATGACCGGACTAGACCAGCACCAAAGCCGCTTTGTAGGCATTTCCGCTGACGGACGTTATATCGTAGGTTGCCTGTCTTTCAGCTATATCCAGCCTATCGCTTGTTGTTATTACGTCTATGATCGGGATAAGCAAACATATAAATTCATCGGATTCGATGTAGATGAGAATTACAAATGGACTCCGTTGGCTCAGAATCTGGCCTTTATCGATGATGCACGTATCAGCAACAACGGAAAGTATATAACGGGTACTGCTTATATGGTAAAAGAAGGAAATGCCGAATACAAAACTCCTTTTCTTTATGACGTCGAAGCCGGTTCTTTCTCTATTTACGACCAGAATCAGGATCAAGGTCTCATCGGACTATGTTGTGATAACGAGGGTCACGTATTCGGTGCTTCACCTTCAGACAGTCCGGCACGTGAATGGAGCATACGCGTAGGCCAATACTGGTACAGCCTTACCCAAATTCTGAAACAGCATTACAATATAGACTTCAATACAGCTTCGGGGTTTGAAAATAGCGGCACTCCGATTGCCCTCAATGTAGAAGGTACTAAAATCGCCGTTTTCGTCTATAAAGGTGAAAGTTATATACTGGAGATGCCTCAGTCGCTCGTTGAACTGACCAATGAAATTGATTTATTGGCCAACTATTCCGTCAGCCCGGAGGAAGGTTCACAATTCTCTGCCCTGAAATCACTAAGCCTCACTTTTGACCGCGACATTGAAGTGACGGGAAAGAGCAGTGCCGTAATCTTAAAAGACGAAAACGGGAACAAAGTAACAAGTTCAGTAACGTTCAAACGTAACGCCAATAACAGCAAAATCGTCGATATTAGTTTCCGTGGCGCAAACCTCGAAGACGGTAAAAAATATACTGTTTCTGTCCCGGCTGGTTCCATCGTTATTAATGGTGATGCCGAGAAGGCCTGCAAGGAAATTAACATTAGCTACACCGGACGGGCCAATAAGCCGGTCACACCTACCAGCATTGCACCGGTTGACAACTCAACCCTATCATTGTTGAACTTCTCTACGAACCCTATCATCATTAATTTTGATGCAGGAATCGCCTTGACCGACACGGCTTACGCCGCAGTTTACCGCAATAACGAAACAGAGCCGATGTGCGAACTGAAAATGGCTGTGTCCTCTCTCGACAGTAAACAATTAGGCGTGTACCCGTCTGCCGGACAATATTTGTATAAGGGTAATGAGTATTACGTAAAAATCAAGGCAGGATCAGTCACGGACGTTTTAGGTAGCAATCCGAACGAAGCCATCAACCTGCACTACACGGGTAACTATGAACGTGAAATCAACTACGACGATGTAACATTGTTCAAAGACGATTTTAACAACGGTTTGGGCCAATTCCTCTTCTATGAAGGAGATAAACGCGAACCGGTGGAAAGCATGGCCCAATGGGGATTCACTGCGACTACAACTCCTTGGAGCATCGTATGGGATGAGGACAACACCAGCGATTTGGCAGCAGCTTCACATTCCATGTACTCTCCGGCAGGAAAGTCTGACGACTGGATGGTAACAACGCAAATTTTCATTCCGTCTAACCAATGCTATTTAAGATGGGAGTCACAGAGTTATCTTAAGAGTAAAGGAGACCGTTTGAAAATAATGGTTTGGGAATACGACCCCGTATTGAATGCTCTGAACGACGATCTTATCGCTAAATTCAAGAATGAAGGAAAGGTTATTTACGACGAATTTGAAAAACCTGGTGAAGACGAAAACAAATTAGCAGGAGAATGGACTTCCCACATCGTAAAACTGGAAGAGTTTAAAGGCAAAAACGTATATATTGCTTTCGTGAACGAGAACGAAGATCAAAGTGCCATCTTTATAGATAATGTGGAAGTAACCAACGACCAGAAGTTTTTGGTGGGTTTGACCAACGAAACCTCCGTGGTAAACCAAAAAGAAATTAAAATCAGTGGCCGTATCAGTATCAATGCTTTGGAAGATACCTATCAGAGCGTACACATTATCATGAAAGACGCTAACGGTAACGCCATAGATGAAATCAGCGAATCTGGTCTCTCTTTAAAGAATGGTGACAAGTATGACTTTGCTTTCCAAAAAGCTCTCCCACTAAGCGTAGGCATCGCAAACAAGTTCACATTGGATATCACTTTAGATGATGAAGAAAAAACAACAGGATATTCTATCAAGAATCTGGCTTTCGCACCGACCAAGCGTTTGGTGATAGAAGAATTTACAGGTACGGATTGCCCGAACTGTCCGCTCGGAATTCTGGCTTTAGGCAACATGGAGAAAATGTTTGGCGATCAAATCATCCCCATGGCTATCCACACTTACGATGGCGACATCTACTCGACCAAAGAACTTGAAGAGTATTCCGCGTTCCTGAACTTCAGTGGTGCTCCCAGTGGCGTGGTTAACCGTCAGGGCGGAGCTACCCCCGTTCCTTCTTATCCAATGGCCAGCGTTAAAAACACAGAAGGAAAAGTGAATTATATATTCACAAACGGTTCGGATTTATGGTTAGACCAGGCCGAGAAAGAATTCAAAGTGGCTGCAGATGCCGAACTGAACATCACGGCGAAGTATCAGGACGGCAAAATCGTAGTGCCTTGTACCTATAAATATGCACTGAATGCGACAGATCTAAACGTAAGTTTGTTCATGGCTATTCTGGAAGATAACTTAACCCGTTATCAATGTAACAACTTGGGAGGTACTTCTGACCCGAATCTCGGAGAATGGGGATTGGGCGGCCAGTACGCTGCCAGTGTTGTGGCACCTTACACGTTCAACGATGTAGTTCGCAGCATACCCAGTGCTTACTATGGTGTAAGCGGTCTGATTCCTTCTTCCGTAACAGCCGGTGAGGAGAATACGACTAGTCTGGACTTAAATATCCCGGAAAATATCATTGATCTCACAAACTGTAAAGTAGTATGTATGATGATCGATGCCAACACGGGAAACATCATCAATGCTGCCAGAGCCGATATCAATACAGACGATTATAATTCCATCGAACAAACAAAAGCAGACGAAAGTATCTCTGTGAATGCTGACAACAACACCATCCACATTAGTGCCGGCACAACGGCACAAGTTACGGTGTACGGTGTAGACGGAAGTGCTCTCGACCAAATTGTTATCGAAGGAGAAGGCAGCCTGAAGCTGCAAGGCCATAAGGGTATCGTCTTGGTTGAGGTAACGACCGAAAATACTCGTGTCGTGAAGAAAGTATTCGTAAAATAACAGCATTCATTTGCTGGTGAAATCAAAAGAGGAATGTGGTATTAGTGAATGCCACATCCTCTTTTCACCATGTTTTAATGTGAATTTTCATAATCAATTTATTAAAATAAGTATTTCTTTTCATGAGACAAAAATTACTCATGCTCAGCCTATGGCTGTGCTTTACGGCCAATGCGGTCATGGCGCAAGTAAAAAGTGCGTCTGGAGTAGTTTACTCCGCCGAAGATGGTGAACCGCTCATCGGAGCCAGCGTAAAAGTAAAAGGAACGACCACAGGAATGTCAACTGACTTCGACGGTAAATTTTCGCTAAAGGACCTCCCTGCTGATGCCAAGTTCCTGGAAATTTCCTACATCGGGTTCCAATCTCAAACCGTTGCTATCAAACCGAATCTGAAAATTACTCTGAAGCCAGATAGCAAAGAAATGGAACAAGTGGTCGTTACCGGTATGCAGAAGATGGATAAACGACTTTTCTCGGGAGCCACCGTCAAATTGGATGCAGAGAAAATGAAAATCGACGGTATGGCCGACATCAGTCGGTCGTTGGAAGGCCGTGCCGCCGGTGTATCTGTACAAAACGTATCCGGAACTTTTGGTACTGCACCCAAAATCCGTGTACGCGGTGCTACATCCATTTACGGTAGTAGCAAACCACTGTGGGTCGTGGACGGTGTCATTCAAGAAGATGCAGTTGATGTCGGTGCTGACGCTTTGGCTACCGGAGATGTGGAAACACTCATTAGTTCTTCTATCTCAGGACTGAATGCCGATGATATAGAAAGCTTCCAGATATTGAAAGACGGATCCGCTACTTCTATCTATGGTGCACGTGCTATGGCGGGTGTGATTGTAGTCACGACCAAAAAGGGCAAAGCCGGACAGAGTCGTATCAATTATACCGGTGAATTCACAATGCGTATGAAGCCTAGCTATAAGAACTATAATATCATGAACTCGCAAGACCAAATGGGCGTGTACAAAGAATTGTCTGACAAAGGCTGGTTGAATTTCTCTGGCGACAGTTCCAACGGATTGTACAACGCACCCAACAGTGGTGTATACGGCAAGATGTGGCATTTGATTAATACCTATAATCCCACAACCGGACAGTTTGCACTGGCTAACACTCCGGAAGCCCGCAATGCTTATTTGCAAACAGCGGAAAGACGTAATACCGACTGGTTTGACGAACTGTTCAACACCAATGTCATGCAAAACCACTCTATCAGTGTTTCTTCCGGTACGGAAAAAGCTACTTACTATGCATCTTTGAGCATTATGAACGACCCGGGATGGTATAAACAAAGTAAGGTAAACCGCTATACGGCAAATTTAAATACGACTTTCAATATCAGCAAACAACTTTCGTTGAACCTGCTGAGCAATGCTTCCTATCGCAAGCAGCGTGCTCCCGGTACGGCAGACCAAACCGTAGATGTCGTAAACGGTGAAATAAGCCGTGACTTCGATATCAACCCCTACTCTTACGCCCTGAATACTTCGCGCACTCTTGATCCGAATGAATACTACACGCGTAACTATGCGGATTTCAACATATTCCACGAACTAAACAACAACTATATTGAATTGAACGTTGTGGATCTGAAATTCCAAGGCGAATTGAAATGGAAACCGTTGTCCGAATTGGAGTTCAGCGCATTGGGAGCCATCAAATACAGTACCATTGCTAACGAACAATTCATCAAGGATGATTCAAATCAGGCCAATGCATATCGTGCCATGGGTAATTCCGTTATCCGCGACGAAAACGATAAACTATACACCGACCCAGATAATCCGTATTCATTACCTATCAGTGTATTGCCAGAGGGGGGTATATACAAACGTACCGACTACAAGACCAGAGGTGTAGACTTCCGTGCATCAGCTTCTTGGAACCGTTTGTGGAACGACATTCATTTGACGAATGTATATGCCGGAATGGAAACAAACTCCACAGACTATGACCGCTCTAATTTCAATGGTTGGGGTATGCAGTATGCTATGGGAGAAACTCCATTCTACATCTACCAGTTCTTTAAGCAAGGCATTGAACAAGGAACAAACTATTATTCATTAGGACGTAGTCACTTACGCAGTGCTGCCTTCTTCCTGAATGCCAACTACTCTTATAAATCACGTTATTCAGTTAACGGAACCGTCCGTTACGAAGGTACAAACAGCATGGGTAAAAGCCGTAACGCACGTTGGTTGCCCACATGGAATATATCCGGACGATGGAACTTGGATGAAGAAGTATTCTTCCAGCCCATCAAAAAAATCGTATCTCATGCAGCCCTTAAATTATCTTACTCGTTAACGGGTGACCGCGGACCGGGTTTGTCCAACTCAACGGCCATCATTGCCAGCAGTAGTCCGTTCCGTCCGTTTACTTCCGTACAGGAAAGCGGACTTATACTTTCCACTTTAGGTAATGATGAATTGACGTATGAGAAGAAAACTGAATTCAACCTCGGTATAGATTTAGGATTCCTTGAGAATCGTATCAACGTAGCAATGGACGTATACACACGTGATAACCACGATTTGATCGGAACAACCAGAACACAGGGTGTAGGTGGTGAAATCGCCAAATTCGCAAATATCGCCTCCATGAAGTCACATGGTTTCGAATTAAGCGTTTCCTCAAACAACATCAAAACAAAAGATTTCAGTTGGAACACCGACTTCATCTATTCTATCTATAAAAATGAAGTAACTGATCTCAATGCCATTGCCACAACGATGGACTACGTAAGCGGAACCGGTTTCACAATGGTCGGTTATCCTCACCGTGGATTATTCTCTATCCCATTTGCAGGCTTGGACAGTAACGGTATTCCCATGTTTTATAACGAAAAAGGTGAAATCACCAGTACCGATCTCAGTTTCCAAAGTAGCGATGACTTCTCATGGTTGAAGTATGAAGGACCAACGGAGCCGACTTTTACAGGAAGTCTGGGTAACTCCTTTACTTACAAAAATGTACATTTGAATGTATTCTTTACCTACTCCGGTGGAAATGTCGTTCGTTTAGACCCGGTATTCAGCTACCGTTACAGCGATCTCACGGCCACAACTCGTGAATTCAAGAACCGTTGGATGGTACCGGGAGATGAGAACCGTACTAACGTTCCAACTATTTTAAGCTACCGTCAGTATTATGAAAATGCCGAGTTAAGAAATGCCTACAGTGCCTATAATTACTCTACGGAACGCGTAGCCAAAGGTGGATTCATCCGCTTAAAGGAAATATCCGTAGCTTATGATTTCCCAAAAAAATGGTTGAGTGCACTGAAAGTTTCCAATGTCTCGCTGAAGCTCCAGGCCACAAACTTATGCCTGTTGTACGCCGACAAAAAACTTAACGGCCAGGATCCGGAATTCGTAAATTCTGGCGGTGTTGCCTCACCTGTCCCCAGACAGTTTACCATGACACTCAGATTAGGTTTATAATAACGCATAATTAATAAAAGGAAAGACAATGAAATTCAAATATACAGCAGTTGCATTAACCGCACTGTCACTGACCGTATCTTCTTGTAACGACTTCCTCGACACTATGCCCGACAACCGCACGGAGCTAGATACTCCGGAGAAGATCACTAAGATACTGGTCACTGCTTATCCCACTACGAACTGGAACATGATAGCAGAATTCTCATCGGACAACACCGATGACAATGGATCGAAATATACTGATGGACTTACTCCCATATTAAGTCGGGAAATCTACCAATGGAAAGATACCAAAGAAAGTGGAAATGACTGTCCCAGTGTTCTTTGGAGCAGTTGTTACAAAGCTATTGCTACAGCCAACCATGCTCTGGAAGCCATCGAAAAGCTGGAAAGCGAGAACAATACCGTCAACCTCTCTGCACAACGTGGCGAAGCCCTTTTATGCCGGGCTTACGGGCATTTCGTTTTGAGTTACATATTCTGCGAAGCCTGGAGTGAAAATAATAAGGATGAAGCTTTAGGAATTCCTTATGCTACGAAACCAGAAACGACTGTAGCCCCGCATTACGAGCGTGGAACGATCGGTGAAACGTACAAAAACATCGAAAAAGACTTGGAAGAAGGACTTCAACTTATAGATGACAATAATTATACGGTTCCCAAATATCATTTCAATCGTAAAGCTGCTTACGCCTTTGCCGCTCGCTTTTATTTGTATTATCAAAAGTATGATCAGGCTATCGAATGCGCCAATATCGCTTTAGGAGACAATGCTGCACTGGTAACACGAGATTGGGGGGCTTTAGGAAAACTTTCTCTAAATGACAACTTGCAGCCCGACGCTTATGTAGATGCTGCCAACAAGGCCAATTTGCTCCTCATCACATCACGTTCCTTCTGGGGGTTATACAACGGGCCGCTAACTACGACCAACCGCTATACTCACAATCCTACGATTGCTAAAAACGAGACGTGTATGTCTACTGGTATTTGGGGAGACTGTAGCACTACACTCAAGCAACAAGCAGCCGATTACACCTCCATTCCGAAAGTCATTTTCCGTAAATACCCGTTATTTTATATGGAATATACGGATATCAACGCACAAGTAGGATACTATAACGTCGTATCATCCGTATTCAATACCGATGAAACCTTATTGGTACGTGCCGAAGCATATGCTATGAAGAAAGAGTATGCAAAAGCAATTGCTGATATGCAAATCTGGCAAGACGCCTATACTACCTCTAAAGTGCATCTTACCGAAGAGGCTATCAACAAATTCTACGGTAATGTAGCTTATTACACTCCAACCAAACCAACGGTAAAAAAAGAACTGCATCCGGACTTCACGGTCGAAGCAGGTACACAAGAAAACATGATTCATTTCATTCTGCATGCACGACGGATTCAAACACTTCACGACGGATTACGATGGGGAGACATTAAACGTTACGGCATCACAGTTTATCGACGTACGGTAGAAAATCGGGATATCACAGTTACCGACACATTACTGCCCGATGACCCACGTCGCGCGATACAACTTCCAAGTGATGTCATCAGCGCCGGTTTACAACCCAATCCGAGAAACAAATAGAAACGACTAAAAAACAAAATAAAAATGAAAAAGTATATAGGTTATCTGTTATTGGCGGGACTGACCCTGACAACGGTGTCGTGTAATGATGACGACCTCGACTCCAACAGCATCTTCAATACAACACCTCCGGCAAGGAACGAATTTGATAATTGGTTGTTGACTAATTATGTAGCTCCTTATAATATAGAAGTAAAATACAAATGGGAAGATATCGAGAGCAATCTGACATACGACTTGGTTCCAGCAGGAATGAAGGAATCCATCAAATTGGCTAAAGTCGTTAAATACGTTTGGCTTGAATCTTACGATGAAGTGGCCGGTATCGAATTCTTACGTACTTATGTGCCTAAACAGATTCTCATGATTGGTTCTGCCGCCTACGATGCCGACACACAAACCGTCATGCTGGGTACAGCCGAAGGCGGTATGAAAGTCATTCTATACAATGTGAATAATATAGACAACTATCTTAATGACCCGGAGCAGTTAAACGCCAGCTATTTCCATGTCATGCACCATGAGTTTACTCACGTCTTGCATCAGACCAAGCCCTATGACCCCGATTTCGAAAAAATCACTGAATCAGACTACATAGGTTCGCAGTGGGCAGAAACTGCCGATACCACGGCTAATAAAAAGGGATTCGTGACAGCTTACGCTATGGACCAACCGGATGAGGATTTTGCAGAAACAA
>OHZK01000519.1_pt1 | contig 18359 bp, 13 predicted proteins | sample 1580401 | NCBI WGS metagenome assembly OHZK01 (sample SAMEA3882530, study PRJEB24775) | human gut metagenome | biome: human-associated habitat; feature: intestine environment; material: feces | place: Netherlands | collected 2009/2010
ACAGCTTGTCGGAAGTGTCGTAGTCTGTGGATACCGTCTCAGGGTTACAGTTTACAATGATCGTGGAGAATCCGAGCTTATGCAGTGCTTTTGCAGCATGTACGCAGCAGTAATCGAATTCGATACCCTGACCGATTCTGTTAGGACCGCCGCCGAGGATCATTACCTTCTGTTTGCTGTTGTCTACCGGGCTTTCGTCCTTGATATGATAGCTGGAGTAATAGTATGCGGAATTCTCAGTAGAACTTACATGAACACCTTCCCAGCCTTCCACAACGCCAAGCTCTGTTCTGCGTGTCCGAATTGCTTCCTCGGATACACCCAGGATCTGGCTTAAATATTTATCAGAGAAGCCATCCAGCTTCGCCTGTTTCAAATCAGCATCTGCAGGAACCTGTCCGTGATAAGCAGCAACGAGCTTCTCTTCTTCCTCAACCAGCTCCTTCATCTGCTCGATAAAGTAATCCTTAACTTTGGTCAGTTTGTTGATTTCTTCTACAGATGCACCCTTACGCAGCGCTTCATACATGATGAAATAGCGCTCGCTGCTGGGAGTTGCAAGCATGGTCAGAAGCTCTTTTTTGGACTTCTGATCAAAATCCTTTACATGACCAAGACCATAACGGCTCTTTTCCAGAGAACGGATCGCTTTCTGGAATGCTTCCTTATAAGTCTTGCCGATGCTCATAACTTCGCCGACTGCTCTCATCTGAGTTCCGAGCTTATCTTCTACGCCCTTGAACTTTTCAAATGCCCAGCGCGCGAATTTCAGAACGATATAATCGCCGTCCGGAACGTATTTATCCAGTGTGCCATATTTACCGCAAGGAATTTCATCCAGAGTCAGACCGCTTGCCAGCATTGCAGAAATAAGAGCGATCGGGAAACCGGTTGCCTTACTTGCAAGTGCAGAAGATCGGGAAGTTCTGGGGTTGATTTCAATAACAACAACACGACCGGAAATCGGATCATGTGCAAACTGTACATTCGTACCGCCGATCACCTCAATTGCGTCTACGATACGATATGCCTGATCCTGCAGCTTCTTCTGTACCTCCTCGGAAATCGTCAGCATTGGAGCGGAACAGAAGGAATCACCGGTATGCACGCCAACGGGATCGATGTTTTCAATAAAGCATACGGTAATCATATTTCCTTTTGCATCGCGGACAACTTCCAGCTCCAGCTCTTCCCATCCAAGAATGGACTCTTCTACCAGAACCTGACCCACGAGGCTCGCCTGCAGACCTCTTGCGCAGACTGTCTTTAATTCTTCTTTATTATAAACAAGACCGCCGCCGGCGCCGCCCATGGTGTATGCAGGACGCAGAACAACCGGATATCCCAGCTTGTCCGCAATCGCAAGTGCCTCGTCTACGGAGTAGGCGACGTCGCTTCTTGCCATCTCAACACCAAGCGCATTCATGGTATTCTTAAACTCAATACGATCTTCGCCGCGCTCAATTGCATCTACCTGAACGCCGATTACCTTTACATTGTATTTGTCCAGCACGCCTGCTGCCTGCAGCTCGGAGCAAAGATTCAGTCCGGACTGTCCGCCCAGGTTCGGAAGCAGTGCATCCGGGCGTTCCTTTTCAATAATCTGCTCGAGACGTTCCACATTCAGCGGTTCAATATATGTGATATCCGCTGTGTCCGGATCTGTCATGATCGTTGCCGGATTCGAGTTTACCAGTACGATTTCGTAGCCCAGCTTTTTCAGTGCCTTGCAAGCCTGTGTGCCGGAGTAATCGAACTCACATGCCTGTCCGATAATGATCGGTCCTGAGCCAATAATCAGTACCTTATGAATGTCTTGTCTTTTCATAAATCCACCCATATTATCCTTTCTGTAAGCGTATTCCCTAAAAACCCATTATATATTCTAGCACAATTTGCAAAGGACAACAAGATTTTTTTCGATTAGTTGAAGCCAAAAAACTTCTGGCAGATTTTGTAGCCTTCCACAGAAATCCATCTTCCGGTTTTTCCAGGCAGATTCATACAGTTTCCTAAAAGACCGTAACGCAGCTTTCTGTAAACCTTCTTGTCCTTTTGTCTGATGTAGTTTAACAGCTCACGCTTTTTCTCGAGAGATTCCGGTGTGTTGATGCGGATCAGCAGGATGGAGGAGATCGTCGTTATAATGTCCAGATAGCTTAGCATATACTTTGCAAGGGGCTTATTGCCCATGATCTCGCTCTTCTTTTCCACAAAGTAGTCTGTCATGATCTGGTTGACCTTGATCTGCTGGTCGATTCGTCCGGTCATGACCTTTTCGTTGACGGACTGATCTGACCTGCCGATAAAATAGCGGTAGAAATTCACATCCAGATAGTACATGTTGCGGACATACGGCAGAGGCTCAAAGACATAAATATTGTCCACATAAAACGTATGCTCCGGAAGTTTTAAACCGCATTCCCGCAAAAGCTTCGTCCGGTAAATAACGGAATGCATCAGGATATACTGACCGACATGGAAACGTCCGACATCTTCCCAGCCAAACATACGGTATTCCGGCAGGACATGTTTATAACGCATCACCTTTTTGCGGCGTTCACCCTCTTTTTCGTAAACAAAGTTGCTGATCAGAAGATCAAGTGTATCCACACCGCCGGTCAGCTCTCTCAGCTTTTCCAGAATGGCGAGATAGGCATCTTCTTTTACCCAGTCGTCACTGTCTACGACTTTAAAATAAATGCCGGTCGCATTTTCAATTCCGGTGTTGACTGCAGAGCCGTGTCCGCCGTTTTCCTTATGGATCGCCTTTACGATCGTAGGATATTTTGCCGCATATTCGTCTGCGATTTTGGCGGTGTCATCCTTCGAACCGTCGTTGACAATCAAAATTTCAACATCCTCTCCCCCCGGAAGCAGAGATTCGATGCAATGTGCCATATAATCCTGCGAATTATAGCAGGGAATTGCAATAGAAAGCAGTTTCATAGTGTTGTTCCTTTCATCTTCTGGATACCTGTCTGAATTTTCAGATAGGCGCTGTAGGCTGCAAATGCGGACGGAATCGGGTAATTTCCTTCGATTTCCTGTGTCTCAACAAAAAGGAGGGATTCATCCTGACCCATGGGCTCCAGTTCATCCACCAGAACCTGATAGCCGGTCATGTGCCACTCCTTATGGGTGAAAATATGCTTTGATTCCGGAAGCTTCTCTATCCGGACAGCTTCCACACCCTGTTTTTTCAGCCATTCCCTGACCTCTTCCAACGATGCCTTTTTGTCCATCGCCGGAAATTCATACAGTCCTGCCAGCAGTCCCTTTTTCGGACGCTTACGCAAAACGACCTGTCTACTCGTTCGAATCACGAGAATCGTCTTATCTTCGATCGTCCTTGCCTTTTTGGCTGCCTTTTTCGGATACTGCTGCCAGGTGCCATGCAATCCTACAAGACAGAATTCCTGCCACGGACATCTGCTGCACTTCGGTGCACCGTTTGGCAGACAGACGGTTGCGCCAAGCTCCATCAACGCCTGATTAAAGTCACCGGGGCGATCCTTTGGCATGACAGGACGCAGATCATCCTCTACTCTTTTTTTTACCGACTGATCGGAAATATCGCTGTTATCCTCCAAAAGCCGGGCAATGACGCGCAGCACGTTTCCGTCCACTGCGGGATTGGGCTGTTTAAAGGCAATCGAAGAAACCGCGCCAGCTGTGTAGCTTCCGATTCCTTTTAGCTTTAAAAGCTCCCTGTAATCCGACGGCATCTCTCCGCCGTATTCTGTCACAATCTGCTGTGCCGCAGCCTTTAAATTCCGTGCCCTGCTGTAATAGCCGAGCCCTTCCCAAAGTTTTAATAATTCATCGTCATCCACTTCGGCGAGCGCTTCGATATCCGGCAGTCGTTCCATAAAGCGCGCAAAATACGGTTTTACCGCCTCGACCCGCGTCTGCTGCAACATGATCTCCGATACCCAGACCCGATACGGCGTCGGTTCTTCCCGCCAGGGTAAGCTCCGTCTGCTTTTATCATACCATGTTAATAGTCCCGGTGCAATCCGGTTTAACAGTTCCTGTTTTCTCTGTACTTCAATATTTCTTGGGGTTTGTTGTTTCAATCCAGTTCTCCGTTTTTTTCTTTTTTGCTCACCGCAGGCGATTGCACTCATAACGCTCCAGTGTCATCAGGCAGCTTTTCAGCGTGTCGTACTGCTCCTCCAAACTGCCCTCCGAAAGCTCCAGATCCAGGGAAGCAGCAATGGCATTCAACATATGAAGATCGACTTTGCCCTCCAGCGATGCAAATACTTCCAGCTTTTCTTCGTAGCTGTCCGCATCTAAAAAAGCGAGCAGACCGGGATCGGGCTGGGGCTCAACAGGGTTTTCTGACGGCGCTGGAACGGGCTGGGGCACTGCCGCTGCTTCTGCCATCGGGATCCGCATAAAACGGTCTTTTCCCGCTGCATCAGGATATTTTTTTGCATCCACCTTTTCCAGAAACATGGAAAGCGGTCTTGCAAAAACCTGGAACTCTCCATAAAGTGCCTGATAGATCACGAGCTGCTCACCGGTCTCCGTGTGGGTTGCCAGTGCCACAATCCGATAAAGCTTTCCTTTAAAATGCTGATAAATTTCTCCTGCCTGGGGAATCTGATTCATCAATTTGCCTCCTGTCCCTTTCTGCAGTCGTTTCATCCATACGACTCTCTGAATCACAGTATACTCTAAATTCCAAAAGCTGTCATGCGAAAAGTTTTCCTCTTTACGAGCCTTTCATTTGGTTGTATGATGTCTTTGAAATCTAAAGACCGCATCATTCAGAAAAGAGGCATCTTCTATGTCAGACAAGGACACGCACACTTACCTTGAAGTCAACGGTGATTTCCGCATGCGTGAGCTCGATCACAACGATCTGGAACAGTTCAACGCACTTTTACAGTATGCTTTTCAGGTAACCTCCTACGAGCTCTTCCAGACCGGCTGGGAGCAGGAGGAAATCAAATATGCCAAACGTCCGATTCTCGAGGACGCTTATGTACTCGGTTGGTTTTATAAAGAAAAGCTGGCATCCATGATCGTTGTTTATTCCATGCAGATCAACATTCAGGATAACATTATGGCGATGGGCGGCATCACCGGAGTCACTACTTATCCGGAATACACCGGACGCGGACTGATTCATTCCCTGATGCGCTATGTCATCGACTATATGCACAAAAAGAAGCTTCCCATTTCCTTTCTGTATCCATATTCCATTCCATTTTATCGGAAAATGGGATGGGAGATTGTGTCCGACAAGCTCACCTTCACAGTCAAGGATACGCAGCTTCCAAAGGCCTTCCCCGTCCGGGGCATGGTCGAACGTGTCAGCCTGGATTCCGAGGATTTTCATAACGTATATTCCTATTTTGCCATGCAGCACCACGGTGCACTCATCCGAGACAGGCTTGCCTGGGATGAATACTGGCGCTGGGAAAATGATGATATGATCGTAGCCCTTTATTATAACGAAGAGCACAAGCCCCTTGGTTATCTGGTTTATTACATTGCAAATGAAATTTTTCATATTAAGGAAATGGTTTATTTAACCAGCGAGGCCAGACACGGTCTATGGAACTACATCAGCGCACATTTTTCTATGATCACACAGGTACGGGGGGATAATTATTCCGGCGAACCCATGGCATATCTGTTCGAAGACAGTGAGATTGAAGAAACGATAGCTCCCTATATTATGGCACGAATCGTAGATGTTGAAAGCTTTTTGCAGGAGTATCCCTGGCAGATCCAGCCGGAGGATTTCAAAATCCATTTCCGGGTTACAGACGGCCTTGCTTCCTGGAATCAGGGAGATTTTCTCGTTTCCTGGCACGAGGGGGAAACAACCTGTGAGCGTGTCGAGGACAATCAGTCCATTAACGTCGTAGAACTCGACATTAACACGCTCACTGCCTTGATGATGGGCTACAAGCGCCCGACCTATCTTTACGACCATGAAAAAATCTCGATGGAATACTATATGCTTACCTGGCTGGAGCGGCTGATTCCAGTCAAGAAACCGTATTTTTCGGATTATTTCTAAACTTCGCGACAGAACCCTGCCCTGCAGGAATGCGCACCGGGTACACCAACACAAAAGCGGTACAGAGCTCAAAATCTGTACCGCCTTTTTCTGCACGTTGTTTCCGATAGTTCACTCTTTCTTTGCCGCCTGAATCTGATCAAACAGCTCCGCACAGGCAATTGTCGTCGCATGCGGAACAACCGGACTTTCCGTCTTCTTTGCGCGCACGCAGCGGATCGTCTCTTCGATCTCGTAGGTAAAGCCCTTCTGCGTCGTCGTATCTGTGAACTCTTCCTTCAGCATTCCATCCGCCCCATATAAAAAGCATTTGGACGCATAATGGGGATCGGGCAGCTCAATGCGCCCTTCCCGACCGTAGATCACCATGCTGTTGCCCATAGGCGCTGCAAAGCTCGTCACAAGATCTGCCAGCACATGTTCGAACTTCACCGTAACCTGATCAGTTAAGTCCACACCGGTCTGATCAAGGTTCGCAGCCGCATAAGTTTTGCGGACAGGCTCATTGACCAGCCAGGTCGCGATTTCATAGGCATAAACCGTGATATCCGTCGCAGCTCCGCCGCACAGCAGAGGGCTGTGATACCGATTGTCTGCTCCCTCCGGCGCGAGAAAACCGATTCTTCCCTGTAAGGCTTCCAGTCTGCCGATTTTTCCTTCTGCCGCCCATTTTTTTGCCTGGTTGACCGCGGGCAAAAACCGGCTCCACATCGCTTCCATTACAAAGGTTTGGTCTTTTTCTGCTTTTTCAAAAACCGCTTTTGCCTCTGCACTGTTTGTAAACATCGCTTTTTCGCACAACACCGGAACGTGATGCTCCAGACAAAGCATCGTCAGACGGAAATGGTCGTTTGGCGTCACCGCAATATAAACGCAGTCCGGCTTTTCCTCTATCAGCATCTGCTCATAGTTGTCATACGCATGGGCTACGCTGCATTCCTCCGCAAATTTTTGTGCGCGTCCCAGATCCTTACTGGCGATCGCGCTCACCTCACAGTCCTCCACCAGCGTCACTGCATCGCAAAACTGATGTGCGATGTTACCTGCTCCCATAATAGCAAATCGAAATGTGCTCATGTTTTTTACCCCTTTTCTTATATTGTGTTCTTACGCAAAAGCTGCGTATTACTATGCATATTCCTCGGCTGCTGCGTCGCTCAGACCTTTTCCTCGCCCCAGCGCAGCAGCAGACGACTCAAATACCGTACCGCAGGCATCAATGCCGCCGGGTCCACCTGAAAGGTCGGCTGATGGATTGTCGCCCCCTTTCCGATGCCGATTTTAATATAGCAGCCGGGCACTTTCTCCATGTAGAAAGAAAAATCATCTCCGCCGAGCGACTGTTCTTCCGGAACAGTCTGAAAGCCCTCCGCTTCTGCCGTTTCCTTTGCAAAAGCCGCCATTTCTGCATCGTTGCAAACAGCCGGAGGACCGGGAATCCACTCTACCTCTGCGGACGCTCCATAGGCAGATGCGGTCTGCTCTGCAATTGCTTTTAAGCGTTTTTCAAACAGGCAGCGATCCTGCCGATCCATGGTCCGGACAGTTCCCTCCAGCTGTGCTGTCTGCGGAATCACATTCCAGGTATTGCCCGCTTCCAGTCGCGTAACGCTGATGAGTGTAGGATGGAACGGATTGATATTGCGGGTCACGATCGTCTGAAATGCCTGAACCATGGCTGCAGCCGCCGGAATGGGATCAACGCCATCATCCGGGTGTGCGCCGTGGCAGCCGACGCCCGTTATCGTAATCACAAACCGATCTACTGCCGCCGCAACTGCGCCCTCCCGGATGCCGATGGCATTGACCAAATTGGTCGGATCAGAATGAAAGCCCCAGACGCGCGTAACCGAATCGAGTGCCGTCGTTTCCAGCACTTTCCATGCGCCCAGGGAGGACTCTTCTCCTGGCTGGAAGAAAAACCGCACTGTCCCACAGAGCTCGTCCTTATGTTCCTGCAGCCAGATCGCAGTCCCGATTCCCGCCGTGATGTGAAAATCGTGTCCGCAGGCGTGCATCTTTCCCGGACATTTCGACGCATAAGGTAAATCCGTCAGCTCAGTAATCGGCAGCGCGTCAATATCGCAGCGAAGCGCCTGCAGCGGACCATCCTTTTCTCCCTTTACCTCCGCAATCAGACCGGTTTCCATCGGAATCGGCAGGATCTTTACATCCGCTGCTTTCAACAGCTTTTTAATCTGCGCAGTTGTATCGTATTCCTCATAAGACAGCTCCGGATGTCTGTGAAACCAGTAAAAAATTTCCATTAAATCCATTTCCTGTATCATCGCAAATCCCTCCGATGTCCTCCTGCAGTGTTCCTGCTGCAGTTCTTTCTGCTTTTGCGTGTTCCAGTCTTACTTTCCGCTATTGGGATCCAGCGCATCCCGCAGCGCGTCACCGATAAAGTTAATCGCAATGACCAGCACCACGATCATCAGCCCGGACGGAATCCAGAGCCACGGCTGTTTCGTCAGTACAGTCAACGACTGCGCGCCGTTTAACATATTTCCAAGGCTCGCGGTCGGCGGCTGCACACCCATTCCAAGGAACGAAAGTGCCGCCTCATCCAACATCGACAACGCCAGAACCGACGTTGCATACACCAGAATCGGCGCAGCGGTATTCGGCAGAATCTCGGAAAACAGAATATACGGAAGCGGCATTCCTGCCACGAGATCACTTTTAATAAAATTACTCTCCCGCAGGCTCAGCACATTGCCGCGAACCAGACGGGCAATTCCCGGCCAGTCTACAAAGCCCAGAATCAGGATGATGCTCCAGAGCCCCGGCTTAAAAATCGACGCCGCAACCAGCACCAGCAAAATATAGGGAAACGACATGACCATATCCGTAAAACGCATGATAATCATATCCGCAGCGCCGCCAAAATACCCGGCGATCAGTCCTAGAATCACACCGATCACAGTAGAGATCGCCGTCGCCAGCACACCGACCAACAGGGAAATCCGCGTTGCATACAAAAGCCGGCTCAAGACGTCACGACCGATCTGATCCGTTCCCAGCCAATGCTCTGCTGTGGGCGCTTTGGAAAAGCCTCCAACGATTTCATCCGGATTGTACGGTGCGATGATCGGTGCCAAAAGCGCTGCCACCACCAAAACCGCTAAAATCACAAGGCTGACCGTTGCCAGATGATGCTGTTTAAAACGACGGATGACGGTCTGCAAATAGCTTTCTCTTGAAATATCTTTTTTGATACGATCTTTTTTCTCCATCTTCGCCGCTCCTATTTCAGCTGGATTGTCGGGTCTGCCAGCGCATATAAAATATCCGTAATCAGGTTTGCCGCCAGCACAACGATTGCAGACAGCAGGCAGACACCCATAATAACCGGATAATCCCGGTTCGTGATTGCGCTCATCGTCATCAGTCCGAGTCCCGGCCAGGAAAAGACCTGCTCAATGATAACCTGACCGCCGAACAGCACCGGAATCTCCATTCCGATTACCGTAATAATCGGGATCAGTGCGTTGCGCAGCGCATGCTTATTGATGACAAGAAATCTTCCGATTCCCTTTGCCTTTGCCGTGCGCAGGTAATCCTGCTGCAAAATTTCCAGCATCGCGCTTCGAATATAACGGATATTTGTACCCGCCATGGAGGTAGCCAGGACTAACACCGGCATCACCATATGCTTTGCCACATCACCCGCGCCGCCTGCAGTTCCGAGCGTCGCCATTCCGCTGGACGGAAGCCAGCCAAGCTTTACCGTAAACAGATAGATCAACAGCAAAGAAAGGAAAAATCCGGGCACGCTGCTTCCCAGGAAGGAAAGTGTAACAACCGTATAATCTCCTGCGGAATACTGCTTGATCGCACTGTAAATTCCGGCGGGCACCGCCATCAGCAAGCTGACCAGAAGCGATACGCCCATCAGCAAAAGCGTCGGTCCCAAATGGCTTGCGATCATCTCGCTGACTGCCTGATAGGACTTGATCGAATAGCCCATATTTCCATGTAAAAGCTGTTTTAACCAGACAAAATACTGCACATAAAACGGTTTATCCAGACCGAGGGCGATTTCCTTTGCCGCAACCGCAGCCTGGGAAATTCGGGGTCCCTGCAGCATCTGCAGCGGGCTGCCCGCAAGACACATAATCGCATAGTCGATGATCGTGATCCCGATCAGAACCGGGATGGCGATCAGGATGCGCTTGATCATATATTTTCCCATGTCACTTTTATCTCCATTTCTGCTCTACGACAACCTGCTGCATCTTCGCATCGTATGCGGGTGCGCCGCCAGCCAGCTGCGCAACTGCATATGGGCACGCCGCAAGATGATTGCTGCCTGGGAAAACACTGCAAAGCTCCGGCACTTCCTGTCTGCAGCTTTCCGTCGCGTACGGACATCTCGGATGGAAACGGCAGCCGGAGGGCGGGTTCGTGCTGGAGCCGATTTCTCCGGTCAGAAGCGGTTTTTGTTCCCGCTTTTTGGGATCTGCAATCGGCACTGCATCGATCAGGGCACGGGTGTAAGGGTGTACCGGATGATGGAACACCTCCTGCGCCGGTCCGATCTCCACAATTTTACCAAGGTACATGACTGCGATCCGGTCGCTGACATAGTTGACCGCGCCAAGTCCATGTCCAACGAACATACACGTCAGCCCCAGGTCCTTTTGCAGGCTGCGCAGCAAATTCAGAATCTGTGCCTGAATCGAAACGTCCAGCGCACTGACCGGCTCATCGCAGACCAAAAACCTGGGATTTAAAGACAGCGCCCGCGCAATCCCGATTCTCTGCCGCTGTCCGCCGGAGAACTCATGCGGGTAGCGCCCGAGGACGTGTTTGGGAAGTCCTACCATATCCAGCAGTCGATCAACATCCCTGTGGACAGTTTCTTTATTGGAAATCCCATGATAGAGCATCGGCTGGGATAAAATTTCATAAATATGCTTTCTCGGATTCAGGGAAGAATATGGGTCCTGGAACACCATCTGCAGCTGCGTGCGCACGCTCTTTTTCTCTTTTCCGGAAAGCTTCTCCATATCCTTTCCATGATAAAACAGCCTGCCGCCCGTCGGCTTTTCCAGACCGACCAGCTGTCTGCCCACCGTCGATTTGCCGCAGCCGGATTCGCCCACCAGACCGAGGGTTTCTCCCTCTGCAATCGAAAAGGAAACGCCGTCCACCGAATGCACATAGCCTGTCGTATGGGTAATAACACCGCCCCGGATGGGATAATATTTTTTCAGGTTTTCTACCCGGATCAGCGGCTCCTTCTCCGTGTTTTTTTCTTCCATATTTATGCTCATCTTCACGTTTCTCCTTCTTTGGCGAGCATACATCTGACAAAATGTCCTTCCCCGATCTGTCTGTAGCTCTGAGGCTGATCGCAGCCTTTTGTCCGGAAGGCGCAGCGGTCTGCAAACCGACAGCCGGGGATCGAATCATAATTCTCCGGGACCATGCCGGGAATCGCGACAAGCTCCCTGTCCTTTTCGTCATAAATTCCGGGAACCGTCTGCAAAAGTGCCTTTGTATACGGATGTGCCGGTGCAGCAAACAGCTCCTTTACCGGTGCTTCCTCGATCATCTGTCCGGCGTACATAACGATCACGCGGTCCGCCATGCTCGCTACCAGCCCGATGTCATGGGTGATCAGGATCATCGACATCCCGCTCTCTTTTTGCAGATTGCGCAACAGCGCCATAATCTGTGCCTGAATCGTCACATCCAGTGCCGTCGTCGGTTCATCTGCGATCAGCAGGCCCGGATTGCAGCACAGAGCCATCGCGATCATCACACGCTGGCGCATGCCGCCGGAAAGCGTGTGGGGATATTTTTTCATGACACTGTGAGGATCGGGCATACCAACTTTTCCTAAAATCTGCTCTGCCCGCTTTCGCGCCTCTTCTTTTGACAGCCTCATATGCTTTCGGATGCTCTCCATCAGCTGGTTGCCGACTGTAAAGACCGGATCGAGAGAGGTCAGCGGATCCTGAAAAATCATCGTCAGACGGTCGCCCCGGATTTTATCCAGCTCTTTTTCCGTCATCGTCAGAAGGTTCTTGTCCTCGAATACGACGCTTCCCTCCGTCACGGTTCCGCCTCTTCCAAGCAGCCCCATAATAGAAAGTGAGGTCACACTCTTGCCACAGCCGGATTCGCCGACGATACAGACAACTTCTCCCTTATCTACATGAAAATTTACATGGTCCACGCTGACAGTGCGTCCGTAGTCACTGTCAAAAACGGTTGTCAGCCCCTCTACTTCCAGTAAATGCGGCATTTGCTTTTCCTCACTTTACTCATATATCAGATTCTGCCGCACACCTCCCAAAAAAGAGATGTGCGGCAGTTATTATCATAGCATAAAATATATGAAATACAAACTTTTTATCGGAAGAAAACTTCTTTTTTCTCTGATAAAAATGCTCCGCAAAGATCCCACTGCGGCAGAATGGAATTCTGTGAAACAGGATTCTTCTTTATTCCACTACGTCCCAGTTCTGGACATCGTTGAAGAAGCCGTATACGCTGGGAGCTGCGCCTGTAATCCGCTTGCTGACTGCCCCCTGTGCGCTGATAACATAGGCGGAGAACATCGGAACATCTTCCTGTACCTTTTTATCCACAACGGAGAACAGCTCTTTTGTTTCCTCCGGATCACTTGTCAGCTGGGATTTGGTCAACGCGTCGTTTAACGTATCGTCGCTGTAGCCGGTCCAGCTTCCTTCACCGCCAAGCAGCCATGCTACATCCGGATAGGGATCCACCGGCGCATAGGTGTACTGTACTGCCAGTACATCATAGTCCTCTGTGCCTGCAACGCTCATCAGCGTTGCGAAGTCAACGGTCTGGATTTCCGCCTTGATGCCGACTGCAGCCCACTCTGCAGCGATGATGGAGGCTGCGTTTACAAAGGTCGAATCGCCGGAATTTACATAGAAACGGATTGTCTGGGAGCCGTCCCATCCAGCTTCTTCCAGAAGTGCTTTTGCTTTTTCCGGGTCATAGGAAACCGGTGTAAGGGAATCATCATAGAACGGGCTTGCACTGGACAGGAATCCATCTACAATTTCGCCATGTCCGTTTAACAGTTCCTCCAGAATCTGCTGACGGTCGATCGCATACAGCATCGCCTGACGAACTTTTACATCCGGAACGTTCTTTGTCTGGATAAATACGGACTGGTTGGTAACCGGGGAACCGTATACAACGTCTACGTTGTCCAGGGCTTCTACGCTCTCATAGTCCTCCTGCGGGATATCACTCATCGTCTGCTGGGTGATATCGATTTCGCCGGATTGCAGACCTGCATACAACTGACTTCCGTCTACGATTTTGATGTTGAGCTTGTCGATCTTGGGCGCGCCCTTCCAATAATCCTTGTTCGCTTCATAGGAAATATAATGATCCACATCGAAATCCGTTACGATGAACGGTCCGCTGACAACATCGGGATGGTTGAACCAATCCGCTGTGGAAAGCTCTTCCTCGGAATACTGCTCGATCACATGCTTGGGCAGGGTCAGCAGATATCTCGCATAGCTGTTTTCAAAGGTAGTAATCGGCATTTCTTCTTTGGTCGTAAACTGTACCGTTTTATCGTCTACCTTCTGAATGCCGTCGATACTCTCTGCACCTTCCTCCACAAAGCCGTCGTCGCCAACACCTTCAAATACATAATACATCATTGCAGTATTGCCGATGACCGGGCTCGCCAGGCGAAGCGCGGTATAAACCACATCATCTGCTGTAACAGGCGTTCCGTCCGACCAGGTTGCAGCATCATCGATGTGCACGATAAAGTTTTTGTTATCTTCTGTTGTGATGGAATCTGCCAGCATGCCCTCGAAGTTCAAGTCAGCATCCAGCTCCATCAACGGCAAAAACATCAGTCCGGTCGCATATTTGTTAATCTCGCCGCCGTTTAACAAAAGGGGATTGATACTGCCGATGGTATTGGTCACACCGACGTTGATAATCTTCTCCCCCGAAGCTGCTGTGTCTGAGGATGCACTCTCTGTGCTCACCGCTGCGCTTCCGGTTTCATCTGCTGCAGCACCTGCATTCGATGCGCCGCACGCAGTCAGTCCCAGCGCCATCACTCCTGCCAGAAGCAGGCTTAAGATCCTGTTTCGTTTTTTCATAACTACTCCTCCTTTTAGGCGAATCATCCGCCGCTCAATACCTATCTATCCGGTATGTTAGTGAGAATTGTATTCTATTTTTTTCGATCTGTCAAGACTCTATTCCCATATTCTTGACAAAATACGGGGTTCGCGTTATATTCGACAGCAGAGCGCACGATTCTTTCTATCCTATAAGGATGCCAGGATCAAAAGGTCTAAGCCCACATGAGCTTGCTCATAGGTGGGTAGGATTGTGGGAGTGCACAGTACGGAACAATCCACTGACCTTATATAATATGCTTTACCGGAGGATTTTTCAATGAAAAATTACTTAAATTATCAGTCCTCAGAATATGACTGCGGTTCTGTTTCTATTACCAACGGAATCCGCTACCTGTTTGATCGGGAAGAAATCAGTCCTGACATCCTCAAATGTATTATGCTCTATACAATGGACACTTATAACGAACAGGGACAACCATGCCGTCACGGCACTTCCGCCGCCGCAATGCGTTTTGTCGGCAGTTGGTTAAATCAGCTGGCAGCTGTCCGCTCTTTTCCGATCCAGACGCAGTTTCTTTTCGGTAACGATGTTACACTGTCCCCGGACAGCGAAATCAGTCAGGCGCTTTTGCACGGCGCAGCTGTCGTGCTGCGTCTTTTTCTTGAAGTTCCGCACTATGTGCTTTTAACCGGCATTTCCAGGGATGAGGTGTTTTTCTTCGACCCTTATTATGAGGAAGAAGGGACTCCCGAATTCGACGCTGAATATTACGCCAAAGGCATCCGGTTTATTTATGACCAGCCAAAATGTGCCAACCGCGCAGTTTCTCTGGAACGCATCAACCGACTTTCCCACGGATACTATGAGCTGGGTGAATTTTCCTGCCGCGAAGCGCTGCTGATGTTCCGCACGTCCGGCGAATGCGAATGGAATGCGTAAACGGGTGGGGCTTATAAGCCCCACCCGTTATTCATGACAATAGAATGCTCGCAGAGCGTGCATTCTATTGTTTTTATTTTCCGCTGTCACCGTAGTTTGCCAGCACACGGGCACTGGGGTCATTGACATTACAGCCCTCCCAGCTCTTATTGGGCATCCAGAAGTCCGGCACCATCCTTGCCTGTCCGGGATAATACTTTTCAAAGATTTCCCGATACAGCAGGCTTTCTTTTGTGAAGGGCTGTGCAAAATCATATTTCTGACGGAGCGTTTCGTATTCCTCGTCGGTGTAATACTTCTCTGCGTATTCTTTTAAATCATCCACCATGCTGTGTCCTACTGCATCGCTGAATGCAGCTTTTTCTCTCCACAGGATGTTTTCCGGCAAAATATGATCTGTTTCAAATGCCTTGCGCAGCAGATATTTTCCTTTTCCGTAGGTGTTTAACTTCTTCGCCGGGTCAATGGACATCACATAACGGACAAAGTCGAGATCGCCGAAGGGTACACGGGCTTCCAGGCTGTTTGCCGCAAGACACCGGTCGGCACGCAGGACATCATAGCAGTACAGCTCACGGATTCTCTTTGCTGCCTCTTCCTGAAAGGCTGCCGCGCTCGGTGCAAAGTCCGTATATTTATAGCCGAACAGTTCGTCGGAAATTTCACCGGTCAGCAGCACCTTTAAGTCTGTTTTTTCATGGATTGCCTTGCAGACAAGGTACATGCCCATGCTCGCGCGGATCGTCGTGATGTCATAGGTTGCAAGCGCTTCGATAACGGTTTCCAGGCTTTCCAGCACTTCTTCCTTTGTCATGATGACTTCGGTATGCTCTGCGCCGATAAAATCAGCAACTTCTTTTGCATATTTTAAATCAATCGCATCTGTGTCCATGCCGATTGCAAAGGTCCTGATCGGTTTTTTCAAAATATCTGCTGCAATTGCACATACAAGGCTTGAGTCCAGACCGCCGGATAACAAAAAGCCCAGCGGAGCGTCTGCATCCAGACGTTTCTTTACCCCCTCCGTCAGCTTATCATGGATGTTTTTTGTAATCACATCAATATCTTCGTGCACATAACCATGGACAGCTGCGATATCCTCATATTTGACAAATTTTCCATCGTAATAATAGCTTCCGGGCGGAAATGCACGCACCTCGTCCACCCAGCCGATCAGGTTCTTTGCCTCACTGGCAAATGCAATCTTTCCGCTCTTGGAATAACCATAAAACAACGGACGAATTCCGATCTGGTCACGGGCTGCGATCAGCTTGCCGCTTTTGTGATCGTACAATACACAGGCATATTCCGCATCCAGATGGGAAAACATTTCCAGTCCATATTCTTCATATAGTGGAAGCAAAACCTCACAGTCGGAACCGCTCTGGAACTGATAACCGCGCTCTTCCAGCTCCTTTTTGATTTTGCGAAAGCCGTAAATTTCACCATTGCAGATCAACCAGCTGCCGTCCCGTTGAAACGGCTGCATGCCGTCCGGGGTCAACCCCATGATCGCAAGTCTTGCAAAGCCGAGATACCCGAATTCGGTCTCAACGACCTGCTGGGCATCCGGTCCTCTCATCTTTGTCTTTAACAGATATCCTTCCATCGTTTCTTTGGTGACATCTTTTCCCGCGTAGCAGAGAATGGAACACATAAGCTTTTCCTCCTTTTCTTTTGCTGCGTTGCAGTTTTTCTTTCGCTTTCCGGGTGCAGATTCCATGCTCGCATGAGAAGCTGTGCACGGAAAGCTGCGAAGGGAACTGTAAAAACGCAAAAACAGCAGCCATTTGTCCTATTGGAGATAGGACGAATAGCTGCTGCTATATCCGCGGTGCCACCTAACTTGCCGCACTTCCTTGTACGGCCCCTTTTTCGCGTTCCCATGAAACGCTATCCCTGTAACGTGGGACTCCGGCTCGCCTACTTACAGATCCTGCGTTCAGCTTGCAGCTCGGAAGTGTTCTTTCCTACAGATATCCGCGCAGGACTCCCACCGCCGCCTGCTCTCTGTGCCGTCTGTCTGTACTACTTTTCTTCGTCATCGCTTTTTGTTATGAAATTGAATAGATTATAACACCCGTTTTTCTCGTTGTCAATGCTTTTCGACCGCCTTGTCAAAATTTTTCTTTTGTAAGTTTTGCAGGAAACACCTTTTTTCCCATCGTTTTTTCCTTTTTTCGCAAATCGGGCGCTTTTTCCGCAATTCACGCAAAAAGTGTGGAAAACAACGTGCAAAATTCGCAGTTCTGCCATAGCCAAAATAAAAAAGGTATGATAAAATAAGAATGTTAAAAAACGACTATGTATTTTCGGGTGATTTTCGTGACAAAAAGCATGACAGAGGGTAAGCCCCTCAAGCTTATCCTGCAATTTGCGGTTCCGCTTTTGTTCGGCAACCTCTTGCAGCAAATGTATAATCTGGTTGATGCCGCCATCGTCGGCCGTGTGCTCGGCACCGGCGCACTCGCCGCCGTCGGCGCTACAAGCAGCGTGCAGTTTCTGGTACTCGGTTTCTGCATCGGCATCTGCATCGGCTTCGGTATCCCCATCGCCAAAAGCTTCGGCGCAGAGCGTCTTGATAAAATGCGTTCGTACATTTTCAACTCCGTGCTGCTTACCGCCTTATTCGCGGTGCTCATCACGGCGGTATGTTCACTGTGCTGCACGCTCATTTTACAAATGCTCTCTGTGCCGCAGGATGTTTTTGACGACGCCTACGCGTATCTCATCGTCATTTTCCTCGGCATCCCCTTTACCTTATTATACAATCTGCTCTCCAGCATCCTGCGCTCCGTCGGTGACAGCCGCACGCCGTTCCTGTTCCTCGCCATCTCGACCGTCCTGAATATCGGTCTTGACCTGCTCTGCATCATTGTCTTCAAGTGGGGCGTTGCGGGCGCGGCTATCGCCACCATCGCAGCGCAGGCGGTCAGCGGCATTTTGTGCCTCATCTATATCCGCTTCCGCGTGCCGCTCCTCACGCTTTCCCGCGCGGACTGCAAAGCGGATGCCGAATCCATCCGTGACCTCGTCGTCATGGGCATCCCCATGGGACTTCAAACCTCCATCACAGCCATCGGCAGCATGGTCATGCAGGCGGCGAACAACGGCCTCGGCAGCGTGTACGTTTCGGGCTTCACGGCCGGTATGCGCTTAAAGCAGTTCTGCATGTGCCCGTTTGATGCCCTCGGCTCTGCTGTTTCCGTCTTCTGCGGTCAGAATCTTGGTGCAAAAAAGCCGGAGCGCATTCGGCAGGGCGTACGGC
>OHZK01000527.1_pt1 | contig 18164 bp, 14 predicted proteins | sample 1580401 | NCBI WGS metagenome assembly OHZK01 (sample SAMEA3882530, study PRJEB24775) | human gut metagenome | biome: human-associated habitat; feature: intestine environment; material: feces | place: Netherlands | collected 2009/2010
GGGGCAACTCCGTGCCGGTTCAAGTCCGGCTACCAGCACTTTTTTGTAAGGTCTGATTTTGGCGTATGCTGAGATTGGATTTTTTTGTTGTTTTATAAAATATAGCATTTTTGAGTGGAGCAAAGGAGCGTTTGTTCCACTTTTTATTCATGACAATAGAATGTACGCTCTGCGAGCATTCTATTGTCTGTCACAGGAATGTCAAAAAGCCGTCCGAAAGAAAATAGCTTCTATTCGGACGGCTTTTTATATTAATGATATCTGTTATGAAAATGCCTGTAATTCATACAAGCTGCTTTTACCGAACCGTCCATGCTTCTGCACAGATCGGTGTGTCAGCATTGACAGTAATGGTTCCGCAGGTACGGTCATCAGGCAGCTCCCAGTAGGCAATGACGGTATCCTGTTTAGCAGAAAGCTCCAGAATGCCGCGGTCAGCAATCAGATGAAGCTCTGTTAAGCCGGCAGGAAGCTGGGTGGCTTTATCTGCACATGTAAAGATACCGGTTGCTGCATCATAGGCGCAGACATTTCCTAAAATGGAGAAGGAAACTTTGCCGGTGCTGCCAAGGGATACGTCAATGCCAACTGCTGCAGGAGAAGTCAGCTCTGCCTGGCAGGATGTGGTGTCAGCTGCGTGGAAGAGTGTGTTCGCTGCTTTTTTTGCATCAAACCATTCATGAACAGGATGCTGTGCAAGAATCCATTCACCATCCTGCTTGATCAGCTCAAGTTCACGGGGCAACGTCAGCATGCCGGTATAGAGACGTTCCGGATTCTGGGTGCGCAGCCACTGAATCAGTACGATGCGGTCAGGTGCGTTATTATAGGTTTGTCCGGCATAAGCGAGTTCTGTATAGGAAGCACGTTTGCCGGCGCTGTAGTTGGTAAAGCGGAAGCCGTCAAAATCGCCGATAAAGTATTCACTGGAAGCAGTATAGAAAATCCATTTTTCAGTGCCGTCCGGCGTAGAAATCGGGCGCAGATCGGGACATTCGTTGGCAGTTTCAAAAGTCAGTTGCTGAGTGATCTCCCAGTGGAGCATATCTGTGGAACGAAGGATGGCATATTCCGTGCCTTTTAAGTAAAGGGACATGATAAATGCTTTGGATTTTTCGTGCCAGTAAACCTTGGGGTCACGGTTGTCTGTTTTGAGAAACGGAACAACTGCTCCCGGAAGCTTCTGCAGAGTGAGACCATGATCGGTGCTGTATGCTGTGTGCTGGGTGTAGTCTTTTCCCTCGCTGCAGGCGCTGTCATGGCTGCCGCCGGCTGCGGTATAGAAGAACAGGAGTGCATCCTTGGGAAGGCTTCGATAGAGGTTGCTGTCAGCAGCTGCCTGAATTTCATCCCTGTGCTCGTTTGTCAGACCGCAGCCGGAGAAGATGGTTCCCTCTTCATCCGGAAGCATGGCAACAGGAAGCCGTGTCCAGTGGAGCAGGTCGGTACTGGTGGCATGTCCCCAGCTCATATTGTTCCAATTGACACCGAAGGGATTGTGCTGATAATATAAGTGATAGGTTCCATTGTCGTAAACAAGACCATTTGGATCGTTGATCCAGCCTGCGTTGGCTGTAAAGTGGACAGCCGGATGCACTTCGCTGGAGACAGGAAGATCGTCAGTCTGAGTAACTGCGTCTTCAAAACCTGCAGGAAACTCTGCAGACAGGGTCAGCGTGCGTCCCATCCATTCAGAAACCGGCAGAGGGGAAAGATATTCGTAGGAATAGGTTCCGTTGTCTGCAGCGGCTTCTCCGAAAGGAAAATAAACACATAAAAGAAGCTTTTCGCCGTCAAAAAGTTTCAGGACCCTGGTATCTTTCGGGTGGGATACAACCGGAAGACAGAGAAAAGGATGCTTAATTGTAAGCTGCATATGGAAATCCTCCAATTTTTTTCTTCATCATAAAATGAATGGCGGAAAAAAGTCAATATGGGAAGTGTGGAAAGTACTGTGGGATATCACAGAAAATTGTGAAATAGAAAAGAAGGGTAGAAAACAGGATGAAAACAAAAGGCAAATCCGGTGTTATGGATATGACGCAGGGAAATATGGCGATGCTGATCTTAAGCTTTGCATTGCCGTTGATGTTGGGAAATGTATTTCAACAGTTTTATACGGTGGCTGATACGGCCATTGTGGGAAAAATACTTGGAGTGGATGCGTTGGCAGCACTCGGCACTGTAGAGTCGATAAACTGGCTGGTTCTGGGGACCATTCAGGGAATCACCCAGGGCTTTGGCATCCTTGTTTCCCAGCAGTTTGGTGCTAAAAAAGAGGAGGCGCTTCAGGAAACCATTTTTCATGCGTCCTTTCTGGCAGTAGTGGCGGCGATTTTATTTACCGTTGGTATTCTGATCGGATTACCTGGTTTGGTCGGGATTTTACAGGTTCCTGTTGATATTCGCCCGATCTGTCTGGACTATTTGTATGTGCTCTTTGGCGGTATTCCGCTGATGATGCTCTATAATTTTACTGCGGCTATGCTGCGGGCGTTTGGAGACAGTAAAACACCTCTGACAGCATGTGTTATCGCAGCGCTGTTTAATATTGCGCTGGATTTATATTTTATCCTGGAGCTTGGCTGGGGCGTAAAGGGTGCAGCGCTTGCAACCGTGATCGCCCAGACCCTTGCTTCTGCATATTGTCTGTGGAAGCTGTGCCGGATCGAGGTGCTTGCAGAAAAAAGGAAGGCCGCCAAATGGAGACTTCATGCCGGACTTTGCGGGAAACTGATCTATCTTGGACTACCGATGGCATTTCAGAACCTTGTGATCGCCATTGGAGGCATGATCGTGCAGACTGTGGTAAACAGCTTCGGCGTTGCATTTATCGCAGGCTACACGGCGACGTGCAAGCTTTATGGTATCCTTGAGGTGGCAGCGACCTCCTATGGCTTTGCAATGGTTACCTACACGGGTCAGAACCTCGGTGCGGGAAAAACAGACAGGATCAAGGAGGGAACCAGAATCGGTGTTTTGATCGGTGTGCTGACTTCCTTTGTCATTACCGGACTGATGTTTCTGTTCGGACGAAATATTCTGGGACTTTTCATCTCTTCAGATGCAGCCCAGGGCAGTCAGGCTGCGGTGGTTGCATGGCGCTTTTTGCGGATTATGAGCAGCTTCTTATGGGTACTGTATATTTTACATATCGTCCGCAGCGTGATCCAGGGAATGGGAAATACCGTGATTCCGCTTGTATCCGGAATTTTTGAATTTATCATGAGAACCGGTGCGACGCTGATTTTACCAGTGCTTTTTGGAGAAAATGGAATTTTATTCGCAGAGGTGCTGGCATGGATGGGCGCCGATCTTGTGCTGATTCCGGGATACCTTTATATGCGAAAAAAGCTGCTTTCGGGCAGATCGGACCAAGGTGATGTTCAAAGCGCAGTTTGAAGTTCTGAGAAAGAGAAAAACCAGCCCTACGGCGGGAGGTTCTGACAGGAAGCTCCTGTGCCGCAGGGCTGGTTTTTTTCAGCATCGGTTCTGCTGGTAGTAGCTTAAGAAGTCCGCAATTTTGTCCGCAGATTCCTTAAGTACCTCGATCCGGGGCAGATATACGACCCGGAAGTGGTCAGGCTGCTCCCAGTGGAAGCCTCCGCCATGGATGAGCAGGATTTTTTTGTCGCGCAGAAGATCGAGGGCAAACTGTTCGTCGTTGGTGATATGGAACTTTTTGACGTCGAGCTTCGGGAACATGTAAAAGGCTGCTTTCGGTTTTACAACGCTCAGTCCGGGAATGTCCTTTAATGCCTGATAAATGCACTCGCGCTGCTCATAAATCCGTCCGCCGGGCGTTAAATAATTGCTGACGCTCTGGTAGCCGCCGAGGGCAGTCTGGACGATGGACTGCGCGGGAACATTGGAGCACAGGCGCATATTAGAGAGCATGCGGATGCCTTCGATATAGTCCTGCGCGATGGCTTTGTTGCCGCTTAAAATCATCCATCCAATTCGAAAGCCTGCGATCATGTGGGACTTGGACAGACCGCTGAAGGTGACACAGAACAGATCGGGAGCCAGGGATGCGATGGAAATATGCTCGCCGCCGTCCATGACCAGTCGGTCATAAATTTCATCGGAAAAGATGATCAGATGGTGCTGACGCGCGATTTCCACGATTCCTTCCAGAACTTCCTTCGGATAAAGCGCGCCGGTCGGATTGTTGGGATTGATGATGACGATCGCTTTCGTGTGGCGCGTGATCTTTTTTCGAATGTCGGCAAGGTCAGGATACCAGTCTGCCTGCTCGTCGCAGAGATAATGGACGGCTTTGCCGCCTGCAAGCGTTGCGCAGGCAGTCCAGAGCGGGTAGTCGGGGGAAGGGATCAGGATTTCATCCCCGTCGTCCAGCAGGGCGGACATGCTTAAATTGATCAGCTCGCTGACACCGTTTCCCGTGTAGATATCCTCGATGGTGACGTTGGGGATATTTTTTAGCTGTGCATACTGCATGATTGCTTTGCGGGCTGCAAACAGTCCCTTAGCGGGAGAATAGCCTTCGCATTCCGTCAGCTGCTGGCGCATGTCGTAAATGACTTCATCGGGAGTGCGGAAGCCGAAGGGGGCGGGATTGCCGATGTTCAATTTTAAAATCTGAACGCCGGAGGATTCCATCCGTTCCGCTTCATCGACAACCGGACCGCGGACATCGTAAAGAACATTGTTCAATTTGGAAGACTTTTTAAACAGCGTCAGCTGGGAAGCAGACGGAACGGAAAAGTCTGAACCGTCCTGACGGGAAGAAGATTTCTTCTGAACCGAATCGGAACGTTTGGAGAATGCAGAAGATTGAACTGAACCTGCGGCGGAGGAACCGTTGACCGTGTCTGGATGAGGACAAAAATTGAACTCGCTCGAAAGCTTCGTACCGCCTGAGTTCAATTTTTCTGAACTGAAATCCTGTGCAGAACCGGTGCGCCCTGCCAGCCAGTCTGCATCGACCTGGAGGGCATCTGCAAGAAACTGCAGGATCTCAGCGCGGGGCATGGTTTTGCCGTTGACATACTGGCTGATGTGGCTTTTGCCGAGCTTTAAATTCTGTTCTTCCGCGAGATGTAAAAGATCAATCGGTTTCATTTGCTGCTGATTCATGGATTCCTTTAAACGGGATGCAAAAAGTTCATAGGCTATGTTTGACATAGAAGGCTCCTTTCCTACAAACAATAGAATGCACGCTCTGCGAGCATTCTATTGTCATGAATGATGCTTGAACATAGAGTTCAAATTATGAATATAAGTTTAAAAATGAAAAGCAATTTAAATTGAATAAAGTTCAAAAAACAGAATACGGAATGATCCATAAAAACCGGATACTGTTGAATTGAATTATATCATAAAATTGAAATGGTTCAAGATAAAAAGCGAAAGTTAAAAATTAAACAAAGGGAACGTTTGCAGAAAGATTTGCAGGCAAAAAGTCTTTGCCTTTTTGAAAGAAATTTGTTACAATACTAACGATATCAGGTAAATAGGATTTGCTGTAAGAAAGTAATACAGCCGGAAAATCTGCCGGTGTCTTTTGAAGAAGACAGGTAAGTCTCTCCGAAGGGAGCCGGGCGGCAGAAAGACGGAAACGATCGTAACAATTATCGTGATGATCCTTATCATAATAAGGTCATAATAAGGAAAACCATGGTGGTCACAGGACGATCCGGATCATGAAGAAAAGAATTGCCAGGAAGGGAATTTGTCTTTCAAAAAGACAGGTTCCCTTTTGTTGTGCGAAATTTCGACGATAGAGCAGGTGCAGTTGAACGAAACTGGTGCAGCGGCGGTACGGCAGTTTTTGACATCAGAATAGATTGCAGACAGGAATAAAGTGATGATAAAGGGAAGTAGACTGGGATTTTCCTATTTCTGGGACGGGGAGAGCATTCCGGTATTTGAACAAGCGAATATAGAGCTGAAAGAGGGCGAATGGACGGCGATCCTTGGATGCAACGGCTGTGGAAAATCCACGCTTGTGCGTCTGATGAATGGATTGCTGCCGCTTCAGAACGGTAATCTTTCTGTAAACGGTATAAATGCAGGAAATCCTGCAAATAAATGGGAACTGTGCAAGATATGTGGCATGGTATTCCAGAATCCGGATAATCAGTTTGTTTCTTCTGTGTTGGAAGAGGATATTGCTTTTGGTCTGGAAAACGCTCAGGTTCCGGAACGGGAGGTTACATCGAAAGTGAAGGAAGCGCTGGAACTGGTCGGGCTGGAAGGGTATGAAAAACGTTCTCCGTCGAGCTTGTCCGGCGGGCAGAAACAGCGGGCGGCACTGGCGGGGGTGCTGGCGTTGAACCCGGAGATCCTGATCTTTGACGAGGCGACTTCCATGCTGGACCCGAAAGGACGCCGGGAAGTACTGGCAGAGATGAAAAAGCTGCGCGATTGTGGAAAAACAGTTGTTATGATCACCCATGATGTGGAAGAGGCTGTGTTGGCAGATCGGGTGATTTTGATGGGATGTCCCAATGGACAGAAGGATCCGAATACCGTTCTTGCACAGGGGAGTGTGCGGGAAATTCTGACGGACAGCAGACTGTTGATACAGGCGGGAATTGTACCGCCCATGGCAGTTCGGATGTATGAAGATTTAAAACTGGCGGGAATTGAACTGAACCGATGCCCGCTGACGAAAGAGGAGCTGGCAGAAGCGCTATGCAGATGGAAGTCAGAAAATTAACAGTTGGATATGGGGCAGCCTGGGTGCTGGATCAGGTCAGCCTGCAAATCGGGGCAGGGGAGTTTGTCGGGATCGTCGGGTGCACCGGCTGCGGCAAAACCACGCTGTTAAAGGCGATGGCTGGACTGTTGGAGGTGCAGGACGGAGAAATTCTGCTGGACGGGGAAAATATTTTTTCCAGACGATTCGATCGGGCAGTTCTGCGCAGAAAAGTAGGAATGGTATTTCAGTATCCGGAATATCAGCTTTTTGCACAAACCGTGGAGAAGGATGTGGGCTTCGGACTGAAATACAGCAGACTTAGCCGGGAGGAAAAACAGGAACGCGTCAGATGGGCGTTGGAGCAGATGGGATTTTCCTATGAAGAAATCAAAGATCAGTCGCCGCTTTCTTTATCCGGCGGAGAAAAGCGCAGAGTGGCGATCGCCGGTGTTCTGGCGACAAAGCCGGAGCTTCTGATGCTGGATGAGCCGCTTGCCGGACTGGATCCGATGGCGCGGGAGATGTTTCTGGAATTTCTGAAAGGACTGACAGGGCAGGGCGTATCAGTTGTAATGGTATCCCACAATGTAGACGCACTGGCACAGCATGCTGCACGGATCATTGGAATGAAGCAGGGCAAAATTGTAATGGATGGAAGCTGTCAGGAGGTATTGGGAGACAGCAGGGCGCTTCGGACGATCGGACTGCTCGGCAGCGAAGCAGCGCAGACCGCGGAGCTTTTGCGGGCAAACGGTGTGCTGCCGGAAGGGTCGGCAGAGCGGAGCGGGCTTACGCCTGCGTTGCAGGAAGAGGACGAAAACGTTTGGGCGGAAGAAAAGAGGATTCTGCCGGGCAGCGGGCTTCCCGTTACTTATGAGGCGCTGCGAAACGAGATTATCGGTGCGTTGACTGGGGAAAAAGGAGAAAACAGATGATGCAGATGCCGATGGGGCAGTATCGCCCCGGAAATACATTTTTTCATCGGGCGGATGCGAAGGGAAAGCTGCTGGGGCTGTGCCTGGTGATTGCAGCGGTGATCGTGTCCAAAGGGCTGTTTGGCTGTATCGCCGCGGCGGCAGCGGCGCTGACGGTATCGTATCTGGCAGGGATATCCCTGCGGGAGCAGATAAAACAACAAAAAGGGATGTGTCGGTTTTTAGCAGTGATCTTTTTGATGAATGCGTTTTTTTACAGCGGGGAGCATTGCATCTGGAGCTGGTGGATTTTCCGGCTGAGCCGGGAGGGAATCCGGCAGGGGGCGATGGTGGTCGTTCACCTGGTATTGATTTTAGTTTTCTGCATGGTGCTGACGATCACGACAGAGCCGATGGAAATCACGCATGGGCTGGAGGAGCTGCTTTCACCGCTTTCGAAGGTCGGTGTTCCGACGGAAGAAATCGCGATGATTCTGGGGGTTGCAATGCAGTTTATTCCGGTGCTGGGAGAGGAAGCGGAGACAATCCGGATGGCGCAGACTGCACGAGGGGCTCGGTTTGAAAGCAAAAAGCTGACAGAGCGTGCGGCGAGCTTTCTGCCGTTGGTCATTCCTGTGTTTCTGGCAGCGTTTCGTCGGGCGGATGAACTGGCGTGTGCGATGGAGGCGAGAGGTTATCGCGGGCCGGGTCGGCGAACAAAGAAGAAAAAATCACTGCCAAACCGCAACGGGAATGTGGCGATTGCCGCGAGTGCGATTTTTTTGATTATGCAGGTATTCTTGCAAAAATAGAAAAAAATGCATGAAAAATCCCATGATGAAATGCAAATCAGAGGGATGAAATCGAAATGAAAAATTACCGCAGCGCGGTCTGAAAAAAAGTGAGGGACTGCGCAGCGTGTAATAGATATTTTTTCAAGGAGGAGAAATGTTATGTCTCAAATGTCTCAGGTAAAACGCGCAATGATTACGGCTGTATGTATTGCGCTGTGTGTGGTGCTGCCGATGGCGTTCCATTCCATTCAGAATGCAGGAGCGATTTTTTGCCCGATGCATATTCCGGTACTGCTGTGCGGTCTGCTGGTGGGCTGGCCTTATGGTCTGCTGTGCGGCCTGGCAGGTCCGCTGTTATCCAGCCTGCTGACCGGTATGCCTGCGATGGGTTATCTGCCCTGCATGATGGTGGAGCTTGGCGCGTATGGCCTGCTCTGCGGTCTGTTCATGAAATTTGTGCGCACCGGAAAAATTTATGCGGATCTGTACATCAGCCTTGTTGGCGGTCTGTTGATCGGTCGTGTGATCGCCGGTCTGTTTAGAGCGCTGATCTTTTCGCCGGGCAGCTATTCCCTGGCAGCATGGGCAACCGGATATTTTGTAACCTGCCTGCCCGGTCTGGTGATTCAGCTTGTTTTGGTTCCGAGTATCGTGTTTGCGCTGATGAAAGCCAGACTCGTGCCGATGCGCTATCCTGCAAAGCACTGAATATTGAAACAGAAATAAAATGTCATGTGGTTCCCCCAAATGTCAGACACTGCATTGTCCAGAAAATATGAACGAATTTAGAATATTTTTCGTTTGGTTTGCTGATATAGTTGTGGAAGTGCGGAAAAAATAATGTTACAATAATACTGGTTTAAGAGTGACAAAAACGGGGGGACCAACCAGCGAATGAAAAAAAATACAACGAAAGTGATCAAAGAAGCGAACAAATATCTGGTAATGCAGTGCATACAGGCCTTTGAGCCTGTTACGCTGGAAAAAATTGCGGAAAAGACACTGCTGAGTCGTCCTACAATCCTGGAGATCATCAATTCTTTTAAAGAAGAAGGAATTGTAGTAAACGGCGGTTTTCGGGAATCGACAGGAGGACGGCCTCCTCAGTTGCTGTGCATAAATGGAGATTCTGCGTATGCGATTGGAATTGATTTTGAATTTCCGACAATCCGGATCGCACTTGCGAATGCTAAACGGGAAATTGTTGGCAGACGGAAAATCCTGTTTAAGATAGATACGCAGGCAAAAGAGGTTTTGGCGCAGATGCTCAGGGAGCTTGAGCATCTGCTGGAAGAATTTTCCTCTGTGCGGCCCAGGATCGTCGGGATCGGTGTCGGGATTTGCGGAACGATTCGAAAGACAGAAGGCAGATCCCTGCACATCACGAGAATCCGGGGCTGGGAGCATGTTGAATTGCAGCGGATTCTGCAGGAAAAATTTCATCTTCCGGTTTATGTAAATAATGACGTGCATTTACTGGCGCTTGTAGAAAAGAAGAAGTATATGCGGGAGGACAATTCGGATTTTGTTTATATTGGAATCCGTTCCGGCATAGGCAGTGCATACATGTATCAGAATAAACTGATGGATGGGGTACAGGGCAATGCCGGTTATATCGGGCATACTATATTGAATGCAGAAGGTCCGATGTGTGTCTGCGGCAATTGCGGGTGTCTGGATGCCTATGCAGGAGAACTGGCATTGAATCGCAGGTATCAGGAACTGACAAATAGTGAAAACGAGTCGTATTATACAATGCGGGATTTTATGAAGCTGTCCCGAAATGGGGATGCAGTCAGCCAGAAAATTTTAAAGGATGCTGCTTTTTATCTCGGGATCACGATTTCGAACCTGATCAAGATACTGGAACCTAAAATGGTGCTGATTGCAAGCTGTGAGCCGTTAAAGGGGACAACATATTGGAATATCATGGAAGAAACCATAAAAAAATATCACATCAACGAGATGGAAACGAAGCTGGAGCTGAGAGAGGCACAGCTTTTAGAGGATGACTATGCATTGGGAGCATGCTGTTATGTTTTCGAATATTTATTTGAAACGCCGCGTTTGTCCCTGGCAATCTTGTGAGGCACAACAATAGAATGCACGCTCTGCGAGCATTCTATTGTCATGAATAAAAAAAGAAAAGCTGTCCTGTGATGAAAAACGGATCACAGGACAGCTTTTTTATCGCAAAGAAAATCCGGCTTCTATAGGATAAAAAACGTTTTGCAGGATGGTCAGGTTTTTGAAAGTCTGGTGCTGCAGGCTTAGTCAATCTTTCCGGCACCAAATTCAGGGAAATCCGAAATCGTGCGTTCGAAGCCTCCGCAGACGTTGGTTGCGCTGACGACGAAAAGAGGCAGCTTTTCATAGCCCTCGTTTATGCACTCGAAGGAGCCGTCGGTTTTGAAACAGGAAACCACGTCTTCTAAGGCGCGGACGGCGAGAGCGGGATTTTGCTGTGCAAGACACCAGATCATCCAGCCGGAGGCAGTTGCCCAGTAAGCACCGTTCTGGTAGGTCTCAGGTTCGACATCGATCAGCAGGCGCTCCCAGTATTGTCCTTTTAAGAGGTGGCGAACCTGACCGCGGTAGACGCAGGCATCATAATTTTTTTCCAGAAAAGAGAGAACCGCCTGTTTTTCGTCCGCAGAGCAGGGAAAGCCAATGTAAAGCATGTACGCCATGCCCCAGATGTCGTACTGATGGCAGTCTTTTGTTGCGGCATAAAAAGCGCCGGCAGCAGGATCAAACAGCAGGGAAAGGGAGCGCTCGACAGATTCGGCAGATTCTGCGAAGTGGTCCGGATTTCCGACACCGTAGGTTTTGCACATGTGTTCCATCATGCGGCAGGCGCGCCAATAGAGCAGGGATTCCATGTAAAGCGTGCCGGTTTTGCCGATGGTATCGGTGAAGCCGTAAGGAGAATGGGGTTTCTGAACGTCGTTGTAGACCAGACCGTTTTCGTCGATGGGCAGCAGGAACAGTCCCTGCTCGAGAACGGCCTCCCATTCGGTAAACAGAGGCAGAAAAGCGTCCGTATCCATTCTTCTGGAAAGGCTGTCCACGGTGAAAATCAAAAACGGCGTATTGTCGAGATTCGCCTCTCCGACGGGAGCTGCAGCGATTCCGGCGGCGTAAACAGCCAGACCGTCTGTCGTTACGCGGTCTGGCATCCATCCGTCGGCGCGGCGGTGACGGACTGCATAGCGGATGCAGTTTACAATATCCTGATCCGGAATGGCGAAGCCTGCGTATTCCACCATATAGGAAAAATCGCGGAGCCACAGTCCGTCATAGCTGGCAGTGCCGTCCGGGGTATAAATCACAGTGCCGTCTGCAGCTGTGCGGCGGCAGCCATGGACAAGATCGGAGGCGAGAGCACGTAAATATTGTGTCGTATTTGTGTACATTGGTTGAAGGCTCCATTCTGTAGTGTATTTTTATTACTTTAACGTTAAAAGGTGCGGAAGCAGCCGGTCGAGCACCGCTTTATAGCCGTTTGCGTACATGTGCATCCCCTCTACGGTATATTCTGCTTTTAACTGTCCCTTTTCATCCTTGATGTCATCGTTGGCGTCTATGTAGGCTGCACCGACCTCTGCGGCGAGCTCTTTTACCATCTCGTTGGCGCGGCAGATACAGTCATTGCTGCGGACTTTTAACACTTCTTTCATGCCTGCGTCGGCGACGTCCGGATTGACCGGATAATAGGCGAGGAGAAACAGCTTTGCCTGTGGGAGATGTTCGCGGATGCCGGAAAGAATGGTGCGGTAGCGGTTGCGCAGGACGTCTGGCGTGCAGGCGGGATCGTTTAAGTCGTTGGTTCCGATATTGATAAAAATGTAGGCGGGACGGAGCGCATAAACGCAGTCCTGCATGCAGGCGAGCATTTCCGATGTCGTGAAGCCGCCGACACCGCGGTTATAGATGGTCAGCGGAAGGTCAAAATCCGCGATAAATTCCTGGATGGGAAACTGTTCCATCAGGCTGGAGCCTGCAAACAGGATCTGTCCGGGTTTGACGAACTCGTTGAGATAGCGGAAACGCATAACCCGGTCAATTTTTCCCGCATCTCCATGTAGAGCCTGATTCAGTTTGTTGTAAAATTCTATGTCCATGAAAAACCTCCTTAGGATGTATAAAAATAATGTCGCAATGCGGTCATGGAAACGAAAGCAGGATGCAGAGGAACAGCATTCTGGACGCACATAAACGGATTTTTGTGTACGATAAAAAGAAAACCGGGACAGGCTGTAAATAGCGTGTCCCGGAATTGTACAGCCGGTTTATGTTTGACAATAGAAGGTTCGCAGAGAATACATCTATTATTCATGACAATAGAAGGTTCGCTTTTGCGAATGGTGCAAGTGAACTGCAACTTTTATTATTCATGACAATAGAATGCTCGCAGAGCGTGCATTCTATTGTATTGCAGTGATCGTAACCGCGTGCAGATAGGCGTCGGAGCCAGACGCACAGGTAACGGAAATGCGCTGGTTGGTGACCAGAACCCTGCATCCGTTGATTGCGTTGACGGAATCGAGCTTGATTTCCATCTGTCCCTGGGGTGTATCGAGGAAAAGCATATTTTCGGTTGAGTTCCCGTTTACAGTGCCGGTGGCGGTCAGCGTGGAAGCGGTATTGACAGAAGCCGAGGAGCTGCTTCTTGCGCCGACTGTGGTAACGGCGTGTAGATAGCCATCATTGCCGTGGTAATAATAAACGGTCAGGGAACGTCCGCTTGTCATCATCAGACCCTTTAAGGTGTTTGCATTGTTGTCGATTACAAACTGCATCGTGCCTCCGGTAGTGGAGAGATAGAGCAGGTTGTTGGTCGTTTTGGAATCTACCGTGCCGTTTACGAACGGATAAGCAGAGTTATCGCCGTTTACAGATGCAGAGGTATTGGCAGCAGAAGAAGCGTCCGCGATTTTTACAGCGTGGAGATATGCGTCAGAGCCGCGTCCGCAGGTAATGCGGTATTTGCCGTTTAAAACAAGGAAGGCACAGCTGCCCATCTCGGAAGACGGATCCAGCCGGATGATCATCTCACCCTGAGGAGTATCCAGATGCAGATCGTTGTCCTTTGTATTTTTGTTGAGGGTTCCGGTGACGTCAACTGTGTTGTTGGTATCTACAATGACATTGCCGATCTGATTGCCGGTGGAAATTTTAGTTGCATGCAGATAGCCGTCGCTGCCGCCGGTAACGGTGACGGAAATTGCCTGATCGGGCAGCAGGATTTTACCGGCAGTGGTGTCAGTGGCATTATCGATCTTAATCTCCATTTTGCCCTGGGGGGTATCCAGCAGCAAAAGGCTGCTGGTGGTGCCGGACATGACCTTGCCCTGTACGGTAACCGTATTAGCTGCCTGCGTAGGAAGCAGAAAAGCCGGTGTAAAGAGCAGGGACAGAACCAGACAGGCTGTTAAAACAAGCCCGAAATGTTTGTGCATTTTCATAAGGAAGCCTCCGTTCAATAGAATCCGTGTCAGTACAGGAAAACAGACCTGTATCAAGATAGTTTCATCATATAATAAGCCCATTTAAAAAGCAAGAAAAGTTGTCAGAAAAAAGAGATTCTGGTACACTATGGATTACAAGTACACGAAGAGAGCGCCGCTTCATGAGCAAAAGAAGCTGCGAATGGCGCGGGTGAACGGATTGCCGGGCAAAACAGACTTTGGAAGCAACCGGAAATTTTTTGAGGAATGGGGAACTCAGAATGATCAACAGAGAAGATATGCTGGAACTGACCAGACGGATGACACCGAGCCGTACCTGCATGGATCGGATCGCGGGCGGATATATGGATGAGGGCGGCTTTCTGGACGGAAGCTTTAACATACATTTTCTGAAGCTTTCCGGGGAAGAAAAGGCGAAGAACCTCGCGCTTGCAAAGGCGGTTCCTTTTTCGAAGACAAATGAACAGCTAAAAGAATACGAATTTTCACCGACACAGGAAAGGCCCGGAAGCCTGTGGCAGCTGTTGATGGCGATGCGGGAGGCGAGGCTCAAAAATGACGCTCTGAACGAAACGTTTTATGAACTGGTCGGTGAGCATTATCAGAGCGTTGGAAAAGATTACGCGGTCTTTTTGTTTCACGGAACCTACGACGTCCCGCTCAAAGCGTCCGACAAGGAAAGTCTGTGGGAGTCTGAAGAGGTGTACGATTTTTTAGTGTGCACGATCAGTCCGCTGGAGGGCGAATACGAGCCTGGTGAACCGGAGTGGGGCTTTTTGTTCCCTGCCTTTTCTGACCGCAGTACAGAAATCCACCGAATCGATATTTTTCAGAAAAATGTAACGGCATCCCAGACAGAGCTGATGAAAAAGCTGTTTCCCTAGAAAACAGTGACGCAGCAAGCTGCAGTCCGTTCCTGTATGCTGATGATACAGTATTTTTACTGTGCTTTGGGAAGCTGGGTAAAGATTGCGTAAAGAATATCTGCGCAGAGCTGCCAGCGGTTGACAGGAGCCAGTAGTTAAGGTATTCTGGGAAAGATGTAATTGGAAAAACGAAAATTTTAGGAGGATATTCATGATTAAAGAAGCAATTGGAGGCTTTTGTATGGCGCTTGCGGACAGCGTTCCCGGTGTATCCGGCGGTACGGTGGCCTTTATTATGGGGTTTTATGACCAGTTTATCGGTTCGGTCCATGACCTTGCCTTTGGCAAGATGGAAGATAAGAAAAAAGCAATCGCCTATCTGATCAAGCTGGGTATCGGATGGATCATCGGCATGGGGCTGGCGGTTGTCATCCTGTCAGCGCTGTTCGAAAGTCATATTTATGTGGTAAGCTCTCTGTTTATCGGATTTATTGCGGGCGCGATTCCGCTGATCATCCGGGAAGAAAGGGATGGCTTCAAGCAGTTTGGCAAGGGCATTTTATTCCTGATCCTGGGTATTGTGTTGGTGGCCGGGATCACCTGGTTAAACGGCAGAGCCGGAACCTCTTCGATGGATCTGAGCCACTTCCAGCTCGGAAATGCGATTAAACTGTTCTTTATCGGAATGATTGCGATTTCTGCGATGTTTTTACCCGGTATTTCCGGTTCCACCCTGCTTTTGATCTTCGGTGTATACATTCCGGTGATTTCTGCGATCCGCGCAGCGCTGGGGCTGCAGCTTTCCTATGTACCGAACCTGATCTTCTTTGGCCTTGGTATCGTAGCAGGAGCATGTAGTGTTGTAAAGATTATCAAGGTTTGCCTGGAGCGCTTCCGCCCCCAGACGCTGTACTGCATCGTCGGCATGATGGTGGGCTCCTTTTATGCAATCGTGATGGGACCGACAACGCTGGAAGAAGCGCAGGCTCCGCTGGCTTTCTCCAGCTTTCATTGGATTGCCGGCATCATCGGACTGGCGCTGGTGCTTGGTATGCAGTTTGCAAAAGAAAAGGGAAAGAAAGCCTGAAAAACAGCGTGCAGCTTGTCTCCGGATAGGAGAAAGGCTGCACGTTTTTTTCATGACAATAGAATGCTCGCAGAGCGTGCATTCTATTGTTTATCACAGAAACGTGTGTCCTGTGATACAAAAGCCCTCCGGACGGGAGACCACTGTAGCGTACATTATCCCCGCCCGAGGATCGCGTCGAGATCCTGTGGCGCAGCGGTGATTGGCGTCAGTGAGTAGCGGTGGACGAGAAGCTGCACGACAGATTCGGACAAAAAGGCGGGCAGGGTCGGACCGAGGTATATATTTTTGACACCAAGGGCAAGCAGGGTGAGCAGGATGCAGACCGCCTTCTGTTCATACCAGGAAAGCACGAGTGTCAGAGGCAGTTCGTTGATGCCGCAGCCAAAGATTTCGGCGAGGGCCTGCGCAACGTAGATCGCACTGTAGGCATCGTTGCACTGCCCCATGTCGAGAATGCGCGGGATGCCGCTGATTTCTCCGAGGTCGAGGTCGTTGAAGCGGTATTTGCCGCAGGCGAGCGTGAGGATGACGGTGTCCTGCGGGGCCTGCTTGACGAAATCAGTGTAATAATTGCGGCCGGGGCGTGCGCCGTCGCAGCCGGCAACTAGGAAGAAGTGCCGGATCGCCCCGGACTTGACCGCCTCAATGACCTGATCTGCCACGCCAAGCACCGTGCCGCGGGCAAAGCCGGTCATGACCGTGCTGCCGCCGTTCATCCCGGTCATCGGGTGATCCTCGGGGTAGCCGCCGCATTCCAGCGCCTTTTCAATGACCGGGGTGAAATCCTTGTCGTCCCCGATGTGGGTCAGCTCCGGGTAGGACACCACCGACGTCGTGAACACACGGTCACTGTAGCTCTGCCGCACCGGCATCAGACAGTTCGTTGTGAACAGGATGGGCGCGGGGATGTTGTGGAACTCTGACTGCTGGTTCTGCCAGCCCGTGCCGAAGTTGCCTTTGAGGTGCGGATATTTTTTCAATTCCGGGTAGCCGTGGGCGGGCAGCATCTCACTGTGGGTGTAGATGTTGATGCCCCTGCCCGCGGTCTGGTCCAGCAGCAGCTTCAGATCGTGCAGGTCGTGGCCGCTGACCACGATGAAGGGACCCTTCTCAATCGTCAGCGGCACCGTGACCGGCACGGGGTCACCGTATGCGCCGGTGTTGGCTGCGTCCAGCAGCGCCATACAGGCCAGATTGACTTCTCCGGTTTTCAGCACCAGCGCCAGCAGCTCGTCAGGCGTTTTCTCTGCGCCGATGGCCTCGAGTGCCTCATAGAAAAAGGCGTTCACAGCGGGGTCTGTTCTCCCCAGTGCGCGGGCGTGGTACGCATAGGCCGCCATGCCTTTGAGCCCAAAGAGGATCAGCGATTTCAACGAGCGCACGTCCTCCCCCGCCGCCCAAAGCGCGGCAAGGTCGTAATCGTCAAGCTGCCCGGGGCCGACGGCAGCCTTTTCCTTTTCGATTTCCGCCTTGCATTGCAGGATAGTTTCGTTGTTGAAGTTCACGTTCGTGATCGTCGTGAACAGGCCCTTCAAAATCAATTCATCGGTGTGCGGTGTCGGTGTCCCAGCCCGCGCCGCCCGCGCCAGCCCGATAAGTGCCCCGATCAGCTCATCCTGATAGTTGGCGGTGTCGGCCTTTTTGCCGCAGACACCGGCCTTGCCGTCGCAGCCGGTGTTATGCGCCGTTTGTTGGCACTGAAAGCAGAACATTTCTCGCATTTGGCTTCCTCCTGTCGGTAGAATCATCACCTTCTATTCTGCCCGCCAGGAGGATTTTTTATACCGTTCTCACGGCTGCGGTGTCGCGCCCTCCTGCTCCATCTTGCGCAGCGTTTCCTGCCGGATGGCCTCCCGCAGCGCCTGCATATAGGGCGAGAACTGCGACTGCTCCACGCCGTAGGTCAGGTTCAGCGCATACTCCTGCGGCTCCCAGGTCGCAATCGCGGACTCGTTGTGCTGGACGATGGCCTCCATTTTATCCAGCGCCTTGTAGATTTTGGCCTCCGTCGTCTGCAAGGCGGCCATCTCCGCGTACAGCGTCCGCATCTCGGTACAGACCGGCTCGGGCAGTGAATCGACCCAGCGGGAAAGCAGTGCTTCCTCGGCGGCCTCATCGGCGGCGGTCTTGTCAAACGCCGGGATGTCCCCGGTAAAGCACTCGCCCAGATCGTGGATCAGGCACATGCGGATGACCTTGTCCATGTCCGCCTGCGGAAATTCATCCCGCAGCCAGAACGCCATGAGCGCAATGCGCCAGCTGTGCTCGGCTACGCTCTCATGCCGTCCCTTCGATGTATAGCAATGCCGCGTTGTGTCCTTGAGCTTTTCCGCTGTGTTCACATTGTCCCAGGTCGCCGCCA
>OHZK01000562.1_pt1 | contig 17290 bp, 19 predicted proteins | sample 1580401 | NCBI WGS metagenome assembly OHZK01 (sample SAMEA3882530, study PRJEB24775) | human gut metagenome | biome: human-associated habitat; feature: intestine environment; material: feces | place: Netherlands | collected 2009/2010
TTTGTCCGAATTCGGCAAAACGCGCGAGGACGTTCTTCATTCCGCAATATGCGAAATCGAGGGAGACAGGGCGGGGCATATCCTGCTTGACGCTCATATAGACCGTATAGGTCTTATCGTAACCTCCGTCACCGACGAGGGGTTTTTGCACGTTGCCGCCTGCGGCGGCGTTGACCGTCGCACATTGAACGGTCAAGAGGTGACCGTTTACGGCAGAGAGCCGGTATTCGGAGTTATAGCAAGCACTCCGCCGCACCTTGCAAGCGGTGACAACGAGCGGAAGGCGACGGAAATCGATGACATTCTTATTGATATAGGCGCAAAAAATAAGCAGTCGGCGGAAAAGCTCGTTTCCCCGGGAGACAGAGCGGTTGTCAATTCCTCTTTCCTCTCGCTCTGCGGCGACAGCGTGTCCTGCGGGGCACTTGACGACCGTTCGGGAATTGCCGTGCTTCTTCGCGCACTTGAGCTTATTAAGGGTAAGCCGCACAAAAAAGTTACCGTTGTCTGTTCCTCTCGCGAAGAGACGAGCGGCGGCGGAGCAAAAGCCGCGGCATTTAATTCGGATGCCGACGAGATAATTGCGGTTGACGTCAGCTTTGCAAAGACTCCGGATAGCAAGGCGGAGGAATGCGGAATACTCGGCATGGGCCCCATGATAGGTATTTCACCGTCGCTTTCATACGAATTCGGCGAGGAGCTTGTGCGCGTTGCCGAGAAAAACGACATTCCGTATCAGCTTGAGGTTATGGGCGGCAGAACCGGCACTAATTTGGACGGTATGACCACGGAGCGCGGCGGAATTAAGAGCGCGCTTATATCAATACCCCAAAAATATATGCACACCGGAATAGAGGTTGTGTCCGTTACGGATATTGAGCTTTGCGCAAGGCTCATTGCCGCATACATTCTCGGAGGTGATTTAAATGCTTAACGAGCTTTGTAATTTAAACGGCATTTCCGGCAGGGAGCACGCCGTAAGAGATTATATAATTTCGCATTTGCCGTCGGACGCGGAATATCGCATAGATCCGCTCGGCAGTCTCATAGTTTATAAAAAGGGCAAAGCCGAGCCGAAAAATAAAGTTATGCTCGACGCGCATATGGACGAGGTCGGCTTCATAATAACTTATATAACGGATGACGGGTACCTGAAGTTCACCACGGTCGGCGGAATTGACGAGCGCGTTATTTTCGGCAGAGCGGTAAAGGTGGGTAAGGAGCTTATCCCCGGCGTTATAGGCGGCAAGGCTATACATCAGACGACCTCCGAGGAGAGAGGTAAATTGCCGTCAGTTGAGGATATGTATATCGATATCGGCGCGAGTTCAAAAAAAGAGGCCTTGTCTCACGTTTCACTCGGCGACGCAGTGTATTTTGACTCGTGTTACCGCGAATTCGGCGACGGCTTTATCAAGGCGAAGGCCATTGACGACCGCGTCGGCTGTGAAATTTTATTAAGACTTATAAATTCTGATTTGCCGTATTCGGCGACCTTCTGTTTCTCGGTTCAAGAGGAAATAGGCACTCGCGGAGCGGCTGCTGCGGCTTATTCGGTTGCTCCCGATTTCGCAATAGTCGTTGAGGGCACTACGGCGGCGGACATTTCGGGCGTTCCCGACGAAAAAAAAGTCTGCCGTTTGGGCGGCGGTGCCGTTGTCAGCTTTATGGACAGGGGAACCGTCTATGACAGCGAGCTCTATAAAAAGGCGTTTGAAATTGCCGAAAAGAACGGCATCGGGTGTCAGACCAAAACCGTTGTGGCAGGCGGCAACAACGCTTCCGCAATACACAAGGCGGCAGGCGGCATAAAAACTCTTGCCGTATCTGTTCCGTGCAGATATATTCACTCGGGCAGCTCGGTTGCGAAAAAAGAGGATATAGAGAGTACGTTTGAGCTTGTAAAAGCACTTTTTGCGGAGCTGTCGCAGTGCTGAAATCGATTGACGGACCGACAGAGGCAGCAGGTATCTCGGACGGTGAATTTAAAGACTGTCTTGCGGTAAAGTATATTTTATTTGCCGCTTTTCGGCTGTCACTCGGAGAGGCGTGGCTTCAAACGGACTTCGGCGGCAGAGTGACGGCTGTGCTTTTAAATAAAAACGACGGAACGATAATTTGCCCGTCAAGCTCCGCCGATTTACGGGAGCTTTCGGAGTTTGCCTCTTTTTTCGGCGAAAATATATATTTTTGCTCCGGGAACGATTGCGCGGACGCAAAAGCCGTTCTTATGGAGCTCTCCGAATTACCGCAAAAAGAAACTTGCGCACAGCCGCTTTGCGACATAACCGCGGACGAATATAAGGTGCTGACAGGTAAAACGCCCGATTTTGACGACAGGGCGTATCTCGAATGGCTTTCGAGGACGGGCAGAGGTGTGTTCGGCGGAAGCACAAGGGTTATGTGCATAAGGCAAAACGGCAAAACGGCTTCTCTTGCCGTAGGCGATATAATCGGAAAAGACGCGTATATACGCGACGTTGCGACAAGCGAAAAATATCGAGGCAGAGGCTTTGCCGCGGACTGTGTTATTTCTCTTTCGAGAGAGCTTAAAAAGAGTGCCGATTGCATATTTTTAATGTGTAAGCCCGAAAATGCAAAGCTGTATGAAAAATGCGGTTTTCGCAAAAAAGAATACATAATAAGAAAGACTTGAAATGAAAGATTTTTTTGAATTTACAAAAAGAACCGAGGAGGCGTCAAAAAAGGCGCTGACTCTTGCCGAAAAGAAGTTTTCGGAAATAGACGAAATAACCGAATACAACCAGCGCAAGGTACTCGCGGCGTTTATAAATAATCGTGTTGACGAGACGGATTTCAACTCCACCACCGGCTACGGCTACAACGATAAGGGCAGAGAAAAGCTCGACAAGCTCACCGCCGAGATTTTCGGCGCGGAGGACGGCTTAATAAGAGCCACCACCTTAACCTGCGGAACCCACACAATAGCGACCGCGCTTTACGGCGTGCTTAGGCCGGGCGACATAATGCTCAGCGTAACGGGAGTCCCCTACGACACCATACATTCCGTTATCGGTATTGACAAAAGCAGTAAGGGTCACGGCTCACTCGCCGACTTCGGCGTGAAATTCGAATATATCGAGCTTACCGAAAATGACGAGATAGATTACGACGCAATAGAAAAAAGAGTCGGCCGCGGAGACATTAAGATGGTTTATATCCAGCGCTCGCGCGGGTATTCGCTGCGCCATTCGATTTCGGTTGACGAAATAGAGAAAATCGCGACTCTTACACACCGTGTAAGCCCCGATACGGTTGTTATGACAGATAACTGCTACGGCGAATTTACGGAGAAAAAAGAGCCGTGCGACGTCGGAGTGGATTTGGCGGCAGGCTCGCTTATCAAAAATCCGGGCGGCGCGATAGCTCCCTGCGGCGGCTATATAGTAGGCAGGCATGACCTTGTTGAGGATTGCGCATACAGAATGACCACTCCCGGACTCGGCAGAGAGGTCGGCGCAACGCTCGGAACAACGCGCAGTCTTTATATGGGGCTTTTTTCTTCGCCGCACGTAACCGGCGAGGCACTCAAGACCGCGGTATTTGCGGCGGCACTTTTCGATTTGCTCGGCTTTAGGGTGACTCCGCGTCCCGATGAGACGAGACACGATATTATAGAGGCGATTTGCCTTGAGACTGCCAACAGACTGATAGCCTTTTGTCAGGGAATGCAGAAGGGCGCGCCGGTGGATTCATACGTTTCACCCGTGCCGTGGGATATGCCGGGCTACGACAGCCAGGTTATAATGTCCGCAGGGGCGTTTACGTCAGGCTCTTCCATAGAGCTGTCATCGGACGCACCGCTTCGAGAGCCGTATGCGGTTTGGATGCAGGGCGGAATCAATTTTCACAGCGGAAAGCTCGGCGTTATGCTGGCGGCAGATGAGATAATTAAAAGAGGTCTTTTGGAATAATTTACGGAATAACTTACGGAAAGGTTGATTTTATGGAACTCAGACATCTTAAAAGCGGAACCGACGTCAGAGGCACGGCGGTAAATCCCGACGATCCGAAAAAAATCGATTTGACCGATGAGGCGGTAAAGAGAATTTCCGCAGCGTTTGTCGTATTTCTCGCCGAAAAGCTCGGTAAGAAAGAGGAAGAGCTCGTGATTTCGGTCGGGCATGATTCGAGAATTTCGGCGGAGCGGATAAAATCCGACGTAATCGATGCGCTGTCTTTCTTCGGCCTTGAAATCAAGGACTGTGCGCTCGCGTCAACCCCGGCTATGTTTATGACAACTAAAATGCTCGGCTGCGACGGAGCTGTTCAGATAACCGCGAGTCACCATCCGTGGGACAGAAACGGGCTTAAATTCTTTACTCCCGACGGAGGACTTTCCGGTGATGAAATAAAGAGTATACTCGAATATGCCGAGGAGCACGAAAGCGGCAGCTGCCCCGAAAGGTTAAATTTGCAGGAGGTCGATTTTATGTCGGTCTACTGCGAGCACCTTTGCAATATGATAAGAAAGGGTGTTAAGTCAGACGATTACGAAAGACCGTTAAAGGGACTGAAAATCGTTGTTGACGCAGGTAACGGAGTAGGCGGATTTTACGCCGAAAAGGTACTCTCCCCCCTCGGAGCGGACACAACCGGCAGCCGCTATTTGGAGCCGGACGGTATGTTCCCGAATCATATTCCGAATCCTGAAAACGAGACGGCGATGAACTCCGTGCGAGAGGCAACTCTCGGCGCGAAAGCCGACCTCGGCGTAATATTTGACACGGACGTTGACCGCGGCGGCTGCGTAAGCTCCGACGGCAGAGAGATAAACAGAAACGCTCTTGTCGCCATGGCGGCGGTCATTGCGCTCGAAAATAATCCGGGCGGCACCGTTGTCACCGATTCCGTAACGTCTGCGGGGCTTACCGAGTTTATAGAAAAAACGCTGGGCGGACATCATCTGCGCTTTAAGCGCGGCTATAAGAACGTCATTGACGAGGCGATAAGACTTGAGGAAAACGGTATAAACGCTCCGCTTGCCATAGAGACTTCGGGTCACGCGGCGTTCAGGGAGAATTATTATCTTGACGACGGCGCATATCTCATAACGAAAATAATTATAAAGGCCGCCGATATGAAAAAGCAGGGTAAAAAGCTTTACGACCTCATATCTGAGCTTAAATATCCGGCGGAGGAAAAGGAAATCCGCCTTAAAATAAGCGAGGAGGACTTCAGAGCCGTCGGCGACAGGCTTTTAGAGGAGCTCGCAGATTTTGCCGCAAAGCGCGAGGACTGGCAAATTGCACCCGACAGCCACGAGGGAATCAAAATAATTTTCCCAAAGACCGAGAGCTTCTTTATTTTAAGGCAGAGCGTCCACGACCCGGTAATACCGATAAATTTCGAGAGTGCCCAAAACGGCGGAGTGAAAAAAGCCGCAAACTCGCTCTATGAATTTATAAAAGATTTCGACGGAGTGGACATTTCTCCGCTCAAACAGATTTTGTAACCGCGTTAAATATGTACGGAGGTGCTTGTTTACGGTATACGATACTATATGTGAAATTTTGAGCGAGCAGCTTGAAATACCGCTCGACGAAATAACCGCCGAGTCAAAGCTGCGCGATGATTTATCGGCAGACAGCCTTGACCTTATCGACCTCGCTATGACTTTGGAGGACGAATTCAGAAAAGAGGTGCCGGACGAGGCGCTTGAAAAGATGAAAACGGTGGGAGACGTAGTAGCATTCATAGAGGAAGAGTAACGGACTAAAATGCCGAAAGCCTGTATTTATGCGGGCTTCCGGCATTTTTTATCAAACGGCTCTGGTTTGGCTCTATTTGTGAGAGCAATAATGGCAAGAAAATAGATGAAATCTAATAAGGAGCATTATATGACGAAAGTGAATTTTTATGATAGTATTAATGATTCAATGCTGAAGTTTGCAGTTATTATTGCCAGACATAATGGTAAATGGGTATTTTGCAAGCACAAGGAAAGAAAAACATGGGAGGCACCGGGGGGACATAGAGAAGATGGTGAGGATATTCTTGAAACAGCCAAACGAGAACTATATGAAGAAACAGGAGCAATAACTTTTGATATTACTCCAATTTGTATATATTCTGTGACTGAACCGGATAATTTCGATGGAATGGAGACTTTTGGAAAATTATTCTTCTCAGATATACATACATTTGAAAAAGAGCTTCACAGTGAAATTGAAAAAATAGCAATTATGGATGAACTACCGATTAATTGGACTTATCCGGAAATTCAACCCAAACTGCTGGAAGAAGCAAGGAAAAGAGGATTTCTGCCCAAGAAGGAAGAAATAAAATGGCTGTTTTTTGATGTTGGCTCGACGTTGGTTGATGAAAGCAAAGTTTATGAAGACAGGATGAAAAGGATAGCGGATTTATCAGGTTTAACTTACGAGCAAATTAATAAATATGCCATGTCGTTTTATAAAGAAAACAAAAAAGGAGATTTAGAGGTAGCAAGGCAATTGGGGGTGAAATTACCTAAATGGGAATCGCAATACGAGAGGCTGTATACAGATACTAAAGATTGTTTGAAAAAGTTAAGTAGAATTTATAAAATTGGTGTAATTGCAAACCAATCATTAGGAACTTCTGAGAGATTAGAAAATCTTGGAGTACGAAAATATATTGATTTGATTATCGCATCAGCAGAAGAAGGCGTTTCAAAACCTGATAGGCGCATATTTGAAATTGCATTGGAAAGAAGCTGTTGTAAGCCAGAGAATGCAGTCATGATTGGTGACCGTATTGATAATGATATTGTACCCGCAAAACAGTTGGGTATGAAAACTATATGGGTAAAACAGGGATTAGGAAGTTTGTGGAATATAACAGATGAGAGTGAAAAAGCTGATATTGAAGTTAATAATCTATCTGATATTTTGAATTTTTTATAGGAGACCAGTTATGAAATATGCAAAGAAATTAAGAAAAGGTGATAAAGTTGCAATAGTGAGTTTATCGAGTGGAATGCTAGGTGAAGCATTTTGTAGTCATAATATTGAAATCGGTGTTAAGAGATTAAGGGAATATGGTTTAGAAACATCGTTTATGCCAAATTCGCTAAAAGGAATTGAATATTTGAAGGCTAATCCCAAAGCAAGGGCAAAAGATTTAAAAGATGCTTTTATGGATGATTCAATTGCTGGCATTATATGTGCAATAGGCGGCGATGATACTTACAGACTTTTGCCATATTTGCTAGAGGATGAGGAATTTATTGATGCAGTTCACAAGAGTCCAAAATTGTTCACGGGTTTTTCAGATACTACGATTAATCATTTGATGTTTTATAAGCTGGGACTATCTACATATTATGGACCTAATTTTATATGCGACTTAGCAGAAATCTCTGATGAAATGCTGCCATATAGTAAGAAGGCATTTGAAAGCTATATAGAAGGAAATGAATATCGTGAGATTACATCAAGTGAAATATGGTATCAGAAAAGAACTGATTTTTCAAAAGAGGCAGTTGGGACAGAGAGAATCTCACATAAAGAAGAGCATGGATTTGAGCTTTTACAAGGAAAAGACTACTTTGAGGGTAGATTGTTAGGTGGGTGTTTAGAGAGTTTATATGATATTTTGACAACAACGAGATATGAAAACGAAAAAGCAGTATGTGAAAAATATGGACTGTTTCCTGATATAGCGGAATGGAAAGAGAAGATTCTTTTTATTGAAACCTGTGAAGAAAAACCGGTGCCAGAGCAGTTTGAAAAAGAAGTTGCTATGATTAAAAAGAAGGGGGTATTTGATGTTGTCAGCGGAGTTCTGGTTGGAAAGCCACAGGATGAGGAATATTACGAAGAATATAAGGATATTCTTGTGAAGGTAGTAAATGATCCGGATTTACCGATTGTTTACAATGTGAATTTTGGACATGCAACTCCAAGATGCGTTTTGCAGTATGGTGCTATGGCTAGAGTGGATATGAAAAGGAAAATAATAAAATGTGAGGTAATGTAAATATGCTAAGATTAAGACCATACAATAAAAATGATGCAGAAATAATTATGTCGTGGATAAAGGGAGAGAATGCTTTTTATAAATGGACAGCAGGAGTTTTAGGGGAATATCCAATTTCTGTGGAGCAGTTCAATACGGTAAGTAATCTTATGGCATTTACTGCTATTGATGATAATGAGATAGTGGGATTTTTTACCATGAGAAGACCGAATGAATTTTATGAGGAATTACGGTTTGGCTTTGTAATTGTTGATTCGAAAAAACGTGGGCAGGGATATGGAAAAAATATGCTGAAATTAGGCTTAAAATATGCTAAAGAAATATTTGGTGCTAATAAAGTTTCATTAGGTGTTTTTGAGAATAATGAATCAGCTTATTATTGCTATAAGGCAATAGGTTTTGAGGATGTATCTCAAGATGAAATAGAAAAGTATACTGTAATGGGAGAAGAATGGAATTGCTTAGAATTGGAAATGAAACTATAAAATAAATTGTCGGCAGAACGAGATACATTTATGAAAGAAAAAGAGGAGTATTTGGAGAGTATTCAAAGTAAATTAAGAAAATTGTTGTTTGAAGAAATTGCATTAGAAGATGCTAGAAAGATGTATAATTAAAGCAGTGATATAAAACAACATTCACAGCAGATTTATGTGAAAAATTGAACCCAAAAAAGAGTTTGAATAATTTTTTTTTAATAAAATATAGAAGGATTTATTTTTCAATAGTAAATGAAGAAGGCTCCAGGATATTTTAAGAGATCTTCTGGGACCGTTTATTTATGTGTGGTATACTGGAATATATCTATATGAAAATTTGATTCAAAGCCTTATCCAAGTAAGATATGGAAAATCAGATGCTAAACATATATTGCAGAAGGAGAACAGTGTAATGATAGATATATATACGGAGAGGAAAGATTCAAAAGACTGGATTTTTTACAATGACTTGTACTTCAACTTGAATACAGGCAATGAAGATATGTCACAAAAAGAAATTGATTTGATTCAACAAGTGGATGAAGCGAAGCTGACACCAGACAAGCATATAGAAACAAAATATGGCTTAGGTACGATCCGAAATTTATCATCAGGCTGCAAGACATTGCTTAATATTGTGAAGCATCCCGATAAGGTGGTAAATGTTGAGGAATGTGGACCGAATGTTCTTAAAATAATTTTTACTATGGATAATATTAGGATTTATATGTCAAGACCAACGCTTTTTGATATTCCGGATGATGCCAAAATCAGATTTAATGATTCTGATATAGTTACCGGTAGCAGAGGATATAATGCCTGGTGGAGTAAGGAGTATGCAAGGAGAGAAGCAAATGATTTATAAGAATATAACATTTAAGGCAGCTCCATTTTCATATGATTTGACATTTGATGACAGGATTACTCTTGTTGGTGGAGATAGCGGTACAGGTAAAACAGTACTTTATGAAATGCTGGAAGATATAAGATTGACAGACGAATACAAGGCTATCAAGCTGTTTAATTATAAATCAGATGATTTTTTAGAAGCAATCAAACAGTGTAGAGATAGTTTTATTGTGATAGATAATGCAGATTGTTTGATTAATGATGATGTTAGGAGATTCATTAATTTTGAATTGTCTAATCAGTATATGCTCTTTCTACGAAATTGTGACGGACTCAATGTATCTGATAAGAGCTTTAAGGTGCTGAAGTTTGATAATAACAGGATAACACTGGAAGAGGAGTTGTGATATGAGATATTTATGGACAGAGGATACCGGTGCTGGGCTTCACTTCTGGAAATTAGTTAATCAACTTTTTAAATAGCATTATTGATTAACCTATAAAACAATTCAATTATTAAAAGATTAATGAAAGAGGAAAACTATGAAAAAATGCGCTTATTGTGGTGAAATACTTGGAAGTCCTTTACATGCAAAAACAGATGAACATATCATCCCAGATTCTTTGCTAAAACTTTATCCAGAACAAGATATTAGTATTCATAATGGTCATCGTTTTGTCGATAATCGAGGAATGACAGTTTCAGATGTATGTTCTTCATGTAATAATAGAGTTTTATCAGAACTGGATGCATATGGTAAACAGCTTATAAAAAATTATTTTTATACACCATATAAATTTGTGGATTATTATACAGCTTTTGATATAATATTAAATTATGAATTATATACAAGGTGGATTTTAAAAATAGCATATAATAGTTTACGATGTGATAAAAAAGATACACCTTATATTGAAGAGTGTTTACCGTATATCATGGGAAAACAAAAAGATTATCCGGATAATATTTCAGTGCTTTTAGGATTACATATAAATTTAAATCCAGTACCGGAAGAATTGTTTGAATTTATTCCATTGCAAATAATGTATTCGCCTAAGTTTTTTCAAAATAGTTATATGAGAGTAAAAAGCGGTGAACCATTAAAATGTTTTACTTTAGAAGGAGTAGAACAGGTAGTAAGTATGCGAATGGCAAATTTAGTGACATTATTGATTTTTTGGAAATCTACAGTAAATGCAGAAAGAAAAAAGGATATTATTAAAACTTTGCAAGAAGACTTCCGATTTAGGCTAATTGAACCACAGGTTAATCGCTATTCTGTGCGGTGTGTCTCTTCCCCAACAAATGTTATGATTGCAAATTATGGGCACTTTTTTTCAGAAACTGCTGTTTTAGAAACAATGGCTGAAATTAAAGCTTCTCTGCATGGAAGAGATATTGGATTATGTTTAGAAGAATTTTCTAAAGATTGGGCTCCGGAAATGTCTCGTCGTGGGCGAGTTTTATTAGAAGCAATTGAGTTTCCAAATAATTCTAAAAAACAAAAAGCTTTAGAGGAACTAATACGACAGGAGACTGATGAATGAGAAATTTAAACCTCAAAACTGTTTTTTGAATAGGAGAATAAGTAAAGCATTAAATATATCAAGTTTGAAGAATAGACTATGTCACGGGGCAACCACAATTATTCTGAAAAGGCAAAAACGATTATTCTACGATAGCAGCAAACAAAGCTGACAGGGGCATACCCTGCAGCAGCGTTTGCTGCTGTTTTTTGTGCTCTAAATTTAATAGTGTTCTTTTATTCATGTGCTGCCGGAAAGGACTTAAATACGTGGCTGTGACGCGTTATGATGTGGGGTATGTTCCTAGATTGTGTCGTGTAGGTAACGTTGCGAATGGTGTGCTGTGGTATTTACGCTATGGATTACACTGCACGATCTGCTGTGAGGTAACGTTGCAGTATCGGTGTAATGATGCAGAAAGATTTTTCAGAGGATGGGTGAAGATGCTGAGACGGGATGCTGTAGAGTGTGCACTAGGATTGTGCTGTTACGGTAATGGGCTTCGATATTTACGCTATGGATTACACTACAAGATCTGCTGTGGGGTTACGCTGTAGTATCGGTGTAATGCTACAGCGGAATTTCACAGAGGATGGGGTATCGTAGGGGGAATGGTATAATGTTTGTAATAAATAGAAAAATGTTATTGAGGCTATAATAATTCCAAGGTTTAGAATTTATCTAAGGCTATTGGGTTTTGCCCCATGACAAAACAGAGCTTCATAAATGGCGTAAACAAGCCATTTATGGGGCTTTTTCTTTTGTCATGATACCTATATGATACCTGTTTTGATAGGAATATTGATATGATAGCTGTGGATGAGGATAGACTTGAGAGAGTCAGAGATAACATTGATGTAGCAGAGAATGAGTATGCTAAATATACGGATATGATTACGGATAAAAAGAATAAGCTGGAAATGCTTACTTCTAAAGAAAATGAACTGGTAGAGCGTACAAAAATTGCTGAGAATGTATATGATATGTTCCAACATGGTGGTGATGACGATGTAAGGGAGAAACTTATTGATGTTATGTATGAGAACCAGAGACTTCAGGAGGAGAATAAGTCGTTAAATGAGTTGCTGAAGAAGGCTTATGATTTTATGAAGCAGTTTGTGATTGATGGGGGTAATCTGTTGGAGAAGTTTATGGAGAGTGTGGGGAAAGTGATGGAAAGACTTTCCCTAAAAACAAAATAAAAACATCTGTTCGTGCAACAAAGTATTGACATTGTTATACTACGGATTTATGATTGATAATAGAAACGGAGGAACGGACATAATGAGAAAATCAATTTCAATCAGCATAAGAGTAAGTGAAGATGAGTTGGAAAAATTCAAAGAGGCTGCAAGACTGGAGGCATATGCTTCATATAGTGAGTTTGTTAGAAGAACGGCATTAATAGAAGCTACAAGAATAATCAAGGAAAACAATGAAGGAGAAAATACCTATGAACATAATTAGTTTGTTTAGTGGATGTGGGGGATTAGATTTAGGATTTGAAAGCGCTGGGTTTAATATTCCTGTTGCTAATGAATTTGATAAGACAATATGGGCTACATTCAAAGCTAATCACCCTAATACACATCTGATTGAAGGAGATATAAGACAAGTAACAAAAGAAGATATTGAACAGTATATAGATGGTGAAATTGATGGAATTATAGGTGGACCACCTTGTCAGTCATGGTCTGAAGCTGGATCATTGAAAGGTATTAAGGATGCAAGGGGACAGTTATTTTTTGATTATATAAGAATTCTTAAGGAATTTCAGCCTAAATTCTTTCTGGCGGAAAATGTTAGCGGAATGTTAGCTAATAGACATTCAGAGGCAGTACAGAACATACTCAATCTTTTCGATGGAGCAGGATATGATGTATCTTTTACACTTGTTAATGCAAAGGATTATGGTGTGGCTGAAGAAAGAAAAAGGGTATTTTATATAGGGTTTAGAAAAGACTTGAATATTGATTTTGGATTTCCTAAGGGGTCAACCAAAGAAGATGATAAGAAGATTACTCTTAGAGATATAATATGGGATTTACAGGATACAGCAGTGCCTTCAGGAGAAAAAAATCATCATAATCCAGAAGCAATCAATAATAATGAGTATTACACAGGAGCATATTCTCCAATTTTTATGAGCCGAAACAGAGTGAAATCCTGGGATGAGCAAGCTTTTACAGTACAGGCATCAGGAAGACAATGTCAGTTACATCCACAGGCACCTAAGATGGTTAAGGTGGGGCAGAATGATTGCAGATTTGTAGAGGGCAAAGAATATCTTTATCGCCGAATGACAATAAGAGAAGTAGCCAGAGTTCAAGGGTTTCCAGATAATTTTAAATTTATATATGAAGATACAAACACAGCTTATAAAATGATTGGAAATGCAGTTCCAGTTAATCTTGCATATGAAATAGCAGTAGCAATAAAGAAATACTTAGAGGGTAATAGTGCAGATGTGGTAGTAGATGATGATGTTATAGATGCAAAGGAGGTCAATGAGAAAAAAGTGAGTACAAAGAGTAATGATCAGGGAAGAGCATATGAATATGCGTGGATTAAAACACTTTATAAGGCATTGTGTGAAATGCGTAAAACAAAAATAGTTGATAATTCCAGCTTACATGCGAATGAAAAAGCATGGATGCTTATGGATGAGGAAATGCAGCAGACATTTATGATTTCTGCTGAAGCTGCAATTAATGAAGTACTTGAAATGGAGCCAAGATTATCAGAAAACGATAATGACGAACTGACATTAGAGTTTCAAAAAGATGGAGCTGGCGTTAAAGGCGATGTAAGAGATATTGTTATTCGCAGAGACGATATTGAATGGGAAATAGGATTAAGTATCAAACACAATCACGATGCAGTAAAACACAGCAGATTAAGTCATAAACTGGATTTTGGCAAAGAATGGTTTGATATACCTTGTAGTAACGAATATTGGAATGCAGTTAATCCAATATTTGATATTCTGAAAAGTGAAAAAGAAAATGGCTCACGATGGTCAGAAATAGTGCAGAAAGATGAAAATGTATATGTACCATTATTGCAGGCTTTTATGGATGAAGTTAATAGGGCATATAAAGAAGATAAGAATATGCCTGAAAAGATGATAGAATACCTTATAGGAAAAGAAGATTATTACAAGATAGTTAGTCATGACAGTAAACGACTTACATTGATTCATACTTTTAATATGCATGATACTTTAAATAAGTCGAGTAAGGATAAGGTTTCGGAAATTGAAGTTCCTGTGGTTGAATTACCGACAAGACTGATTGACATTGGATTTAAGCCGAAAAGTAATAATACTGTAGAAATGATTTTAGACAATGGATGGCAGTTGAGTTTTAGAATCCATAGTGCAAGTACAAAGGTAGAACCAAGTTTAAAATTCGATGTGCAGTTTATAAGTATGCCTGTGTCAGTATGCACTATCAAATGTGTATGGAAATAAGGTGGTGCAGGTATTGAGAAAAATGTTGTTAAGCTTCAGACCAGATGTGTATGAAAAAATAAAATCTGGTCTGAAGATATTCGAACACAGAAGAAATTTTCCAGATGAACCGATAATGGCATATATGTATGTTAGTTCACCAGTAAAAGCGATTACGGGTATTGTTTATTTGGATAAAAGGCATTGCCTATCTGATTGGTTGGAAGAATATAAGGAAGATAGCAATGCCATTGCCAGAATAAAAGAATATATGGAAACCTACCATTATAGATATGCGATGGAGATAGCTAAGTTTCAGGAAACATCTAAGATATCATTAGATGACTTGAGAAAGAATGTTCCGGGATTTGTAGCACCACAGATGTATATATATTTGGATGGTACAGAATTGTTGGAGTATATAGAGAGTAACTTAAAAATGATAGATTTGCAGGTAGAACATTCATTTGAAAGAATAGAGACTTGTCAGGTTTGTGTGCATTAGTTAGGCATTGTTAGAGAGGTGTGAATTAACGTTTTATGGAATTTTTTTCAACAAGAAATAAAATTTTAAGTATAAATCCTAATGGATTGAGAAGTACAAGTATTCAGTTGCGAGAACGCATATGGAATGTATTTTATAAAGAAGAGTATGATTATTATGATACATTGGAGTATACGTCTTATACAACGGGAATAGAAGATATGATGTTGGAAATGGGAATTAAATATGAATTTCCAGCAAATAAAATATACAAAAATCAGAATGCAGAAAAGTTGCATAAGCATGTGGTTCAATGTGAAGGTATGTGGTATAGAATATATGATTTTATTGAAAAATATCTTAGAGTGACTGATAGTGAAAAAACACAAAGGTTGACGATAGAATTCAATCGAATACTAGAAGAGGAAGTTGCTCCATACAGAATTTTAAATGGATTAGTTGTACCGATTATTGGTAAAAGTGAATTGAACTCAATAAGTGAAACAATTGACTTGGAATATGAATCTGTTAGTAAACATATGACAAAGGCATTAGAGTTATATTCTGATAGAAAAAAACCAGATTATGAAAATTCAGTAAAGGAATCAATAAGCAGTGTAGAGTCTATGTGTAGTATTATAACAGGACTATCAGGAGGTGCAGCGACATTAGGGAACACATTGAAAAAGTTAAAAGAGAATGGAGTGAATATACATCCGGCATTGGAAAATGCATTTAAGCAGTTGTATGGATATACTTCAGATTCAGGTGGAATAAGGCACGGAAGTATTGAATTTGTTAATGTGGCAAGTGAAGATGCGAAGTATATGTTAGTGTCATGTTCAGCTTTTGTAAATTATTTGACGGAAAAATGGATAAAATACAATTTAAAATGACGGGATATTTTATATGTCTAGATAAATTGGTGAGTATGTATGAGAATTTTGTTTTGGAATACACATAGAAATGTTGATATAAATTCATATATTTTGGATATAGTTAATCAAAATGAAATTGATGTATTAGTATTAGCAGAGTATATGGCAGAGATTAATGAATTAAATGATAATTTAAAACAATGTAAAAAAAGATTATTTAATTGGAACACTAAAGGGTGTGAGAGAATACATATATGGGGAAATTATATTGATGTTACGCCTGGAGAACAGAATAAATATTTTTCTGTTCAAATTGTAAATAAACAGTACATCATGTGTGGAGTGCATATGTATTCAAATCTTAATGGAGAACATTATGATGAGAGAGTAGCATTAGCTGAAGAAATTATGTATTCAATTAAACACATAAAGCAGAGATTACAAACAGAGCATGTTATTGTTATAGGAGATATAAATGAATCACCTTATGAAAAGGCATGTTTAAGTGCAAAGGGATTTCATGCTTTACCAGCATTACAAATTTTAGATAAAGGTTCGAGAACAGTTTATGGGAAAGAGTATGAAAAAATGTATAATCCTATGTGGAATTTATTTGGAGATTTTAAATACCCACCTGGAACATACTATAGAGTAGAATCTAAATTATATAATCCATGCTGGTTTATGCTTGATCAAGTGATTATTAGTCAGTCTATGATTCCATTAATGGTTAAGGAACAATTAAAAATAATAACAAAATGTGGAAAAGGTGTACTATATACTGATAATAGGTACCCTAATAGTAATATAAGTGATCATTTTCCTATTATGTGTGAATTTAATATTTGATAGAAGGAGATTAACTATGAACAAAAAAACATTTAATTTTGAATTAAAGGATACAATGTCACCTGAAGAAGTGATTATTGAAAGTGGAAAAAAAATAGCAGAATGCACAAATGATATGGTGATTTGTAATGTTGATGTGTATGAAGGGCAAACAAAATCATATGTTAAAAAAAATAACCTTTGGGCTGCGACAGAAGCTTTTAATAAAGTCGAAGAAACTGTAGATATTCAAGATGTATTGGGAGAACAAAGTGGAATTGACAATAAATTTGAAGTATTTTTATCAGTTAAGGGGTTAGAGTATTATAAGTATAGAATTATGTTTTTAAGATATGGTGCTATTGCTTATCCAGTTGAAGTTGTACTAAACGAGGATATAGCTGAAGCATACAATGGAAAGAAACAGTATATTTATGATGTTGATTCTATGGAAGAATTAAAAACAATGTTTGAGACGATTATTAATACAGACTTCTGTACTAACTTAATACAGAGTTTGATATATGAATCAATGAGACAATCTAGAAAAGATAAATCAGAAAATTAGAATGTGATACCCATATGATACCTAAATTTTTGAAAATATAAAATAATTGTGATAAAAGGCGGAATAATCGCCATTAAAAGCTCTAGAAATCAAGCTTTCACAGGGATAATAAGTTTCTCTGCGGGGAGTTTGAATAACGGATTTTGCCTCACAAAGCCTGTATTTATGGGCTTTGTGGGGCTTTTTCTGGATAATCAAAGTTCTTTAGGGTTTGCCAATCTATTTTAGGGTTTGTCGATAGGG
>OHZK01000571.1_pt1 | contig 17180 bp, 16 predicted proteins | sample 1580401 | NCBI WGS metagenome assembly OHZK01 (sample SAMEA3882530, study PRJEB24775) | human gut metagenome | biome: human-associated habitat; feature: intestine environment; material: feces | place: Netherlands | collected 2009/2010
AAGTATGTGCGGATTAGACAAGAATTCAATATCAGAATATATACTTCCATCAATCCCGGGAGTATTGATTTATTGTCAGAATTCCCAGGGATTTAATTTGGGTGCACTTTTTAATATATTCGAGGCATATTTTGACAAATGGCTGGACAGTGCATATCAAGGAGCTCAAAAATGTATATTTGATCCTATCTGTGCATCAAGATACAAAGCTTGTGCGGGATGCTTGTTCTTGAATGAGGTGTCATGTCAGCATTTTAATCACGATCTTGATCGCACATTGATCATTGGCTCTGTAGACCGAGCGACAGCAGTCAGACATTGGGGATTCTGGGAGGAATATAATTATGGCTGAAATGCATCCAGCTGATATTGAGAACTATAACTATACTCTTTCTGAGAAGTATGTGTATGAGGCTTTTAGGGATCAGCTTGAAAAAAATACCATGTCTTTTATTCGGTTAGATGGTTTGAAGTAGAAGAAGGAAAAAGAGTTGACAGTGAGTCTGATTTTATAGTATTTGATCCTTCTTTTGGCTTTATTACCATCGAGGTGAAGGGAGGAAAAGACATTATTCAAGAGGGAGAACATTGGTTCTTGATAGAGAACAAGGATGGTGAAGAAACTACCAGAGAACTTAAGTGTAGTCCTTATGAGCAGGCTGAAAAAAGCATGCGCCATTTTCATAAGTATTTTCATGAGGAGTTTCATCAATCTTTTAATGGAGTGTATGGATTTGCGGTTGTCTTTCCCTGGTTTTCCTCAGACAAAATTATTTCAAGTAGCAGCCCTCGAGAACTTACAATTGATAAGAGTGATATTGATAATTTGCCGCGAAAGATTAATGAAATTTTTCATTATTGGAGGAACAAGAGAAATCTATCGGTTCCGTTTTCAGCGGAACAACGGAAACGTTTTATTTCGTTGATAAACAAACGTATTTCATTGTCGGCAGCAGCGGGTGCTCTTATTCCCATAAAGAAAAAGGAACTGTCAAAGATAAATGCCATACAGGATAGCATAATTGATGCGATGCACAATTATAGAGAAATGCGTTTTATTGGCGGGGCTGGGACAGGAAAAACTTATATAGGTGCGAAAAAAGCAAAACAGGAAGCTTTGAGAGGAAAAAAAGTTTTGTTTACGTGCTGTAGTAAAGGACTCATTAACTATGTGAAGAATGAAGTGTTGAAGGGTGTTGATGATGTTGTGTGCATGGATTTTGACAGCCTTATGCATAAAATTCTGGGAGATGATTATGGAAGTGTAGTTGAAAATGGAAATGGATTTTTTGATTATATTGAGACAATTCCCGATGAATATAAGTATGATTGCATCATTGTTGATGAGGCCCAGGATTATGATGTTGATATGGGACTTTCAATAAGAGCGTTACTTAAGGAAGACTATTCAACATTTTATGTTTTTTTTGATGAGAATCAGAATGTTTTCTCCAAGGATTTTGCAGATTCATTTGCGATTGATTATCCGCCAGTGATTCTGAGGCATAACATCAGAAATACCGGTAGAATTTATGATAATGCTATTCAAAAGACTGGGCTAGGTACAGACACGGTTGCTAATTCTTTGTTAGGAGTAGAACCAGAGTATTCAGATTATAAGAATATTAGTCAGTGTAAGAAAGCATTGACCAATATTATAAACAAGTTAACCCAGAAAGAATTTGTATCTCCGAAATCAATTGTAATACTTGGAAATTGCAATTACGAAGATTCTATTATTAGTAATGAAGAGTACGTTGGCTCATTTAGGATCGACAAATCGAATAACTTGAGTATAATAGAAGATGGTGTAATTCGGTATTGTTCTGTCAAGGATTTTAAGGGAATGGAGGCAGACATTATTGTATACATCAATCATATTAAAACTAAGACATTAGAGGTTAAGGAATTATGTGAGCAGTATGTCGCTTTGACAAGAGCGAGATATTATCTCTATGTTTTAAATATAACTATGCAGTAGGTGGTGTGCTTATTATGGCAAATATTTTATTAATTGAACCAAATTACAAGTGTAAACAGCCTCCCTTGGGCCTTATGAAAATTTCGTATTTTCATAAAAATATTATGCATGATTATGTAAGATTCACGAAAGGAGAACTACCGTCAGAATTAGCCGGTACAAAATGGGATAGAGTATATGTAACATCGCTGTTTACATTTGAGTGGAAAGCTACTATTGAGGCGATTGAGTATGCAAAAACATTAGTTGATTCAATTGATAAGGTTTCTGTCGGTGGTATAGCAGCGACAATGCTTCCGAAACAAATATATGAAGAAACGGGTATTATGCCTGTTTGTGGTCTGTTAAATGAGCCAGGAAAATTAGGCTTGCCAGGTGACGAGTGCATAGACCAGATTGTACCGGATTATTCAATGCTAGATGATATTGACTATGTATATCCATTTAATGATGCTTATTTTTTGAGTGCAACAAAAGGCTGTGGTAATAAATGCGGTTTTTGCGCTGTGCAGACATTAGAACCGACATTTGTTCCATATATCGATATTAGGGAAAAAATTAGAGCAATTGACGAAGAGTTTGGTCCCAAAAAGGATCTTATATTGATGGATAATAATGTTCTCAGATCCCCAAGGTTTGATGACATTATTGATGACATTATTGCAGCGGGATTTGCTAAAGGTGCTACGTATAAAAATCCGCGTACTGGAAAAGTTGTGCAGAGATATGTCGATTTCAATCAGGGATTAGATGCTTTATTTCTAAATGAAGCAAAGGCAAAGAGGTTAGGTGAAATTGCGTTAAAGCCGGCCAGAGTCGCATTTGATCATATCGAAGATAGAGATATTTATGAAAGAGCTTTAAGGCTTTGCGCAAAGAATGGAATTACGGAGTTGTCAAATTATGTTCTTTATAATAGTGAGGATTTTGGTGGTAAAGGGAAAAAATATCATGCGGATACGCCGGAAGACTTATATGATCGCATGCGTATAACTCTGGATTTAAAAGATGAAATAAATAGTGAATTGCCAGATGACTGTGAAAAGGTTGCAGCGTTTTCTTTTCCAATGAGATATATACCTTTGTCAGCACATGAGAGAGGATATGTGGGTTCTATGTGGAATGCAAAGTATTTAAGGGCAATTCAAAGAATGTTGGTGCCTACTCAGGGGAAAGGCGTATGTAGCAGAAGTTTCTTTGAAGCTGATTTCGGAAAATCATCTGACGAATTTGTTAGATATCTTAGTATGCCTGAACGGCTTATTGCTAGCAGGGGTAAGATAAGTACTACATCCAGAGGAAAATCAAAAGAGACTGAAAAGGAATTTGAAATAAGAAAAGCCGGTTGGGAACGCGATCAGAAGAAGATTAAGATTTGGAATGATTTGTATGACCAGCTTGGTGATGAAAAGGAATCGTTTGTTACATTGATTGGAGATAATGAATATTTACCTGAAAAAGTTTTGGGGATTACGTCATCTCTTCAGAAAAAATTATATTTATTATACTTAACCACTCCAAGGCTTTTTTCATTGCTTGGACTCATTAATAAAAAGTCATCAACATATAATCTTGTATACGGTTTTATTACCATTGAATGCCCACAGCTATACCTAGATTTGTTAGATTTGCTCACAGATAGTGAATCTCAGCAAAAATATGTTTTTACAAACTTTATCAATTTCTTTGGAAAAAAGGGAATTCAGGATCTGATGGTTAAACTTGAAAAGGTTGATTATGCTGTCGATAAACAGTTGGCAAAATGGGATATAGTTTGTAAAAAAAGTGGTGTGGAATACATTGATTATGAGTTAATCCGTGTGTACAGAAGATACATTGATCTTAAGGTGTTGGAGGACAGCAAACATGAAAAAGCAAAGAATGCCATAAAAGAATTAAAGATGGTGGAGCTTGCTCAAATTATGTATGATAGCATAGATGATTTTGAACAGAAATTGCTTAAAGCAATTGATTCTGAACATGGTGAACGATTATTAAGTAAAGTTACAAAATCAATCTATGATAACATCCAATTGAAGCTATCGAATTTATTGGAGGAAGCTTGATGAACGAGAAAATTATAATTGGAAAACATACTCTTGAGTCACTTACCTCTGGCATGTATTCAGATCCGTATGTTGTTTTTAGGGAGTATATACAGAATAGTGTTGATTCTATAGATGCAGCGATAAAAAGTGGCATTTTAATGAGCGGAGAGGATCAAATTATTGTTCAGCTTAGACCGACAGAGCAGGAAATAATCATAAGAGATAACGGAACGGGTATTGCGTGTAATGAAGCTGAAAAGATACTTATTAGCATTGGAAATTCACAAAAGACATCGGAATCATCAAGAGGATTCCGGGGTATAGGGCGACTTGCAGCACTGAGCTATTGTAAGAAATTGGTTTTTCAGACATCATTTTTTGGTGAGAGTAAGGCGACTACTATTACAATTGATGCTGATAAGTTATCTGACTTACTGTTGGATTCTTCCAATGTTGATGTTTCAGTTGTTGATGTTCTTCAAAAAGTATATGAGGTTAAAACTAGACCAGAAAAGGAAAATGCTCATTATTTTACTGTAAGATTAATAGGAGTAGATGAGAATTCAAGACTTAATGACCACGATGATGTAGTTGATTATCTATCACAAAACACACCGGCTCCTTATAATCCGGAATTTGTTTGGGGAAAGGAAATTTGTAATAGATTACGTAAGGAAGGTTGTAAAATTCAAGCCTATAATATAATGGTTCAGTTTGGAACGACGGTTCAAGCTGTCTATAAACCATACAAAGATAGTGTGTTGGTAGATAAAGGAAAAAATATCTATGATGCTATTCGGGATATAGAGATTGTGAAGATAGCATATCCCAATGGTACGCTAGCAGCAGTTGGATGGTTAGCCAAAACTAACTATGCAGGGAGCATCTATGATAAGACGGTAAAGGGTTTACGACTCAGAAAGGGGAATATTCTTATTGGAGATTATCAGACCTTGAATGTTGCATTCAAGGATTCACGTTTCAATGGATGGTCAATGGGAGAAATCTATGCAATCGATAAAGATTTAATTCCTAACGCAAGAAGAGATAATTTTGAAAAAAATCAAGCATACTTTGTTCTGTTTGAACAGCTTGCTTTACTTGCAGCTACGATTACTAAAGAGATCAGGGCTGCCTCATTAAAGAGAAACAGTGAGCTATCTAATGCAATGGAGCAACTCGATAAAGCTGCAAAAATGGCTAATGATGCAATAGATAATGGCATAACTTTTCTTCAGAAGGGAGCAATAACCCAGAAACTAAAGTCTGCACATGATGCAGTTTTAAATTCCGCTGCAGTAGATAATACTGACGAGCATTTTCAGAAAATAGCGTTTGAAGAATTAGATATGCTTATTGGTAAGTTTAAAGGGGCAACTTCCTATAAAGCTCTAAATACTATCGATAAATTGTCAAATACGGAGAAGAAAATTCTTGAACGTGTATTTAATGTTATTTGCAGCATGGATATTGATAATGCTAAGGTTATTATTGATGAGATTATTAGTGACTTTTCAGGAAGATAAGAGATATCGCTTTTGTACAAGAAAGGATAGATAGATCTTCTGGAAGAAAGCGAAAGCTGTGTGGAAACATTTTTTAAGAGATGGTTGATTTCTTATGGGACAAGTGAAAATTTTGAGAAGACAAAACTGGGGCGAAAAAGGAATGTATGGAATGACTACAGAATTATTTTGGTTATTTATTTGATATGTAATCTACACTCTGGTATTCAAAAAGCTGATCAACCGGTATATTTAAAAAATTAGCTAGTTTCATGGCATAAAGCAAAGAGGGAATGCTTCTGCCTTTTTCAATATTGATAAGGGTACGAACGTTCATGTCTGCACCGTCAGCAACTTGTTGCTGGGTGAGTCCCAGATCTGTTCGGGCCTCATATAATTTGCAGATGACTGTTTCTGCGTACATAGAGCAATCCCCCTTTGGTAAAAATCATTTTATAGGATTAAGATAATACACGTCCGAAAATCTTAAAGGAACTATTTTCTGTCACTGGAATAGGAGCATATTTCTTATTCAGTGATATGAGATATGTTCCTTTTCTGTTATTCTGGAATTTCTTTACATAAGCGTTTCCATCCAGGTAGAAAATACCGATTTCGCCATCTTCAAGCTGTTCGGTCTGCTCGATCCAGATAAGATCTCTGTCATGGTAGCGAGGCTCCATACTGTCTCCGCGGACATGGACACCAAAAGTCGATTCTTCTGGAATATCCGGGGAGGAATACATTTCATAATCTTCTCCATCCAGGAAAGAACCGGTACCTGCAGAAACGGTAGTATAGAATACTTTTCTTTCGCGGATCAGGTGAAGCGGAATAATTTCTGCACGTTTATAGTCACCGCTTTTTTCAAGCAGATGGATATAATCCATGACTTTCTGAATTCCTTCTTCATTCAGGTTTCGGAATGGATTGATCGGGTTCTTTCCGATGAATTCAGTATATATATCATAAATATCCAGTATTTCACAAATAGCGAGCAGCTGTCTGGCACTGGGCTGTGTGATGCCGGATTCCCAGGCACTGACGGTATTCTGTTTTACATGGATATTGTAATCTTTAAGTTCTTTTGCAAGCTGGCTCTGGTTCAGTCCGTGCTCTTTTCTATGTTTTGCTATGGTCTTTCCCAAATCATTCATAATAGATTGCCTTTCTAGTGCTGTCATAAGTGTTATCTCGTCGTAGGAACTATATCAACTATACCATTATTTTATTGAAATTTCAATATAAATATCATTAAAACAGATAATATGAATTAAAATTCACTTGAATATCATTTTACATAGTATTATAGTAACTGTTGTAGACAGCGGGTATATAGACAAACAGAGAGAAAGAAGGTGGATGAATGTGGGACAACATCATACCTGTATTGTAGATGGAAAAGAAAGCCATCTATATTATGAAGACAATAATATGTGGTTTATGGAGGCGCGATAAATTCTTTCATGGGATTTACCAATAGAAAAGATCAGCAAGAAGGCAACAGGATGGATGGTGCTCACCTTCGCACATCGGAACTCATCTGCCCTGAACAAATAATCATCAATGGTTTTCATTTCCCTTATCCGTTGATTGGTACAAGCAAATGTACAATGTCAGGAGGACTTTGATGATGAATGAGAAAATTAAGATGAGATATGTTAGCTGCCCATCCTGTGGCAAACAGCTGCTCAAGGTGGCTGGCAACTGTAGTGTTGAGATCACATGTACGAGATGCAGAAAAGAGATCGTCGGAATTGTGGATGAGATATACATGAAGTTATTTGAGAATTACCGGGAAAAAGAACCGGGGAAAAAAACTGACAGCATGTATTCCACAGATATGATGGCATTTCGGCAGCAGAAGAAAGCAATGTAATCATAAGAATATTCAACTGAATAGAATGAGCTGGTGGATGTACCGGCAGACTGGGCAGAGGATCAGAAGGAATGGCTTCTGAAAGACCGAGAACCCTTAGAGCCGGCTTCATTTTGCAAGAGTTTGTAAACGAGCTGGATTTAGCATAAGAACTATCAGGAGCCTGCAAAACGGAAATATGACGAGAAATCGTTTTATTTGAGTGCGTTTTGCAGGCTCCTTTTGTATTCCGGTTCATTGTATTTCCGTTTCGGCTCCGGAAACGGAGAGAAAGATGGAATTAACGATTGGAAAAAGAATCAGAGAAATGAGACTGGCGGCAGGAATGTCACAGGAACAGCTTGCAGAAGCATTGTGTACGAAGAAATGCACGATTTCTGCATATGAGACAGACAAGATCGATATTAAGAGCAGCATTTTGAAGGAACTGGCAGCAGTCCTTCACTGCAGTGCTTCTTATTTACTGGAAGGAAATAAAGAAACGGAAGTGGATGCCAGAGTGGTGACAGTGCTAAAAGAGATTGAAAAAAGTGGTCTGACGGAGATCGCACTGATGCAGCTTAAGGCATTGGCCATGATTAAATAATAGATAGAAAAGTCTATTGGGAATATACAGAAGTCTATTCTTTGGGGAACGAAATACAGTTAGAGTTCGTATAGAATAATGGATGTAAGGAAGAAAGCGCAAGTAATCCTTGAATAATCACGAATAGGAGATTTTTCATGGACGACAGAAATTTTATAAGAAAATATGTAAAGGCAGATTCAAAGCAGAAGGTGGATATCATTTTCCGGCATTATTCTGATTTTATGGGAATCATTGATGGATATACGGAAGGACTCCGCTATATGATCGAGTGCGAAAAGGATTATAACCACAGAGCGGCAAAAGGCGATCTGGGAGTGAGAGTCCAGAGAGGCGGCAGTATCAGTGATCCTACGGCGGCAGCAGCCATCAGAAAAGTCATGACTATAGAAGCATTGATCAACTGCGATTTTTCCGGCGATGTGCTGGAGGATGTAGATCATGCGGAAGAATACATGAAAGATGCGTATGTTCTCCGCAGCATGAGAAGTGATTATGCGCTTTTTACTGGACAGCTTGCAATCCTGGGAGACAAACGGGACTTTTTTGAAAAGTATCTTCGTGGGGAGATCAACCTTATGGAATACGCAACACAGTCTGGAATTGCTTATGAGACAGCAAAACAGAAAACCTATAATATCCGCAACCGGATCAGAACTCAAGTTGTAGGATTTATGGACAAAAAAATGGGTGGAATTGGCTGATTTAGAGACATCCTAAGAGAATAGACGAAAATGTGATATATTCACGGAAAGAAGGAAAATATGGCAGATACAGTAACAGTAGATCCGGGATCAGAGAAAAGATGCTATACAGTGAAAGAGATTCAGACGATGCTTGGAATAAGCCGGCCGACAGCATATGACCTGTTACAGGAGAAGAAATTCCGGTGGTTTAAAATCGGAAATAAGTATCGTATTTCAAAGAACAGTTTTGATGAATGGCTGGATCGACAGACAGAGGAATAGATGATGAATGCTGATGAGATGAAAAGAACCATGTCAGTACCGGAAATGCGGAAACTCCTGGGAATCAAAAAGACGGAAAGCTACTGGCTGGTACACAAGAATTACTTTAAAACAGAACTCATTAACGGAACCATGCGTGTTGATATTGCAAGTTTTGAAAAGTGGTATGCAAATCAGACAAAGCATAAGAAGGTCACGGGTGAGAAACCAGGAGCACAGCTTTGTGCTGCATCGTATTCTTTCAGGGATGTTGCAAATATGCTTGGGGAATATGATGGGACGATCTATGACCTGTGGAACAGAAAAGGTCTTCCAACGGTCACAGTAAATTATAGGAAACGAATCCCCAGAGAAATTTTTGACAGCTGGTATGAGAATCAGAACGAATACCATAAGGTGGACGGTCCGGCTACGATTGAAGAGATCGAAGAAAAATTCATTCTTTTCAGGGAAGCAGCGGCAATGCTTAAAATGAGCAATGAGGAACTGCTTACACTCATCCGAAAGGGAAAATATAAAGATCTGTTGGAGATGAGGATGTTTGATAATAAAAGATGGATTTCCAGAAGAGGGTTTCAGGATTTTCTGAATCTGCATGACCAGTATAAAATCAGACAGGCGAAGAATAAATCCGGCAGTGGAATCAGAAAGTTTCTTAGTCAGAAACAGTATATATCGAAGGAAGAAGCGGCAAGAATTGCAGGAGTGTCAAAAAGTACGGTCGCAAAATGGGCTTTGAAGGGTATGTTCCCATGCAGGGCGGCAGGATATGTTATGAGGATTGAGAGAATACCATTTCTCGAATGGGTGGATGAAAATAGAAAGGTGGTGTGATTTATGGCATTTGTCAGGGAACGGGATGGAAAATTCAGTGTGGTATACAAGATTAAAGATGATAAAGGCAAGGTACACCAGAAATCAGAAACTTTCAGAAAAAAGAAAGATGCAGAAAAGCGCAAACATGAAATAGAATATCAGATGGATACTGGCACATTTAAAGTTGAAAAATGTACCACCATCGAGGAACTGCTGGCGGAGTATGTGAAATTATATGGAAGGGAAAAGTGGGCAGTCTCTACATACAGTGCGAATGTAGGGCTGATAAACAATTATATTCTGCCAGTTATTGGGCAGGCAAAGGTAAGTGATGTAAATAATCATTTCGTAGAGAAATATTATCGTGATCTGGGGAAAATGAAAGCGGTTCAGGGTGCTAATAATAAGAAAAACGAGGGGAATGTTACTCCGAATACTGTATTTGAGATACATAAGATACTTCGGAGCTGTTTTCGGCAGGCGGTAAAATGGGGGATCATGGAAAAGAATCCGGCCGTAGATGCGACACTTCCGAAACGGACGAAGAAAAAGCGGGAAATCTGGACTGCGGAAACATTGATGCAGGCAATCGAGGCTTGTGATGAAAAATGGCTGGAAGCAGCGTTTCATCTGGCATTTACGGCAACCCTTCGGCTTGGAGAGATTCTGGCATTGACCTGGGATTGTGTAGAAATATCAGAAGAAGCTATAGAAGAGAACCGGTGTTTCATCGTTATCAATAAAATCATTGAGCGAGTAAGTATTGCTGCAATGGAAGAACTTAATCAGAAGGATGTTATTACTGTGTTTCCATCTCAAAAGAGAAATAATAAAACGGCTGTTGTTATGAAGACACCGAAGACAGAAACCAGTAACCGAAAAGTATATATTCCAAGCTATGTAGGAAAATGTTTGATGGAGCTCAAAAGAGAGCAGGATCAGACAAGGGAACTATTAGGGAATGAATATAAAGATTATAATCTGGTTCTTGCAACTTCTTTTGGAATGCCAATCGGTGGAAGCCATCTTCGTGAAAAAATGCAGGACATTATAGATAAAGAAGGTTTACCAGATGTTGTTTTTCATAGTTTGCGTCATACATCCGTAACCTATAAGCTCAAATTGAGCGGCGGAGATATCAAGGCTGTCCAGGGAGATTCCGGACATGCGCAGGCAGATATGGTAACGGAAGTATATGGACACATCATGGATGAGGATCGAAAGAAGAATGCACAGATGATGGAAAGAGCATTTTATAATAAGGAAAACCTCAATCCGGATATGCATGGGCAGGCAGGAGCAGTACCGAATAACAGCATCAGTGTACCAGGTGGTATAGATGCAGAACTGTTGGCGAAGGTATTGGAAAATCCAGAGATGGCAGCATTGTTTACGTCGCTTGCAAAGACAATGAAGATATCATAGAAAAAGGATTCTATTGGGGAGAATAGAAATATAGAAGAAAAGAATGATTACATACAGTTACCACCAATGAAAAAGGATACATCGGCAGATGTTGTGTCATTTATTTAGGAGTATATGAAACTTTCGGAAGAAGTGCGTAAAAGAGTAGTAGGACCGGAACATAGATCTTAAATCTGTTCTAGTGGTTTGGATGAGGACAGGGACAGAAAACTCATTCACAATGCAGAATAAATTGTGAAAAATTAGTAGAGGAGTGGAAGTTAACTTTGCAAGCGAGTTAAAATATTCAAGTACTTATTAGAGTGCTTAAAATCTTGACATGGACAAGATGCATTGATATAATATTCATGGGTATTTGGCTTCAGATGCTTATTAGTTTATAAAGGAGGAATAAGGGATGCAGTACACTAAACCGGTAGTATTAAAGGCCGAGATCGTGAACTCCGCAAAATGCGGCGATGGTCCTTGTGGTAGACCTTGTAGCGTTAATAAGGCCTGAGCCGAAATACATACTGAGAAACAACGGACGCAGGTCATTGGGCCTGCGTCTTTTTCATTATATATACTTACGGTAAATTATTTTTTTCGGAGGTTAGTAAAATGTATTACAAAATCAAAAATGATATATTATTTCGCCGGTACAAAGAATATGGATACATTACTGATAACTCCGAGTACGGATATCGGTTTTTAAATAGCAAACGCAAAAATCCGGGAGAGAATTATGTTTCAGAGAGTGGCGCAGTAATGTTAGCCGCATTAAGAAAGACTCCCCGAGATATTGATGAGATTATCAGCGAATTAATACAGATATTTCAAGGTGTTGATTTTGACACATTGAAAGCAGACACTATTGAATTTTATCAGTGGTTATTTAACCAAGGATATTTAAGTTGCGGAGATACCTATGAATCTTGTATAGATACAGATCAGGCTGTTTCAATAGATGATGCAGGGAAAGAAAATGGAATAGCTGTTGTCTCAGCCGATGAGTGCGAAAAGAACATCATTAATTCAAATGATTTTCTGCGAAGCATTCATTTTGATATAACTAGTATCTGTAATGAGAGGTGTTTGCACTGTTATATACCGCATAAAGAAAAGACTAGAGCTATTGATTCAGCGCTGTTCTATAGAATTATTGAGGATGGAAGAAATCAGAATATAATTCATGTTACATTATCCGGTGGTGAACCGCTCTTACACCCTGACTTTATAAACTTTCTCGTCCGTTGCAGAGAACTCGATTTGTCGGTGAATGTATTGACAAATTTAACATTACTGACAGATGAAATGATTTCTGAAATGAAAAAAAATCCTCTTCTTTCCGTGCAAACATCAATTTATTCCATGGATCCCGTCGTTCATGATGGTATAACAGGTGTTTCTGGAAGCCTTAAAAAGACAACAGAAGGATTTAAAAAGCTTTTGTCTGCAGGAATACCGTTACAGATTTCCTGTCCGGTGATGAAGCAAAATAAGGAAAGTTTTTTGGAAGTTATACAATGGGGGAAAAAACATAATGTTGCAGTTGCTGTAGAGCCAGAAATTTTTGCCTCGTATGATCGTTCTGGAAGTAACTTAAAAAACAGATTGACATTAGAAGAACTTGAGACGGTTGTAGAGAAGGAATTATCCGAAGGTTACGCAGAGTCCTTTTTAGATTCTGCAAAAACAAAAGAAGCTTTAACCGAAAATGATCCTATTTGTTCTGTATGCAGATATAGTTTTTGTGTATCTGTGGAAGGCAAGGTTTTCCCCTGCGCAGGATGGCAGACAAATACTATTGGTGACCTGAATCAGGATACAATTGCAGAGATATGGGAGAATTCGTCTGCGATACAAGCGTTGCGCAAAATTAAGAGAAAAGAGTTTGCTAAGTGTGTTGCGTGTGAGAATCGAGGATATTGTACGGTTTGCATGATGAGCAACGCCAATGAGAATCTAGATGGCGATGTTTTTAAAATTAATGACTTCCACTGTAAAGCATCAGCTATTGTCCATAAAAAGGTTTCCGAGTATAGGAACGCATTGATATTTACGTCTTAAGCCTGCAAATAAAAAATCAATAGTAAATTGATTATTTCAGGCAAAAAGTTTTATGTAGGAATTTGAACATTGAAATAAGACCACCGATATTCGCTGGTCTGAAATAAAGGTATGTATGAGATGACTATTTCGAAAGCGATGAAAGATATTCTTTCACCCGTCCATAGTAGATGCGAAGAAACTTATTCGCCCCAGCAGTCATGTAGACATAGTAAGGTTTACCCTGCGACCGCTTCTTGTCCATAAACAGATAAACAGGGTCATCCTGTGGTTTGGTTTTGATAAGGGCATCCATTACCTGGAATAAGGTTTTACGAAGAGTGCCAGAACCTCTTTTGGATGCAGGAACACTTTTCTGTTCGTAAGAACCGGATTCATTTACGCCGGGGTCAACGCCAGCGAAGGCGGTGATAGCCCCTTTGTGAGTGAAGCGGGAAACATCACCAATCTCAGCCATAAGCTGGGGACCGAGTGATCTACCGACACCCTTCATAGCCATTACAATAGGATATTCAGGCAGTTTGGAGGCAGCTTCATTCATCATAGCACGAAGCTGTTCTACGGTCTGAGAAGCCATATTTAATTGCTCTACAGCCTGTTTGACAATTAGTTTTGTCAAATCGTCTTTTGGAAGTACAGAAACAATCTCCTTAGATGCTTCATAGATTTCAACAGCTTTTGACTGGCTGAAGTTGTACTTTCTACGTTTGCACCACTTTTGATAGTGGTCAACAAATGCGTTAAGCGACAGTTTGCGAACACAATCCACATGCCAATAGGTGGTAGCAAAATCAACCCACTTCTGGCTTCCGTCCTCCCGGGCAGGACTATCAAAATAGGTATTTGCACCGGGATAAGTTTGGTCAAGGATGCCGATAAGGTTGTTCTTCATAGCGGTTTTATGTTTCATGTAAAAATCAAACTGGCGATTCATGATTTTAAGCTGATTACGAATCTCGTCCATGAAACTATACTGTCTGAGTTCTGTCCAACTGTCAAGAGTATAGCGAGCAATTTTTAAAGCATCTGCTTTGTCAGACTTCACTTTGCGAAGGGAGTTATCTCCAAAGTCTTTGATAAGTTTGGGATTTACGGCAGATACGAAAAGGTCAGCCTGTGAGAGTTCACGGACAATGGGTTCGTAATAACGTCCCGTATGTTCCATCACAATGCGTGACTCACCATCAATGGCTTGAATGTGTTCGATAAGAGAGCGAATACCGCTGACTGTATGCTTGACTTCAAATGGTGTAGAAACAATTTCACCATAAGGACGAAGGATGGCAACCATACTTTTACCTTTAGAAACATCAATACCAACTGCGTTCATGTTCATAAATTTGTCACTCCTTAAGACTTATAGTGCAAAAGATAAATACCAACTTTACTCATTGCCTATTCAATCTACTGTGGTGTGACACGAACGCACTGAAAGTGGTTCAACCTGCATAAAACGAACGCTGCGAATGAGGAGCTGGTTATCAGTCTTAAAAACGGACGTGTAAGTCCAAGAAAGGAAGCCGATATACCGATTGCCCCATCATTATACAGCTTAAGCAATAAGATGGCTAACAACCTAACTGGTTGTTAAGTGCATTAACCAATTTATATTGTAGTAGAAAGGAGGAGTGATGCACAGATGGAAAAGATAATTATTCGAGATGCTTATGAACATAATTTAAAGCACCTGAATCTAGAAATTCCATTGAATTCCTTTACGTGCGTAATCGGTTGTTCCGGATGTGGCAAGTCCTCACTGGTTTTTGATACAATTTATGCTGAAAGTCAGCGTGGATTTCTCGAGGGAATGACCGGAAATCTTTATGGTCAAAAACTTATGAATAAGCCAAGAGTTGGGTCTATTGAAAATCTCCAACCGGCGCTAAATATTTCCCAGAATTACTACAATGTAAATCCACGTTCAACAATAGGAACAATTACAGAAATTTCTTATTATTTGAGATCTTTGTTTGCGATTTTGAATAGTAAGCAATCTCAAAATATATCAGAGAATATGTTTTCTTCCAATAACCCCAAGGCATTCTGCCCGCAATGTTCTGGAATGGGTGTCGAAATGGTAGTTTCGGAAGCGCTGTTGATTCCTGATCCAGAGAAGACATTGCGAGATGGTGCAATCTTATTCTTTAAGGGTGCACCTGAAAGCAGAGAGCAGAAATTTTTGGAGGCTCTATGCGATCATTATGGAATTGACATCGAGAAAAAAGTATCTGAACTAAGCAAACAGGAATTGCATCAGCTTCTTTATGCGGATGATCAAATACGTTACAAACTAGTTTACAAAGAAGGAAAGCGAAGAAAGCAACATTATGTAAATTTAAAAGGTGCCATTCCGGCAATTCAAGACAGAACGAGCAGTGATTCTACTGATCAGTCTGCAGTATATGCCAAATATATGGAAGAAGTACCTTGCCATATTTGCCATGGTGCAAAATTACGTGGAGAAGTTTTACAGTACAAGGTTAATGGATTGAATTATAGTGATGCAGAAAGTTTAGAACTTACTGCCCTGAATTCCTGGCTAAACGATGTTAACAGCGAATATCAAACCTCTGCAAAAAAAGAACTGGTATACCAGTTAGTTGATGTAATGCATCAAAAAATTGATGCATTACTCAAGCTGAATGTAGGGTATCTGTGTCTGAATCGATCGGTCCCTTCCCTTTCTGATGGAGAAAGGCAACGTATCAGGATAGCGGCTCAGCTTACGTGTTCGTTAAAAGGACTACTTTATATTTTGGACGAGCCATGTAAAGGGCTGCATTATCGAGATATTGGGCGCATCATTCAAGTTACAAAAGATTTAATTAATCGCGGGAACACTGTTATTTCAATCGAGCATAATAAACAGTATATTGCTGCCGCTGATACTGTTGTTGAGTTAGGACCGGTTGGTGGACCTTGTGGTGGCTATTTAATAGATCCAAAGCGCAATGTAAATACTCAGGAAAAGGGCCTGATTTTCAAGGAGAAAATTGATAACAAACAATTTTTCGAAATAGAGGGTATTGATTTTCGAAACATTAAAGGTCAGACAGCAAGATTCCCCATTGGTGGGATTACTTGTATAACCGGTGTTTCCGGGTCTGGAAAATCCACTTTGGCAACGGTCGTCTTAAAGTGTTTTTCGACAAAATCTGGTTTTTGTTGCAAGAGATTTCATGGTGCGTCCTCCATTAAGCGTGCTATCCAAGTAAATCAGGCCCCTGTCGGGAAAACTCCTAGATCCACGGTTGTATCATATTTGGGAATCTTTGATGAAATCCGTTCTCTTTATGCGAAGACAGCCGCTGCGAAGAAAATGAAACTGAGTGCCACTTACTTTAGCATGAATGTTAAAGGTGGGCGGTGCGAGTGCTGCCAGGGAACAGGAATGCAGAAAATAGAACTTAACTATCTGCCAAGCTCATATATTCTCTGCCCTGAATGCGGAGGCAAACGTTACAATAACAATGGCTGTAACATACAAAGACAAAACCATTTTGGATATTCTGGAAACGCCAGTTTTTGAAATAATGGATCTTTTTAAGGAAAATTCCAAAATCTATTCCGTTCTTCAAAGTATGGAAGAGTTAGGGTTGGGCTACCTCAGACTTGGTCAAATGTCCATGAATTTATCAGGAGGAGAAGCACAGCGCATAAAATTGGCCAAAGCATTAGGAACGCCCGCGCACGGAAAGAATTTATATATTCTTGATGAACCAACATCAGGGCTTAACGATGCCGATAACGATAAATTCATCCAAATTTTGTATTCATTACAAAGTAAGGGAGATACAATCATTATCATTGAGCATAACCTGAGATTTGTTTCGCAGGTGGCTGATTATATTATTGATTTTGGACTGGTCAGCGGTAATGCTGGTGGCATTATCTCTGCACAAGGAGAGCCTAAATTTGTTTTT
>OHZK01000576.1_pt1 | contig 17108 bp, 9 predicted proteins | sample 1580401 | NCBI WGS metagenome assembly OHZK01 (sample SAMEA3882530, study PRJEB24775) | human gut metagenome | biome: human-associated habitat; feature: intestine environment; material: feces | place: Netherlands | collected 2009/2010
CGGTCTGGTACTCGTGCTGGACGCCGAGACGGACGAAGTGCGCCATTTCAGCCGTCGGCTGATGGATCCGGTGACGGGTTTGTCTTACAGCGAACCGGCTCCCCATAATTTCTCGTTCAACTCTCCGCAGGGGGCTTGTCCGCGGTGCAAAGGATTGGGCTATGTCAGCCTGATAGACATGGATAAAGTGATTCCGGACCGTAACCTTTCGGTGTACGAGGGGGCTATCCAACCTTTGGGGAAGTATAAAAACAGCATGATATTCTGGCAGATAGATGCTTTGTTGGAAAAATACGACGCTGATGTGAAGACACCGGTCAAGGATTTGCCGGAGGAAGCGTTGAACGAAATATTGAACGGCAGCATGGATCGCGTGCGCATCAAGTCTCAGTTGGTGCACACCTCGTCGGATTATTATGTGACCTACGAGGGATTGGTGAAATACATCCAGATGATGCAAGAGAACGAAACTTCGGCTTCGGCACAGAAATGGGCGGAACAGTTCTCCAAGACGGTGACTTGTCCGGAATGTGGAGGACGCCGTTTGAATAAGGAAGCTTTGCATTTCCGTATGGCAGACAAGAACATTGCGGAGTTGTCGGCGATGGATATCGGTGAATTGTATGATTGGATGTTGCACGTGGAGGAACGGCTGACCGACCGGCAGAGAAAGATAGCCCCGGAAATTTTGAAAGAAATCCGTTCGCGCCTGAAGTTCCTTATGGATGTGGGCTTGGATTATCTGTCCTTGAACCGTTCGTCGGTGTCATTATCGGGCGGCGAGAGCCAGCGTATCCGTTTGGCCACGCAGATTGGTTCTCAACTGGTCAATGTCTTGTATATTTTGGACGAACCCAGTATCGGTCTGCACCAACGGGACAACCGTCGGTTGATAAGCTCCCTGAAGGCTTTACGTGACACGGGAAACACGGTGGTTGTGGTGGAACATGATGAAGAAATGATGGAGAGTGCCGACTATATCATTGATATGGGGCCGAAAGCCGGCAGGTTGGGCGGCGAGGTGGTCTTCCAGGGCACGCCGGAAGAGATGTTGAAGCAAGATACGTTGACTTCACGTTATCTGAACCGTACTTGTTCCATTCAAATCCCCGGGCAGCGCAGGAAGGGCAACGGACACTCTTTGTGGTTGAGGGGCGCACGGGGAAACAATCTGAAGGGTGTGGATGTAGAATTCCCTTTGGGGCAGTTGATTTGCATTACGGGGGTGTCCGGAAGCGGGAAGTCCACGTTGATTAACGATACTTTGCAGCCCATCCTTTCGCAACATTTCTACCGTTCCTTGCGCGATCCTTTGCCTTACGACAAGGTTGAAGGTTTGGAATTCGTGGACAAGGTGGTCAGTGTGGACCAGTCGCCCATCGGTCGTTTGCCGCGTTCCAATCCGGCTACCTATACCGGTGTGTTCAACGATATCCGTGCGCTTTTCGTCAGTCTTCCCGAAGCGAAGATACGAGGTTATAAGCCGGGACGTTTCTCTTTTAACGTGAAGGGCGGACGTTGCGAGGCATGCGGTGGAAACGGATATAAGACCATCGAGATGAATTTCCTTCCGGATGTGTATGTCCCGTGCGAGGTATGCCACGGAAAGCGTTACAACCGTGAGACGCTGGAAGTTCGTTTTAAAGGCAAATCCATAGCCGACGTTTTGGATATGACGATTAACCGTGCGGTGGAGTTCTTCGAGAATCAGCCGGTGATTCTGAATAAAATCAAAGTTTTGCAGGATGTGGGCTTAGGATACATCAAACTGGGGCAGCCCTCTACCACGTTATCGGGTGGCGAAAGCCAACGCATCAAGTTGGCCACGGAACTGTCCAAGCGCGACACGGGGCAAACCATATATATATTGGACGAGCCGACCACCGGATTGCATTTTGAAGACATACGCGTGTTGCTCGGCGTATTGAACCGTCTGGTGGACAAAGGCAACACCGTGATGGTTATCGAACATAACTTGGATGTCATCAAGTCGGCGGACTTCCTCATCGATATGGGACCGGACGGCGGACGTGGCGGTGGCGAGCTTTTGTTCGAGGGTACGCCCGAGGATTTGGTGCGTTATGGGAAAGGTTATACAGCCGCATATTTAAAGGAGGTGCTTTATGGCAAAGCAAAAGATTAACAAGACCAATGTGGCACGCTTGTTGGACAAGGCCAAGGTTGCATACGAATTGATTCCATACGAGGTGGACGAATCGGATTTGAGTGCCGTGCACGTGGCTGCCCAGTTGGGCGAAGATGTGGAACGGGTGTTCAAGACCATCGTGCTGCATGGTGACAAGACCGGTTATTTTGTTTGCGTAGTACCCGGAGAACATGAGATAGACCTGAAGAAAGCGGCTCGTGTGAGCGGCAATAAGAAATGCGAATTGCTGCCGATGAAGGAACTTTTGCCTACGACCGGTTATATCCGTGGCGGATGTTCCCCGATAGGGATGAAGAAACATTTTCCCACTTACGTGCACGAGACGGCAGCACAGTACGATTATGTTTATGTCAGTGCGGGGCAGCGCGGTTTGCAGGTCAAGTTGTCACCTCGGGATTTGTTGCATGAGGCAAGGGCGGAATATGCCGATTTGATTGCGTTGTGATTTTTGGGATTTGGAGTGCTATTTGGCTAATCGTTTGGGCACATTCATAGATTCTTGTCTGGTTTGTATGCCTGATTAGTAGATGATGGCGTGCATATTTTGCTTTACGAGGCTGTCGCACGGGCATCCGTCAAAAGCCGATGGAGCTATATGTTCCAGACTGGATGGCAAAGATACATATTGCAAGTTGGAACAATCCCAAAATGCAGAACGGTCAATCTCTTTGACTCCTTCAGGAATTTCTATGAGGTTCAGGTTTTTGCATTGGCTGAATGTTCCGGAAGATATTTTCTTTATACCTTTTTCCATAAAGACCCCATTTAAGGAATTACATAGGCTGAAAGCGGATGATCCGATTTCTTTTACGGAACCGGGGATAAATACCTGGTATATTCTTTCGCAACCGGCAAAAGCACTTTCCCCGATTTTTTGTATATTATCAGGAATCGCTACGAATGTAGGTAAAGGCATCCGGCAGAAAGCTCTTTCTCCGATTTCGACAACATCTTGGGGTATATTGGTTGTTATACAGCCGGTTATAATCTTATGGGTTGCTGTTTCTATGATGGCATTGCAATCGTTTCGCGAGTCATACACAGGATTCCTTGGATCTACGGAGATGGAAGTGCAAAACCTACATCCCCAAAATGCTCCATTATGGATTTTGGTAATGTTAGCCGGGATGGTGATACTTTTAATCACGCTATTGCCGAATGCTGAAGGGCCGATTTCTTTAATGCTTCCTACAATGCGGGATTTTCCACATCCGGAAATAATCTTGTCGGTTGCGGTTTCCACAATAGCGTTGCATCCGTCACGGGAATCATACGTTTTGTTTCGGCTGTCCACTATTATACTGTCAAGCGAGAGACATCCATGGAACTGGTTGCCTTCTTCAATGAAAAAGACATTTTGGGGGATATGGATGTTACGTAGGCTGATACAGTCGGCAAAAGTGCCTCCACCGCTAAGCATTTCCAAAGTCTGTGGCAATTTTATGTATTTCAAACGTGGGCAGTTTCTGAATATTCCGGATTCCATTTCTACAACTCCTTCCGGAATCGTGATACTGTCCAGTTTCAGGCATCCTTTAAAGGCTTCCGCGCAAATACGTGTCACCCCTTGTGGGATTTGGGTGGTATGGCATCCTAAAATGAGGTCTGTTTTATGTTCAATGATAGCATTACATTGATTCCGTGAATCATACCTTTCGTTCTTTTCATGCACTTCGATGGTTTGTAAGTTCGGACATGAGTGGAAAGCCGCATTTCCTATATAATCTATAGTACTGGGTATATGGATGGATTGGAGTTCGGTGCAATACGAAAACGCGTTTTCTCCGATATAATCTATACCTTCGCTGATAATCAAGTGTTTTATGTCCTTACAACTAATGAATGCGTTGTCTTCAATCCCCTCTACTTGATATTCGTATCCGTTGTGTATTATTGCGTTAGGAATGACGAGTGTGTCATTAGACAGTAAAGGATGGGTTCTTGTACTCCTGTCTATACTGGTGATACTTACGGTGCTGTCTCCAGTGGCGATTATGACAAATTTATTGACGGTATATAGAAATATACCGTAGCTGAAACTGTTTTTGTTATTTGCTTGTGCAAATAGGCAAGTCAATAAGCAAATAAACAAACATAAATATGATTTGATGTGCATAAGGTTTTGGAGGATAGTGAGTTTTTACTTATAGAAAACAGATTTTATTTCCGTCACAGGGCGTATATGGATTCCTTCACTGTCGGAGTATGTATATCTTTGCTCTCTTTTGGTTATAAGGTTAATAATGAAATTAGTACTTGCAAATATAAATTATTTCTTTAATGAAGGAGTAGATAAATGGATAAATAAATATGTAGTTAACTGTTTTTATGATATAGGAATAAAATCGTTTATCGGATGCGCACGGATAGGGTGCTGGCTCCGTATCCGCACCAATAGCCTTTTCCACCTTGTACATTGGATTCCAGGTCGTTAGTGTAGGGGAAGAACATATTGGAAGACAGGTTGTTCAGGTTGGAGTAACTTTTCCAGAATTCGTAAGCGGCCTGGTCCATACGGCAGAGTTTTACTTGTACCAAGTCGTCCTTTTTGAAATAGGCGGATGCGTTCCTGTCGGCTTCCGTATAGACGGAGGTCCCGCAGTACACGTCGGCCGCCACGTGCGTGGGGATGACTTCATTCGAGAATACCCCCATGAAAGATAAGAGAAAAGCTTTGTCTTTTCCGTGTCTTTTGCTGAACAGTCCATAGTAGTTCCTTTCGTCGGGATTGTCTTCAAAAAAAGCTTTTATATAGAATAAGGTGTCGCTTTCGCTGCGGACGACATGCAGGGAGTCCAGTTCGACGGGTTGGGGGATGGTCGTGACGGCTGTAGCTTTTTTCCCCCGATACTCGGCAGTCAGCGTATAAGTTTTTCCGGCCTGTCCGGTCATTTTGAATGTCGTGTATTTATAGGGCGGAAAGAAGTCATTGTCATATCCTCCGGTCAGAATCACACTGTCGGTCCCGTCAGAGATGGTTACTTTCCCCCAACGTACGATATAGTTTTCGATATTCTGCATACCGGCGTCTATGGCATGGGTTTCGCCCAATAAGACCACGGGGTAGCCACCGTCCTCAATCCATCCCTCTACGACTAATTGCGTTTGGAGTTCTGCGTCTTCTTCCTCCATGCAGGCCGTAAATGTGGCACATGCCAGAAGTATCAGTCCGAGTGTGTATATGCAATATGATTTCATGGCTCAGAATTTTAAAGTATAACCGATGGAAGGCAGCATGCGGCAAAGGGAATACACATGTTTGTAGCCGAAGTTCTCTTCCTGAAAGCCCAAATAACTGAAAAGGACATTACGCCGGGCATATAAATTATAAATGGAGAGGTTCAGGCTTTGCTCCCTGTACCCACGGGGAGTGAAACGGTAGGTCAGGGCGATGTCCATGCGGTGGGTGGCAGGAAGGTTGGAGCCGTTGTATTTTCCGTATTCGCTCACCAAATTGTTATTGATGACGTACACGCTTTTGGCTTTGGTGTAGGGCGTGCCACTGGCGTATACGAAATCTCCTCCCAAGCTCCAATACCGGTTGAACCGGTAGTTGGCTACTACGGACAAGTCGTGGCGTCGGTCGAAAGTCGAATTGAACCATTCTGTCGGATTAAGTTCGGGGAAACGGCGTCGGCTGCTTCCTATGGCATAACTGACCCAACCGGAGAGTTTGCCTCTGTTCTTTTTCAGCATGAGATTCAGACCATAGTTATAGCCTTTCCCATGTATCATATTGTTTTCTATGTGGTAGACCTGCGTGAAGAAATCCAATATGGAACCTGAATATTCGTGCTGATGGCTCAGCTTTTTATAGTAAACTTCCGCACTGATTTCCATCATTCCTTTTTGTGACCGGAAATAATAACCTAAGGCGATGGAATGAGCCTGTTGGGGGCGTACGGAAGGAGACGAAGAGGTCCAATAGTCTACGGGCAACCCACCGTTGGAGACAGACATTTGATGAAGGTATTGGTGGTACAGGCCGTAATGTACGGACAAAGTATGGGAGGGCGAGGGATGGTAGTGCAGGGTGATGCGCGGGTCTGGCGAAATGAAGCTGCGGCCATGGCTGTGGTAGGATGACAATCTCAATCCTCCGAGTACCGACCAGGAGGGGTGGAGGGAAATGTCGGCCTGAAGGTAGGCATTGGCTTCGTGGGCATCTTCGCGGAATTTGGGTGTTTCGTTTTCGATGAACGAACCGGAGACTTCGAACTGCATGGGACGGAAATGGTAATAGTTGTATTCCACACCGCCGTTCCATTGCAGATTGCCCCGTGTCCATTCCAAACGGGCGGCGTAACCGGCTTGCGTGATTCCGGAAGACAGGTTGAGGGATACGGAACTGATACCCATATCCAATGTGTTGCGGTAGCGGCTGAAAGTGGCGTTTTGTTGGAGGATAAACCGGGAAGAATGGTGTTGCCAGTGCAATGCGGCAGCCGTGTTTTGCCAATTCAGCTTGTTTTCGTCTGCAAAGTCTTCCTGCAACAGATTCATACGGTCTTGTCCGTGATACAGGCTAAGGCGGATTTTGTCGTGCGCTCCAGCTTGTTGCACAAAAGTCAGGTTATAATCTTGCAGGCCATAGCGGAGTTGCATCTCGTCTATCTCCAACAGGTTGCCGTAGAGCAGGTTCAGGTAGCTTCCCCGTCCGGATAAGTAGAGCGTGGAATGCTCGCCGGTCGGGAGCGTCAACGTACCTTCGCTTTCCATAAAACTGACAGTGGCATCAAGATGGACTTTACGGGCTATGGAATCGGTAGGATAGAAAGAAACTTCTCCGCCCAAACGGTTGGAGAAAGCGGCATCGTGACGGTTCTTGACCAATGCCATGCCGCGGAAGTGAGAGGCGTTGAATACGGAAAACAGGCCTAACAGGTGGGAGGCGTTGAATATCGGTGCCCCGTCCATGTTCAATACGCTTTGGGAAGCTGCACATCCCTGTATGTGGATGCCGGAAGTATAGTCGTTATTGGTGGCTACTCCCGGAAGAAGTTGCAGGCTGCGTAAGGGGTCTGCACTGCCCAATACATGAGGCATGTCTGCCAGCGACTCCATGTTCCAGTACAAACGTCCGTTCCGGTCGTCCGATAAAGTGCGTGGACTGTAAGCCTTCACTTCCACTTCTTCCATTCGTTCGCTTTGCAGGCTGTCTGCGAGCGAGGCACGTAGATTTTGGTGGAACCCAACGAGCAGGAACAAAGTGCTAATGGTTTTGTACATGCGAGTATGCCGGACACACGTGAAAGCAGGCCGACAACGGATTCCCACGAAGTGGAAACGCGAGTCAGCCTGCCATGGTTAAATTAAAAAAGTATGTTATAAATTCTCGAAGCGCCCGAACAATTCTTCATACGCAGCAATCAGAGATTGGAAACGTGCAACCGTGAAATACTCTCCGAACGTGTAGGTCGTGCCATTTTCGAAGTTCAATACCGGTTCGGCCGACCATTCACCGGAATAATAATAGCTTCCGGGATATGAATAATCGTAATGGAGGGCTTGCCATGTCAGAGGTACGGAATAGGTACTGTTCTTGAAGAACATCGCAGCCTGTACGTATTGATTGGCGGCATCGACAGCCCTTTGTGTTTCCAATCGGGCAGCCTCTTTTACGCTTTCCAAAGAACCTTCCGCATTTCCTTGGTAGTAATAATAGTACCCGTCATAGTCGAAGGCATCTACCAGCCCGTTGTTGTTGTCGGCAGTGATGTTCAGGCTTATGTCGTCCATGATGTTGCAACCCAGGATTCCGTTTTTCAAGTTGGCGTTTCCGTCGAAATATCCGGATTCGATCAAATCTATGTCAGCCAAATTATGCCCGTTCACGCTGCATGACATGGTAATCAGTCGTTCGTTTCCGCTGTAAAGTTCCGATTTCACGGCAGCCTCGCTGTTATTGTCAAACAAAGAATGGGTGACTTTATAACCGGCATCGGCAGCCTCGAACGTTGCATTTGCGGAATATTGCTTGCCGACATAGTCGCAGGCTTCCGTGTTGACGGTAAGCTGGGCCATGAGTTTGCCGTCGAGTTTTACGGTGCCTGTAAGGGTAGCCGGAATCTTGATGGTTTCGGAATAGGCATTCCCGGTTGCATCTTTACGGACGAATTCAAACTCTTGGCCGCTGCCTTTCACTTCGGCTACACAGTTTTTTCCTTCGTATCTGAACGTATAGATGGCGGAATTCCTCATCGATGCATCGGCAATTTGATCCCACTCTTCCGTAGTTTCGTTCCATTTCCATTCTCCGTGGAGTTGGCTAATTTCGTACACATCGCCGATAGCTCGCTTGGAGGCCAGTGCGGCAATGTCTCCTTGTGCGCTAAGGCGCATGGTGCGCATGAGGCTTCTCCAACCGTAATCCGGACGGTTCGGGTTGTCGGGGAGCATGACTTCGTCATCCTCGTTGAAGAACGTGTTTTCGCAATATTCCAACAGCGAGATGGTCGGTTTGAGGCGTTCCACGTCTATCTTTGCGGCCAATGCCTTACCCACACGGTCTATCTCCTCTTGTGCCTGCTCTACGGTCGTGACGGGGACGTTACCGTTTCCATTTCCACCGCCCGGACCTTCATTTCCGTTGTTGTCATCATCGCTGCACGCCGTTGTCATACACAATGCCGCACCTAAAAATAAAGAATAGAATAGTCTTTTTCTCATTGTTTAGTTGGTTTAAGTGGGAAGTTAACGGTATTTTTCTTGCATGCATACGGGAATGCTTCCCTTCATTTCCTTGAGCATGAATGTACTATTTCGTCTGCAAATATAGTAATTTTAATATAAGAAGAAATATATTCACTCTATTTTATATTATATTAATATATGAGTGTTACTCTGAATTTCAGTATTTGGATTTCTTTTCTTTTACAACACGGTAGAGGGGTAAGGACATCGGTACACGGTTCTGCGCCAAACGATTTTTTAGTCTCAGCCGATTGATTTTTCAATCACAGCCAATCTTTTTTTCGTTCTGCGGAGATTAATTTGCGTTTTGTTAGTATTTGAAATACAGCTTTTTATAATGCTGATTTTGTGGGACGGCTAAGACCTTTACGTTGTATTCCCAAGAGGAATAAAACCGGACAGACAGAAAAAGAAAAAACAAAAGCCGGTATTTTTCGGCGTACCTCCAAATACCGGCTTTTCCCGCTGTGGGAAGATTTATTTCTTGAGGTTGGCTTTTTCCAATCCGTAACCGTATTGCTTATCGGCGGACTTGAGCAGGAAGGCCACCAACAGGGAGAGAATGGCTATACCGGTGAAAATGCACATGGGGAGGGTATAGTCGTAAAGATTGGTTGTTTTACCGTTTACCACTTCCTGACCCGTGATGCAATAGTTTTCGAGTACGCTGCCGATAAGAGCCGGGATACCCCATAATCCGATGTTCTGGATGAAAAATATCAGGGCGTATGCCGTACCCAGTTGTTTGACCGGGAATATTTTGGCCACGGAAGGCCACATGGCGGACGGGACGAGAGAGAAGGCGATGCCCAGAATAATCATCAGGATGATGGCTACCCAAGAGGCGTGGATGAAAGGAATGGCATAGATGGCATGCACGCAGATGAGCATGAAAGCTCCCAACATCATAATGGAAGCAGCCTTTCCTCTCCGGTCTATCATTCCGCCGAACACAGGAGTCAGGAACAGCGCGCCCAAAGCAGGAAGACCCGCAAAGGTACCGGCGATATCTTCGGATACGTTGTATTTCGTCACCATCAATTCGGTAGCGAATTTCTGGAAGGGGAATACACAAGAATAGAACAGGACACACAGGAGGGCAATGAGCCAGAATCCCGGATTGCTGACTACGGCCACCACATCCTTGAAGGAGAATTTTTCATCATCGCTGCAGGAGGTGTCGATCGTGACCTGGCGGTCGAGCTTGCGGTCCATGAAAGTGAAGCACAGGAAAGAAACCAGTCCGCCGACGAGCAGGATGGCACCGATGAGCAACGGAGTATCGAGGTGCCAGTTCTTGGCTACAGGGATGGCTACTGCGTATGCCACTTGCGAGCCGACGCGGGCCAAGGCGACCTGTACGCCCATGGCCAAGGCCATTTCTTTGCCGTGGAACCATTTGGCGATGATTTTTGTCACCGTTATGCCGGCCACCTCGGCACCAACGCCGAATACGGAATATCCAGCCGAGGCCATGAAGACATCTAGTTTGTAACCGAACAGCATTTCTTCGGTTCCGCCGAAACGGGTGATGGCAGCGTATTCGCATATCGTGCCGCCTACCATCAGGATGGCGGACAGCATACCTGTGAAGCGGATGCCGAATTTATCCAAAATCAGTCCGCCCCAGATGAGCATGAGCAGGAAGACATTCAGGAAACTGTAGGCTCCCGTGAAGAAGCCGAACTCACCGCTTGTCCAGTGCAGTTCGCCTTCGAGCATGCTTTTGAGCGGAGCCATGATGTCGTTTACGTAGTAAGCGGCCATCATGGTGAAAGCCACAACGAAGAGGGCAGACCAACGTGCCCACGTCTTGTCATTTAATTTTTGATTCGAAGTTTGGTTCATGACGTTTATCGTTTAATTTATTTTTTCAACCAACGGTCCAGCCAGCGGAAGAAAGTGCGCTGCCACAATATGCCGTTTTGGGGTTTCAATACCCAGTGGTTCTCGTCGGGATACAACAGGAGTTCGGCGGGGATACCACGCATGACGGCGGCACTGAAAGCCGACTGTCCCTGTGAGCTGAGGATGCGGTAATCTTTCTCGCCGTGGATGCAAAGGATGGGCGTGTCCCAACGGTCTACGTAGAGGTGGGGGCTGGTGGTGAAGGGATTCACCTTTTGCTGGTCGTCCACCTTTTCCGCGTTGTCCGGGTCGGCACTGATGCCCTTACGCCACGGACCTGCGCCGAGGTCCCAGTTGGGAAACCACATTTCTTCCGTTTCGTAATATTGCTGTTGCGTGTTGAAGATTCCGTCGTGCGAGATGAAGCATTTGAAGCGTTTGTCGTGGTGTCCGGCCAGATAGTACACGCTGTAGCCTCCGAAGCTGGCCCCCACGCATCCCAAGCGGTCTTTGTCCGCATACGGTTCTTTGCAAATGTCGTCGATGGCACTCAGGTAGTCTTGCATGCACTGGCCGCTGTAGTCGCCGCTGATTTCTTCCAGCCACTCCATGCCGAAGCCCGGCAGGCCGCGGCGGTTGGGAGCGATGACGATATAGTCGTTGGCAGCCATGATTTGCAGGTTCCAACGGTAGCTCCAGAACTGACTGACGGGGCTTTGCGGGCCTCCTTCGCAGAACAGGAGTACCGGATATTTTTTGGACGGGTCGAAATGAGGCGGGTAAACCACCCAACAGAGTTCCTTCTTGCCGTCCGTGGTAGCGACCCAACGTTCTTTGACTTCACCCATCTTCAGGCGTTCCTGAAAATATTGGTTTTCCCGGGTGAGCTGCCTGACTTCCGCATTTTTCTTCTTTTTAAAGGAAAGGCTGTAGATGTCATCCGGCGCACTGATGCTGTGGCGGGTGACGATGAGGTTTTTACCGCATAAGGCCAGTCCGGCACCATAGTCGAAATCCCCCGTGGTCAGCGGTCTCACTTCGCCTTTGAGGTTGGTGGAGTGTATCATGCTACGTGCCTGCCATACGCCTGTGAAATAGAACGAGCGGCTGTCGGCTGCCCAACAGAATCCGTCTACTCCGGACTGGAAAGCTTCCGTAACGTAAGTTTTTGCACCCGTCTTCAGGTCCAGGACGCACAGTCGGGTACGGTCGCTTTCGTAACCGTTGCGCGCCATGCTGAGCCACGCCACATATTTCCCGTCGGGAGAATAAGCCGGGTTCGTGTCGTAGCCCACGTTACAATCCCGGTCCAGATGGTTTATGGTTTGGTGTTCCATAGAACGCGACGGGTCTATTTCAGGCTCTTTGTAGTCGGCCGGTTTGCATAGGTTCTCGGTTTGTCCGGTCGCCGTATCGTAGCGGTAGATGTCGCTGTCCGTACTGATAGCGTAGTCCCGGCCTGTCTTTTTGCGACTGGTGTACACGATATAACGGCTGTCGGGACTCCAGTTGAACTGTTCGCTGCCTCCGAACGGTAACATCGGGCATTCAAACGGTTCGCCGTTCAGAAGGTCTATGCCGTCACCCGTCCGTCCGTCTTGGACATCCGCCACGAAGATGTGGGGGATGGTGGTCACGTAACGGTCCCAATGTTTGTAGTTGAGGTCGGTGATGACCATACCGCTGGATAATGGCAGGTCATCGTATTTTTTCTCGATAGAAGTATAAGTGTCTACGGAATGGACGATGATGACTTTTTTCCCGTCGGGGGAAAACTTGTAGCCTTCCACGTCCTTATGGCAGAAACTGACTTGACGGCGTGACGTGCCGTCCAAGGCCATTTCCCATATCTGGCTGCTTCCGCTTTTGCCGCTCAGGAAGGTGATTTTTTGTCCGTCCGGAGTGAAAGCCGGTTCGCTTTCGTTGTCGGCCGTGGTGGTAAGCAGGGTAGGGTTCGCGCCGTCGGCATCCATCAGGTAAAGGACGGTATGGCTCTTGTTCTGCTGTACGCTGTAATAGCTGACGGTGTACACAATCTTTTGGGCGTCCGGAGAGACGGCGAAAGTCCCGATCCGTCCCATGGCCCATAATGCCTCGGGAGTGAGGCGGTCTCCGGTAAGTGTAATCTGGTTTTTTCCGATGATTTGTCCGTCGTTGGCTCCGGATACCGGACTGGCGGAAGCCAAGGTAAGGGCTGCGGTCATAACATGAATGAGATTCATAATAGATGTGAGCTAAAAAAATGAATCATTCCGGACGGTTGCGGATAGCCCGGAATGATTCTTTTGGATGTATTGTTATTTTTTGTTTTGAGCTTGTTTCTTTTTCTGTTCTTCCAAGATGGCTTGCTGCTGTTTTTGCAGTGCTTCCAACCGTGCGGCCATTCCCGACATCTTTTTGTTAGGGTTGGCTTTATTGGCTTGGTAGTTGGCTTCGAGCTTAGCCAAAAGCTTCTTGTCATCGGTGGTCTTGCGTAGGAACCACATGATAAGGATGCTGGTCAGACCGGAAAGGAAATAGTAATAGTTCAATCCGGACGAGTAGTTGTTGAACATGAAGAAGAAGGCTACAGGCATGATATACATCATATACTGCATGAACTTCATTTGTTGTGCTTGTTCGCCGGTCATGCTGTTCTGCTGCTGGCGCATGCTGATCCAAGTGTTGACGATATTGGTCAGGCAGAACAACAAACAGAAAATGCTGAGATGGTCTCCGATGAGCCAGATGGACTTGTCCCATCGTATTACGTCATCGTATGCCGAAAGGTCGGAAGCCCAAAGGAAACTTTCTCCGCGCAATTCGATGGCGTTCGGAACGAAGTTGAACAAAGCAATCCAGATAGGCATCTGTAACAGCATCGGCAAGCATCCGCCCATCGGGCTGACCCCGTACTGGCTGTAAAGCTGCATGGTTTCCTGCTGCTTCTTCATGGCGTCTTCCGGTTTCGGATATTTGGCGTTAAGCTCGTCAATCTTCGGTTTCAGCACACGCATCTTGGCAGAAGACAAGTAAGACTTGCGTGTGGTGGGGTAGACCAGTACTTTCACCAATATCGTGAGCAACAACAGGACAATACCCATTGACAGTCCCAGACTGCTCAACCAATCGAAAATGTAGATGATGAAGAAACGGTTGATCCACTTGAAGAGCGGCCAGCCCAGATAAACAAGGTCTTCCAATTCCAAGTCTTTGTCACTGGCACTGAGTTTGTTCGTGTGTTGCAACAGATGGTAATTGTTCGGAGCGAACAGCATCTGCATTTGAGTAGGGGTCTTTCCGCTGGGATCAAAGAACGTTTTCATGTCGGCCTCGTAATCTTTCAGGTAACCGCTGGCTTTTTGCTGCGGCGTGCTGCTGAGGTGGGCTTCCGTGAAATCCTGATGTGCTATCAATACACAACTGAAAAACTGGTTCTTGAAAGCGACCCAGTCCAAGGGTTCTGCGATCTTTTCGGATTCGGCACTGGTTTCGCTCAGATAATCCGTTCCCTCATTCTTTATTTTATACGTCAGAGAAGAATAACGGCTTTCGAAATCGAAGCCTTTTTCTTGTTGGCGTGCCATTTCATTCCATGCGATGTCCAGAGTTTTCATAGACGGTGCGAAGATATTGCCCAAACCGTTGGCCTGGATGGTAAAGTCGATCATGTAGGAATGGGGCAACAACTTGTAATCGAAATCCAGTGTACCTCCTGTGGAAGCCTGGAGACGCATGGTGAGGGTCGTGTCACTGACGTTGATTGGGGTGAAAAAGAGGTCGCCGGAGTTGATGTTCTCCGTTTTCCCGCCCAACATGAATTGCATGCGTGCGTCTTTTTCGTCGAACAGCGTTACCGGGCCGCCCTGTTGGTTCTTATATTCTTTGAGTTCAACCTTTTGGACGGTTCCTCCACGTGTGTTGAACGTTAATTTAATCAGCTCGTTTTCCAATACGACGTTTTGTGCTTCTCCTCTCCTGTGGGCGTAAAACAATGACGTCGTGTCTAAAGCTACTTGTGCCTGATGCGCTATTTCAGCCTCTTCCTTGGCTTCTTGTGCCATCTGTGCCTTTTGTTGAGCCACAGTAGCGATAGAGTCCTGTCGGCGTTGGGCTTCCATTTCCGCTTCGCTCGGGCGACTGAAATAACTGAATCCGATAAGTACTGCCGCAATGAGGATAAATCCAGTAAGCGTGTTTTTGTCCATATTCTTATTTATTTGTCTTTAGATTGCTTTTTGGTGCTCAATGAATTCTCAATGGCTGCCTTTACGAATGAAAGGAACAATGGATGCGGTTTGAGTACCGTACTGCTGTATTCCGGATGGAATTGTGTACCGATGTACCATTTCAATGTCGGGATTTCTACAATCTCCACCAAATTGCTGTCGGGGTTGGTGCCGACGCATTGCATGCCGGCCTTTTCATACTCCTTAATATATTGGTTGTTGAACTCGTAGCGGTGACGGTGGCGTTCGGAAATCTGCTTTTGTCCGTATGCTTCAAAAGTCTTACTGCCTTCACGTACATCACAATCGTAGGCCCCCAGACGCATTGTACCTCCCATTTGGGTGATATTTTTCTGTTCTTCCATGATGTCGATGACATTGTGCGGAGTCTTTTCATCCATTTCGCGGCTGTTGGCATCTACGTATCCTAATACGTTACGTGCAAATTCGATAACCATCATTTGCATGCCGAGACAAATACCGAACGTCGGAATGTCGTGGGTGCGGGTGTATTCGGCTGCAATGATTTTACCTTCGGTGCCCCGTTGTCCGAACCCCGGACAGATAACCACTCCCGCCATACCTTTCAGTTGCTCTTCCACATTTTCACGGGTCAGTTTTTCGCTATTGACGAAATGTGTCTTGACTTTATAGTCATTGTAGGTTCCGGCATGTGCGAGTGACTCTAAAATACTCTTATATGCGTCTTGCAAATCATATTTGCCAACCAGGGCGATGTGGACGATTTCCGTAGCTTTGTTGCGACGGTCGAGGAAGGAGCGCCATGGACCGAGTTGGGGCGTTTCACCCACCGGCATATTCATCTTGCGTAAAATAATGGCATCGAGCTTCTGGGCTTGCATGCTCAGAGGTACTTCGTAGATGGACGGCATGTCCAGGCTTTGAATGACGGCTTCTTCGTCCACATTACAGAAATGAGCCACTTTCTTCCGGATGTCCGCATTCAGTTCATGTTCCGTACGAAGTACCAAAATATCCGGTTGTATACCCAAACTCTGCAATTGCTTGACCGATGTTTGGGTCGGCTTGGTCTTCAACTCTTTTGCAGCCGCCAGATAAGGAACGTAGGTCAGATGCAGGTTGATGGCATCCTTGCCCAATTCCCAACGTAATTGGCGGATGGCCTCCAGGAAGGGTAGGGATTCGATGTCACCTACCGTTCCCCCGATTTCGGTAATTACGAAATCAAACTTGTATTTTTTACCCATCAATTTGATGTTCCGTTTGATTTCGTCCGTGATATGAGGTACGACTTGAATGGTTTTACCCAAATAGTCCCCTCTGCGTTCTTTTTCGATAACGCTTTGGTATATCCGGCCGGTAGTTATATTATTGGCACGGGTAGTTTGGATTCCGGTGAAACGTTCGTAATGTCCTAAATCCAAATCCGTTTCCTGACCGTCTACGGTAACATAGCATTCCCCATGTTCGTATGGGTTCAACGTACCTGGATCGATATTGATATAGGGATCAAATTTCTGAATGGTAACTTTATAACCTCTTGCCTGAAGTAGTTTACCCAATGATGCGGCAATAATTCCCTTACCCAATGAAGAGACCACGCCGCCCGTAACGAAGATGTACTTTGTATCTGCCACGATAGTAATATTTTAATTATCTTTTAATTGCACACTCGCATTTCAAAACTGCAAAGTTACATAATTTCATTCATATAACAAGGGGAGAGAGAAAAACATCTTTTGTCCTTTTGACAGCAAAAGGAAGCTGATCCTCTTCACATAGAAATGAACAAACTAAAAAAGGTACATCAAACAGATTTAACGAAAACAGAGCTCTATATAAAAGTTTTGTTTAAAAAACAACTATCATACTATCATAATTAAATTCATATACTTGTAAAACAGCATGTTATTCCATGACAGTTCCTATTTTCAACTATCATTCATCTATCATAACCATCATGGTCAAAAAGCAATAAAGTATTATATACCAAACTTTTATCAAATCCAAGATATGTTCAAAAGCTGATACAAAGTAGATAAAAAAGGCTCGTTTTTTCATGAAGACAAGCTACTTTTTTACCGAAAACAACTTGAAAAGTTTCTTCAGACCCGGGTGGAAGGGTATGGGAGATCCGGGTGTGGAGGAGGTGGAGACCCGGGTCTACGTGAAACCGGAACGGGGATGTAGAGCTGTTTATCTGCCTTGTT
>OHZK01000585.1_pt1 | contig 17012 bp, 17 predicted proteins | sample 1580401 | NCBI WGS metagenome assembly OHZK01 (sample SAMEA3882530, study PRJEB24775) | human gut metagenome | biome: human-associated habitat; feature: intestine environment; material: feces | place: Netherlands | collected 2009/2010
TTTTGGCAACGCAGATGCCGTGCCGCAGCCGCCGGAGCGGTGCTTAAGCCGTAAGACGGGGATTGTGCGGTGTTGCCATAAAACCAAAGGGGGGATACCCAATGCATGAACAGAATGAAAGCCAGCCCAAAGCATTCATAAAAATTCTTTTTGCCCTGTTTACGGCGCTGCTGGTTGTGGTGCTTGGGTATCTCTGTATCCAGATTTACACGATCTTCCACCGAACTTACAAAACCGAAACCGCCATTGCCTACACCATGTCGGATAACATCACGCTGAAAGGCGTGGCAGTGTTCCAGGCAGTGGATGTGCCTGGCAGCGGCAACCTGGGATATGTGGTGCAGGATGGTGAGCGCGTCAGCGCGGGCACCATTCTGGCGGAACAGTATACGGATGATTCCCAGGGAGCAATGCGGGAACGGCTGGACCGGTTGGATCGTGCGATTTTGCTGCTGACAAAGTCGGAAAATTCCTCCGGCAGCGATCTTTCGGTTCTGACCACCCAGACGCGCACGGCGCTGTATAACCTGCTGGACCAGATCGACACAGCATCTTACGGCGCAATTCAGGATGCTGCGGAAGATTTTTTGCTGGCGCAAAATAAACTGCAGATCAGCACCGGCCAGGCGGCGGGCTTTGGCGAGGTGCTGGCCAGCCTGCAGGCCGAGCGGGACGGCATTGCTGCCCAGCTGAACGGCCTGCAGACGATCGAAGCGGATACCAACGGGTATTTTGTCTCATCCGAAAGCGCCGCCCCGGTGGTGCGGGATTCCACGGAGCTGGATGCCATGAGCCCGGCTGACCTGCAAAAGATGATCAACGCAGGGGAGACTCCGTCCAATGCCGACCTTGCCGGGCATATTGTAACCGGGTTTTCCTGGCGGTTTTATGCCGTGTGTTCGGCAGACCTTGCCGGGCGGTTGAACGGCCTGTCCCGCGTGAGCATCAGCGTTCCGGGCAAACAGGAAGAGCCTTTGGCTGCCACCGTGGTGGATGTGACCACCGACGAAGAAACCGGCCTTGCCAAAGTGGCGCTGGAATGCCGCAGCATCAATGCTCCGCAGGGCCCTGCATATCGTGAACGGCCAGCGCGGCGTATATGTCAAATACGGCGATTTGCAGCGCTTCCGCCGCATTACCATTTTATATGAGGACGATACCTACATCCTTGTACCGGAAGGCGGCAAAGTGGGGGAGGATAACGAGCTGCGCCTGTACGATGAGGTGATCGTGGAAGGCAGCAACCTGCAGGACGGCAAGCTGCTGTAAGGACAGAAAACGGGCGTTTTGCCCCACATTCTGTTATATTTGTATTGACAACGAAGCAAAAATGGAAGATAATAAATACTGTATAGTTGTGACAAAAGCCGATCGGGGCTTTTTTTGTGCAATTTATACAACTAAGCAAACGTAAGGAGTAACTGCCATGTCCATGATAGATGGTTTGAGAAACGTCCTCGGAATCAACCAGGATCCCGAAGCAGATTCCTATGTGGATGATAACGAAGAGGATGATATCTTCCCTGGCGGTGGTCAGGGCGGTTCGCCAGCCCCGGAAGAAGCCTACCCCACGCAGGAAACTGCTAAGCAGCACAGCAACAAGGTGGTCAACATCAACGCTACCACCCAGCTGCAGGTTGTACTGGTCAAGCCGGAACGTTTTGACGATGCTGCTGCCATTGCAGACCAGCTGAACGCAAAGCGCACCGTTGTGCTGAACCTTGAATCCACCAACAAAGAAGTCTCCCGCCGTTTGATCGACTTTTTGTCCGGCGTGGCTTACGCCAATAACGGCCAGATCAAGCGTGTAGCAACCAGTACATTCATCATTACCCCGTATAACGTTGATATTATGGGCGACCTGCTGGACGAGCTGGAGAACAATGGCGTCTTCTTCTGATACAAGGACCCGCGGCTTTGTGCCGCCGCAGAACGAGGATGAACGCTTTTTGATGCGCCGGGTGGAAGAACTCTGCCGTACCGCCATGCAGCGTGGCATCCCGCGGGCAACGGGCTTCCTTTCGGATCGCGAACAGGCCCTTGCGCAGGCCGCGCTCAACCGTGAGGGCTGCGATTTTGCCCGCTTTCAGGGCGGCTGGCCGGATGCGGAACGCAAAGTGCTCTGCATTGAACCACCGGATTCCTGGCCGGAAGAGCCAGTTGCGGTGCTGCATTTCACAGCGCCGCAGCAGGGCGGCAGCGCTGTGCCGGGCCACCGTGACTATCTGGGGGCAATCCTGGGTCTTGGCCTGGATCGTGCCTGTTTGGGGGATATCCTGCCGGATCCGGCCGATGCCCGCAGTGTGTATGCCTTTGTGCTGGAAGATAAGGCGGATTTTATTGCTTCCAACCTGACGGAAGCTGGCCGCAGCCCGGTGCATGTCGAGCGCTGCAATGCCGTGCCGGAAGAAGTCCTGCGCGGGCCGGAACGCCAGACGCAGGATGCAACGGTGCCATCTTTGCGGGCAGATACCGTATTGGCAGCCATGATGCGCACCTCCCGCTCCATTGCGGCGCAGGCAATCCAAAGCGGCAGGGTGGAAGTGAACCACGTTCCGCTGCGCACCGCCCATGAGGATGTGTTTGAAGGCGATATCTTCACCGTGCGGGGCGTTGGGCGCTACCGTCTGGTGGCAATCGGCGGCAAAAGCCGCAAGGACCGCATCTTTATCACGTTTTATCAGTATTGAACATAAAACCTGAATGTGAAACCCATGGGCCGGGGCAGCCCGGCAGCCGTGCCAAACGGTAAAATTTCGGATACCATTCCGGGTGTGTGCCACCCGAAACAGGAGGAATTTGGATGATTGCTTCGGATGATGTGCGCCGCGTGACCTTTGACCGTGCCATGCGCGGTTATCGTTGTGAGGACGTAGACGATTACCTCAAACAGGTTGCGGACAGCATCGACAGCCTGGCCGCAGAAAATGATGACCTGCAGAAAAAGCTGGTCATACTGGCCCAGCGCATTGACCAGTACCGTGCCGACGAAGATACCCTGAGCACAACCATGATCAATGCCCAGCGCCTTGGCGAGAACGTCATCAAGGAAGCCAAGCAGAAAGCTGCCGAGATCATTCGTGCCGCCAACATTAAGGCGGAGGATCGTGAACAGCGCGCCCGCGATGAGGTGGAGCTGGCCCAGCAGGAGCTTGTGACAATAAAGCAGGAAGCGGATGCGTTCAAAAAGCGCCTGATGGACCTGTACCGCCAGCACATCGAAATGATTGCCAAAATTCCGGAGTATCACCCCAACCGTGCAGAACAGCAGGCCGCGCAGCCGCAGCAGGAACCGCAGGAAGCCCCGCAGCAGCCTGCACCCCAGCCGGTAGAACAGCCTGCCCCGGCTCCGCAGCCGGAACCGGAACCCAACCAGCCAATCCCGGAGAATGTCCCGGCTCCGCAGCCCGCAGCCCCGGAGGAAAGCTACCCGGCATATGAGGAACCGGAATATTACGAGGCTGAGCCGAAAGAACCCGCCCAGCCCGAAGAGCCGGAACCGGCTCCGGCACCTGCCCCTGTCCAGCCGCTGGACGAGGAAAAGATCGATACGGTAGAATTTGCCTTTGCCCCCAAAACAAAGCCAATCCTGCCGGACGATGATATGCCATCCGTTGCCGGGCTTTACGGCGGGGATATGCCGGAAAAGCCCGCCAAGAAATCCGGCTCCCGCAGCCGCGGCGCTTCGGCCCGCAGCACGGGCAAAAATGCCCGCAAAACCAAGAGCCCTGCCAAAGCGGAGCTTGACGCATTTGATGACATTGATTATGATGTTTGAGGTGCCGCTTTTGTGCGTGCGCGTACCCCAAGCATTTTAAGACCTGCCTGAACAGTGCAGAACTGCCGGGGCAACCTGGTATACTGCGCTTTGGACAAGCCGCCATATCAGCTATAATAAGGAAATAGAGGAGAGTTGGAAACTTTGCCGCAGAATTACAATGATACCATCCATAAGATGGCTACCCCCTTTGAAATGCGTGCCGGGCTGCCGAAAAAGGAGCCTAAAATGCTGGAGGATTGGGAGAAAAACCACGTCTACGAAAAAATGATCGAACATAACGCGGATCTGCCGCGCTTTGTTCTGCATGATGGCCCTCCGTATGCCAACGGTAATATCCATATGGGTACTGCCCTGAACAAGATCATCAAGGATATCATCATCCGTGAAAAGAACATGTCGGGCTACTGTGCTCCCTATGTTCCCGGCTATGATACCCACGGTCTGCCCATTGAGCTGAAGGCTCTGTCCTCTCTGGGCGATAAAAAGGCCGGCATTTCCAAGCTGGAACTGCGCAAGATCTGCAAAGAGTTTGCTACCGAGCATATTGATGTGATGAACAGCCAGTTCGCCCGCCTGGGCGTTCAGGGCGATTTCGCCAACCCCTACCTGACCCTGCGCCCCGAATTTGAGGCACGCCAGGTGGAGATCTTTGGCGAGATGGCCAAGAAAGGCTATATTTACAAGGGCATGAAAGCCGTTTACTGGTGCCCGGAGGATCGTACTGCTCTGGCAGAAGCCGAAATCGAGTATGCCGAGGACGAGTGCGATTCTATCTATGTCCGCTTTAAGCTCACCGATGACCCCAACGGTGTTCTGGCCAAGTACGGTATCCCTCTGGACAAGGCATGGATCGTGATCTGGACCACCACCACCTGGACCCTGCCCGCCAACGTGGCAACCTGCCTGAACCCCAGCCTGGAGTATGCCTTCGTCAAAATCGGCGATGAATATCACCTGATGGCTGCCGGTCTGGTGGAATCCACCATGAAAGCCTGCCATATCGAGGATTACGAGGTTCTGGAGCCCCGCGTTCTCGGCTCTGAATTTGAGCTGATGCAGTATCAGCACCCCTTCCTGGACCGCAAGGGTCTGGTTATCCTGGGTGACCACGTTACCCTGGAAGGCGGCACCGGCTGCGTTCATACCGCACCTGGCCACGGTGTTGAGGACTTTGAAGTCTGCGTCAACCACTACCCGCAGGTTCCCGTTATTGTCCCCGTGGACGATGGCGGTTATCTGACCGAAGAAGCAGGCAAAGAGTTTGCAGGCCTTAAGGTCTGGGCTGCCAACAAAGTTATTCTGGAGCACATCAAGCAGTCCGGCCACCTGATGGGCGTGCAGCACATCACCCACCAGTACCCGCATTGCTGGCGCTGCCATCATCCCATCATCTTCCGTGCAACCGAACAGTGGTTCTGCTCCATTGATAAATTCCGCGAGGAAGCCTATAAGGCCATTGACGAAGTCAAGTGGCAGCCGGCCTGGGGTCATGACCGTATGCACGGCATGGTGCGTGACCGCAGCGACTGGTGCATCAGCCGTCAGCGCGTGTGGGGTGTGCCCATCCCGGTGTTCTACTGCAAGAACTGCGGCAAGTACCACATCACCGATGCTTCCATCAAGGCTGTCAGCGACCTGTTCCGCAAGGAAGGCTCCGATGCCTGGTATAAGTACGATGCCAACGAGATCATGCCCAAGACTGAGGTCTGCGAATGCGGCGCTTCTGACTGGGAAAAGGATCCCGATATCATGGATGTCTGGTTCGACTCTGGCTCTACCTGGAGCGCAGTCTGCCGCGAACGTCCCGAACTGAACTGGCCCGCTGACCTGTATATGGAAGGCGCCGACCAGTTCCGCGGCTGGTTCCAGTCCAGCCTGCTGACCAGTGTTGCCACCCAGGGCGTTGCCCCGTACAAAGGCGTTCTGTGCCATGGTTGGGTCGTTGATGAGCAGGGCAAACAGATGCACAAATCTGCCGGCAACGGTGTGGAGCCGTCCGAAATCATCCGCGATTACGGCGCTGACATCGTTCGTCTGTGGGTTGCTTCCAGCGATTACACCGTTGATGTGCGCGCAGGCAAGAATATCTTCAAGCAGCTGTCCGAAGCATACCGCAAGATGCGCAACACCGCCCGCTTTATGCTGGGCAATATTGGCGATTTCAACCCTGCCACGGATATGGTTGCCGAGGATCAGCTGTTCGAAATCGACCGCTGGGCACTCAAGAGCTGCAACAGCCTAACCGCCAATGTGCGTGCCGCTTACGATAATTACGATTTCTCCCGCGCTTACCACGCAATCTACAACTTCTGCGTCATTGATATGTCCAACTTCTATATGGACGTCATCAAGGACCGCCTGTACTGCGCGGACGAGCACGCACGCCGCTGCGCCCAGACTGCGCTGTACCGCATTCTGGTTGACTTCACCAAGCTGGTTGCCCCCATCCTGTGCTTCACCGCCCAGGAAATCTGGAGCTATATCCCGAAGCTGGAAGGCATGCAGGAGTATGTCTGCTGGGAGCGTATGCCGGAAGCCAAGAGCGATGAGGATGCCGCTTTTGACGCCAAGTGGGCCAAGATCATTGCTGTGCGTGACGATGTAAAGAAGGTTCTGGAGCAGGCCCGTGCCGATAAGACCATCGGTTCCTCTCTGGAAGCTGCCGTTACCCTGTACTGCAGCGATGAAATGTATGACTTCCTGAACGCCATCCCGATGGATGAGCTGGCCGATCTGATGATCGTTTCCCATGTGGATCTGGTCAAGGGCGAAGGCGGCGTGAAGGGTCTGACCGAGGGCCTGGGCATGAGCGTTGCCCATGCTGCCGGCAACAAGTGCCTGCGCTGCTGGAAGTTCGACACAGCTGTTGGCGAAGACGGCCTGTGCCCGCGCTGTGCGAAAGTTCTTGGTTAATTTCAAATAAAGGGCTATGCCGCATGATGTTAAGCGCTGTTCCAGTGCTTAAGCCTGTAAAACAGGAACTGTGCGGTATTGCCATAGTATGATTTACAGCGGTGCTTTTGCGCTTTTATCAAGCCTTTGCACCGCTGTTTTTGTCAGGGCATGTTGCAGCGCTGCATTGGCCCGGACGACGGAGGCGTTTATGCTGGTTGGCATTTTATCCATTCTTGCTGCGGCAGGCCTGACGCTGGTTGACCAGCTGATCAAACTTTGGGCCACCGTGGAACTGCTGCCGGTTGGCAGCAAAACCTTTATCCCGCATGTGCTGGAATTTTATTACCTGCTCAATGATGGTATGTCGTTTTCCATGCTCAGCGGTAAGCGCACGCTGCTGGTGATCGTTACCGGTGTGATGCTGGCTGTGCTGGCCGGTATGCTGCTTTTGCGCAAAATGCCGCGTTTGGAGCGTGCTGCTTGGATTTTGGTCGTGGGCGGCGGTGTTGGCAACCTGATCGACCGTATCCGCACCGGCGTGGTGGTGGATTACCTGAACTGCCTGTTCATCAATTTCCCGGTGTTCAATTTTGCGGATGTCTGCATCTGTGTCGGCGTGGGCCTGCTGGCCCTCAGCCTGCTGCTGGATATGCGCCGCGAACAAAAAGCAAAACAGCAAAAGGGGAGTGCGCCCACAGATGGAACAGCGTGAACTGACCCTTGCGCCGGAAAGCGTTGGCCTGCGGCTGGACCGCTGGCTGGCGGAACAGTGCCCGGATCTTTCCCGCAGCCAGCTGCAAAACCTGATCGAAGCGGGCAGTGTGACCTGCAACGGCAGCCCCTTGAACAAAAAGGATAAGCTGAAAGCCGGGCAGACGATTCTGCTCACCCTGCCAGACCCGCAGCCCATCGAAGCCCAGCCCCAGAACATTCCGCTGGACATTGTGTATGAGGATGACAGCCTGCTGGTGGTCAACAAGCCCAAAGGCATGGTGGTGCACCCTGCGCCCGGCAACCCGGACGGCACCATGGTCAATGCACTGCTGTGGCACTGTGCGGGGCGGCTGTCCGGCATCGGCGGGGCCATCCGCCCCGGCATTGTGCATCGCATTGATAAGGATACCAGCGGCCTTTTGGTCGTTGCAAAAACGGACGCCGCCCACCAGGCACTGACCGAACAGATGAGCGTGCATTCTATCCATCGGGTGTACCACGCTGTGGTGTATGGCAACCTGAAAGAGGATACCGGCTTTGTGGAAGCCCCCATCGGCCGCGACCCTAAGGATCGCAAAAAGATGGCCGTGACCCAGCAGAACTCCAAATATGCCTACACCGGCTGGCAGGTGCTGGAACGGTTCGGCAACTTTACTTACATTGCATGCAAGCTTAAAACAGGCCGCACCCATCAAATTCGGGTGCATATGGCGTCCATTGGCCACCCGCTGGCTGGGGATGCCGTGTATGGACCAAAAAATTGTATCCGCAGCCTGAACGGTCAGTGCCTGCACGCCAAGGAGCTTGGCTTTGTGCACCCCGCCACCGGGGAATGGATGCAGTTTGACAGCTCACTGCCTGACTGGTTTCAGGACTACTTAAGCCGTCTGAGAAAGGAAAGCCGCCATGGAGCGTTTGAGTGATTATCTGGTTTTTTGTGATATGGATAACACCCTGCTGACTGCAAAGGAGGGCATTCCCGCCTGCAACCGCAGCGTCATCCGGTTGTTTACCGCCATGGGTGGGCGCTTTACCGTCGCATCCGGCCGTCCGCCGGAGTCGATCCGCGCGGCGCTGGGCGATATCGAGCTTTCGCTGCCAGCAATCTCCTGCAATGGTTCGCTGCTGTATGATTTCCAGGCCAACCGTGTGCTGCGTCGCTCCTGCCTGAATCAGGAACAGGCCGCTGCCGCCATTGCCGATATGCTGCAAAAATTCCCGAAGATTGGTGTAGAGGTCATGGCCGGTGCGGGGGAGATGTATGTTGTTCACGCCAGCAGCTATACCCACGCCCACCAGGTGGATGAACACATGGAAAGCGTGGCCTGCCCGCTGGAAAATGTGCCGGATGGCTGGCTGAAGGTGGTGTTTGCCGGGGATCCGGAAACGATCCGCAAAGCGGGACAGTACGCCAAAACGCGGTACTTTGGCCGGGATAATTACTTTTTGCCTACCAACCAGATCTACTTGGAAATTATGCCTTCCGGCATCAGCAAAGCAGCCGGAATGGAAGAGCTTTGCCATATCCTGAACGAGAACATCAAAAAAACCATCGTGATCGGTGACTATTATAATGATCTCGAAATCATGAAAAAAGCGGGCTATTCCGTGGCTGTGGCCAATGCGCCGTCCGAAGTAAAAGCAGCGGCCAACGAAGTGACCAACTGCGACTGCACCGGCGGCGCGGTGGGCGAGTTCCTTTATAAGCTGATCAGCAAGGTGGAGGGCGTATGAAACACAGGGAAAGTGAGCAGACACAGCTGAGAGTCAGCCGTTTACTGAACCGTGACAGTGTGATGCTGCATGCCGAGATGCCCAGTGTGCAGACGGCGCTGGAAACCTTGGTGGAACTTCAGGAGAGCAACGGCGTGATCACCAACGGTACCGCCTACTATAAAGCCGTGTGTGAGCGTGAACGCGCGGGCGGCACCACCGCCATTGGGGAAGGGCTTGCCATCCCGCATGCCTGCAATGCGGGCGTTGCCTCGCTTGGGCTGGCCGCGCTGACCCTTACCCGCGGGCTGGACTGGGGCGCAGCGGACGGCAAGCTGGTGGATATGATCTTTATGGTTGCGGTTCCGCCGGACCGCCAGAGCGACCACCTGTTGATTTTGGCTCGCCTTGTCAACCTGCTCAGCGACCACCGCCTGACGGAAAAACTGCGTATGGCGGATACGCGAGAGGCGTTTATCCGCATCCTGAACCAGACCGAAGCGGCAATCTTTGCATAAATGAGGCCAAAACGGCAAGGAACACAAAAGCGATCCAGCACCCGATTGCTGAAACAGAGAAAAATATTATTTTATAAGTCTTATTGATACTGCACACCCTGTGCGAATGCCCCAAAGGCAGAACGCAGGGTGTGCTTTTTTGTTAAAATTGTGCAAAATGTGGAAATTTAGTGCTCTAAAGCGCCGTGATTTGGCGGATTGTATCTTGCAGGGGAATACGATTGATGCTATACTTTAAATCACTAAATCGCTTTTCGGAGAGGACACCCACCCAAGGCTATGCAGCATAGTGGATGCCGGTGAGCGATGCATAGATTTGGGAGGAAGATACCATGAAAAAAGCACTTTCTATTTTGACAGCCGGCTGCCTGGCTGTTTCCCTTGCTGCCTGTGGCAGCACTGCAGCAAGCTCTGCTGCATCGGCCGCGGACAGCACCGCTTCTTCTGCCGCAGAATCCACCGCCGCTTCCGATACCGCCGCTGCTGACGGCCAGACCTACAAGGTCGGCATCTGCCAGCTGGTGCAGCACGTTGCTTTGGACGCTGCAACCCAGGGGTTTAAGGATGCCCTGACCGAGCAGCTCGGCGATGCCGTTACCTTTGAGGAAAAGAACGCCCAGGGCGATTCCAACACCTGCACCACCATCATCAATGGCTTTGTTTCTGATAATGTTGACCTGATCCTGGCCAACGCAACCCCCGCCCTGCAGGCTGCACAGGCCGGCACCAACACCATCCCGGTTCTGGGCACCTCTGTTACCGAGTACGGCGTGGCACTGGGTATTGATGACTTCGATGGCCTTGTCGGCACCAATATTTCCGGCACCAGCGACCTGGCTCCTCTGGATGAGCAGGCAGGAATCATCAAGGAACTGTTCCCCGATGCAAAGACCGTTGGTCTGCTGTATTGCAGCGCCGAACCAAACAGCCAGTATCAGGTTGATACCGTAAAGGCCAGCTTGGAAGAACTGGGCTACACCTGCGAGTATTACGCATTCTCTGACTCTAACGATCTGGCCACCGTCTGCCAGAGCGCTGCCGATGCCAGCGATGTGATCTATGTTCCCACCGATAACACCGTTGCCAACAACACTGAGATCGTCAATAACATCTGCCAGCCCGCCGGTGTGCCTGTCGTTGCAGGCGAGGAAGGCATCATGAGCGGGTGTGGCGTTGCTACCCTGTCCATCAGCTACTATGACCTGGGCGTTGCTACCGGTAAGATGGCCGCCAAGATCCTGACCGGCGAAAGCAAGGTTGAGGAGATGCCCATTGAGTACGCTCCGAAGTTCACTAAGGAATACAACCCGACCATTGCCGAAGCTCTGGGTATCACCATCCCAGATGATTATGTGGCATACGAGGGCTAAACAGCCAGAACGGCCTGCTTTGATTTGATGCAGGTAACTTTAATACAAAAATCGCGGAAAAGGCTTTTCTTTCCCGCGATTTTTTGATATAATTAAAAAGACTATATCTTTTTTTGAGGAGTTGACGATCTCTTGAACATTGCAACATTGTTCAATGCCATGCCGGGCGCATTGGCGCAGGGCCTGATTTGGGCCATTATGGCAATTGGCGTTTACCTTACCTTCCGCATCCTGGATGTTGCCGACCTGACGGTAGACGGCACCTTGGGCCTTGGCGGTGCGGTCTGCATCATGTGTATGACTTCCGGCATGAACGTCTGGCTGTCCCTGCTGCTGGCGTTTGGTGCTGGCCTGCTGGCTGGCCTGGTGACCGGCCTGTTCCACACGTTTATGGGCATTCCGGCCATCCTTGCCGGTATCTTGACCCAGTTGTCCCTATATTCGGTCAACCTGAAAATCATGGGAAAAGCCAATCAGGCTATCAACGTGGACAAATATGACCTGCTGGTATCCCTGCGTTATATCAAAGGCGTTCCGTTTTACCGCAATACCATCCTGATCGTGGCCGTTCTTATGGTGGTTGTTATCGCTATTTTGTACTGGTTCTTCGGCACCGAGCTTGGCTGCTCCATCCGCGCTACCGGCTGCAACGCCAACATGGCGCGGGCGCAGGGCATCAACACTAATTTCAACATTGTGCTGGGCCTGATGCTCTCCAATGGTCTGGTGGCATTCTCCGGTGCGCTGCTCAGCCAGTACCAGGGCTTTGCTGATGTCCAGATGGGCCGCGGTGCTATCGTGATCGGCCTGGCTGCCGTTGTTATCGGTGAAGCCGTGTTCAGCAAGATTTTTCGCAACTTTGCGCTCAAGCTGCTCAGCGTTGGCATCGGCAGCGTCATCTACTACATTGTTATGCAGATCTGCATCTGGTTCAAGATCGATACCGACCTGCTCAAAATGCTCAGCGCCATCGTGGTCGCCATCTTCCTTGCGGTTCCATACTGGAAAGCAAAATACTTCACCCGCGTTGCGGTAAAGAAAGGCGGCAGCAGCAATGCTTGAGATCAAAAACGTTTACAAGACTTTTAACCCCGGTACGGTCAACCAGAAGGTTGCCCTGAATGATTTGAACCTGACACTGGAAGACGGCGATTTCGTCACCGTAATCGGCGGCAACGGTGCGGGCAAGTCCACCATGCTGAATGCTGTTGCTGGTGTGTGGCCGGTGGATATGGGCAAGATCATTATTGATGGTAAGGATATCACCCGCCTGCCGGAGCACAAGCGCGCCGCTTACATTGGCCGTGTGTTCCAGGACCCCATGATGGGCACCGCCGCCACGATGCAGATTGATGAAAACCGCCCGCCGCGGTGCGGGCCGCACCCTGCGCATTGGTATTACCAAAAAGGAAAATGCCGAGTACCATGAGCTGCTTAAAACCCTGGGCCTGGGCCTGGAGGACCGCATGACCAGCAAGGTCGGTCTGCTTTCCGGCGGCCAGCGCCAGGCAGTCACCCTGCTGATGGCGACCCTGAAAAAGCCCAAGCTGCTGCTGCTGGACGAGCACACCGCAGCCCTGGACCCCAAGACCGCCGCCAAGGTGCTGGAAATTTCCAACAAGATCGTGCAGGAAAACCACCTGACCACCCTGATGATCACCCATAATATGCGCGATGCCATCCGCTATGGCAACCGCCTGATCATGATGAACGAAGGCCATGTGATTTATGATGTGCGTGGCGAAGAAAAGACAAAGTTGGAAGTATCGGATCTGCTGCAGCGCTTTGAGCAGGCTGGCGGCGAAGCCAATGACCGCATGATCCTTTCCTGATAAGATTGCGTACAGGATCGGATTTGGATACGTTTTATACCATTTAACTGCCGCTGTGGGCCGGATTTTACCGGTTTGCAGCGGCTTTTTTGTCTTTTGGAGCAGGAAAGAAGGGGCAAATTATCAAATTTCCGTGAAGTCATTTTCAAACCTTGACAGTTATGATATAATACAACTGTATATTATGACGGAATTGACAGACGGCAGAGTATCGGATCGTTTGTTTTCGGTTCCGTATACACCAAAAGAGAACATAAAGAACCCGGGAGAGTTCATTGTTTTCTCTGCATGGTATGCGGCCAAGGCTCTTGAAATGGATGTAAAGTGAGTGTACTTTACACCGGGGGAGCAGCCATAAACAACGCGGCCGCAAGCGCCATGGGAAGTTATCAGGACTGTATAAAGGGAGCACCGCCTTTCCGCAGGAGGTATTTTGGATGCAGCGTTACGACGCCGTTTTATTTGATGTTGATGGAACATTGATCCATTCCCGGCCGGGCATTTTTAACTGCTTTGCCTATGCGTTCCGCAAAATGGGCCTTGACCCGGATGCGATAGATTGTTCCCGCTACCTTGGCCCTCCGCTGCGCTGGAGCTTTGCCCAGCACTTTGCAACGGATGCCGAGGTGGAGCAGGCCGTGGAGTATTACCGCGTGCATTACGAGGAAGTTGGCAGCCACCAGTGCAGCCTGTTCCCCGGGGTGCGTCAGATGATGGATACCCTGAAAGATGCCGGGCTGTACATGGCAACGGCAACCTGCAAACCGGTCGAAGTTGTAACACCCATCCTGAAAGAGCAGGGGCTGTTTGACTATTTTGACCGCATTGGCGGGGCCAGCATGGACGAAAGTGTGGACAACAAGACGGATGTGATCCGCCTTGTGCTGCAGGACCCACGCCTGGCGGGCAAACGCATCCTGATGGTGGGGGACCGCCAGGATGATATGCAGGGCGCAGTCAACAACCAGCTGCCCGCTGCTGCCGTGCTGTACGGCTATGGCAGCAGGGAAGAAATGGAACCCTGGAATCCGGTGCTGCTGGCGCAAAATTGTGAAGAACTGACCCAGTATATTCTGGGCTGAACCCCGCGCGGTGCAAAGCGCTGCCGGGCACAGCCCGCCGCCGGAACCAACCCGGCCCGCGGGCGCATCCTACATAAGGAACAAAGGGAGAAACGAACATTATGAGCCGCAAAACATCCGGCAGCCGGGCATCCTTCAGCCCAACCCAGCGCAAGGCATGTGCTGTTCTGGCAGTATGTGTGCTGGCTGTCATCCTTACATTTATTGCATCCTGGGTTTTGCCGGGCAAGCTGTCGCTGGGCGGCAGCGGCCGCTATGACCCGCAGGCCTATCCGCTGGATACTTCGCTGGGGTCCGTGCTGGCCAAAACCTCTGATGCAGGCACCGATTATGTCTCCTCCACGCTGTTTGTGGGGGATCAGTTTGCCAAGTCCCTGTATGACGATAAAGTCATCACGCTGGATCAGTTTGCAGGCAAGGACGGCCTGACCGTCAGCTCATTGCTGAACGATGCCTGCGTTTACTTTGCGGGGGATTCCAGCGCCTATACCGTCCCGCAGGCGGTATCCAAAATGAAACCCCGCCGCGTGGTCATGCTGCTGGGCAGCAACGATCTGGACGGCAGCCTTTCCTATGATAATTTTGCCCGTAACTATAAGCAGGCTGTCATCGCAATTACCGGTGCGTACCAGTACTGCGATGTCATTGTCTGTGCCATTCCGCCTGTGGCAAAAAAAGCATCTGATGCCGCCAAAACGCAGCTGATGATCGACCAGTTCAACCAGGAATTGGCCAAGATGTGCAATGATGAAGGCTATAAATACCTGAACTTGGCCGAAGCACTGAAAGACAGCAACAGCGGCTATGCCGAAGCAGCCTATTTGAACAACAAACAGAATGGCTTCAGCACATCCGGCGCTAATGTGGTGCTGAACTACCTGCGCAATCATGCTTACGATACTGCGGATACCCGCCCCAACACGGATGATATTCCGCAGCGTACTGAGCAGGCTGGCGGCAGCGCAGCCGCCACGGAGCCCACGCCTTCGGCGACCCCTACAACGTTCAAATTGCAATACTTGGTGGAAGAAGGCAAGGGCACCCTGCAGGGCAATGACCAGAGCGGCGTAACTTCCATCGAAATGAACGCAGCCGAAAAGCAGACCGTGACCATTACCGCTGTGGCGGCGGACGGCTATACGTTCTATAAGTGGAGCGATGGCCTGACCACCGCTACCCGTGTGGACAGCGCGACCAAGGATATTTCCGTGACGGCAATGTTCAACGATGCCCGTGTGCAGATCAACCTGGATCAGGGCGAAAGCACCATCAAGCAGGGTGAATCCCTGACCATCAACGCCAGTGTCACCTTGGGCGGTAAGAGCTATGATAACAGCGGTGTGCAGTGGTCGGTCAACGATGACCTGATGCAGAATGGCGCCAGTTATACCTTTACGCCGAATGCCACCGGAGATTACCGCATCAAGGCCGGACTGGAAGTCAACGGTACCTATACTTCGCAGGAACTGATGGTGCATGTGCAGGCACCGGCTACCACCGTCAGCATCACCGGTGTCAGCTCCATGCCGGCAGGCAGTACCACAACGCTGCAGGCCAGCGTAAGCAATCCTTCGGGGGATACCACCTGGACCTGCGCCCAGAAGCCGCAGTGGAGTGCAACCGGCGATAACGTGCAGTTCAGCGCGGATACCGTTGGCAGCTATACCGTGCGTGCTGCCAACAATGGTCAGTATGCAGAGCTTGTCATCAACGTAACGGAACCCCTTTCGGACCCCACGGTAACCCCGGAACCAAGTGATTCGGGCGATCAGTTCCCGTTCTTCCCCTTTGGCGACGGAGACTGATTGCAGTCACACAGCGCCTGCCCCCGGCATAGCATAAGCCGGGAGGTGATCACATGTTTGTCTTTGACTGCGAGGCTGGCTATCAGCCGGATAACGGCCAGAACGATGTGACCGACGGCAGTGTGGAAAACTATGATTTTGACTGGGGCCAGCCCCTTGACACAGAACCCCTTGACGATGCGCTGACGGACGCTGAACGGACGGAAGCACAGCACACGGAGTAATTGTTTTGGCGGCAGGGCAGCACCCCGGCAGATATCCGGCAAGAATAGACCGGAAAAAAGGAATAAATCTATGGCAAATTATACTTGTCTTTTACTGGATGTGGATAACACCCTGCTGGATTTTAACGCAGCAGAGCGTGCTGCGGTCGGTATTACGTTAGAGCATTACGGCATGCCCAACGGCCCCGAAGCATTGGAAACCTACCACCAGATCAACCGCCAGCTGTGGGACAGCCTTGCCAATGGCGAGCTGAACCGCAGCAAGCTGTTTGCGGTGCGGTTTGGCCGCGTGATGCAGGCTCTTGGCACACCGGAAGCCGGCAACGCCCGCGAGATGAACGACTTTTATGAGAACGAGCTGGCCAACCATGCGGATCTGATGCCCGGTGCGCTGACCGCTCTGGAAGAACTGGGCGAAGTTGCTACCCTGGCAATCGTTTCCAACGGTGCTGCCCAGGTACAGGAATCCCGCATTGCGGCATCCGGCATTGGCCGCTTTATGGATGGTGTGTATATCTCGGAAAAAGTGGGTGCGGCAAAGCCTTCGCCCAAGCTGCTGGACTATGCCATCCGGGACCTGGGGTTGACCAACCGCAGCCGTGTGCTGATGGTGGGGGACGACCTGCTGGCCGATATCAAGGGCGGTATCAACGCGGGGATCGATACCTGCTGGGTCAACTTTGCCAACGAGGAAAATAAAACCGGCATCCAGCCCAAATATACGGTGCACAGCTATGAAGAACTGTACCGCGTTGTAATGGAGCCGGAAGAACTGGAAAATGTCGGCGTGCGCAACCGTCGGCATATGAACGAGGGCTGAAACAGACCAATGGAATGTGCCGCTGCCGGGGTAAAGAACTGAGCAGCGGCACATTTTCGGGTTTGATGCGCCCTTTGGTGGAAGAGTAAAACAAACTGGCTGCTGCTTTAATGTGAATCTGAAAACAAAGAGCATGACGGATATTTCGCAAATACAAGCAGGATTTAAGGCTTTTTAATGCAAAATCCTGCTGTGTTTGTAGAAATAGGGCAATACCGCATAATTCTAAGTGCCGATACGGCGAGCGAGGTGCGGCAG
>OHZK01000590.1_pt1 | contig 16940 bp, 16 predicted proteins | sample 1580401 | NCBI WGS metagenome assembly OHZK01 (sample SAMEA3882530, study PRJEB24775) | human gut metagenome | biome: human-associated habitat; feature: intestine environment; material: feces | place: Netherlands | collected 2009/2010
GATTTTCGTGCAAGCACGGAATCTGAACGCAGAAGGGTACGAGTGAACTGTAACGGGATTTTATAACGTATGGAGAAACACCAGTGCTACCGGTTTGCAGTTTGAGATACAGCATGATATAATAAGTAGAAAGAGCGGCTTTTCGTGCAGATATCACTCAAATAGCCGTATAACATTTTGACAGGTCTTTGCAACATGGAAGAATTGCAGCTGCGGGGGCTTATGTTACAATAGGAGGGAACAAATGGAAAAACCGACATTAGTAATTCTGGCAGCAGGAATGGGAAGCCGTTATGGCGGCTTAAAGCAGATTGATCCTGTAGATGACAAGGGGCATAAGATCATTGATTTCTCGATCTATGATGCAGTCAGAGCGGGATTCGGCAAGGTCGTTTTCATCATTAAAAGAGAGCATGAGCAGGATTTCAGAGAGTGCATCGGCAATGCAGTCAGCAAACATATTCCTGTAGAGTATGTATTCCAGGAGCTGACGAAGGTTCCGGAAGGATTTCAGATTCCGGAAGGCCGCGTAAAGCCCTGGGGAACCGCACATGCAATCCTGTGCTGCAAGGGCGTAGTGAATGAGCCTTTCGCAGTGATCAATGCAGATGACTATTATGGAAGAAGCGCTTTTGAAGAGCTGTACCGTTTCCTGACCACACATCACGACGATGAAAAATATCGTTACGCGATGGTTGGCTATCAGCTGGGCAACACTTTGACAGACAACGGTTCCGTTGCAAGAGGTATCTGCGTAACCGACGAAAACGGCTATCTGCAGGAGATTGCAGAGCGCACCAAGATCGTGAAGACCGAGGATGGCGCGGCATACACAGAGGATGATGGTAAGACCTGGATTCCGGTAGGATTAAAGACTCCGGTTTCCATGAACATGTGGGCATTTTCTCCCAGCATTATCAACGAGCTGCAGAATGCAGTAGATCGTTTCTTTGCAGAAGAGGTTGAAAAGAATCCGCTCAAATCCGAGTGCTTTTTGCCGATCGAGGTAGATAAGCTGTTAAAGGCTGGAAAAGCAACCGTTGAGGTGCTTCATTCTGCTGACAAATGGTTTGGCGTTACCTATAAGGAAGACAAACCGTTTGTGATGGAGTCGATCCAGAAGTTAAAGGATGCCGGTGTTTATCCTGATGTTCTGTGGTAAAACAATAAGAAAAGTCAGCAAAAGAATGGAGGAAACGAAACATGGCAATTTTAGTTACAGGCGGCGCCGGATTTATCGGCAGTCATACCGTTATTGAATTACAGAATGCCGGATATGATGTCGTTGTAGTAGATAATCTGGTAAATTCCAGCGAGAAATCCCTGGAACGTGTAGAAAAGATCACAGGAAAGAAGGTTCCTTTTTACAAAGTGGACATTCTCGACAGAGAAGGCCTGAATGAAGTTTTTGCAAAAGAAAAAATCGATTCCTGCATTCATTTCGCAGGCTTAAAGGCAGTCGGTGAATCCGTACAGAAGCCCTGGGAATACTATGAAAACAATATTGCAGGCACTCTGACACTGGTTGATGTAATGCGCAAGCACAATGTGAAGAATATCATCTTTTCCTCTTCTGCAACCGTGTACGGCGATCCTGCGATGATCCCGATCACCGAGGAATGCCCGAAGGGACAGTGCACAAACCCCTACGGCTGGACAAAATCCATGCTGGAACAGGTTCTGACAGATATCCAGAAAGCAGATCCGGAATGGAACGTTGTTCTGCTGCGTTATTTCAACCCGATCGGTGCTCACAAGAGCGGTCTGATCGGTGAAAATCCCAATGGTATTCCGAACAATCTGATGCCTTACATCACACAGGTTGCAGTCGGCAAGCTGAAAGAGCTGGGTGTTTTTGGTGACGATTACGACACTCAGGACGGAACCGGCGTCAGAGACTACATCCATGTCGTTGACCTTGCAAAAGGCCATGTAAAAGCCCTCAAGAAGCTGGAGGATCATTCCGGTCTGAACATTTACAACCTGGGAACCGGACACGGCTACAGCGTGCTGGATATCGTGAAAAACTTCGAGGCTGCTACCGGCGTGAAGATCCCGTATGTGATCAAGCCCCGCCGTGCAGGCGATATCGCAACCTGCTACTCCGATGCGAGCAAGGCAGAAAGAGAGCTTGGCTGGAAAGCAGAATACGGCATCAAAGAGATGTGCGAGGATTCCTGGAGATGGCAGTCGATGAATCCGAACGGATACGACGACTGAGAATAAAAGCAGCAGAACCCGAAATAGCTAAGGCAAAGAAGAAACAAGAGGCAAAAATTAGTAGATAATACTGATTTTTGCCTTTTTGAATATATTTTATCGCACATATTAAAGGAACGATAGAATGGTAAAGTTTACTTGTAAATAGCCCTATGATAAAATAATTAGAAGTAGTGTTGGGCACTTGTAAAAGGTAAAATATTTATAAGGGGTGTTTATGAAATTAGAACAACTGATCGGTGAAGCAACCGAATATGACAAAAAAGCGATGCTGGAGATAAAAAAGCCGAAAAGTTGGCTGAAAAGTGTAAGTGCTTTTGCTAATGGCGTTGGTGGTGTGCTAATTTTTGGCATTGCCGATAATGATTCTGTGGTGGGAGTTGACGATGCAAAGAAAGCTATGGAAGTTATTAGTGAGCAGATAAAGACAAAAATGGATCCAATTCCAGAAGTTCTGCTAAAAGCACACGAAATAGATGGCAAGAAGATTATAACACTGGAGGTATATCGGGGCGGTGAGACTCCTTACTATTATGTAGGAGAAGGTAATTATACGGCTTTTGTTCGAATCGGCAATGAAAGTGTAATTGCGGCTGCGATGGATTTAAAGAGACTGGTTTTACGGGGAAAGAACAGAACTTATGATAGTCTCGTTACGGATTATAATTTTGATGATTATTCTTTTTCCAAGTTAAAGGCAGCATATTATAAACAGACGAAGAAAAGTATGGAAATCAAAGATTTTGAATCATTTGGTATTATTGACAGGAATGGTATGTTAACGAATGCAGGAGCTTTGTTTGCGGATGAATCTCCTGTTTATTGTTCGAGATTATTTTGCACCAGATGGAATGGTATTGACAAAGCATCAGGAGTTATTGATGCACTGGATGATGAAGAATATACAGGCAGTCTTATCCTGCTTTTGGAAGAGGGCATGAATTTTGCGCGAAGAAATTCAAAGAAAATGTGGAAAAAAGAGTCTGATCGGAGAGTAGAATATCCGGAATATCCAGAGAGAAGTATTTTTGAAGGATTAGTGAATGGATTAGTACATCGTGATTATTTAGATATGGGAAGCGAAGTTCATATTGATATTTTTGATGACCGTTTGGAAATATATTCCCCCGGTGGAATGTATGATGGGACGCTTATTCAGGACAGGGATATTGGTAACGTTCCATCAAAGCGCAGAAATCCAGTGGTTGCAGATATTTTTAGTCGACTTGATTATATGGAACGAAGAGGAAGCGGTTTTAAAAAGATTATGCAGGCATATGAAGTAGAACCGAACTATACGGAAGACAAAAAGCCTGTTTTTTATTCAAATGCAACGGAATTTAGAGTTATCCTGAAAAATCTTAACTTTAAGAATGAAGTTTTGAACGAAAAAAATGAAGTTTTGAATGAAGTTTTGAATGAAGTTTTGAATGAGGTTTTGAATTCTGGCAGAACAGAAATGGAAATAAAAGTAATAAAGAAAATACTATATTCGCCAAGAATTAAACAGAAAGAATTAGCGGAAGATGTAGGTGCTTCTGTAAGTACTGTTCAACGGATTATAAAAAAATTAGTGAAAGAAGAAAAGATAGTTCGTATGAATGGAAAACGGAATGGGTATTGGAAAGTCTTGTAGAATGTTTGCTAAGTTGGATGATGGAGTTATAGAAAAAAAGATACATGGATTTTTTCAAAATTGACATGTACAATATTTGAGAAACGCAAAACACCTGCGGAATGGAGAGATGTGATATGACACAACAATATCAGGAGCTGACAGAGCAGTTGGCGGCGCTGATGGATGCAGAGTGGCCGATGGTCAGCAACCTTGCAAATGCGGCAGCGCTTTTATATGAAAGGCTGGATCGCCTGAACTGGGCAGGATTTTACCTGACGGACAATCATGTGCTGTGGCTGGGACCTTTTCAGGGAAAAACAGCGTGTGTGCGGATTGCAGAGGGAAACGGCGTCTGCGGGACAGCGCTGCAGACGGACAGCGTACAGCGGGTCGAGGACGTGCATGCGTTTCCCGGACATATTGCGTGCGACGCGGCATCCCGGTCGGAAATTGTGCTTCCACTGCACAAAAACGGAGAGGTAATCGGTGTGCTGGATATTGACAGCCCGGAGGTTGGAAGATTTTCGGCGGAAGATGAAGAGGGATTGCGAGAGGTTGTGCGGATTCTGGAACGGATTATAGTTTGCTCGTAACTTTTGACAGGCAGATTCCTGCTCACATGAAAATCTGACTGTCAGAAATCACGAAGGGAGCGGGTGAACTGCTGAGGAAAACAAAATGGATAAAATAGCAAAAGTACCGCATCTGCGGGAAGAACTGGACTGGTTGGATCAGACCTATGGTGTGGAGAAAGAGGGATTTTTTCATCAGGAGCACTGGCAGCTGCTTGTTGCGATCATGCTGAGCGCGCAGAGCACGGACAAACAGGTGGATGAAGTCCTTCCGAAGCTGTATGGTCGTTTTCCAACCGTGCAGGAGATCGCGCAGGCGACAGAAGAGGAAATCAGGGAAGAAATCAAGTCGGTTGGCTTGTATAAAAGTAAGGCAAAGCATATTAAATCCTGTTGTATGCAGCTTGCAGAACAATATGGCGGCGAAGTGCCGACGACGATCGAAGAGCTGGTAAAGCTGGCGGGAGTCGGAAGAAAGACCGCAACACTCTTTCTGGCGGATGCGTATGGAATTCCGGGCGTGACTGTGGACACGCATGTGTTTCGGATTTCGCATCGGCTCGGCTGGGCGAACGGCAAAAATCCGGTTGAGACGGAACAGGAGCTGATGCGGGTGCTTCCAAAAGATCACTGGAACCGGATCAATTTTCAGCTGATTTATCACGGCAGGAGCATTTGTACCGCAAGAAAAGCGAAATGCAGTGAATGTGGACTGCAGGCGTGGTGCGAAAAGCGCGTGGAGAAAAAGCAGGCGTAGGCATTGGTTTATGTGGCGATTATGCGGACAGCGGGCGGGAGACACAGGAACAGCTGACAGTACAGAATACGGGATTGGGGAAACAGTATGTACGAAAAATATGAACTGCCGATACGATTTACGGAAGAACAGAGAAAAAAGTATGCAGAATGGGGCATCAAAAAAGGAAAAGTTCTGATGCCAATGGCTGCAGTAACAATTGGAATCGATCTGCTGACAGTGCTTTGGGTTGTCGGAAGAGTGTGGCTGATTCGTGAGAGCGATCCGATCTGGTTTCAGATCATTTGCCAGAACGATGGAATCGGGGAAATTTCCAGTACGATTGCGATTATCCTGACCTTTTTGATTTTAAAACCGATCGATCTCATTCTGGATAAGATCTGGCATCGTCCGGAAGGAACGGAGTGGCTGGAAGTTGGGCTGACGGAAAATGGCGTGACGGTGAAGCGGACATATAGAGCAGGAGATGCCGGGACGGGTGTGGACAATGCCGCTGGCAGAGGTTGTTGTGGGGAAATTACGGTTTTCGAAACACATCCGCTGATACAAATGGACGAATACCTGGACGCTGAGAAAAACGCGGTGCGTGTCCAGGGTGTTTGGCTGGAAATCGGGGAAAACACCCGGGAAAATATTTACACGCCCCAACAGCAGAAGCACTGGCTGGATCAGCCGGAGGGAAAGAGCGGCAGCATTAACAGCGTGCAGAAACTGCAGAAGATTATCAAAGGCTACGCGGCAGCGCTGGAGGAAAAAGAAAAAGAGCGGGCGTGGCTGATGGAACAATGAATGTACGTGATGTAGTTCCAAGATCTGTGATCTGGTAGATTTCCATATCCGTGATTGGGCTTTCTCCGAAATACCACTTTTTTACACATATATGCGCCTAATCTTCCTCGAAAACAGCGTTGCTCCTCTTTATAATAAAGACAGGATTCAAAGGGTGAAGTCTGTGCATCGAAAAGCAGACTGCGGGAGGATGATATGCGCGAGTTGATCTATGATAATGTGCGGATTCAGTTTTTATCAGAAGAGGTACTTCGGCTGGAAGTCAGATATGGGGCATATTTCACGGATCGGAATACGCTTTGGATTCCGGACAGGGGAGCGTTTGAAAAGGCAGGAAAGAGACTGCCGGAAAGTCAAAGCAGATCCCGGGAAAATCAGGGCAGGCAGCAAAGCCTGGTGGTAAGAGAAGAGGCAGCTCAGGAACACAGCCGTCCGCAGCGGTTTTTGCTGGGAGACCTTCTTCTTGTTTTGCCGAATCCGAAAGAAGGACTGAGGGGGCTTCAGATTTTTAGAGAGGGCAAATGCGTTTATCAGTACGAAAGAGTAAAAATAAACGGAAAGCTTCCGGCTCCGGCACAGACTCCATGGATTTATCCGCTGCTGGACGTACCAAGGATTTTGCTGCCGGAAAAAAACTGCAGCACTTCTGAAAAGAAAAAATATATCCTGCAATGGGATGCAGAGGATCTTTATCTTCTGGTGTGCAAAAAAGATGCAAGAAAGCTCCGGGAAACGTATGTCTGTCTGACCGGAAGGGCAGATATGCTCCGGGAGGCTGTATTGGAGGATCAAAAAATTGAGCCTTGTTTGAAGCAGCCACTGAGATTACTCAAAGCGGCATCAGATGGAAAAAGTGAGGCAGAAACACCTGCTAATGAATTGTATACAGAGATCCTGAAGAACCCTGAGAGATATTTTCAGGACAGAAAAAAAGAATTGCCCTATCTGGATTATCTGGAAATGACGGAGTGCCAGAGAGAGACAAATTTAAAACAGATGCTTCGAAAACCAGGAAACGGCAGTCTGTTGCCGATGCTGTACAGAAACGTGTATGAAAGCTGGGAGAACGGCATGCCGATCTGCCGCCGCCTGGACTGGGAATATCCCCAGGATAAAAAGGTGCTGCTATATTTGCAGGAGTTTATGATCGGAGATCTGCTTGTTGTGCCGGAAAAAGAAAAGTCTGAAATTTACCTGCCGGAGGGATTGTGGCTGTATCCGTGGACAGGAAAGGTATATCAGGGAAAACGCTGCAGGAAGCTGAAAAATCAGTCAGAGCAGCTGGAACTCTATATTCGGCTGGGAGCGGTTTTGATCCTGGCGGAGGAGACTGCCTGTGTCAAGGAGCAGAGCTGGGAGCTTTTGACGATGGATTATTATCCCTGTAAAGAATGTTTGCAAGACGGATTTCTGTATGAGGATGACCGTGAGACGGATGCCTACAAAAACGGAAAATATCGCAAGACCTATTATCATACCTCCTATGATGGAAATCAAAAGGCATATGGACTTAGCATTTCAAACGCGGAGGGAGACTTTGCGGGCAGGTTTGCAGGTAAAAGGCGGACATTGCGGATCCGGTGTCATGAGCTTTTGGGAGAACGGGTAAAACAGGTGTTGATCAATGGGAGAAAACAGACTTTTGAGAGAACCTTGAAATCAAAGGCGGCGAAGGTATTCGGGACAGCAGGCGCAGCACCGGACAGCGATGTGGCAGAGCTGGTGGTAGAACATCCGCTGTCAGAATGCTTGCATGTGGATTTTGTGATGGAATGACAGGGCACCCCCGCCCGTCTACGCAGGGGGGAGCGGCTTGACATAATCGTCACGTGTGGATAAGTCATTTCGAAACCAGCTGGGCGTCACGCCGGTCCAGCGCTTAAAGAGGCTGGTGAAGTGTCGGTAATCCGGGAAGCCCAGCAGGTCGGATATTTCCTGAATGGACATTTCCGTAGAGCGCAGAAGATCCTGTGCAATTGCCAGCTTTCGGGACAAGTAATAATGATAGGGCGTCATATGAAAGGTTTCTTTAAACAGATGAATCGCACGGGAATTGGAAAGATGTACCTGTGCAGCGATATTTGCGATGTTGAGCGGTGCAGTCAGATTCTGCTCGATGTAGGTTTTCATGATCTGGGGGGCAGAGGTATCGGTCTGCAGTCCGTTTAGCTGCTCGGAAAACTGAATGATATGCTGATGGAGTAAAAGAGCCAGCTCGTTTTTGTTGAGCGAGGGCTCTTTTTCCAGCTTCTGAAGGATCTGCATCAGGTAATCGCTTTTCCAGAAATTCCGGACGCAGCAGTTGAAGCCGAGCTGATAATCACTGAGCAGATGACTGATCAGGTTTCCCTGACCGTTGAACCAGATCTTTACCCAGGGATCATTATGGTCGGAATAATAATGATGAAACGTACAGGGATGCAGAATGTAGGCATCCCCTGCCGTGAGCCTGGTTAAGGTGCCATTAAATTCCACATAGCCGGTTCCCTGCAGCACGCATTCAAACACATAATGATCTCCGTTGAAGCGCCGGATGTGGTAATAAGGATCGCGGTAGCTGATCCCGGCGGAAAGCGGGGCAAATTCCGGAGAAGCCATGCCTGTGTAGGGGCAGATCTTTTCAGAGTGGATTTCATAAAGGTCGCGTTTGGTAATCAATGTGGTGTCCTTTCTGTCAAAGAGCGGGAAAAGTTACAATTGGTTTTGCCCGGTTCTTTTGTTTCCTGTTTGTGCAGTTTTTTGTATCGATATAACTGGGCATCCGCCTTTGAAATCGCTTGCTCTATGCTGCCCTCAGATTTATGATAAATGCTGTATCCCATAGAAACCAGAGGAAGATTGCAGTCCTGCTCCTGACTGGAATTTAAATTATTTATAAAAAGGCTGATTGCATTTAAAATATCAATTTCATCTGCTTTATCAGATAATACACCAAATTCGTCGCCGCCGATCCTGTAACAAAATCCGATGCCTGAAAAAGACTTCAGTATCAAACCGGCAATCGTGCTGAGACACTGGTCTCCATACTGGTGCCCAAATTGGTCATTGATTTTTTTGAAATCATCCACATCAAAGAATACAATCGCCCCATAACCCAGGGACTCCAGATGCTGGATTTCATATTCATAGGCGCGGCGGTTAAACAGACCGGTCAGGATATCGTGCTTCTCTTTCAACTCACAAAAAAACGCATAATAAAGGATGAGGGATAAGGAAACGCAGGACCAGGTTGTATGGATGGATGGAAACAGAACCTGTATAGAGGTTCCTCCAAGAATGAACAAAAACAGCAATAGCAGTGCAAAGCAATCTTTGTTTTGATAACGCTTGGCGATGTATAAGGTTTCTTTAAAAAGTATGGTCATGCTCCAGATATAAGCGGCAACATAAACAAAAAAACAAGGTCCGCGGAAATATTCATTTTGCTGAGAAATGGAAAATATCAGACCGAATTTTGGCGAGAGCATAGCCAAAAGCATGTTGGTAACAGCTGGAAGGAACAGGTAAAATATATTTCTGTAATTTTTATGGTTAAAAACAAATGCAAGAGAAATGGTAATAAATGGAGAAAGTGAAAAGCCGAGCACATTAAAAAACATATTCGGGAGGCTAAAAGAGGCAACCGGCTGTCCAAAAACAGAGGTTCCGATTTCCGCAAGGATGACAAGTATCGTGCAAAAAATGGCAGTGGAAAAAAAACGCTTCATTTTACGGTCCAGAAGGTTGTTTCTGCCGACAACAAAAGCTAATAGCAGCATGGCTAAAATATTCGTTATGGATAGGGCAACATAATTTTCCAGCATTTCTGACCTCATTTCTGGTTTGAGTTATTGTAAGATGATGATAGCACTTTTTTATACATATACGCAAGCTTTTTGTATAGTGAAAAACGGAGGCGGAGATTATGATGAATGAGTAAAGTGCATAAGGAAAGCAACAAAAAGATAAAAAATGACAGCAATGTTACTACACTGCCCTCCGGCAGAAGCTTTTTTGCAGATAAAAAGGGAAGATCGAATAGGTGCAAAAAAGTAGTCAGCATTTTGGAAAAACGCGTGACAGACAGGGATCTTTTACCGAAAGGTTCTCATTGCGGGAAATAAAAAAGGAGAAGAGAGAGGAAATTATGAAACCAAAGAATATGCTTCTGACGTTGGATACATGTCTGGAACAGGAGAAAACGGGGAGAAAAACAGGGCTGCTGGTGACGGCACTGATGAATGGACTGATGCTTGTTTTGTCCCTACCCTTTATGGACTGGATCCAGCTGGTAAATATTCCGAAGCTTTTTGCTAAGCTGGGGATTACAAGAGAAGCAGCAGGCAGCCTATATTCGAGCTACAGTATTTTTTCCCTGCTGGGATTTGTAAAAAATTCCGGAAAAGGTGTTTTCGGATTGTATGCAATGCTGCTGTTGATCCTGCTGGTTGCAACCTGGTATCTGGAGCTTCTGTATATCTGGAAGGTCTTTCGCAACAGCAAAGGGGACGACGGGAAGGGAGAGCTTCATACTTATGTGATCGGAAAGGCCTCAACACTTCTGACAGCACTTCTGGTGTTTGGCTCTTACGGTTTTGTCCTGTATTCCAACAATGTGGTGAAAATGAAGGGCTTTTCCGGATCGTGGATCCTGGCAGTTGAACTGATATTGGCGCTTGTAGCCTATGGACTGATCAAACGGATGGAGGCGAAGGAGAGGATCCGCTGCCATGAACACGGGCTGATCAAAGAATTTCAGAAAAACTGGGTACTGTTTCTGATGCTGATCCAGCTGTGTGTGTTCTTTCTGATCAATTCCTACCTGCCGATGATCGGTATTTACTTTGCAATGGAAAGATTTGTGAAGAAAAAGGCAGCAGGGCTGGACAGCGCAAGAGAAGGCTGGGCAGCGCAGTGGCAGACATACTGTGAAGAAACAGGACTGAAGTAAACCATTACGATACCAGATGCCTGAGGGAGCGTTTGTCAGGCGTGTCCTGTAGAAGATAAAAAGAAGAAACCCGTGGCGATTCCTGAGGTTTGATGTCAGGATGCCGCGGGTTTTTTGGATGAAAATGAGTTGTAAGAAAGTCTTTTCTATGACATATTTTATTCAGATCAATTTTATTAAAAATGATTTGAATAAAAATGTTTTAAATAAAAAGAGGAGAGGAAGATGCTTTATTGCTTACGTTAGATTCTCTTTACGAATAAAAAATGTTATACTGTATTGACGCACCAAAACCAGGCGACGCCGACGGTGTCATTTGGTTTTGGGAAACAAACACAAAAGGAAAAGGGAAAAACGCCATGAAAACAACCGTTGCAATTGTCGGCCTTGGAAGCCGCGGAAGAGTAACTTATGCGCCGATTGCCAAACAATATCCGGATTTAATGGAGATTACAGCGCTGGCAGATATCAATCCTGCCTGTGTAGAGGAAGCTGCAAAAGAGTACAACGTACCGAAAGAGCGCTGTTTTACGAGCGCGGAAGAGCTTCTGGCGCAGCCGAAGCTGGCAGATGCGATTTTTATCTGCACACAGGATCAGGATCATGTCCGGGAAGCGCTGGTGGCGCTGGAAAAAGGCTATCATATCCTGATGGAAAAACCGATTTCTCCCAGTGCAGAGGACTGCAATAAGCTGCTGGAAGCGTCCCGCAAGTACGACAGAAAAATCGTAGTCTGTCATGTGCTGCGCTATACGCCCTTTTTCTCGAAGATCAAAGAGATCATTTCTGAGGGAACCATCGGCGACGTCGTAACGATTCAGGCCATCGAGAACGTCGGCTACTGGCATCAGGCCCACAGCTTCGTGCGTGGCAACTGGAGAAACAGTAATACGACCAGCCCCATGTGTCTGCAGAAGACCTGTCACGATTTCGACCTGTATTTGTGGTTGGCGGACAAGACGCCAAAGCGCGTGTCCTCGATGGGAGATACTTATTTCTTCAAGGAAGCTTGTGCACCGGAGGGTGCTGCGCTTCGCTGCATGGACGGCTGTAAGGCAAAAGAAAACTGTCCGTTTGACGCGGAAAAAATTTATATCACCAACAAGCGTACCGGCATCGCACAGGGCAACACCGAATGGCCGGTTGACGTTCTGGCAATTCATCCGACAGAGGAAAGCATCTATGAAGCGATCAAGACAGGACCTTACGGACGCTGTGTATTCCATTGCGACAACAACGTTGTAGATCATCAGATCACGAATATTGAAAACACCGACGGCAGCAACATCAGCTTTTCCATGAGCGGATTTACGAGTGACGGCGCTTCCCGTTACTGTAAGATCATGGGAACAAAAGGCGATATCACAGCGGATATGACAAAAAATATTATCGAAATCGGACTGTTTGGACAGCCGAGAGAGGTGATTGATGTGACGAAGCTTGCGACGGATTTCAGCGGACATGGCGGCGGTGACGTCAGAATGGTTCTGGAATTTCTGGAAATGATCACGACCGGTAAGGAACCGCAGGGTATCACCTCGCTGGAGCAGTCGATCAACAGCCATCTGGTTGCGTTCGCGGCGGAAGAATCCAGATTAAACCATGGTACACCGGTGGAGATCGGATAAACGGGACATGGAAAAGCAGAATTTTTTCCAATAATGACCGCTATTGCGGAATAAAAAATCCCCATATCCGCCGCTGCTGACAGGCCACGCAAAATGTGGATACCTGTTCAGACAGTGGTTTGGATATGGGAAGTTCGTACTCATAAAAATGTAATCTTATCATTATAATTCACTCATAAAAATGTATTTTTAGAAAAAAATACGCTCATAAAAGTGTAAAATGGTGTATACTATAAAATAAAGATACGGTCGGAGGTACACCTTATGAGTTATTTGATTCGAAAAACAGATACTTTTTTAAGAAACTGGAAGAAAAATCCTGATCGGTATCCTTTAATTATAAAAGGAGCAAGGCAGGTCGGAAAAACCGAAACGATTCGAAAGTTTGCAAAAGAAAATTATAAAAATTTAGTTGAAATAAACTTTATTACAGAACCGGCTTATAAAACAATCATTGACGAGGGCTTTTCGGCAGATAATATTTTGAAACTGATCAGCAGAATCGATCCTTCCAAACATTTCGATACAGGTGAAACTTTACTCTTTTTTGATGAAATCCAGGACTTTCCGGAAATTGCTACGTCTCTCAAATTCTTCAAAGAAAACGGCAAATATGACGTTATATGTTCCGGCTCCCTGCTTGGTGTGCAATATCATCGAATTGCCAGCATCAGCGTCGGTTATAAAACCGATTATCAGATGTATTCTATGGATTTTGAAGAGTTTCTATGGGCAAAAGGATATCAGGAACAGGTTATATCCGATATGCTTGAGCACATGCTTTCCGGCACACCATTTTCTGCATCGGAACAAAACACTTTTTCAAATCTTTTTCTGGAATATTGCATTTTGGGTGGCATGCCTGCGATTGTTTCCAATTACATTGCAAAAGGAACATTCGAAGGTTCCCTGCAATTACAGAGACAGCTTTTGACAGATTACGAAAACGATATTATAAAATATGCAGAAGGATTGGATAAAGCGAAAATTCTGAGCGTTTACCGCTCCATTCCGGCGCAGCTGGCGAAAGAAAATAAAAAGTTCCAATACTCCAAGATCGTAAAAGGAGCCCGTTCAAAAGATTACATGGGCTGTGTAGAATGGTTGAAAGATGCCGGTTTGATCATTTTATGCGATTGTCTGCAATTTCCGGAACTTCCTCTGAGAGGAAATGTCTGTGAAAACAAATATAAAGTATATATTTCGGATACCGGCTTACTGGTAGCAAGTCTGGATGATGAGGCACAGGTAGATCTGAGGGCAAATAAAAATCTGGGTGTCTATAAAGGAGCACTTTATGAAAATTTTGCAGCGGAAGCATTTATAAAGCAGGGATATGGGCTATACTATTACTCGAAAGAAAATTCTACATTGGAAGAGGATTTTTTTATCCGTAGCTCCAATGAACTGATTCCGGTAGAAGTAAAATCAAATACCAATCGTTCAAAATCGATGGCACAACTGATAAAAAGCGATACTTATCCCGATATCAGACATGGAATAAAATTTACAACTGGAAATATTGGGATCAGCGATGATATCATTACATTTCCATATTTTTGTACATTTCTGTTGAAACGATACATGGAGATGCAAAAAATTTTCAAATAAAGAACTTTGTTGTTTTGAATAAAACTCCCCATATCCGCCGCTGCTGACAGGCCACGCAAAATGTGGATACCTGTTCAGACAGTGGTTTGGATATGGGGATAATTTTTTGTCAAATCATATCAATATATACGGTTGTCATACGCCGAAATGTTCTGCATGGCACCAGGATTGCGCTGCGGCAGAGCTGTTCTTGGCGGCTTCACACATCGAATTCGTCATTCATCGCATCGAAGAACACGATGCCGATGATGCCTCGTCCGGTGTGCGCACCGATGGCGCAGCCGATGGTAGATTCTACCAGCTCCTTTGGAGAAACAGCCTGCAGCAGAAGGTCTTTGGTATACTGCAGGGAATCGGGATCTTCCCCGTGGCAGATGCCCATGATCTGACGGGACGGGTCTGCAATGTTTTCCTGTGCATATTCGATCAGGGCTTTTAAGGATTTTTTGCGGCCGCGGATGGTTTTTAATACCTGCAGGCTGCCGTCCTTGTCAACGATCAGAACAGGCTTCATATCCAGCAGCTCTCCTGCAGTTCCTTTCCATTTGGAAAGGCGGCCGCCCTTGATCAGATAACGGAGTGTGCTGACAGTAAAAACATGCCGGATATGGTTGACATAAAAATCAGCGGCGCGCAGCAGCTTTTCCTTGTCTGCACCGGCCTCCCGTAAAAGCAGCAGCTTGTATACGATCAGGCCAAAGCCGATGGCAGCGGATTTGGAATCCACGATGGTCAGATCGAAATCCGGATAGTCCTCAAGGATATTCTGCTTTGCGATGTTAGCGGCATTAAAGGTGCCTGCGATTCCGGTGGAAAAGCATAGATAGATCACGCTGTCGTTATGTTCTGCATAGGGGCGGAACGCTTCCTCAAACATAGCGGGATTGATGTGATAGGTTTTGATATCGCGGCTGACGTCATCCAGAATTTCATAAAATTCTTTCGTGTGGATGGTCGCACCGTCTAAATAATCTATCCCGTCGATAACAACAGGAGTCGGAATGACGTGCAGATTAAAACGCTCTACAATATACTGAGGCATATCGGAGGCGGAATCTGTAATAATTTTCAGCATGGGTTCCTCCATCGGTTTTTTGATATTTTGTGCGTTGGATGCAGTCGGAACAGATCCGGAGAATTGCATCCGGAAATAGCGTGCCGGAAAAGTCGGATGCTTATACCTGACTCATCTGGTTGAGCAGGCTAATCTTCATATCATATAATTTCTGGGAAAGATCGACATAAACGCCGTGGGGATTGACCAGACGGCGGGTTTCTTCCCAGAGAGTTTCCAGTTCTTTCTGGCAGTAATCGCGGATGTCCATGACCTTCGGAGAATGGTAAATACAGTTACCGTGGTCGAAGACATGAACCATCAGCTCACGCAGTTCATAAGTACCGGGCAACAGCTTCGTCTTTTTCCAGGGTTCATTGGGGTCAAAGAGGACAAGGGGTTCGTTTTCATCGTAGGTTTCGTCGACAAGGCAGATCAGGTCGGCCTTGATCTTTCCGGTATCTTTTTCATAAATCCGGTATATTTTCTTGTTGCCCGGGTTCGTGATTTTTTCGGAATTCTCAGAAAGCTTGATCTTGGGGATAAATTCACCGCTCTGTGCATCCTGGATCGCAGCGAGTTTATAAACGCCGCCGAAGGACGGCCAGTCTTTGCTGGTGATCAGATGAGTGCCGACGCCCCAGGACGTAATTTTACAGCCCTGTACCTTCAAACTGTCAATCAGGTATTCGTCAAGATCGTTGGAAGCAGAAATCACAGCGTCCGGAAAGCCGGCTTCATCGAGCATCTTCCGGGCTTTTTTGGACAGATAGGCGAGGTCGCCGCTGTCTAAGCGGATGCCGTAAAAGGTGAGGGGAATACCTGCCTCACGCATTTCAGTAAACACGCGGATCGCATTCGGAACGCCGGATTTTAAGGTGTCGTAGGTATCGACTAACAGGATGCAGGCGGAAGGGTACATATCTGCATAGGTTTTAAATGCAGTGTACTCATCCGGAAAGCTCATGATCCAGCTGTGGGCGTGTGTGCCTTTGACAGGAACGTCAAAAAGCTGTCCTGCGAGAACATTACTCGTGCCGACACAGCCGCCGATCATGGCAGCTCTCGCGCCGAGGGTTCCGGCATCCGGGCCCTGTGCGCGGCGCAGACCAAATTCCATAATGCCGTCTCCGCGGGCTGCGAAGCAGACCCGGGAAGTCTTTGTTGCGATCAGACTCTGATGGTTGATGATATTTAAAATGGCGGTTTCGACAAGCTGTGCTTCCATGATCGGTGCGATAACCTTAATCATAGGTTCTCTGGGAAACATAATGCTGCCTTCCGGGATCGCGTAAATATCGCCGGAAAAATGGAAGTCACGCAGATATTCCAGGAAATCTTCCCCGAAGATGCCAAGGCTGCGCAGATAAGCGATATCGTCGTCTTCAAAATGAAGATTGTTGATATAATCGATCACCTGCTCTAAGCCTGCACAGATGGAATAACCGGAATCCATCGGATTATTGCGGTAAAATGCGTCAAAGATAACGGTTTCGTTACGATCCTTGTTGCGAAAATATCCCTGCATCATGGTCAGCTCGTAGAGATCTGTAAGCAGCGTCAGGTTTCGTTCGCTCATAATGTTTCTCCTTAAATTTCTCCGCGGTAAGTGTCAGCGGAATATTAAATGAAGCAGTCCGGCGCGTATAAAAATGCCGGACGATAACGACAGCTTAAGTGCGGTTCACCCCAAAAGAACCGGGCGGCTGTCAAACGTGTTGTGGTTGATTATATCAGTTCTTGTGCGAAAAGGCAAATTAT
>OHZK01000596.1_pt1 | contig 16827 bp, 10 predicted proteins | sample 1580401 | NCBI WGS metagenome assembly OHZK01 (sample SAMEA3882530, study PRJEB24775) | human gut metagenome | biome: human-associated habitat; feature: intestine environment; material: feces | place: Netherlands | collected 2009/2010
TCCTTCTCAAACTCGTAGTAGAGCGGCATGTTGGCAAGGTGGGTGGTGTAGCGCCAGCTGGAGGAGTCGTCCATGCCGGCGGAAGTGAAGGCACCCTCGACACCAAGCTCGTCCTTGCGGGCCTGGATGTCATCGGCACAAGCCTTCAGCTTGTCGAAGGAGTTGATGTCCTCGGCCTTGTAGCCAGCCTTCTCGAGCAGCTGCTTGTTGTAGATGATGCCGTAGCTCTCCTGGACCCAGTCGATACCCAGATCCTTGCCATCGGACTGCAGAGCCAGGGAGTCGTCAATGAGCTCACCGCGGAGCTTGGTATCGGACAGGTCGGCGCAGTAGTCCTTCCAGTTCTTAAGACCGGTGGGGCCGTTGACCTGGAACAGGGTCGGAGCGGAGCTCTTGGACATCTCGGACTTAAGCTTCTCCTCGTAGGTGTTGGAAGCGGCGGTCACGATCTTGACCTCGACGCCCTTCTCCTTCTTATAGGCCTTGGCGATCTCCTTCCACTCCTTGTCGACCTCGGGCTTGAATTGGAGGAAGTAGACCTCGGCAGCGTCACCAGAAGCAGAGGAGCCGGAGCCGGCAGAACCACCGCAACCCACGAGGCCCAGACCAAGAACTGCAGCCGCGGAACCAGCAAAGCCCAGGAACTGCCTTCTGCTCATTTCGTTCTTCATTACAATCCACCCTTTCACACCGTGGCGGCACCCTTTGCCGCCGCCTTCGGAGATTGGCTCGGGGACTTTGCCCCTTTTGCTGATTTGAACGATACGCTATTTGGCTAGTTGTTTGAACAAGTATTACTAGAGCGGTAGAAAAACTTCGGTGAACGGTAATTTCAACTTGATACTTGACAAGTTTTGTATAAACAATTATTTGTTATCTAATGCAGAGAAAACGCCCGGTCAAGCCGATGTACCGTCGGTTTGACCGGGCGTTTTCTCTTTGAGGCCATGAGTCTCGTCAGGCTGCGAGCTAGCCGGCTATCGCTTGGAATTGACGCGGTAATGGAAGATCTCGGGGTGTGTGCGAGTGTGCGTCACCTCAAACAAGATGCCATCCGAGGTGTACGACTGACTCTCCATGACGGCAACGCAGTTGTATTTGCCGAGGTCAAGATAGCTGCAGTCCTCATCGTTGGCGAGCTCGACACTCACCGTACGACGGCTCGCCATCACTTTGACACCGCGCTTGTGCTCCAGATAGCCGTAAATAGAATCTGCCGCGATCTCGGGAGTCAGGCCCTTGGCGATCGACGCCAAAAAATAGCCATGGTCCACTTGGCGCGCGTTGCCGTTGAGGCTTCGGACACGCACTACGCGAATCAACTCCTCGCCCACCTTAAAGCCCAGGTGACGAGAGAGTTGCTCGGTGCAAACCAGATGTTCGAAAGACTTAACGTCCGTCGATGCAACGGCATTGTTGCGCTTTGCAAACTCGCCAAACGACTCAACCTCTTCGAGTGCGCCCAACATGTCGGTTTCGCCCTTAAGCCAAATAACGCGCACGCCCTTGCCGTGTATGGGCTGCACAAACATCCCGTCGGCCAGCATACCCAAGGCGCGACGGACGGTATTGCGCGTGCAGCCAAACTCCGCGGTCAGCTCGGCTTCGGTTGGCAGCATCTCCTGAAACGCATAGGTCCCATTAATGATGCGCGAGCGTATTTCTCGGTAGATTCCTTCGTATATCGCTTTTGGCATTGTTTCACCTCTACATTATTCATTTCCGGCTAGGCACGATAGCATTTCTTAAAGTTGTTTAAACCGAATATCGGTAAAGCGACAGGATTTAACCGTTGACGGTTTCTGTCATGCCCAAATCGGTTTCGCTCAAAACTGCCGGTACGACAATCGTCTGGTCCTCTACAATGAATCCATTGTTTAAACGTTTCCCCACGCGCAACGCGCCTCGATATTCGGAAGGCAGAACATGCTGCAAAAAATCCAACGCTTTGGCGGGGCAATGTTCGCGCCCGCCATGCTGTTTTCTATATCAGGCCTCATGGTCGGCGTCTCCGCTCTCGCAACGACTGCGGACATCGTCGGCGATCTCGCCGTATACGGAACCCCTTGGTACGTTTTCTGGGCCATCATCCAGCGCGGCTCGTGGACGGTCTTTAAACGCCTCCCGCTCCTTTTTGCCGTAGCGCTGCCCATCGGTCTTGCCCAAAAACAACCGGCTCGTTGCTGCCTCGAGGCTCTCGTCGCCTATTTTGCCTACTGCTTCTTTTTGAGCGAAATCATTAAGCTGAGCGGAGACAACCTTGGACTTAAGTACCCGTCATCTTTGACCCCCGCCAACGGTATCACCGTCATCGACGGCATCAAGACGCTCGATACCGGCATTATCGGCCCGCTGGCGGTATCGGCAACCGTCGTCGCCATCCATGACCGCTTCTACGATGCCAAAAATCCCGATTGGCTCGGCACCTTCTCGGGCTCCTCGCTGGTCTACCTCATCAGCTTTTTTGCCGTGTTTGCCCTTGCCGCTATCTCGGCCGCCATCGTGCCCTACGTATACGATGTAACTGATACGCTGCGTCACGCGCTTGCAGGCGTCGGTCCCTTTGGCGTGGGCATCTTTGTCTTTTTAGAACGAGCACTCGAGCCCTTTGGCCTGCACCACCTGCTCTACATGCCGATCTACTACGACAACCTGGTCATTAACGACGGCATCTACGCCACGTGGAGCAGTTTGCTCCCCATCCTCTCCCATAGCACGCGCCCCCTTAATGAACTTGCGCCGTGGGCCGGTTTTACCGCCACCGGCTGGGTCAAGCTCTTTGGCCTTCCCGCCATCGCAGCCGCGTTCTACTCAACCGCAAAACCAGAGCGCCGCGCCGGCCTTAAGGTCATCCTTTGGCCCGCCATCGTCGCCTCGGTGGTTTGCGGCGTTACCGAGCCACTCGAGTTTCTCTTTATGTTCACCCACCCCGGGCTCTTTTTGCTCTACGCCGTCTTATCGTCTTGCCTTGCCACAACCATGAATCTCTTTGGCATCGTCGGCATCTTCTCGGGCGGCCTCATGGAGATGGCAGCCTTCAACTTTATTCCGCTCATGCGCACGCATGCCGGTGCCTATCTTTTGGCGCTCGGTATCGGCCTTGCCTTTAGCCTCATCTTTTTTGTTAGTTTTCGAGCACTCATCTTGGTCTATGACCTTAAGACACCGGGCCGCGAGGATCATGTTGCCAATCGCGCGGCAATCGATTGTTTAACGGGAAGCGACTTTGCCAAAGAGCAATCCCCCAATGACGAGGTCGATAGTCGATCCGATCAAGATCACGTCCTCGCTGAGCGGGTAATTCAGCTTTTAGGTGGCGTTGGCAATATCGTGGGCGCAACCAACTGCGCCACGCGCCTGCGCGTCGAGGTCGCAGACCCTTCCATCGTTGCAGATAACGCGTCGTTTGTCGCGGTGGGCGCCAAGGGCCTCATCATTACGGGCAAGACCGCCCAGGTGGTCATCGGCATCTCCGTTCCCCGCGTTAAAGAGCATTTTGACCAGATCATGGGCCTCGAGCCGGAATTTGTGCCCACCACCTCGGCCTCCCCTGCCGCCAGCGCAGCCCATAAGCGCGGCGATATTTGCTTCTTCGATATCGACGGAACGCTCGCCTGGCAAGACCCCAGGCTCGCCCAAGACCTTCCCGAAGACGAGCGGGACCTCTCCCCCTATCCCAACGAGGCGGTTTCGCAGGCAATCCGCGAGTTTGTCGCCAACGGCAACATGGCCTTTATCTGCACGGGACGTACCCTCAGCTGCATCCACCCCAAACTTCTTGAGCTGCCTTGGACCGGCATCGTCTGTCTTGCGGGCGGTTACGCCGAGATCAACGGACACGCAATTCGCGATCTGTCGATGACGCCCAGTATGCTGCAGCGTCTTGCCCCCTACCTTGAGCAATCGGGCGAGGTCATCCGCTTTGAGGGCCTCAACGGCGTCGTGCGCATGAGTGCCGATGCGCCCGATGCTCCCGGATACGCGCGCACCCTGGGCGACGCAGTCACGCAGCTGCAACATTACAGTGTCTACAAGATCTTGATGTCTACATCGCTCGCCAACCGCATCGCCCAAGATAAGGCACTTGAGCCGCTGCTGTGCTTTAACGAGCTCGAACTCGAGGTAACCGAAATCTCGCCCCGCGAATGCACGAAGCGCGGGGGCATCCAGTCTGTACTCGATGCCCTCGATCCCCACCACGGAACCGTATACGGCATCGGCGACGCCAGCAATGACGTCTCGCTGATGAACGCCGTCGATGTCGGTATCGCCATGGGCAATGCGCCGGACTATCTCAAGGATAAGGCCGATTACGTGACCGACACCGTCGATCACGACGGTGTCGTTGCGGCGCTCGAGCATTTTAGGCTGATTTAGGCGCGCTCCATCAAACGCACGCCCGTTGTCCTAAATCGCCAAAACTGCCGCGCCAAACGCCCTGATGTGGCAATATGTTGTCTGCATATTGCACCAATGCAACCTCAGAAAGAATGCGAGAACCCGTGTCCAGTCCGTTTACCAGCTTTTTAGCCCAGCACTTTGGCCAAATCAACGATTATCTGGCCACATTCTTTGACGGACAGGCGACCTCTGCCGATATCGAGCGCTACCTGTACGCGCCGCTCTCGGCTTTTACGGCCAACGCCGGCAAGCGCCACCGCCCGCTTATCTGCATGCTCGCCGCAACCGCAGTGGGCGGTAGCTTTGAGAGTGCCCGCAGCGCTGCGGCAGCCATCGAACATTTCCAGTCGGGCGCGCTGATCCACGACGACATCGCCGACAACGGACAGCTTCGTCGAGGCAAGCCCTGCATGCACCTTACCGAGGGCACGGGGCTTGCCATCAATTGTGGCGACCTGGCGCTCACCATGGTCACCAAGACGGTTCTCGACGACCCCACGCTGGAGTCCGACGTGAAGCTGCGCGTGCTCCACGAGCTAACCGAGATGATCGTCCGCACCATCGAGGGTCAAGCGCTCGACCTGGGTTGGGTCCGTGACGGGCGCTTTGATATCTCGGTTGATGACTACCTGGACATGGCGACGCACAAGACCGCGTTTTACAGCGGAGCCACGCCGCTTGCCGCCGGAGCCATTATCGGCGGCGGCAGCGATGAGCAAATCGAAGCGCTGCGCGCCTTTGGCCTGCACACGGGCCTTGCCTTTCAGATTCAGGACGACCTGCTCAACCTTGTCGGCGCTAAGGAAGCCGCCAACAAGGACTTCCGCACCGACATCACCGAGGGCAAGCGCACGCTTGTCGCCGTACACGCCCTCTCTGATGAGCGCCACCACGACGAGGTCGAGGCGATTCTTTCCTCGGGTACCGATGATCCCGCGCAGCTCGCACGCGCCGTGGAGATCTTTCAGGAGACCGGCTCCATCGATTACGCCCACACTTACGCGCTCGACCTGACCGCTAAGGCCAAAGCGGCCATCGAGAACGTTGAGCTTGATCCGCACGCACGCGAGCTGTTCCTCTCCATGGCAGATTTCTTTGTGGAGCGCCTTAACTAACGGGGGTTATAAAACCTGTCAGCAGCGTATTTAGGCACAACTTGCTACACTGTTGAGTGCATGTTTATGCATCCCTTTGCGTTGTCTATCCGACAGACGCTCAAATAGTACGAATGGTACGCCGAAAGGGGTTCGTTCATGGAACCTATTACAACGGGCATGCAAGGAGCAGCCGTCGAGGACGTGCAGTCTCGTCTCCTGCAGCTCGGCTACACGATTGATGCCGCCGAAGTCACCGACAAGTACTTTGGAGCCACCACTGAGCAGGCCGTCAGCACCTTCAGGCTCGACAGCGGCCTTGCTGCCGGTCATGCCGTCGATATCCCCTGTTGGAGCGCCCTTGTAGACGCTTCGTATAAGCTGGGCGACCGCACCCTCTATCTGCGCATGCCCAATTTCCATGGCGCCGATGTGCAGGCCCTGCAGCGCGCTCTCAACGTTTTGGGCTTTGCCTGTGGCGAAGACGACGGCTACTTTGGTCCGCATACCGAGGCCGCCCTGCAGCAGTTCCAGGAAAATGTCGGCCTGTTTGCCGACGGTATGGCTTTCCAGGATACCTACGCCTATATCAACCGCCTGCACCACGTGTGGGAAGGCAAACCTTCGGTCACCGAGGCCGAGTCGCGCATCGGCTTTGCCCGCGCGGCCAATGTACTCGAGCGTTTCCAAATTGCCGTTATCGGCGAGGACCCCATCGCACGCAGTGTTGCGTCGCGTATGTGGAATATCGCCACGGCAACGACCGACAACAGCGGCATGATGCTCTGCGACTCCGAGGTCCCAACCGACGTTGACCTGGTGCTCGAGATCGCAAGCGACGAGCTGCCCGCCGACGCCGCACCGCGTGCCACGATTGCCCTCGCCGAGTGCCACAACCTGGCCCAGCGCATCCGCACCGCCAATGTCGCCGCGCAGCAGAAGCCGGCTCGCATTCGCATTGAGCTCACGGGCATGACGCGCTACAACGGCACCTTCACGGCCAGCGACGCGCAGACACTCGCCGTACGCCTGCTCGATGGCGTTTGCGATGCCCTCGCAGATTAGGTAAACTAAACGAGTTGCTTTTGGGCAACACCAAACATTGGGACGTAGTTCAACGGTAGAACTCCGGTTTTTGGTGCCGGCTGTTGGGGGTTCGAATCCCTCCGTCCCAGCCATTACAATTGAGCGCCCTGAGCCCATAACGGCCCAGGGCGCTTTCTTGTGGGCAAGCGGAGGGATTCGAACCCGCCAGGGTGCGGAGCTGAGGAAACGCGAAGCGTTTTCCAGCGCAGCACGCAAGGAGCGAAGCGACGCGGCGAAAGCGGGCGGCGTCAGCCGCACGCGGACATCCCGCTGGGGGCACCATTTGAAATGTGAAGCCCGTTACCAATTCGGTAGCGGGCTTTTTGCTACCGATATGCCGGGATTCGGACCCGGCAGGGTGCGGATCCCGGCATCTTCCGATGGACCATGGGCAAAAAATGGCAAATATGAGTACTGTTACCGATTTAGTAACAGCGATTTCATGCCTTCAGAAATCGATTTAGACGTCAGGTGTCCTACGGCGGAAGAATTGCAGACGTTTATCGGCTAAGTACTTGGACATATGTTGCGTAACACTGCATATTTTGCAAATAAATAATGCTACAGGACTTGTGACAGTACTCATATTTGACGTTTTTTGCCCACAACCCTTTATACCTAGGCGAATCGGCGGCAAAACGGGCTTCAAAGCGTCCTTCGCAAACAAAAACCGGAGCCCGCATGATGCGGACCCCGGCTCAATACCGTGACGATATGTCAGTTACGCTCTACACGTAGAACAGGATGTCGTCGTAGGTCGGGACCGGCCAGTAGTCGGCGGCCACGATCTCCTCCATGGCATCCACGGCAGCACGCAGCGCATCCATAGCGGGAACGACCTCGTGCGCGTAGACGTTGGCCTGCTCCTGACCATCGAGGCCCTCGGCCTTCTGATGCACGGCGTCGAGCGCCTTGATGGAGTCGTTGATGGTGGTGATGCCGTTGCAAAGCTTGTTGAGCGTATTCTGCTCACACTGCATGGCGGCCTCGGCGCCGGCGGCGCGGATAGTCTCAAGGCCCTTAGCGACCTTGGTGGCATAGGCGGTAATGACCGGGCGATAGGTACGACGCGCCTCGCGAACCATCGTGGTAGCCTCGATGTTCATGAGCTTGTTGTACTTCTCGAGCTTGCAGTCGTAGCGGCACTGAGCCTCGGCCTTGGTCAGGACGCCCGTCTCCTCAAAGAGCGCGATAGCCTTATCGGAAACAAAGGCGGGCAGGGCATCGGCCGTGGTCTTGTTGTTGGCAAGGCCGCGCTTCTCGGCCTCAACGGGCCACTCGTCGGAGTAGCCGTCGCCGGAGAACAGGATGCGCTGGTGGTCAGTCAGGACCTTCTTGCAGTACTCGAGCGCGGCGTCCTGGAACTTATCCTCGGGCGTACCCTCGAGTGCGTCGGCGAAGGACTTGAGCGACTTGGCCACGGCAGCATCGAGCACCAGATTGGAGTCGGAGACGTTCTGCTCGGAGCCGCAGGCACGGAACTCGAACTTGTTGCCGGTAAAGGCGAACGGGGAGGTGCGGTTGCGGTCGGTGTTGTCCTGCATCAGCTTGGGCAGGGTATCGGCGCCCAGGTCGAGCACGCCGCGCGTGGCATGGACGGAAGCCTTGCCATCGATGATCTTCTCGACAACCTCGGTAAGCTGGTCGCCCAGGAAGATGGACATAATCGCCGGAGGAGCCTCGTTGGCGCCCAGACGATGATCGTTGCCGGCCGAGGCAACGGAGGCACGCAGGAGCTCCTGATAGTTATCGACGGCCTCAATCACCGCGGTGAGGAAGACGATGAACTGCAGGTTGTCGAGCGGGGTGTCGCCCGGATCGAGCAGATTCTCGGACTCGGTGCCAAGCGACCAGTTGTTGTGCTTGCCCGAACCGTTAATGCCCTCGAAGGGCTTCTCGTGCAGTAGGCAGACCAAGTCGTGGCGGGAGGCGATGAGCTTCATCTTCTCCATCATGACCAGATTCTGGTCGATGGCCTCGTTGACCTCGCCATAGACAGGGGCGAGCTCATGCTGGCAGGGAGCGACCTCGTTGTGCTTGGTCTTGGCGGGAATGCCAAGCGCCCACAGCTCATCGTCCAGGTCCTTCATATAGGCCGAGACGGTGGGGCGGATAGCGCCAAAGTAGTGCTCCTCGAGCTCCTGGCCCTTGCAGGGAGCAGCACCAAAGAGGGTGCGGCCGGTGATGACCAGGTCCTTGCGCTTGCGGTAAGCGTCCTTCTTGATCAGGAAGTACTCCTGCTCGTCGCCCACGGAAGGAACGACCTTCTTGGGGGTCTTGCCAAACAGCGCCAAAACGCGCTTGGACTCACGCGAGAGCGCGGTCATGGAACGCAGCAGCGGGGTCTTCTTGTCCAGGGCCTCGCCCGTGTAGGAGCAGAAAGCCGTGGGGATGCACAGGACATCGTCCTTGATAAAGGCGGGGCTAGTGGGGTCCCAAGCGGTGTAGCCACGGGCCTCGAAGGTGGCGCGCAGGCCGCCGTTGGGGAAGCTCGAGGCATCGGGCTCGCCCTGGATGAGGTTCTTGCCCGTAAACTTGGTAATGGCGGTGCCGTCGTGGTTGGGCTCCAGGAAGCTGTCGTGCTTCTCGGAAGTAATGCCCGAAAGCGGCTGGAACCAGTGCGCGTAGTGCGTCGCGCCCTTGGAGATGGCCCAGACCTTCATGGCATGGGCAACGGCGTTGGCCACATCCAGGTCGAGCGGCTCACCGCCCTCGAGGGTTGCAGCAAGGCGCTTCCAAATGTCCTTGGGGAGGTAGTCCTTCATGACTTCCTCAGAGAACACCATGGTCCCGAAGCGGTCAGTAAGTTCGGCCATACGGAACTCCCTTCGTATCGGCACCGCGTGAGAAGCGGTGTTGATTACTAACGAACGAGTCATAGCTTAGACTCGCCGTGTTTCCGCGACATTACCGTTATGTTGCTGTCGCGAAACCAATCAATGAGGTTACCCTATCGAGGCGGCGTTGCCACCCTCAACAGCCAATCAACTGCATAAATTGCAGACCTCTCCCCATGGTTTAAGGGTAGTCAATTTGGGATGGAGCTCTATTAACTGGTATTTTGCATCAGATACCAGTCTTTATAGTCCGTGCCTAGATTAGCCGCTCTGTTATAGAGAAAGCCGATAGCAAGGCATCTTTGATTGGTATCCTCAAATAGCGAGTGAAACTCCACCGTGGCACAGTGGTGCTGTAGAATCCTTACAACACATCACACTATTACGTATCTAGAGGAGCACGATATGCGCGTCGACGAGGTTTTTAAGCAGGCAGCATCCCAGGGCACCGCGCCCATTTCGTTTGAGATGTTCCCGCCCAAGGGCGAGCTTACCCTCGACACGGCTCGCGAGGTGGCAGGCAATCTGTGCAAGCTTTCGCCGAGCTTTGTCTCGGTCACCTGCTCGGCCGGCGGCTCGGGCAACGGTGCCGCCACCGCCCCCATCGCGCATATGATTACGAGCGAATTCGATACACCCTCGGTGGCACACCTTACCTGCGTGGGCCGCTCGCACGCCGATATCGCCGCCAAGATCGACGAGTATCGCACCGCCGGCGTGGAAAACATCCTGGCCCTGCGTGGCGATCTCCCTGCCGGCGCAACCGAGGACGACAAGCCCGCCTCCGACTACGCCTACGCCCGCGACCTCATCCCCGAGCTCGTCGACGCCGGCTTTTGCGTGGGCGCCGCAGCCTACCCCGAGGGCCACATTGCCTGTGAGGATCTCAACCTCTCGGTCGAACACCTCAAGCAAAAACAGGACGCTGGCGCGAGCTTCTTTGTGACGCAGCTCTTCTTTGATAACGAGTGCTTCTACCGTTTTCGCGAGCTTGCCGACAAGGCCGGCATCACCGTGCCCATTACCGCGGGCATCATGCCGTTTATGGGCAAGTCGCAGATCAGCCGCATGGTCTTTATGTGCGGCGCGTCGCTGCCCTCCCCTGTCATCAAGATTCTCGCCAAGTACGAGAATGACCCCGAGAGCCTGCAGGCAGCTGGTGTAGATTATGCAGCCCGCCAGCTTTGCGACCTCAAGGAGCACGGCGCCGACGGCCTGCACCTGTACACTATGAACCGTCCTGCGATCGCCGCGACCATTATGGAGCGCCTGGGGTAATGGAAAAACCGCACATCGATACAACCACTGTCGAAGTGCCGGCCGACCTTGCGTCGCCGGCGCTTTACCGTGTCGATGCTGCGCACCATCCCCGTGTCGACCGTGCCGAAATGCTGCGGTATCTGGGCTACGGCGGCCAGCAGATTGAGCCCGAGCTGTCGCAGCGTATTGAGCTTGTGGTCGAGCGTCTGGAATTGGACATTGAGCCCCGTGGCGTGCGCCGCGTGTTTGCCGTCGATGCCACGGGCGTGGACGAACAAAGTGAGCCTTGCATTCGCTTGGTCGGTACCAACGTTGAGCTGCGCGGTCGCGATATCTATCGCCACCTCAAAGACGCCCGCTTTGCCGCACTCATGGCATGCACCCTCGGCATGGACGCCGAGCGTCGTCTGCGCACCACGGGAGCCCAGCAACCCCTAGAGGGAGCCGTGCTCGACGCCGCATGCTCTGCCTATGTAGAAGCCGCCGTCGAGCAGATGGACCAGCAGGCCAAGGCTGCGGCCGCCGCACACGGACTCGCCGGCAACTGGCGCTTTAGTCCCGGCTACGGCGACTGCCCGCTCTCGGCCCAGCGCTCAATCGTGGCTGCGCTCAACGCCACGCGGCTCATCGGGCTTACCGTCACACCCACCAGCCTACTCATGCCCACCAAGAGCGTGACCGCGGTGATCGGCCTGTTCGAAGGCGAAGTCCACGACGCCCAGAGCCGCCCAACCTGCAATATCTGCCGCATGCGCGAGCACTGCCGCTTCCGCGCCGCCCACACCACCTGCTATTCCAGCCATTAGGAGCCCTCGATGTTTACTCCGCTTATTACTCATGATCTGGACGGCGCCGCGCTGGCGGCGCCCGTTGATGCCGCACGCCGCAATGGCACTGCATACAAGACACGCACGATCGACGACCTTCGCATTAAGGACGATCGCCTGCGCGCCGCCATCGAGGGCACGGGGCACCTGCTGTTCGACGGCGGCATGGGCACCATGCTGCAGGCGGCCGGCATGAAGGCCGGCGCCCTGCCCGAGCTGCTCAACTTTGAGGAGCCCCAGGTCATTACCGACATTCAGCGTCAATATGTCGAGGCTGGCTGCGACGTGATCACCGCCAACACCTTTGGCGCCAACGCCCACAAGCTCGACGGCGCCGCCACCGTGGCAGATGTCTTTGCCGCCGCTGTCGCCTGCGCCCGCGCGGCCGGTGCCCACTACGTCGCCGGCGATATCGGTCCCATCGGCGCGCTGCTTCGCCCCTTGGGCACTCTGAGCTTCGACGAGGCCTACGACCTCTTTGCCGAGGAAGTGCGCGCCGGCGTCGCCGCGGGTGTGGACCTCTTTATTATCGAGACCATGACCGACCTTGCCGAGATCAAGGCCGCCGTCCTCGCCTGCCGCGAGAACTCCGACCTGCCCGTCTTTGCCACCATGACCTTCGAGGAAGACGGTCGCACCTTCCTGGGCACGAGTCCCGAGGTCGCCGCCATCACGCTCGACGCCATCGGTGCCGACGTTTTGGGCATCAACTGCAGCCAAGGACCAGCCGAGCTCCGAGGACTCGCCGCGCGTATGCTCACCGTTACCGACAAGCCCATTATGGTGCAGGCCAACGCGGGACTCCCCCACGTGGACGATGACGGCAATACCGTCTTTGATATCCAAGCCCCCGAATACGCCGAGGCCGTCGCCGGCATGATCGAGGACGGCGTGAGCGTCGTGGGCGGTTGCTGCGGAACCACGCCGGCGCACATGGCGGCCTTGCGCACGCTTATCGACAACCACACGCCCAGCCCGCGCCACCGCAAGCCCAGCATGTCGGTCACGAGCGCCCAGACGGTCGTGGACCTTCCCTGTGACGGCCACAAGATCGTCGTCATCGGCGAGCGCATCAATCCCACCGGCAAAAAGCGCCTGCAGCAGGCCCTGCGCGACGGCGACCTGGACTACGTCGTGAGCCAGGGCATCAGCCAGCAGGAACAGGGCGCCGATATCCTGGACGTCAACGTCGGCCTGCCCGAGATCGACGAGGTCAAGATCATCCAACAGGCGACCGAGCAGCTCCAGGGCTCCACGCTGCTGCCGCTGCAGATCGACTCCACCGACCCCGCCGCCGTCGAGGCCGCCGTACGTCGCTACGCCGGCAAGCCCATCATCAACTCGGTCAATGGCAAACAGCAGATCATGGATGAGATCTTCCCGCTGGTCGCCCACTACGGCACCAACGTCGTCGGCCTCACGCTCGACGAAGGCGGCATTCCCGATACCGCCGAGGCTCGCTTTGCCATCGCCGAGCGCATCGTGGCCGAGGCTGCCCGCTACGGTATCGGCCCGGACCGCATCCTCATCGACTGTCTGGTCATGACCGCCTCGACCAATCAACGCCAGGCCGAACAAATCCTGCGCGCCATGTCCCTGTGCAAGGAGCGTCTGGGCGTCAAATGCGCGCTCGGCGTGTCGAACATCAGCTTTGGCCTGCCTGCCCGCCCGCTGCTGGGCTCGGTCTTTTTGGCTGCCGCTTTTGGCGCGGGCCTGGACGCCCCCATCATGAACCCAGGTTCCAAGCGCTTTATGGATACCGTCTACAGCTATCGCGTCCTGAGCGTTGAGGACGAGGGCTCGACCGGATACATCGAGCGCTACGCCGGCTGGACCGATCCGTACAAGATCGCCGCTAACCCGGCGGCGGCCCAGGCGGTATCGACCGTCGCCGCGCCCGCTGCTGGCACCGCCGGCACCGACGGCAACGACGACCCGATTCGTCGCATGGTCGTCTCGGGCCGCAAGGGCGAAATCGCGGCCGAGACCGAGCGTCTGCTGGCAGACCACGACGCCATGGACCTCATCAACAATCACTTTATCCCCGCCCTCGACGAGGTGGGCGTCCTCTTTGACCAGGGCAAGTTCTTCTTGCCTCAGCTCATGGCCTCGGCCGAGGCCGCACGCGTGGGCTTTGACACCATCAAGCGCCTGATGCCCGCCGGCGAGATTGCCGACAAGGGCAAGATCTGCGTGGCCACCGTCAAGGGCGACATCCACGACATCGGTAAGAACATCGTCAAGATGCTGCTCGATAACTACGGCTACACCGTCTTTGACCTGGGCCGCGACGTCGATCCGCAGGAGGTACTCAAGACCGTCAAGGAGCGCGATATCAAACTCGTCGGCCTCTCGGCGCTTATGACTACCACGGTCGTCGCCATGGAGGAGACCATCAAGCTGCTTCATTCCGAGGTGCCGGGCGTCAAGATCATCGTAGGCGGCGCCGTACTCACCCCCGAATACGCCAAGCAGATCGGCGCGGACTACTACGCCAAGGACGCCGCCGAAAGCGCTCGTATTGCCGAAGAGGTCTTTGGGCAGTAACACAACGGAAACAACCGAGCACCAAAACGTGACGCATGCGCCACTTGGCACGTGCGGCACGTTAGAATAGATAAGACTATGCTCGTTTTGGCAGATAGGAGCGCAAGGATGGCGATCACGCCCGCAGAAATCGCGGAAACCCGCGGCATGGTTGAGGAACAGAACCTCGACATCAGGACCATCACCATGGGTGTTTCGCTCATGGGTTGCGGCGACGAGAACCTCGACCGCATGTGCACGAAGATCTACGACCACGTGACGCACACGGCTGAGCATCTGGTCGAGACCGCCGAGAACCTCGAGCGCGAGTACGGTATCCCCATCGTCAACAAGCGCGTTTCCGTCACCCCAGTGGCGCAGATCGCCGCGTGCTGCAAGGATGAGGACCTCACCCCCATCGCGCATGCCCTCGACCGCGCGGCAGAGACGCTCGGCATCGATTACCTGGGCGGCTTCTCCGCACTCGTCCAGAAGGGCATCGGCGACGCCGACCGCCGTGTCATCCAGTCCATCCCCCAGGCGCTCGCCACCACGAGCCGCGTCTGCTCCAGCGTCAACGTCGCCAGCCTGCGCGCCGGTATCAACATGGATGCCGTGCTCATGGCCGCCCAGACCATCATCGATGCCGCCAAACTCACGGCCGACCAGGATTCCGTCGGCGCTTCCAAGTTTGTCTGCTTTGCCAACATGGTCGAGGACTCCCCGTTTATGGCGGGCGCCGTCCACGGCGGTGGCGAGGCCGACGCCGTCATCAACGTAGGCGTTTCGGGCCCCGGCGTTATGGCCGCAGCCCTGGAGACGCTGCCCGATTCCGCATCGATGATGGAGGTCGCCGAGAAGATTAAGCAGACCGCCTTTAAGATCACCCGCGCCGGCGAGCTCATGAGCCGCGAGGCCGCCCATCGCCTGGGTGTCGAGAAGGGCATTGTCGACCTGTCGCTGGCACCTACGCCTGCCATCGGCGACTCCGTCGCGCGCATCCTCGAGATCATCGGCGTGGGCACCTGCGGTGGCCCCGGCACGACCTGCGCGCTCGCCATGCTCAACGATGCCGTCAAGAAGGGCGGCGTCATGGCCAGCTCCAGCGTGGGCGGTCTCTCGGGTGCCTTTATCCCCGTGTCCGAGGACGCCGGCATGATCGCCGCCGTCGAGGCCGGCGCGCTTTCGCTCGAGAAGCTCGAGGCCATGACCTGCGTGTGCTCCGTTGGCCTGGACATGATCGCCATCCCCGGCGACACCCCGGTCGAGACCATCGCCGGCATCATCGCCGACGAGATGGCCATCGGCGTCATCAACAATAAGACCACGGCCGTCCGCGTGATTCCCGCTATCGGCAAGGGCGTGGGCGACTGCGTTGAGTATGGCGGCCTGTTTGGCCGTGCGCCCATCATGCCGGTGAACCCCAACGCCGGCACCGTGCTTGCCCACCGCGGTGGACGCTTCCCGGCGCCGCTGAACTCGCTGAAGAACTAGCTGAGGGGTTCGGACGAGGAGCCCCGGGGAGAGCAAATATATAAGGTCGCCTGCTCGGACAGTCCTGACTCGCACGGAGAGCACATTAAGTGCTCTCCGGCTCGTGCGGAACTCGCGATCGACCTTATATGTCTGCCGCCCGGCGGCGGGGCTCCCGCACAACGGGACCTCAGTTGGGTTCTATCCCGGTTGCAGTTGCTTCGCTCCTGCACCACATGGTCGATACTGCGGTTTGGCGTTGGATCGGTTCTTTCTGATATATGCTTGTTGCGGCTCTTCTTTTGGGAGGGGCCGCTTTTTTGTTGCTAGGAGGTTGGCCCGTGACTGATGGGGATGCTCGCTCTGAGCTTCTTTCTGCTGATTGGAATGGCGAATGGATGCGCTTGCAAGCTGGTCGGCATCGGGCTGATGATTCTTTTGAGTGGGATAAGCGGGCTCGGCATTTTCGTCCGCTGGAGACTGCCCCGTATGCTCGGGATTTTATAAAGCTGTTGGCGCTTGAGCCTGGCGAGTCGGTGCTCGATATGGGGTGTGGTACGGCTGTATTGGGTATTTTGGCTCGTATGAAGGGGGCAGCTTCCGTCGTCGCTGTTGACATTGATGAATTTGCCGTCGAGAATGCCATTGAAAATATCCGTTTGAATCATGTATCGGGAGTTGAAGTCCGTTTGGGAGGAATCGAAGCCTTGAAGCAGGAGTCGTTCGATGTTATTTTTGCCAATATCAATCGGAATATATTGCTGGCCGATATGCATGCTTATGTGGCCTGTATGAAACGTGGCTCACGTATTTTCATGAGTGGTTTTTACGTGGAAGATATTCCTTTTATTCGAGCGGAGGCCGAACACCTCGGATTGCGTTTCGTCGGTTACGCCGAGAAAAACAGATGGGTAGCGGTCGAATGTATGAGCGATTGAAATAGATAAGACAAGTTATTCGTGGGCTCAGGATAGTTAGTGGGGATTGTACTTTTGTACAATCTAACTCCTCTTCTCAGAGACTACCGTTTCTTCGGGTTCTCCCCAATCTGCTCTGCTTATCGAAGATTCTTCAATTTTGTTTTAACCCCCTCGCCCTTTGGGCACTCCCCCTATATCGCTATGCGACACAGGGGGAGAGGTTGGGGAGTATTTCTCTTTTGCCCTGTTTCGATTTTAAGTTGCGATACCCCGTAATGCTACGGGACATGGCAGGGGAGAGGTGTACAAAGCCATTCTTATTCTGAAACAAGAAATGCCGCTCTTCCTCCTCCACTGTGTTTTTGCAACGCAAAAATATAGGGGAGGTGTCACGTAGTGACGG
>OHZK01000639.1_pt1 | contig 16050 bp, 16 predicted proteins | sample 1580401 | NCBI WGS metagenome assembly OHZK01 (sample SAMEA3882530, study PRJEB24775) | human gut metagenome | biome: human-associated habitat; feature: intestine environment; material: feces | place: Netherlands | collected 2009/2010
CCCGAACACCGGAGAAACGGAAGAGAAAGGAAGTGAGGTGATGCCTATCAAAGAAAAAATAGAAGTGGAAATGCTGTCCCCTCTGATGGCAGAGTTTATCCCGGACTATTCAGACATTGTGGATCTGGATGATGCGGAACCATTGGAAGGATCTGACCTGGTGCAGTATCAGCCATCCATAGCAGAAAAGGTTGACGAGATCAACCGGCTCGGTATGCTTGACAACCAGCCATGCAACCTGATTGATTATTTTGACCGAAACAAGGACATTAAGGAAAAAGTGGAACGCATTACAATGGCGGTAAAAGAACAGGATGGTGTTCTATATGGCTGTGCAAACCTGACACTCCGGGAGAATCTGACACCAGAGGAATACCGTGTGGTGGGGCAGTATCTGAGAGGCCAGTACAGCGATGGCTGGGGAGAAAGTCTGGAACAACGGGAGATCAAGGTAGACGGCGGTGAATTATACTTACATTTCTATGTCGGTGCCAGCTCGGATTTCCAGATACAGGTGAAAGCACCAGAAAACGAGATGCAGGAAAAGCAGCCGAAACCAAATCCGTCCCGTCCGAAGCTGAAGCTCTTAGGGCATGACGGAAATATTTTCTCAATACTTGGGGATGCCTCAAGATTGCTCAGATGTGCCGGGATGTCCGAACAGGCCAACGAGATGGCAGACCGTGTCCACAAGAGTGGCAATTATTATGAAGCACTGGGAATCATCAGCGAATATGTGGAAACCGAACTGTCGGATCACCGTGAACAGCGCAGAACACCGAGAAAAGAAGTACCAAAAAAAGAGGATACCTGCCGATGAGCAGTTCCATAGATAGAAGCACTTCCAGAGAAATCTGGGAAATAAGAGACCGAAAGGATGATGCCTATGGGAAATACCCTGAAACTTGAAGATCTTTTAAAACCGGACTGTCTGCCGGATGAGTCTGCCGGAGGGGAGAACTGGCGTATCTTGCATGGGGATACCTTAAAGTTGGTAAAAGGATTCCAGCCGGGGATTTTTGATGCAGTCGTGACCGATCCGCCCTATGCGTCCGGGGGAACCAAGCAGAATGAACGCAACCGTACCACCAACCAGAAGTACAGCAGCATGAAAGCAGAGAATGCCCTTCCGGACTTTGATGGGGATAACAAGGATCAGCGTTCCTGGACCCACTGGATGGCAGAATGGCTGTACGATGTGCGGAAAGCCTGCAAGAGAGGGGCTCCGATCTGCCTCTTTATTGACTGGAGACAGTACCCGTCCATCACCGATGCCCTCCAGTGGGCAGGGTGGATCTGGAGAGGAACTGCCGTCTGGGACAAGGGGAACTCCCGTCCGCAGAAAGGCAGATTCCGCCAGCAGGCAGAATATATTGTATGGGGAAGCAATGGACCGATGCCGATCAACCGCCCGGTGTCCTGCCTTCCGGGTGTGTTCCGCTATGGGAATCCCCAGAACCGCATCCATGTGACAGAAAAGCCGCTCCAGCTGATGAAGGATGTCATCCAGATCTGTGAGCCGGGCGGCCTGATCTTAGACCCGTTTGCCGGAGCTGGTACTACCATCCTTGCGGCGGCAGAGTCGGGGTTTCAGGCAGTCGGCATTGAAGTGACCGATGCGTATTATAAGCTGGGAAGCGACCGTGTCCGCATTGCACTGGAAGCTGGGGAAGAAGCGGAAAACAAAGAACCACAGTAGCCGGATGTCTGGCAGACATCTGAAAAAGAGAAGAAAAGAATCCAGATGTCCACAAGACATCCACAGAGCGGAATGCTTTGTGGGTGTTTCTTTTTGGAAAAACGCCGGGCAGAGGAAACCTGTCCGGCCAGGAAAGGAGATGGTCGTATTGGAACAGGCACTTGCTTATGTCTGCTGTTCTGCAGAAGAAGGAAAGACCAAAGTACAGCGGTACTGTCGGAAGATCTACGAACTGGGATATGTGCCGATCTGCCCGCAGTACAGCTTTTCCCCATTCCTTGATGATGGGGATGCAGAAGATATGCAGGCCATGCGGAGAATGTCCCACCAGATCTTAAGGCGGTGCAGGATGGTGGTCGTCTGCGGAAAAGAGACCACCGGGACGATGAACACGGAGATCAGCATGGCTGACAGACTCCATATCATCTGTACCACGCTGGATGGGTTAAGCAAAATTAAAGAAAACGAATAATTCCGAAAAACGACAGGTTCAGAGGGGACGAAGCAAAATGCGACTGGTTTTGCAAGCATAGCGTTTGGATATCCAAACGCACTTTGGGGAGAACCCCAATCCCCCATACCGAGCCGTAAACAGACGAAAGGAGAACGAAAAAATGTTGGGATTTATACTTGGCACAATGACCGGAGGAGTAATGGGCGTTTTTGCAATGTGTCTTTTCATAGCTGGAAAGCGTGAGGATGAGGCACTGGAGCGGTGCCGGATGAAACCAAAGGAGATCATTGACCACGGCGTGTGCATCTGTTTTGTAAACAGCCAGGGAGAGGAACTGTTCCGTCTGGCAGACGGGGAAAGCCTTGTGCAGAATGCCCCAAATGGAGAGCGGAATGTATCCACCTGCCACTATCTGGATGCCGATTCTGCTATGATTGATGGGAAAAAATGGAACCTCCTGGAATTCGCAAAAGAGATGGAAAAGAGAGGGATCATGTTCGCCCCGATGGAGCTGTGCCAGGTATCGGAAAGGGGGTGAGGCCCATATGAAGAAAAAGATCATTGCTGCAGCGGTAGCCATCGGCGTCCTGGCAGGTTTCCTGATCTGGAAAAATCGTGAAATGTAATGACGCAACCAATAACCCGTTGGAAAGCAGGTGAAGAGATGAGAAAAAGAAACCATGTGATACCAGTCCGCCTCAATGCAAAAGAGCTGCGTTTTCTGGAAGAGCAGGTAGAAAAAAGCGGCCTGTCCCGTGAGGAATACATCCGTTCCATTGTCATGGGTGGCGAAGTCCGGGCAAGACCCTGTGAGCATCATACGGAGCTTTTGCGGAAAATATCCGGTCTGTGCAACAACGCCAACCAGCTTGCCCATGTAGCCAACGGCTGTGGGATGGCCGGGGAAGAGAGTATCCGGGAAATGCTCCGCATGACGAAAGAGACATGGAGGCTGGTCAAAGAGGAATGGTAGCCGATGGCATACACCAGTATCATCCCGGTCAGCCGTCTGGACAATTCCATCACGTACATCCGAAACAAGGATAAGACCACCAAGAAAGGGCAGAGTGCCGGCTCTCTGGAAGAAGCCATCGATTACGCCATGAATCGGGACAAGACGGAGCGTTCCGTTTTTGAGGATGCCATCGGCTGCGTCTGTGAGACTGCCTATCAAGATATGGTAGCTACGAAGAAACGATACCACAAGATGGACGGAGTACAGGGGTACCATCTGGTGCAGAGCTTTGTCAAAGGGGAAGTCACCCCGGAGCTTGCTCACCAGATCGGCATGGAACTGGCAGAAAGGCTCCTTCAGGGAAAATACGAAGCAGTCATCACCACCCATCTGAATACGGAGCATTACCACAACCACATCGTGTTTAATTCCGTGAGCATGGAAGATGGGAAAAAGTACCACAGCAACAGCAGGAGCTACTACGAGGATGTGCGGAAAGCTTCGGATGCCTTATGCCTGAAATACGGCTTATCTGTCATCGAACCGAAAAACGGCAAAGGGAAATCCTATGCCCAGTGGATGGCAGAACAGGACGGAAAGCCGACCTGGAGAACTTCGATCCGTCTGGACATCCGGGATGCGGTGGCAGAGAGCTTCACATGGAAACAGTTTCTGGAACAGATGAAGCAGAGGGGATACCAGTGGAAGCTGAACCGGAAGTACATTGCATTAAAAGCACCGGGGATGGAACGGTATATCCGTCTGCGGAGCCTTGGGAAGCATTACTCGGAAGAGAGCATCCGGCAGTGGATCTTGCAGCCCAAGAGCAGGATACCTGCTGGAAAAGAAGGAGATTCCAGATCCCCGAAAAAGAAGTTAAAAGGGATACAGGCCCTGTACTATTCCTATCTGTACCAGATGGGTGCCCTAAAGCAGAAGCCGAAAAGGATCTCCCCGGTGCTCCGGGCAGACATCCGAAAACTGGATGCCAGGATCGAGCAGATGGAATTTCTACAGAAGCATCAGATCACTACCCGTGAAGAGCTACTCGCCTATCGCACATCGTTGGAAGAGAGGGTACAGGCACTCACGAAAGAGCGGAAGCGGCTCTACCGGAGCGAACCGGACAGTGTCAGGATCGGTCAGATCACCGAAGAACTGAAGCCGCTTCGAAAGGATATGCGCATTTGTATCCGGATCGAACAGCAGTCCCAGGAGATGGAAGAAAAGATGCGTCTGGCAGAGCAGATCCAGAGACAGGAAGAAGAACAGACGGAGAAAAACAGACAACCGAGAACAGAAAGCAGGTGAACAACATGAATTATGGAGGCGATGCGGCGGACCAGATCGTCCGGTATTCCCTGGACGGCGTGGACCACGGGCTCAGGCTTTCGGGTACGCTGGCAAAGCATCTGGCGGTATTTGTTGCCGCCGTATTAAAAGACCAGAAGAAAACGAGGGGCAAGACCAGAATGGTGCGGATGTTAAAGGAGAACAAGCCATTGAAGTTCTTCACTGTGCCATCTGACCGCCTGCGTGAATTCTGCAGTGAGGGCAGGAAACGAGGACTGCTCTATGTGATCATCCGGGATAAAAAGAACCCGGAGATGAGCGAGGTCATGGTCTTTGCCGATGATGCAGCCAAAGTCAACCGTGTCATGGATAAGATGAACCTTGATTTTGTAAGGAGCGAAGTCGGGGAAGCTGTCCATGAGGTAACCGCCGGAATGGAAGCACCGGAAACCGAAGCAGTACAGGAAACTGTGCAGATGCCAGAGGGCGAGGTGCAGTTTGAAATCAGCGATCTGGACGAAGCATTCCAGGTCGGTGACATGGACATTTCTGAAGAGGAAAAGAACCAGAATCATCCCGAAAAGGAGTTTTCCGAACCGGAAAATTTTATCCCGGTGCAGGAAGAGGGGGAAGAGAATCTGTCCGGCTCTTCCTTGCACAGCAGAAATATTTCTACCGGGCAGGAAAAAGGGACTGATGCAGGGCAGAGGGAACAGGAGCGTCCCAGTGTCCGCCGGGAGCTGGAGAACATCAAACGGGAGAAAGCAGAGGAATCCCAGAAGCGGAGCCGGGAAAAGAACCGTGGACCAAGGAAAACGCAGAAGAAAGCAAGAAATAAACGAAAGGTGAAAGCGAGGTAGGAGATGGACCTGACAAAATTTTTAGGGCAGGACTCGCAGGAGCAGTCCGCCCAGCGGTTATCGAAAGAAGAATATGCCGCACAGAAAAAGCAGGAGAGGGAAGAAATCTGGGGTATGATCGATGGAAAGGCACAGGAGGTCTTCCAGAATGGGGACTCCTTAAAAGGATTCCTTGATTTTATGGGACAGTGCAAGCCGCAGAGGACAGACAACCTGTTCCTGCTTTATGCACAGAATCCGGAGATCCGGCAGGTCAAGACCTTTGAAAAATGGAAGGAAGAAGGCAAGGTAGTCAAGACCGGAAGCAAGGGATACAACTTCATTGTCGGACAGGAATATGAAAAGGACGGTGTCATCCAGCAGGGGTACTCCATCCAGAAAGCCTATGACATCAGCCAGATCCGTACCAAGCAGCCGGAAGAGGCAGAGCCAAAGCCGATGGATCAGCTGATGGAAGCACTGCTGACCGACAGCGAGGTACGGATTCAGATCGCAGACAATCTGCCGGATAAGGTACAGGCACAGTACATCCCGAACAAGCGGACGATCTATGTCCGAAATGGCATGAGCGAAAATGCAACGTTCCATTCCATCAGCCGGGAGCTGGCCTGTGCATCCCTTGACCATCACGATGGAAGCTACAGCCGGGCAGGGGTATCGGCACAGGCCTATTGTGCGGCGTATGTGACAGCACAGAAATACGGCGTGGATGTCTCCGGTTTTTCCTTTGACAAGGTATGCCAGATGCAGGCATTCGGACAGAAAGATCCGAAAGAACTCCGCTCCTTTATCCAGGATGTAAAGAGTGCAGCCTATTCCATTGGCAAGCAGGTAGACCGCAACCTCGGCAAAAGTGAGCAGGAATTTATGCCCGATGAATTTGCCGTCCCGGAGGAAAAAACGGAGAAACCAGCCAGGAACAAAAAGTCCCCGGAACGCTGATAAAAAGGGGCTTTTCCGGCTCTTTTGCAGTAGCTTTCCGGGAGGAAGTGTGGTATGTTGTGGTTGAGAAAAAAGAGGAAAAAAGGAGGCTCGCCTATGACAAGAATGCGATATGTAAAGATGGACCGGATCATGAACCACATGCTGATCCATGCACTCCGGGAAGTGTTCCGGCAGGAAAAAGAACAGGGGCTTCCGGTGGATACCACACGGGATCTGGTTCTGAAGCTGGCAGAGCAGGAAGAGGGAAAGCTCTACCTGACAGAAGCCGAACACAGCAAATCCGTGGAAGCCTTAAACCAGCTCCGGGACACATACCTGAAAAACGGACGCTATTCCGATGGGATCGACAGCGTCCTGTTAAAGATCATGAAATCCAGATACCGCCCATACCGTGGAAGGGGAAGATGAAGAAAGGATGTGGTACAAATATACAGAAATATGACACAAGAAAGAATAGAAGCCATGCGGAGAAGATATCCGCCGGGAACCGAGGTCACGCTTAACAGCATGGAGGGGGAGAGCCACATGCCACCCGGCTTAAAAGGTAAGGTGGACATGGTAGATGATGCAGGGCAGATCCACGTAAACTGGGAGAATGGAAGCAGCCTTGCCCTCGTTCCGGGAGTGGACAGCTTCCACATTACGGACCTGCCAAGAGCAGAGAGGCCCAAACAGCAGCCATCCCGGTAACAAACAGCCGGAAGTCAGACTGGGTGATTTGGCTTGCCGGACTGCCTGTCATCTGGTGGGTAGCAATCCTGCTTGCGGATGCCATCCAGCCGGGCAGGAATCTTTTCGAGCTGATGGAGGTTCTCACAGAAAAGCTGAACCATCCCTTCCAGTTTCATTATACGGAATATACCATCAAGTCGATGCTGGTCTGCACGTTACTTTACGCAGCCGGGATCGGCATTTTTTATTCCAGTCAGAAGAACTACCGCAGAGGGGAAGAACATGGCTCTGCCAGATGGGGCGATGCCCGGCAGATCTGTAAGAAATATAGCCAGAAGCCGTACTCCCAGAACATCCTGCTGACACAGAACTTCCGCATTAGCCTTGACACCCACAAGCACCGCAGATGTCTCAACATTCTCGTAGTGGGAGGCTCCGGTGCAGGAAAATCCAGAGGCTTTGCCCTGCCAAACATCATGCAGTGCTGCTGTTCGATGGTCATCACCGATCCGAAAGCCGAGCTGCTCCGAAAGACAGGCGGTCTGCTGGAAAAGAAAGGATATGAGGTGCGTGTCTTTGACCTCATCAATCCCGACACATCTTTTTGCTACAATCCATTCGAGTATGTCCACGATGACAAAGACGTGCTCCGTCTTATTTCCAATCTGATACAAAACACCACACCCAAAGGTTCCCAGTCCTCTGATCCCTTCTGGGAGAAGAGCGAAACCGCACTGCTTCAGGCACTGATGCTGTATCTGCTCCACGAAGCTCCGCCGGAAGAACAGAACTTCGCCATGATCATGGAGATGTTAGGCTCGGCACAGGTAAAAGAAGAGGACGAGGACTACGAGTCCCCTCTGGACATTTTGTTTGACCGTCTGGAGATGCGGGACCCGGACAGCATTGCCGTCAAGCAGTATCACATTTACAAGCAGGCGGCAGGAAAGACCGCCAAGTCCATCCTGATCAGTGTAGGTGTCCGGCTGGCAGCCTTCAATCTGCCGCAGATCGCCAAGCTGACCAATACTGATGAACTGGATCTTTCCAGCATGGGAGAAAGAAAAGTTGCCCTTTTCTGCTGTATCCCGGATGCAGACACCTCTTTGAATTATCTGGTAGGCATGATCTACAGCCAGCTTTTCCAGACGCTTTATTACATGGCAGACCGTGTGCATGGCGGTGCCCTCCCGGTTCCGGTCAACTGCATCATGGATGAGTTTCCAAACGTATCCCTGCCAAATGAGTTTGAGAAGATCCTGGCAACCTGCCGTTCCCGTTCCATTTACTGCAGCATCATCATCCAGAACATGAGCCAGCTAAAGGCTCTGTTCAAGGACTCCTGGGAAAGTCTGGTGGGCAACTGCGATGAGTTTTTATACCTGGGCGGCAACGAAAAAGAGACACACAAATATGTATCAGAATTACTGGGGAAAGAAACCATAGACACCAATACCTACGGGCAGACCAAAGGAAAATCCGGCAGCTACTCCACCAACTTCCAGCAGAGCGGAAGGGAGCTGTTACAGCCGGATGAAGTCCGTATGCTGGATAACCAGAATGCACTTCTGTTTATCCGCGGGGAGCGGCCCATACTGGATGCCAAGTATGACCTGATGAAGCATCCCAACATCCGGTATACCGAGGACGGAGGTGCCGGCCCGTTCAATTATGCGAAAGCACCGCTGGCGCATGACGATTTTACCTTTGACGAAACAAGATATGACGATTACGAACTGCTTCTGGATGAGGACATCATCGGGGAGCTTTTTTGATGGGAGGAATGCCAATGAATTTACTGAAAAATAAGAAACACACAGAAATCAGGAAAGAGACCGCACCGCTGAAGATGAAGAGAGGGCAGAAGAAACTGTTTGCTCTGTATGCAGTCATGGTACTGTCGATCTGCATTGGGGCGACCTGCGTTTATGCCGCAGGCGATCCGCTGACCGTAGTCAATAACCTGTCCACGTTTATCTTTTCCCTGATCCGCGCCATTGGCCTGATCCTGCTGGGATTTGGTATCGTGCAGGTCGGCCTGTCCTTAAAGAGCCACGATCCGAGCCAGAGGGCAAACGGATTTCTGACACTGGCAGGCGGTATCATCATTACCTTTGCAAAAGAGATCCTGGACCTGATCATGGGATAGGAGAAGAGACCAGAAGGGGAGCCATGCGAAATGCCGGCTCCCTGCTCACTTTTGCAGGATGGGAGGTGAAACTGTTTGAGTGATAACTGGATCGTACAGAATCTAAATTCTGCCTTGCAGACCTGGAGCGACAAGCTGGCTGAGATCTGGACACTGCTGACGCAAAGCCCGGAGAATTTCAAGGGCGGTGCGATCTGGAGCGTGATGACGAACATCAACGGTGGGTTGAAAGCCATCGGATACGCACTGCTGGTTTTATTTTTTGCGGCAGGGCTGGTGAAAACCTGTGGGAGCTTCACGGATATGAAAAAGCCGGAACACGTAGTGAAAGCCTTTATCCGTTTTGCACTGGCACAGGGAGCCGTTATGTCCGGCATGGAGCTTCTGACTGCGATCTTTTCCATAGTGCAGGGCATCGTAACGAACATCATGTCCCACTCTGGGATGGCAGGGGGAACCGTAACGGAACTGCCCTCGGAGATCGTGGACAAGATCGAGGCGGTCGGGATGCTGGAATCCATCCCTTTGTGGATCGTAACCCTGTTAGGCAGTCTGCTAATTACCGTGCTTTCCTTTGTAATGATCCTGACCGTATATGGAAGAATGTTCAAGCTGTATATGTACACAGCCATCGCACCGATCCCGCTGGCAACCTTTGCCGGGGAGCCAACCCAGTCTGTAGGAAAGAACTTTATCCGTTCCTACGCCGGGGTATGTCTGGAAGGAGCCATCATCGCACTGGCCTGCATCATCTTTTCGGTGTTTGCGGCAAGTCCGCCGGCCATCGGGGACACCAGCCTGTCCGCCGTGACCATTGTCTGGAATTACGTCGGGGAACTGGTATTTAACCTGCTGGTACTGGTCGGGGCAGTCAAGGCATCCGACCGTATCGTAAAAGAAATCATGGGATTATAGGAGGCGAAAAAAATGGAAGAACCAAAGACACTGAGCTACGACTGGCAGTATGGCCGGGAGGAATTATTTCTCAGGGTAGACAGTTACATGAGCGATGACAATCTCTATATCGGGCTTTACCATATGGAAGATGGATACCCGGAAAGCTTTGCAGACCTTACGGTAAACCTGCCTTTTGCTCCGCTGGGCGGTATCAATGAAGCCTATATCGACCACAATTTCAGCAAAGAAAAGCTTCGTTTTATAAAGCAGCATAAGCTGGGAACGATACAGCCGGATACCGCATCCTCCGGTTACTGCATCTTCCAGAGGGTTGCATTCGACCTGAAAAAACTGGCAGAGCTTGATCCGGAAGGAACAAAAAGATTTATGGAAAGAAATGGCATCCGGCAAAGGGATGTACCAAAACAGAAACAAAAGAAAAAACAGAGATTACAAAGAGAAAGGTAGAAAACAACATGGAAGTGAAAATGAATAAAGAAATCCGAGACTATCAGGAGTCAATGTTCTGGGGCTTAAGCTTCCGGCAGTGCTTATTTTCGGTACTGGCGATCCTGGCAGCCCTTGGAATCTATTTTGTCACCCGGAAATATGCCGGGGAACAGGTAACCGGATGGCTGTGCATCCTTGGGGCGGCTCCCTTTGCAGCCTGCGGCTTTTTTCGTTACCACGGCATGACGGCAGAACAGTTTGCATGGGTAGTCATTAAATCCGAACTGCTGTACCCGAAGCGGCTGGTATTTAAGTCGGAGAACCTGTACTTTTCCTGCATGGAAGAGAGCCTGCGGCTGGGTGAGAAAATGATGGGAAACGGAGCGGAACTTCTGGAAAAGAAGCGGACGAAACAGAAGAAACCAAAGAAGCGAAGAGGAAGGGGTGATGCCTTTGATTAAAACCCTGAGTCAGACACTGAAACAGGACAAGGAAAAATTTAAAGTACCGAAGTCTGTCCAGCAGGCCATCCCGATTCGCAAGATCTGGCCAGATGGTATTTTTCAGGTGGAGAGCAAGTATTCCAGGACATTCCGGTTTACGGATATCAACTATTCCATTGCCAGTAAAGCGGACAAGACGGAAATGTTCCTGGACTACTCTGAACTTTTAAATGCACTGGATTCTGGCTGTACGGCGAAGATCACCCTGAACAATCGTAAGATTAACAAGGAAGAGTTTGAGCAGTCCCTGCTGATCCCGATGAAAGGGGACGGTCTGGACGAGTACCGGAAAGAGTACAATGACATGCTCCTTTCCAAGATCTCCGGTACCAACAACAGTATCTACCAGGAACGCTATCTGACCATCAGCGTCCACAAGAAAAACATCGATGAAGCCAGAACCTATTTCGCACGTGTGGGAACGGACATCATCACCCATCTGGCCAAGCTGTCCTCTATTGGGGAAGAGCTGGATGCAGAGCAGAGGCTACAGATCTTCCGGGACTTTTTCAAGGCAGACGTTCCACAGAGTTTTCCATTTGACATGAAAGCCTTTGCGAAAAAAGGACACAGCTTCAAAGACTGGATCTGCCCGGACACGATGGAATTCCATAACGACCATTTCAAGCTGGGCGAGCAGTACGGCAGAGTCCTTTTTATGGAAGATTACGCCAGCTATGTAAAGGATGAGATGATCTCCGAACTGTGCAGCCTTGGCAGGAACCTGATGCTGTCCATTGATATCATCCCCGTACCGACAGACGAAGCGGTGCGTGAGATCCAGAACCGACTGCTGGGCGTGGAGACAAACGTCACCAACTGGCAGAGACGCCAGAATGCCAACAATAACTTTTCAGCCGTAGTTCCCTATGACATGGAGCTGCAGAGAAAAGAGACCAAGGAAATGCTGGACGATCTGACCACCAGGGATCAGAGGATGATGTTCGGCATCCTGACAATGGTACATATGGCAGACAGCAAGAAACAACTGGACTCCGATACGGAAACCCTGTATTCCATTGCGAGAAAACACCTCTGCCAGATGGCAACTTTGAAGTGGCAACAGGTCGATGGACTGAATACCGTCCTGCCGTATGGCCTGCGGAAAATCGATGCAGTGCGTACCCTTACTACAGAATCCATCGCCGTCCTGATTCCGTTCCATACGCAGGAAATCATGCAGCCGGGAGGCATCTATTATGGGCAGAATGCCGTCAGCAAAAATATGCTGGTGGCAGACCGAAGGAAGCTGTTAAACGGCAACTCTTTCCGACTGGGTGTCAGCGGCTCCGGCAAGAGCTTCTCGGCAAAAGAGGAGATCGTAGACCTTGCCCTTTCCACGGAAGATGACATCCTCATCCTCGATCCGGAGTCGGAGTTTGCTTCTCTGGTGGAAGCCTTAAACGGAGAGGTCATCCGGATCTCGGCAACCTCGGATACCCATCTGAATGCACTGGATATGGATTCTGCCTATGGCAATGACCGAAATCCTCTGATTGAGAAGTCAGAATTTATCCTTTCCCTGTTTGAGCAGCTCGTAGGAGCCGGAAACCTTTCGGCAAAGGAGAAATCCATCCTTGACCGCTGCACCGCAGATGTGTACCGGGATTATATGAGGGGCGGTTACAAAGGGCAGGTGCCGACCTTAAAGGATTTGTACCGACAGCTCATGCTCCAGCCGGAGGAAGAAGCCAGAGGGCTGGCTCTGTCTTCGGAACTGTTTATCAATGGCAGTCTGAACACCTTTGCCCAGGAAACCAATGTCAACACGAAGAGCCGTATCATCGACTATGACATCCGGGAGCTGGGCGAACAGCTGATGCCCCTTGGCATGCTGGTCACACTGGATTCGATTTTTAACCGTGTGATCCAGAACTGGAAGAAGGGAAAAACGACATGGATCTTTGCGGATGAGTTTTATCTGCTGTTCCGCTATGAATACAGTGCGGACTTTTTCTACCGCCTGTACAAGCGTATCCGTAAGTATTCCGGATTTGTAACCGGACTTACCCAGAACGTTGAGGAACTTCTGAAATCCGATACCGCCCGCCTGATGCTGGCGAACAGTGAGTTCCTGATCCTTTTGAATCAGGCTACCACCGACCGGGATGAGCTGGCGGCACTTCTGAATATTTCAGACAACCAGTTATCCTACATCACCAATGTGGGTGCCGGCCATGGTCTGATCCGCTGTTCCGGAAATCTGGTGCCGTTTGAAAATTCGTTTCCAAGAAATACAAAACTGTACCGCCTGATGACGACCAAGCCGGGCGAAGCGTAAGAGCGGGACAAGCCGGGACTGGAGGTGAGAGATGAAGGATATCAAAACCAAAGAAGTTACAACAAAACCAAAGACCAAAAATCCTGCCTCCAGAATCCCCAAGGAGCTGATGCGGACGGCCATACTGGAGAGCAAGGAAAAGTCCCAGACCATCGCAAATGCCAGGGACAATGACATGGGAGAACAGTCCCCATCCGAATATGCCAGTGGGAAAGTCACATCCGCAGAGGAATGGGCTGCAAGAAAGACAGGCAGAACTGTAACCAGAGCCGGAAAGACAGCAGCACAGACTTCCTACGAGAAGATCAAACAGAGAGCCGCTGGCAAAAAAGAAGCGGAGAAAGAAACCGCCAGAGGAACAGGGGACACACAGACCGCCAATCCTGCCAGCCGGGAAGCTCAGGAAGCACAGATCCGGGAAGTACAGATCCAGGAAGCCCAGCGGCAAAAGGTGGTTTCAGATGCCGTCAAAACGAAAGAGCAGAAGATCCGGGCTGCCAGGGAGACACCAAGAATCCAGAACAGACAGGAAATAGCAGAAATGAAGCAGCTCTCCATCCGAGAACAGAGCCGGAAGAAGGAAGCAAAAGATACAGTAAGGCAGACCGCCATCCGACAGAAACAGCCGGAAACCATTCGGATCAAGGAAAAACCAAGGAAACAGCCGGAGCCGAAAACCATACAGAAGCGTACCATCAAGACGGCTCCCCAGTCTGCGAAGATCAGCGTCCAGCCAGAGCAGAAGCTCCGTGCGACCAGTTCCAACGCCCTGACGGTCCGGATGCAGAAGCAGATGGAACGAAGGGCAGCGAAGCAGGCGGCAAAGAAAGCTGCCATGCAGACTTCCAACAGCGTCCGCCGGATGCAGAAAACGGCAAGGGCAGGGCGGAATACCTTCAAGGCAGCCAAGGCCGCCGTGGAAGCGGCAGCGAAAACCGTGCAGTCCATGATGGCTGCACTGGGAGCCGCCGGGGCAGTCATTGTTCTTCTACTGGTTATCATGGTTGGAATCATTGGCGGTGCGGCATTTTCGGGAAGCTCGGAGAGCAACGAAGCACTCAGCCAGGAAGTCCTTTCCTATACGGCAACCATACAGAAATATGCCAACCAGTACGGAATCCCCGAATACGTTTCCGTGATACAGGCGATCATGATGCAGGAATCCGGCGGTCGGGGAACCGATCCCATGCAGAGCAGTGAGTGCCCATACAACACCAGGTACTCCAACAGTCCCAATGCCATTCAGGATGCAGACTACTCCATACAGGTAGGAATCCAGTATTATGCGGACTGCCTGAAGGAAGCCGGATGCACCAGTCCACAGGATATGGATAAGCTGAAGCTGTCCCTGCAAGGATATAACTACGGCAACGGATACATAACGTGGGCGATACGGAAGTATGGCGGTTACAGTGCAGAAAACGCCCTGCAGTTTTCCAATGAGCAGGCAGCTTCACATGGATGGAGTGCCTATGGCGATCCAGAGTACGTTCCGCACGTCCTGCGGTATTATTCCAGCGGAGGATTGTTTGCCGGCCTGTTTGGTGGCAACGGACAGATTGTATCCGTGGCACTTACCCAGCTTGGAAATGAAGGTGGTCAGAAGTTCTGGTCGTGGTATGGCTTTGACAGCCATGTGGCATGGTGTGCCTGCTTTGCCAGCTGGTGTGGGGATCAGGCAGGACTGATCGAGAGCGGTAAGATGCCAAAGTTCTCTCTGTGCGATGACGGAATCGCATGGTTCCAGAGCAAGGAAAAGTGGAAAAGCCGGGGATATTCCCCAGCACCCGGAACCCTGATCTTCTTTGACTGGAACGGGGACGGAACCTCAGACCATGTGGGAATCGTGGAGAAAACAGAAGGCAGTACCGTATACACCGTAGAGGGAAACTCCAGCAATGCCGTGAACCAGAGAAGCTATGATATCAATAACGGAACGATCATGGGATATGGTATACTTTGAAAATTAAAATAGAATATAAGTTATAACCTATGAAAAGAAATTTGATATGTGTAAGTTGATAATGAAAGCCGATGCAAGTATGGATTCTTATGCAAAGATTATTTAAAGAACCATAAAAATACGCTGTATCAGTTTATGCTTGCTGTAAAATATTTTGTATTTTGGAAAAAAGTAAAAAAATAGTATCTTTGCGCTGTTTTTTGAGAGAAATTAATGATTAAATAAAAATAGAATGAAAGAAACAATTCAGAAGAGATTGAGCGATTCGAAGACGGCACGCTGGACAGCCTTGTTTATCGTTTCGTTTACCATGATGTGTGGTTATTTTCTGACGGATGTGATGTCTCCCCTCAAAACAATGCTTGAAAAAGAATTATTATGGGACAGCCTTGATTACGGCATCTTTACAAGTGCTTATGGTTGGTTTAATGTTTTTGCTTTCATGTTGATTATTGGGGGGATTATCCTTGATAAGATGGGAGTTCGTTTCACCGGAATGGGAGCATGTATTCTGATGGTGTTAGGCTGCGGATTAAAATATTATGCAATTTCAACAACTTTTCCTGTGGGTGATACATTCTTTGGTATGAAAACACAGGTTGGTTTGGCTGCTTTAGGATATGCTATTTTCGGGGTCGGTGTGGAGATTGCCGGTATCACAGTCTCAAAAATTATTGTAAAATGGTTTAAGGGGAAAGAAATGGCGTTGGCTATGGGACTTGAAATGGCTACGGCACGTATCGGGACGACTTTGGCCATGGTGATGACTGTTCCTTTGGCGGACTTCTTCGGATATACGGACGAAGGCGGTGCGTTCCATACCAATATTCCTGCTCCTATTTTGTTTTGTCTCATAATGTTGTGTGTAGGTACAATCGCCTTCTTCATTTATACTTTCTACGATAAGAAACTGGATGCGTCGTTGGATG
>OHZK01000661.1_pt1 | contig 15673 bp, 12 predicted proteins | sample 1580401 | NCBI WGS metagenome assembly OHZK01 (sample SAMEA3882530, study PRJEB24775) | human gut metagenome | biome: human-associated habitat; feature: intestine environment; material: feces | place: Netherlands | collected 2009/2010
CAGCGAGCAAAGCCTAGCCGACCGGCCCCAATCAAGTTAAAAGGAGCTGATATGTGCGATTGCACAGATCATAAGGACGAGATCCCTGCCTACGACGCGCAGGCCATTGAGTCCAGGTGGATGAAGGCTTGGGAGGACTCCAACCTCTTTGCCGTCGACACCGACGACAGCAAGCCCAAGAAGTACGTGCTCGAGATGTTCCCGTATCCGTCGGGCGACCTGCACATGGGCCACGCGCGCAACTATACCATCGGCGATGCCATGGCCCGTCAGGCCCGCATGCGCGGCTACGACGTGCTGCACCCCATCGGTTTCGATGCCTTTGGCCTGCCTGCCGAGAATGCTGCCATCAAGCACAACACGCAGGCTGCCGCCTGGACGTATAAGAACATGGACCAGGCCCTCGCCACGATGAAGCGCATGGGCTTCTCCTACGATCTGGATCGCATGGTCAAGACCTGCAGCCCCGACTACTACCGCTGGGGCCAGTGGATTTTTGAGAAGATGTGGGAAAAGGGCCTGGTCTACCGCAAGAAGAACCCGGTCAACTGGTGCCCCACCTGCAAGACCGTTCTGGCCAACGAGCAGGTCACCGAGGGCAAGTGCTGGCGTTGCGGCACCGAGCCCGAGAAGCGCGACCTGGAGCAGTGGTACTTCAAGATTACCGAGTACTCCCAGGAGCTGCTCGACGATCTGGAGAAGCTCCCCGGCTGGCCCGAGCGCGTTAAGCAGATGCAGGCCAACTGGATTGGCCGCTCCGAGGGCGCCGAGGTCGACTTTACCCTGTGCGACAAGGATGGCGAGCCCATCGAGGGCGACGAGGGTAAGATCACCGTCTTCACCACGCGTGCCGACACCCTCTTTGGCGTCTCCTTCTTTGTCCTGGCTCCCGAGTACGCTCGCTTGCACGAGCTCGTCGAGGGCACGGAGTACGAGGAGGCCGTCACCAAGATCGTCGAGGACTCCAAGCATATCTCTGCCGTCGAGCGTGCCCAGGGCACACTCGAGAAGCATGGTGCCTTTACCGGCCGCTACGTGGTGAACCCCGTCAACGGCGAGAAGGTCCCCGTGTGGGTTGCCGATTATGTCGTTGCCGACTACGGCACCGGCGCCGTCATGGCCGTTCCCTGCGGCGACCAGCGCGACTTTGAGTTTGCCCGCAAGTACGACCTGCCGATCGTGCCGATCATCCTGGACGATGACGACCGCGCTGCCGTCGAGGCCAGCGGTGAGACCATCGATACCTTCCATGCCGAGACCGTCGACTGGGACTGCGCCCACGCTGCTGAGGGCACGCTCGTCCAGTCCGGTAAGTACACCGGCATGCGCGGCGGCAAGCACTCCGAGGGCGAGGCTGCCATCGTGGCCGACCTCGAGGCTATGGGCTGCGGCCGTCGTAAGGTCGAGTTCCGTCTGCGCGACTGGCTCATCAGCCGCCAGCGCTATTGGGGCAACCCCATCCCGGCCATCCACTGCGAGCACTGCGGCATCGTGCCCGTGCCCGAGGACCAGCTGCCGGTGACGCTGCCCGAGAACCTGGACCTGGGCGCCGGCGAGACCCTTGCCGAGTGCAAGGAGTTCTACGAGACCACCTGCCCGGTTTGCGGCCGCCCGGCCAAGCGCGAGACCGATACCATGGATACCTTCACCTGCTCCAGCTGGTATTACCTGCGCTACACCGACCCGCACAACACCGAGCTGCCCTTCTCCCGCGAGGCCGCCGACCGTTGGATGCCCGTCGATAACTACATCGGCGGCATCGAGCACGCCATTCTGCACCTGCTCTACAGTCGCTTCTTTACCAAGGCCCTGCGCGACCTGGGTCTGCTGAGCGTGGACGAGCCCTTCACCAACCTGCTGTGCCAGGGCATGGTCAAGGACGAGAACGGCGACACCATGTCCAAGTCCAAGGGCAATGTGGTGCCCCCGAGCTCGGTTATCGAGCCCTACGGCGCCGACACCATGCGTCTGGCTATCCTGTTTATCGCCCCGCCCGAGAAGGACTTCGACTGGGATCCCAAGGCCGTCGAGGGCGCCAACCGCTTTATCAAGCGCGCCTGGCGTATCGTGTGGCAGCTCGTCCAGTCTGGCGACGTCAACGTGGCCTTCGACAAGTCCGCGCTCGACGAGGTCGCGATGAAGCTCTATCGCGAGCGTCACCGTACCATCGCCAAGTGCACCGAGGACTTCGACCGCGGCCAGTTCAACACCGCCATCTCGGCCGTCATGGAGCTCGTCAACGCGGCGAGCGCCTACCTCAACGCCATCGAGGGCGCTGACCGCGACAAGGCGCTGTGCTACGGCGTGGCCAAGGATATCGTGAGCGTCCTTGCCCCCATTTGCCCGTTCTGGGCCGACGAGCTGTGGCACGAGGCCCTCGGCTGCGAGGGCAACGCCTACACCGCCGCCTGGCCTGAGTTCGACCTGGCCGAGTCCATCGAGGACACGGTGCAGATCGTCGTTCAGGTGCTCGGCAAGGTCCGCGGCCGCATCGAGGTTGCCCGCGATGCCTCCAACGAGGAGATGCAAGCTGCCGCCGAGGAGGCCGTTGCCAAGTGGCTCGAGGGCAAGACGGTCGTCAAGGCCATCTGCGTGCCCGGCAAGCTGGTCAACCTGGTGGTTAAGTAAATTCCGCGCGCATAGTTGACGTGTTTAAGACGAGGGACGATCCAGTTGGGTCGTCCCTCGTCTTTCGTTGTGTACCCTGCTTGGCCAATGTTCCATGTCACCCGCTATGGAATGTGCACCAGGTCCCTAAAGTAGACGTTGCCCGTCTGCTCCTCGAACATCCAGATATTGAGGTAGATGTCGTTGAGGTCGCTGTTCACGTCAAAGTCTGGATCGTCGAAGGTGCCTACAAAGGTGAGCATCGCGGTCGTTTCTTCGCCTGCGGCGACGGGCTGGCGCATGCGCACGTCGCGGACGACACCGTTGACGTAGGCATAAGCATCAACATCGCCAAACATCATGTCCATATCGGTGTTGTTTGTTACCGCAAAGACCAACACGGCGTCGCCGTAGCCATCCGTGTCCTTGCCCGCGCAGGTAACATGGACGTTCTCGTCTGCCTCTAGGTCGATGGGGAACTGTTCTTGAGGGTCGGGACCCAAACCCTGGGGGTCGATTTTATCTTCGTCTATTTTGTCGAAACGCTCCGAGGGCGTCGTTTTCTCGATGCCTTTGGTGCTGCCAAGATCCGGCTCGCATGGTCTTGTTTTACCATCGATGTTGCTGCAGCCCGTCAGAGCGAACGAGCAGGCAGCGACGACGAGCGCGGCTGCGCAGAGGGTGCCTAGGCGTTTCATGGTGCCTTCTTGCCGTAGGGGATTCGGAAGGTTGTGCGGTCAATGCGTGCGGCAGGCTTTCTCGCTACAGAATGCCCCTCAGCTCCAGTCTGACCGGTGTGTGATCAGGGATGGAATGCCCATAGGGCCCGATTCGACCGGTGCGCTGGGACGCATGGCCCGTTTTGGGCTTTTGGGTGAGCGCCGAATGGGGTATCTTGTCCAATTGTTCTATTCTTGTGGAGATGCTGTGGGCACGCTGACCTGCGGGTTTGCGTTGTGCTTGCACGTATTCGCAGGTATTGGTATAGTTTGCTTGCAAATGAAGTTGTAAATGAAAGAAGTGGGGTTTCGGCCCCGCTTCTTTTTTGTATGGATGGAGGTGCCGCAATGGTCAAGACCAAGACCGAGCAGGCGATTATCGGCGCGCTCGAGGCCGTCGCTCCCCAGCACGATGTCGACATCGTCGACGTAGAACTCGTGGGTGCCACCAAGGCCCCCTGCGTGCGCGTGCGTATCGAGGGTGCCGAGGGTCAGAGCCTGTCGCTCAACGACGTCACGGCCAACACCAAGTGGGTCGGCGATGTGATTGAGGAGCTCGACCCCATCTCTTCGAGCTATACGCTCGAGGTGTCGAGCCCGGGCATGGCGCGCCCGCTGCGCCGCCCGCGCGACTTTGCCCGCTTTGTGGGCGAGAACTGCGAGCTCACCTCCACTGCCACCGAGGGTCGTCGTAAGTATTCCGGCAAGATTGCCGCCGCGACCGAGACGAACGTGACCCTCGAGCTCGAGGACGGCGAGTCCGTCACCCTCGATTTCTGTGATGTTAAAAAGTGCAAGTTGAAGCCCACCTATGACTTCAAGCCCGCGAAGGAAGGAAAATAAGATGGCAGCATCCGACATGATGTCCGCCCTGATGGAGCTTTGCCAGGACAAGCACATCGACCAGCTCTACCTGATCGACCGTCTGGAGCAGTCGCTCGCCAAGAGCTATGCCGAGATCCTGCATCTTGAGTGGGGCGCCAAGGTGACCATCGACCGCACCACCGGCAAGATCTATGTCTACCGTCTGGAGCCGATCGACGATTCCATGGACGAGGAGGGCAACTTCACCGAGTTCGAGGAGATCGACGTCACCCCTAAGAACACGAGCCGCATCGCCGCACAGCACGCCAAGGCCGAGATTAACGCCATCGTGCGCAACTCCGCCCGCGAGCAGATCTACGAGGAGTTCTCCGGCCGTATCGGCGACCTCATCAGCGGTACCGTGCTGCAGTCCACGCCCGACTTCACGATCGTCAAGATCCGTGATGGCGTCGAGGCCGAGCTGCCGCATTTTGACCAGCGTCGTTACGAGAATGAGCGTAACGAGCGTCCGATGGGCGAGCGCTATCTGCACAACCAGCACATCAAGGCCGTGATCATCGACGTCCGCGACCCCAACTCCAACCTGCAGCCGGTTCGCGGCGAGCACAGCCGTCCGCCGATCGTCATCTCCCGCACCCACCCCGAGCTCATGCGTCGTCTGTTTGAGCAGGAGGTGCCCGAGATCTATGAGGGCACCGTCCAGATCAAGTCGATCGCCCGTGAGCCCGGCCAGCGCTCCAAGGTCGCCGTCCACTCGCTCGACGATCGCCTGGATCCCGTGGGCGCCTGCGTCGGCCCCAAGGGTAGCCGTGTTCGCGCCGTCGTAGGCGAGCTCCGTGGCGAGCGCGTCGACGTCATCCTGTGGGATGCCGATCCGGCCGTCTACGTCGCCAACGCCCTGTCGCCTGCCAAGGTCACCCGCGTCCTCATCGACGAGGAGAAGGCCTACGCCGGCGTCATCGTGCCCGACGACCAGCTGTCCCTCGCCATTGGCAAGGAGGGCCAGAACGCCCGCCTCGCCGCTCGCCTGACCGGCTGGCACATCGATATCAAGTCCGAGACCCTTGCCGCCGACATCCTCAAGAACGTTCCCGTTCACGAGGAGCCCGCCGCCGACCTGATCGGTGACGAGGAGGACGACGACGTCCGTCGCTGCGAGTTCGTGTCCGAGGACGGCATTCAGTGCCGCAACCAGGCCCGTCCCGGTTCCCGTTTCTGCGGTGTCCACGACACCGACGCCTTCGATGATGCGGAGGACCTGATCTAGCGCGCGGTCGCGCCGGACAGGTTCCGGCGCATCTCCCACGCTCGTTCAGTCTCTAGGCACCAAGGTGCCAGAAAGGGTAGGTGAAGTCATATGGCAAAAGTCCGTGTGTCCACCCTGGCCAAAGAGTTCGGCATGACCTCCAAGGAACTGATGGGTCATCTCGCCGATATGAAGATTCCCGCTAAGTCCGCTTCCTCCGCCCTGGAGGACGCCTACGTCGCCATGGTCCGCAAGCAGCTCGCCCCGGTGATCGAGGCCCGCGCCCAGGAAGTCGAGGCCGCCAAGCAGGCCGAGGAGCAGGCCGCCGCCGCCGAGGAGGCCGCGCGTGCCGCCGAGGCCGAGCGCGAGCGCATCGCTGCCGAGAAGGCACGCGAGGAGGAGCGCCGCCAGTTTGCCGCGGCCCAGGCTGCCGAGGAGGCCGCCCGTGCCGAGGCCGAGGCCAAGAAGAAGGCCGAGCAGGAGCGCCTTGCCCGCGAAAAGGAAGAGGCTGCCCGCGAGGCCCAGCGTCGCGCCGTCCCCGCCTCTGACTCCGGGTCGCGTTTCCGTTCGCTGCTCGACCAGATCGCCGCGCAGGAGACCGTGCTCAAGGAGAAAAAGGACGCCGAGAACAAGGCCAAGGCCGAGCGTGCCGCCGAGCGCGGTAACCGTCGCGGTAATAACGACCGTCGCGGTGGCCGTCGTAATGACCGCAACGCCTCCGATAGCAATTCCGAGCGCAACGCCTCCGAGAGCCGTCCGCATAGCCATCGCACCAACGCCAGCAACAATGTCGCTGCCGGCATGGACTTCCCCAACCCCGACAAGCAGGGCAAGGGCAAGAAGCGCAAGGGCGGTCACAACAACGAAGAGGACCACTACAGCCGCATGGCTCGCGAGGCCGAGGAGTACAGCCGCGAGAAGGTGCTCGAGGAGGCCCGCGCCGCCGTCGAGGAGGCCTCTCGCGAGTCCACCGGTCGTCGTAAGAAGCGCAAGGAGAAGCGTGAGCGCGAGGCTGCAAAGGCTCAGGAGGAGCGCAAGATAGAGGAGGCATTGGCCCAGGGTGTGAACCCCGAGGAGCTCGATGCCATCAAGGTCTCCCAGGGCGTTACGGTCCAGGAGCTCGCCGAGGCGCTTGACGTTCCGGCCAACGACATCATCAAACGCCTGTTCCTGCTGGGCACGCCGCTCACCATGACGCAGTCCATGTCCGACGACCTCGTCGAGCTCGTTGCTGACGACCTGGGCCGTCAGATTAAGATCATCACCCCCGAGGAGGAGAATACCTTCTCGTTCTACGACGATCCCGCCGACCTTAAGCCGCGCGCCCCGGTCGTCACCGTCATGGGTCACGTCGACCACGGCAAGACGTCGCTGCTCGACGCCATCCGTCACACCGGCGTCGCTGCCGGCGAGGCGGGCGGCATTACGCAGGCCATCGGCGCTTCGCAGGTCATGATCAACGACCGCAAGATCACTTTCATCGATACCCCCGGTCACGCGACCTTTACGGCCATGCGTGCCCGCGGCGCCAAGGTGACCGACATCGTCATTCTGATCGTGGCTGCCGACGACGGCGTCATGCCTCAGACCATCGAGTCGATCAACCACGCCAAGGCCGCCGGCGTTCCCATCGTCGTCGCCGTCAACAAGATCGATAAGCCGGGCGCCAACCCCGACCGCGTGCGCCAGGAGCTCACCGAGTACGGCATCATCCCCGAGGAGTGGGGCGGACAGAACATGTTCGTCAACATTTCGGCCAAGCAGAAGATCGGTATCGACGACCTGCTCGAGACCGTGCTGCTCCAGGCCGACGTGCTCGAGCTCAAGGCCAACCCCGACACCTTTGCCTCCGGTAACGTCCTCGAGGCCAAGCTCGACAAGGGCCGCGGTTCGGTTGCCACGGTGCTCGTGACCCGCGGTACCCTGCACGTGGGCGATACGCTGGTCGCCGGCCTTACCTACGGCCGCGTCCGCGCCATGCTCGACCCCAAGGGCAACGCCGTCACCGAGGCCGGTCCCTCCGACGCCGTCGAGATCCTGGGCCTGCAGTCCGTGCCCAACGCCGGCGACGAGTTCCGCGTGTTCGAGGACGAGCGCGAGGCCCGCGCCCTGGCCGACGAGCGTTCGCTCAAGGCCCGTATCGAGGAACAGAGCCGCGTGAAGCACGTCACGCTCGAGAACCTCTTCGAGACCATCGCCGACGCCGAGGTCAAGGAGCTCAACCTGATCATCAAGGCCGACGTTCAGGGTTCTATCGAGGCCCTTCAGGACTCGCTCGACAAGATGGACCAGTCCGAGGTGCGCATCAACACGATCCACTCCGCGGTCGGTGCCATCAACGAGACCGACGTCGTCCTGGCAGACGCCTCCAATGCCATCATCATCGGCTTTGGCGTGCGTCCCGACGGCAAGGCCCGCTCAGCTGCCGAGCGCGAGGGCGTCGAGATCCGTTGCTACGACGTTATCTACAAGTGCCTCGAGGAGCTCGACGCTGCCCGTATCGGCATGCTCAAGCCCACCGAGGTCGAGGTCTCCACGGGTACCGCGACCGTCCTGGACACCTTCAAGGTGCCCAAAGTCGGCATCGCCGCCGGTGTCCGCGTCGAAGAGGGCGAGATCGCCGCGACCGATTCCGTGCGCCTGGTGCGCGACGGCATCGTGGTCTTCAACGGCAAGATCGCCTCGATGCGCCACTACAAGGATGAGGCCAAGAGCCTCAAGAGCGGTTCCGAGGGCGGCATTGGCCTGGAGAACTTCCAGGACATCAAGCCCGGCGACCAGATCGAGGGTTACCGCATCGACCAGGTTGCCCGTACCGAGTAGGGGGTAGCGCTATGAAGCAAACGCAGGCAACCCGCCGACTGGGCGAGCAGCTTCGCGAGAAGCTCGGTTATATCCTGCTCTTTGAGGTTTCCGACCCGCGCCTCGACTTGGTCACCCTGACTGCGGTCGAGGTCGCGGTGGACCGTTCGCTCGCGCGCGTGTACGTGTCGTGCGATGCGAGCCGCTACGACGAGGTCATGGAGGCGCTCGCCAGCGCCAAGGGCCGCATTCGCAGCCTGCTGGCCCGCTCGCTCGATTGGCGTGTCACGCCCGAGCTCGATTTTCGCATCGATCGCTCGACTGATGAGGCCGAGCGCATCACGCGTGCGCTGGAAAACGTTCCGGCCACGCTGGCGATCGAAAAGGACGAGGACGGCTACCCCATAGCGGATGCCGCCCAGGAGGCAGCTTTAGATGACTAATTCCGCTGATCTCGCCGCTGGCGAGTCTGCAGATATTACGCGACGCATCCTCGAGCTCATCGAGGGTGCGTCCTCCATTGCGATTTCGGGACATACGTCTCCCGATGGTGACGCCCTGGGCTCCGTGCTGGGCCTGGGCTTATCGCTTATGAAGTTTTTCCCCAACAAGGACATTGCGCTGCTGCTGGCAGACGATGATCCGGTGCCGCGCATCTACCGCTTTATGGAGGGCGCCGATCGCTTGGCGCCCGCATCTGCGTACACCGGCAATCCGGACCTGTTTATCTCGGTGGATGTGCCGGTCGTCGAGCGCCTCAACAACTCGGCCGAGGTACTTCGCCGCTCCAAGCATGTGGTGTGCTTCGATCACCATCCGGCGCGCGAGGAGTTTGCCGAGCTGAGCCTGAGGCGTGTCGATGCCGCGGCCTGCGCCATGATCATCGACCGTTTCTTGGATAATTGCGGCATTGTCGCCCGTGATGGCGTCGCGACTTGCTTGCTGTGCGGCTTGGTGACCGACACCGGTCGTTTCCAGTACCAGAATGCCGATGCTGCCGCGTTCCACGCCGCTTCGCGCCTGGTAGCCCATGGCGCCAATCCGGCTCGTGTCGCGCTCGAGGTCTATCAGAGCATGCGCGTCGAGTTTTTGCACCTCAAGTCCATTGTCATGGGCCGTATTAAGACGGTCGCGCACGGACGCGTGGCGTATAGCTATGCCTACCAGAGCGACCTTGAGGCCTGCGGCGTCACCTCTGATGAATGTGACGGTCTGGTCGATGTGGTGCGTGCGGTGATGGGCGTTGAGGTATGTCTGTTCTTAAAGGGCATCGATGGCGATACCAAGGTGCGCGGCAACCTGCGCTCCAAGGGTGACCTCGATGTGTCCGAGATCGCTGCCAACTTTGGCGGTGGCGGGCATCATGCCGCCGCCGGCTTTTCCAACAACGGAACAATTCGCGAGACGCTCGCCGTGGCACTTCCCATGCTGGCCGAGCTGGTGGGGGAGGATCCCGCTTCGGTGACCGTCGAGCTCTAATTTTTTGGATGGTACATGGCTCGTCGTACGCCTTCTCAATTGAATATGCTGCTCGCCGTCGATAAGCCGGTGGGCTGCACGTCCCACGACGTGGTTTCGCAATGCCGACGCGCCCTCCACGAACGGCGTGTCGGTCATGCCGGCACGCTCGACCCCATGGCATCCGGTGTCATGGTGGTGGGCGTGGGTCAGGCCACGCGTCTGCTGGGCATGCTCACCCTCGACACGAAAAGCTACGTCGCCGACATTTCGTTTGGCGTCGAGACTAATACCGACGATGCGGAGGGCGAGGCCGCTCGCACCGTTTCCGTTGCCCCCGAGCTGCACGACATGGCCTACGCCCGTGAACAGCTGGCTGCTATGCTGGGGCCGCAGATGCAGGTCCCGCCGGCGTTCTCGGCCATTTCGGTCAACGGCGTCCGTGCCTACAAGTCTGCTCGTGAGGGCAATGCCGTTGACCTGCCTCCGCGTCCCGTCGAGGTGTATGCCGCCGACTTGATCGCCATGAGCGGCGAGGGCGATACTTGTGTTTGGACCGTGGCATTTTCGGTGAGCAAGGGCACCTACATCCGCGCGCTCGCTCGTGATTTGGGTCGTGCGTGCGATAGTGCCGCACACATTTCCGCGCTACGCCGGACGGCATCCGGCGTGGTTTCCATTGGCGTCTGCCATGCGGTGGAGGAACTTTCTCCCGAGTCTGCGACTGGCTTTGCTTTGGACCCCATCGCGGCCCTGGGCTCCACGCGTGTCGACTTGCCGGGCAACCTTGCCGATGACCTGCTCTGCGGCAGGCGCATTCCCGTTGACCGCGCGCTTGTCGACTTCGATGCTTCGAAGGCGCCGTTTGCGCTGGTGCTCGATGGTGGGCTCAAGGCGCTTGCCCGCATTGAGGACGGTCGCTTTGTGATGGAGCACGTGTTTCCGCAGGCAATTGGCGGTGTTCGATGATGCTGGCCCCCCACGAGCTCGCGCGTATCTTTTTCGCGGGCGAGTCGGGCGAGGCGCGCATCGTTCCCGCCGCCGCGTTTGATGGGTGCGGGCGTTTAGGTGCTGCCTCGATTGGCATCGGCGTGTTCGATGGCGTGCATCGGGGACACCGCGAACTTATTGACGCCGTGGTGCGCGACGCCCGTGACCATAACTGCCTCGCAGTTGTGGTCACCTTCGATCCCGATCCGGACGTCGTGGTGAGTCCTTCGCCCGCTCAAAAACTGATGACGACGGCCGACCGTCTTCATGCCCTGGCTCTCACCGGGGTCGATGCGGTTGTCGCCGTTCCTTTTACGCCCGCGGTGGCGGCACTCGATCATGTCGGTTTTCTCTCACTGCTGTCGCGCGTCGTCGACATTCGCTCGATTCGCGTGGGCAGTGATTTTCGCCTCGGTTGTGGTGGCGCCTCGGGCGTTGCCGAGATGCAGGCATGGGGAGCGCGGTGTTGACGTCTATGGCCACGAGCTGCTGTGCGTTGATGGCCAGACGATCTGCGCCACCCGTATTCGCCAGGAACTGCGCCAGGGCCATGTTGAGCTTGCCACCGAACTGCTCGGTCGTCCGTACATGCTGCGCGGCGTGGTCGCCGGTGGCCGTCATCAGGGCTCTGACATGGGCTTTCCCACGGCAAACATTCAGGTGCCCGAGGGCATTCAGGTGCCTGCCGATGGCGTTTACGAGGGCCTTGTGCTGGTCGACGATACCGTGTGGCCCGCTGCCGTTAACGTGGGCCTGCCGCCGACGTATGCCGACGATGCCGCCTCGGCACATCTGGAGGCTAATCTGATTGGGTACGCGGGCGACTTGTACGGTGCGTCCGTCTCGCTGGCGTTTACGCGCTGGCTGCGCCCGTCGCGCGCGTTCGATTCGCTGGACGAGTTGATCGCGACCGTCGAGGGTAATATTGACGATATTCGCCACAACTTGGGTGAGCAGGGGGTGAGCATCCGTGATTAGCGATGAGGAGAAAGACCAGGTACGCGCTGCGTCCGACCTGGTCGCCATCGTGCAGGAAACGGTTGAGCTCAAGCCCCGAGGCCATGAGTTTTGGGGCTGCTGCCCCTTTCACGGCGAAAAGACCCCCTCGTTTCACATTATCCCTGCCACGCAGGTTTGGCATTGCTTTGGCTGTGGTGAGGGCGGCGACGTCTTCACATATATTATGAAGCGCGAAAACCTGAGCTTTCCCGAGTCGATACGCTACCTTGCCGATCGTGCCGGCATTGAGCTACACGATACCGGCGCCCGTCGCGAGCGTGGCACCAAGCGTGCTCGCATCTACGACCTATGCGCCGAGACGGCTCAGTTCTACCACACCATGCTTATGCGCGGTAAGGACGGCCGTCCGCGTGAGTATTTTGCCAGCCGCGGTATGGGCGGCGATGTCTGTCGCCGCTACTGTCTTGGCTTTGCGCCGGGTCGCAACATGCTGGTGGCTCATCTGTCGCAGGCGGGCTTTACCCCGCAGGAGATGATCGACGCCAACGTGGCTGTCAGCCGCGGGCGAGGACAGCTTGCCGACCGCTTTTACGACCGCGTGATGTTCCCCATCTTTGATGAGCAGGGGCATAACATCGCCTTTGGCGGGCGCATCATGGGTGACGGTCAGCCTAAGTACCTCAACACCGCCGAGACGAGCGTGTTTCATAAAAAGCGAAACCTCTATGGCTTTAACTGGGCCAAGGAGTTTATCGTCGCGCAAAATACCGCCATCGTGGTTGAGGGCTATACCGACTGCATCGCCTGCTGGGAGGCGGGGATCAAAAACGTCGTCGCCACGCTGGGCACGGCGCTGACGGAACATCATGTTAAGACGCTCACCCGTTTTGCCAAGCGCATTGTATATATGTTCGATGGCGACGCCGCCGGCCAAAAGGCTGCCCGACGCGCGATTCAGTTTATCGAGCAGGATTCGATGGACCTTCGCTGCGTGGTCCTGCCCGACGGCAACGATCCCATGGAGTTCATCACGGCGCACGGCGGAGAGGAGCTGCAGAAACGCATTGACGCCGCCGAGCCGCTCATGGACTTCGTGTATCGTTCGCTGCAGGAGTCGAGCGATATTACCACGCCGGGCGGTCGCGCCAAAGCGCTGGAAGATGCTCTGACGCTTATCTATCCGCTGCGCGACAGCTACATGATCGACACGTACTTTATCCAGATTGCCGACCTGTTGGGTTTGGACCTTGAGACCGTGCGCGCGAGCTCGGGCCGCGTGTTTCGCGATGTCGCCAAGCGCGAGGATGCAGAGCGCCGCCGTGAGCAGAACTATGAGCGCCAGAGGGCGCAGGCCCAGCGCTCCGGAAACGCAGGCGGTCGGGCGTCTAGTTCGCAGGGGGCGCCTCGCGGCGCCTGGACGTCGGGCGCGACGCCGCCAGTGTCCACACCGGTCGAGGAAGACCCGTACGACTATGTGCCGCTCGAGGCCTATGAGGCCGCGCCAGTCGATGTCGTCGACGATATGCCGCCAATCGATGTGCCGGTTGGCATGGATGGTGCGGCGCCGGTTGCCGATGCAACGGGCACGCCCGCAGCTCCGGCGATGCCGATTGTGCTCACCGATCTGGAGCGGAAGTCGCTGGCGGGGGAGCGCGAGCTGCTGACGATGCTCACCAGCTACCCCGACTTGTTCCGCACGTATGCCGACCGCATCTGCTCCATCGAGTGGGTCGACCCACGCCACGAGTCGATTGCATGGGCCGTACTGGCGACGCCCCCGGGTACCGATCCTGCGGCCTGCATGGATGCGGCGCGCTCAGTGTGTCCCGATGCGGCAACGCTTGTGAGTGCCGGGCGCATCTCCGCGACGAGCAAGCACCCCACCGAGACGAACATCGTCTTTATGCTTGACACGCTCGAGCTCTACACCATCAAACGCCGCATGCGTGCCGCACAGGCCAAACTGCGCCAGGACCGCTCACTCGATGATGAGGCCCGCCGCGCGCTGACCGTGCAGGCCGCGCAGGATTCGCAGCGTCAACGCGAGCTGCAAAAGTCGATCGGCGGCGTGGCGGACCCGTTCCGTTTGATCGGTTTGGAGACGGCGGGCGCCGACCAGGCCTAGATGTTGTGGTCAACCAGCGTATTCTCACCTATATCCAGACCTCTTTTTGGGTATAGACGTCACTGTGTGTGCTAAAGTATTGAGTCCTGTGGACTATGAAGGGAGAATCTGTGCCAAAAAAGACTGAGAGCACGGGTACTGGGCTGGAATCCTACGTTGCAAAGCTCATGGGCAACGGCTCAAACAGGACTTCGGTAACCGAGGACGAGATTCAGGTCGCCCTGAAGGATATCGATGTAACTGACGAGCAGCTCACCGCGGTGTATTCCGCGCTGCGCAACAGCGGCATCCAGATTATCTCCGCGAGCGGTAACGACGACGCCCCCATGGACGTCGACGATGACGATAACGATACCGATACCGACGACTTTGGTGACGATGACGAGCACGATTCCGGCTCGCTCGACGATCACGAGCTCAAGATGGCCCGTCAGGCCGATGCCGAGATGGGCTCCTCCAAGAGCAAGAAGAAGCGCACCGTGCGCACGTCCCGTTCGCGTTCGCGCGTGCGCGGTATCGACGCCTCCACGGTGATGCTGACCGGCGACCCTGTCCGCATGTACCTCAAGGAGATCGGTAAGGTCGACCTGCTGACCGCCTCCGAAGAGGTCGATCTGGCTATGAAGATTGAGGCGGGTCTCGAAGCCACTGAGAAGCTCGAGGCCGCCGAGGCGGGTGAGCTTGAGCTCACTCGTTCCGAGATGCGTCGTCTGACCCGTATCGAGAATGTCGGTCTTGAGGCCAAGCAGGCGCTCATTAGCGCCAACCTGCGTCTGGTCGTCTCCATCGCCAAGCGCTACGTCGGTCGCGGCATGCTGTTCCTGGACCTGATTCAGGAGGGCAACCTCGGTCTGATTCGCGCCGTCGAGAAGTTCGACTACCAGAAGGGCTTTAAGTTCTCCACGTACGCCACGTGGTGGATCCGTCAGGCCATTACGCGCGCTATCGCCGACCAGGCCCGTACCATCCGTATTCCCGTGCACATGGTCGAGACCATCAACAAGCTCGTCCGCGTGCAGCGCCAGCTCCTCCAGGACCTGGGCCGCGACCCGACCCCCGAGGAGATCGGTGCCGAGATGGACATGAGCGCCGACCGTGTCCGCGAGATTCAGAAAATCTCGCAGGAGCCCGTGTCGCTCGAAACTCCTATCGGCGAGGAAGAGGATTCCCAGCTGGGCGACTTCATTGAGGACTCCCAGGCCATCGTTCCGCCCGATGCGGCCAGCTTTTCCATGCTGCAGGAGCAGCTCACCCAGGTGCTCGATTCGCTTGCCGATCGCGAGCGCAAGGTTATCGAGCTGCGCTTTGGCCTTGTTGACGGACACCCCCGCACGCTCGAGGAGGTCGGTCGCGAGTTTGGCGTCACGCGCGAGCGCATTCGCCAGATCGAGTCCAAGACCCTGGCCAAGCTCCGTCACCCCAGCCGCAGCAGCAAGCTCAAAGACTACATCGAAAGCTAGTCAAGCAAGAAGCGCCCTCAAGCACACTCCGCTTGAGGGCGCTTTCATGTAGTCGTTGGGTGTAGTCATTGGGGACGTTCTTGAATGACTAGTCGTTTAAGAACGTCCCTAATGACTAATTGACTAGGTCGGAAAAATTCTCAAAAAAGTTCTTGCCCTGAGCTGATTCGTCCGTATAATAAATTTCGTTGCTTGAGAGCACGCACCTATTCCTCGGTAGCTCAATGGTAGAGCACGCGGCTGTTAACCGCGCTGTTGTAGGTTCGAGTCCTACCCGGGGAGCCAGAATTTCTCAGCCCATTCCGCTGGGCTTTTAAATTCCTCGGTAGCTCAATGGTAGAGCACGCGGCTGTTAACCGCGCTGTTGTAGGTTCGAGTCCTACCCGGGGAGCCAGAATTTCTCAGCCCATTCCGCTGGGCTTTTAAATTCCTCGGTAGCTCAATGGTAGAGCACGCGGCTGTTAACCGCGCTGTTGTAGGT
>OHZK01000681.1_pt1 | contig 15230 bp, 10 predicted proteins | sample 1580401 | NCBI WGS metagenome assembly OHZK01 (sample SAMEA3882530, study PRJEB24775) | human gut metagenome | biome: human-associated habitat; feature: intestine environment; material: feces | place: Netherlands | collected 2009/2010
GGCGCCTTCCAGTCCTCGTCCACATGAATCAACACGTCCTCCACGCAGTTAAAGCCTTCCGGCGCAACGGTTTCACGGATAATCCAGTCGCCGTAACCAAACCCCGTCAGATAGAACTCGCCCTTTTCGTCGCTTGCCGCCACATCCACAATTTCACCCGTGTCGGCGTTGATCAGGCTGAACGCCGCGCCCGGCAGCGCCTGCCCCGCCGTATCGACTTTCAAGCCGCGAATCTTCTGACGCTCGTTGGTGACGGTTGCAATCGGCTCTTTCGGGTTGACGAACGTGCTATCCACCGTGATCCTGATTTCCGTATCCGCCTTGAGATAGCCGGGGAGCGCCTGCGTTTCAACGAGCGTATACGTTCCGAACGGCACTTTTTCAAACGTCGCCATGCCCTTTGCGTCTGTTTTGGCGGTCATCATCAGCATCCCGTCCGCCTTTTTCAGCCCGAACATCACGCCCGCAAGCGGCTTGCCGCTTTCATCCACCTTGCGCAGCGAAAAGCGCGTGTAGTCGTCGCGAATCGTCGTGTCGCCCGTGACGTTTCCATCCGCATCGACGGTAAACCGCATCTCCGCTTCGTTCAGCGCATAGCCGTCCGGGGCATACACCTCTTTGAACGTGTACGTTCCCGGCGTGACGGGAATCTGCGGAATCTGTCCGTTTACGTCGGTCGTTTCGCGATAAATAACCTTTCCCTGTTCGTCTTTGACCTCGATGGTCGCGCCCGGCAGCGTCCTTTGCCCGGTGATGTCCGTCTTGGTCAGCGTCACGCGGGTATAAATCAGCTCGTTATGCACGGGCTCGGGCAGGCTCACGCGAATCATGCCGCCGCTCTGCGCTTTCGGCTCAAGCGTCACGGCAAACTTCGCCGGATTGAGTGTCCATCCGTCCGGCGCGGAAAGCTCTTTGACGTAATATGCGCCATGCGGGAAGTTTCCGACAAACGCCAGCCTGCCCGCCGCGTCGGTCACGCCCGTCGCCACAAGCGTATCCGCCGTCAGCGTCACGTCGCCGACGCGCAGTTCTTCATCGGCAAACAAGCCGAACACAAAGCCCTCACCGGGGGTATTCACAAGCGCCTGCCGCACATGATCGCTATCCATGATGATTTCCAGATCCTCCTTTTCCTTCTCCAGCGTGATTTCCGCGGACAGGTAAGCGTTGCCCAGCGTCACGTTCGTTTCGACCACCGCCGTGCGGTCGTTTTCATAGCGCAGCTCGACCTCATGCGGCGCGCCGTCCAGCAGATATCCTTCCGGCGCGCTCACCTCGACCAGCTCATACCGCCCCAGCGGAAGCTCCTTCGACGCATCCTTTCCCGCTTCCGTCGTCGTGATCGTATCCGCCACGTCGCCCGCGTGAAACCAGACCGTCCCGTCTTTTCCGACGATATCCTCCGCCGCGCGCAGCTCAAAGACCGCGCCCGCAAGATATCCTTCCTCATACACGGGCTGATGCGCGATGTTACCGAAAGCGTCCGCCTGCTCCGCCAGACGCACAAGCCGCAAGCCCTTCTTCTCGACCATCACCCTGCCCATGACGGGTTCATTCGGGATTTCGATATCCAGCGTGTACGCTTCGCCGGACGCGTCGCCCGTTTCGCCCACAAACACGCCGAGCCGTTCCGTGCGGATGAGGTACCCCTGCGGCGCTTGCACTTCTTCAATGAAATACATGCCGCGCGTCACCGTTTCCGGCAGCGTCACCTCGCCGTTTTCATCGGTGTAGAAGGTGTCGATCTCCCTGCGCGTCGGATAGCTGACCGTCTGCGTTACCACGTTTCCGTCGCTGTCCAGCAGCTTGAACGCCGTGTTCGCCAGCCTGACAGTTTTGCCCGTTTTCGCATCCGTCTTGATGAGCTTGAGCCGATACCGAATCGCCTGATTGTTGATCGTCAGAATTGGTGGGTTGGCAACGTCCTCGTCGCCGCGAATGAAGATTTCCACGGGGCTTTTGAGCGCGTGTCCCGCTTTGCCCTTCACCTGCTTCAGGACGTACAAGCCATACGGAAGCAGCTTGGTTTTGGCATAGCCGTACCTGTTGGTCACGAGATAATCCCGCTCAAACGCCCGCGCATTGCCGTAGCTTCCGGCTTTTTTGAGGTACAGCTCAAACTCCGCGCCCTCCTCCGGCGTTTCAATCAAGCCCGCATCGTCGTGAATTTCGTTGTCGCCGAGGAATTTCACGATGGCGTACACGCCCTGTTTGATGATGTTGAGCTTCAATCCCTCATACGTCACGACCGCCGTTTCGGACTGACTCGCCGCACTCCGCGCATCCACGAAGAAGTGCGCGTCGCTAGGTTCATACCCGACAGGCGGGGACGCCTCGACGATTTCATACAGCCCCGGCCGCAACTCGCCCGTTGCGGCGCTTGCATCGTCGCCCGCTGTCGTCAGCGCATCCATAACCGTATCGCCCTTTTTGAACAGCACATTGCCCTGCCTGTCCCTGATCTCCGCACCCGCCAGCACGCGGAAAACCGCGCCCGTCAGCTCGCCGTCGCCGCGCGTGCTTGGCGCGTCGATGTTCGCGGGCTGGGGCAGCTCGTCGCGCCGTCTGCTGTTCGGGTCGTCGCCGCCGTACTCGTCGCCGTCCCGCTTATAGAGTTTGAGCTTCACCATGACGGGCTGATTCGTCGCGCGAAGCTGCGTCGTTTCGTCCGAACGCACCGTCGCGTCCAGCGCGATTTCCTCCATGACATAGCCCGCCGTCGCGCCGCGCTCGCGCACGATGTACCTGCCCTTGCGCAAAGGCGGCGAAACCGCCGCGCCGTCCTTTCCCGTCGTCATGCTGGCAACAAGCTCGCCGCCGTACTCGTCGTTTTCATAGATGTCGAACACAACGCCCTCGATGGGATTGCCGTTCAGCCTGTCCGTTTTGACCAGCCGAATCCAGCCCTTCGTCGGCTCGTTTTCCACTTCGACGGTATAGGTCTGCATGTTCTCCCTGTCGATGGTCACATCCACAGAAAATGAGTGGTCTGCAAAATGCTCCGGCACCCTGGTTTCAGCCACGCGGTATGCGCCATACGTCAGCAGCGGCGAAACTGCTTTCCCGGCCGCGTCCGTCGTCATCACCGCTGTCGCTTCGCCATCCTGACTGCCGCCATGAGAGGGCAGACCGCTGATTCTGGTGATGGTAAACTCCGCGCCCGCAAGCGCTTCCTTCGTGAGCTGATCCCGCTTGATGATTTGAATCCGCCCCTGAATCGGTTGGTTCGTCGCGCTTAAATCCGTCGTTTCGTCCGACCGCACTTCCGCCTGCATCTCGATCGGCTCTGCAACATATCCCGTTGGATTGTCATGCTCGCGCACGGTATATCTGCCTTTGTGCAGCGGCGGGGACAGGGCAAAACCCATTTCATCCGTCGTCATGCTGCCCGCAGGATTGCCGGAAGCATCATAGATGTCAAACTGAACGCCTGCAATCGGCATACCGTCCAGCGCATCGGTTTTCACCACTCGGATATAGCCCTTCGTCGGCTCGTTTTCGACCTCGACGAGGTATGTCTTTCCGTTTTCCGTGCAGTCGATTTCGGTTGAAAATCCGCTGGTTTCGTAATGCGTGGGAACTTTGCTCTCCGTCACGCGATACCGCCCATAATCCACCCAGTCTGTTTCGGCATAGCCGTTTGCGTCAGTGGTCAGCACGATGGGCGTTCCTGTTCCGTCCGTGCGCGTAATGGTAAACTCCGCGCCCGCCAGTGGCTCTTTCGTCAGGCTGTCCGTCTTGGCGATACGGATTCTGCCCCGAATCCGTTCATCCGCAAACGCCGCGCCCACCTTCCCGCCTGCCGTGACGGTGACGCTCTGACTGTCCGGCACAGAAACGAGATAACCCATCGGCGCGCCGACTTCCCGCACGGTATAGCCGCCAGCAGGAAGGGTATCAAAGCACGCCGTGCCGTCTGCGCCCGTGGTCTGTGTTGCAAGCACCGTCCCTGCGCCGTTCATCAGCTCAAACGTCGCGCCTGAAAGCACCGCGCCATTGTCCGCACTGATTTTGCTCACGCGGACAGCCCCATACGGCTGTTCAAACTCGATGCGCACTTCCTTCATTTTGGCAGGCAGGCCGTACTGCGGAATGATGACCTTCTGGATATCCGCGTTTGGAATACCGATTAAAAAAGCCGCTTCCTCGTCTTGCGAAGAAACGGACTGCGCTGTTACGGAAAATGTACTCTGCGATGAGGTGATGGAGATCGTGTCGCCGCTGTGCATGTAGTAATACTCGCCGTCCGAACCGGCGCTGTTGCCGGTCAGATTGCCGACGCTGCGGCTGATGCGGATGAGATCCGCATCCGTCGTCAAGGTCACCGTGCCGACGTAGTTGCCATTCTGCATGCTCACCGATTTGCTGCTGATCCCGATCTCGCCCGTGATGCTGGCGCGCTCAATCGCGCAAGCCGCCAACCAGCGCGCATATTCCAGATAATCTGCGGGTGCTTGCCCGGATGCGCGGTAGAACTCATCCATCCGCCAGTAATCGCGCACATACCAATCGCCCTCAAGCTGCTTGACCACCTCACGGATGGCGAACTGCCCCGCGACACGCGACCATACGTCGCTGTCCCCATAGCCGGTATCTACGATCATGTACGGATAGGTGTGCCGCAGCACCCAGCCGATGGCGTGCATGGTGCGGCTTCCGTAAATATCGCCGGAATACCCCGGCTTGACCGCGTACCCATCCAGATCGACAACCTCAAACGGACCGCTGGCGTTGTTCTTCGTGCCAGGGCTGTTCATGGTGTGTTCCAGACAATAGACCGTCTGCCCTTCCAAATAGTGCGGCGTGGCGTAGATCGTGCCGTATCCGTCCAGCTTGGCAATCTGCTTATACTCGCTGTCGTGTCCCGAACTGCCGTAGAGATTCTGCTGTCCCGGATAGAACGTCTGCACGCTCGCATTGTAGTCCCGCAGGTTGAAATCCGAAGCCGCATAGAGCGCAATCGGCGGATATGGGAAGGCGTAATCCGTCACATCATACTCCGCCGCGTCGGACGGCTGAATTTCCTCTGCCAGCACCCAGATCGTCGCCGTGTCCGTCCACGCCATCTCGCCGTTCGGTTCTTCCGCGCCATACAGATACCGAACCAGCAGCCACGTTCGCCCCTGCGCATCCTGCCGAACCTGTTCCACATATACGTTAGCTTCATTCACGAAATTGCCGTCGTACAGCTCGCCGTCGTCCTCATCGCCCGCCGTTTCGTCGATATCCAGATAGACGCGCGTATTCGGCGTAACCCAAACAAAGTCGCCCTCCTGCACAGGCGGCAGTTCGCTCTCCTCCAAGGTCAGCGGCTCCTCCTCCGGGATGAAATCCGGCAAATCCGGCGTTGTTTCTTCCTCTATCAGGCTTTCTTTCTGCTCCGAAAGCTCGTCGGCAGATTCGTCGTCTGCCGCGCCGTCCACCACATCCGTCTCCGGTTCGGGGATGTAGTCCGGCAGACCGTCCGCAAATTCTTCTGCCGATTCATCCAGCCCGCCATCCAGTGTTTCCTCGCTCGCATTGGCTTCTTCCTCCCACGCCGTTTCTTCCGCGTAAATGCCAAAAGGCAGCGCCGTCAGCGCCATGCCCAGCGCAAGCAGCCCTGCCCAAATTCTTTTTGTCATGTTCCTTCCTTTCAGTGCTCCACCGCCAGAATCACCAGCCGCCCTTCCTTGCCCGCATAGCTTCTGTCGCAGGTAATCAGGGTCAGAATATGGTCGTCCGCGCCGACCTCCACGCCCGTATCATACAGGGATTCCGATTTTGCCCGATTGACAAACGCCATGAACGCCGCGTCCCCGGAAAACGTCGTCCTCGACGGCTCCCAGTCGCCGACCTTCATGTTCACGACCGCAAAAATCGTATATTCGCTGTGGCGGTACAGGCTGTCCAGCACGATGGTTTGGTTGTCCTCGTAAAAATCCGGGTTCTTGTACCGCATGAGCGACGTGAACATCTTCTCGCCGCTGCTGCGCAGGTGATGTCCGTAGATGGCGATGTTCCGTCCCGGCGCTGCATAATCCGCATCCGCCAACGAAAACAGTGTTCCGACCACGCTTGACTTTCCGCTGAACGTATGGTTCAGGTAATAGTCGGGATTATCCGTCTGCACGACGGGATAATCCACGTTCGTCCCCGGAATCCGCAGCCACGCAACAAAGTCGGGATTTTGCGCCAGATACGCGGACAAGTCCACCATAGCCTGTTCGCCGACTGCGCTTTCAGACTGCTGAACGGGCAATCCTTCTTCCGCCAGCGAAATCGGCGGCACAATGTGCTGATTCAGCGTTTCTTCTTCCACGGTTTCGCGCGCTTCCGCCTGCCGGTTCTGCTCTCGAAGCTGCTCATATTCACCTGCTTCCGCGCTCACCTCCGCGTCCCATTGCAGCACGGGCAGGACGACAGCGAGCATCCCTCCGATGAGCAGCAGCGCCGCCAGAATGGTAAGCGGTGAAAATGGACATTTTCTTCGCCTTTTATTTCTTTTCATACACACTCCCTGATACAAAATAAGGGCAGCCTTTTTCAAGCTGTCCCGCGGTTATTCGATTTTCTGCTTTTTCACTTTCTTCTCGATGATGCAGATGGTGTCTGCACAATGACTTGAATTTTTCTTTATCAAATCACGATTTGTCAAATCAGGATTTGACAATGTGCGAATGGGTGTGAAAAACAAGGGGGCCTGTGAAGATCCCTAATCTCTCCTTGCAATGTGCTGCCCGTTTCTACATCGGCTCCAGCAGCCTGTGCAGCAGATACCGCATCCCATCCGCCCCCTTACAGCACCGCCATGAAACGCTGTTTGCCGACATAGCTCTGCATGAAATCATCGTCTGCGGAAAACAGGAAGCAGCGCCCGTCCTCCAATCTCGTTACGGCGTTGAGCATGAAATCGTCCTCGTCGCCGCCCGGAACGCCGAAGAAGCGGACTTCCACGGGTTCTTCCCCGAAGAACAGCGCCGTATTCTCATACGCTTCGCTGTACAGTCCGCTCAGTTTATGCAGCATCTGAATCCGTTCATATTCCGGCGCATTGTATGTCTCAAAAAGACGCTGGTTCACGCAGTTTTGCAGCAAATCGCCGAAAACCATCGTGCCCGCCATGTTGCTTGTCGTTTTCAGTTCACAGACGTAGTTAAAAAACATATTGTTTTCCTCCGTTATCTCGTTTTTTCGCATTAAGCCAACCCCCTGTACCGCATATCCGCCTCGAAGATGTTTTCCTTGGTCGTCGGCGCTTGGAACAGGCTGGTCAGCAAATAGCCGCGGATGTTCCGAATCTCGCGACTCGACCGTTTCATGCTCCACAGCAGCGTGTCAATGTGGCTCGAAGTCAGCTCGCGAAAGCGCTTCTTGACCACCTCCACGCTGTACGGAACGCCGCTGATGCGCATCATTCCGCCGGGCATGCAGCAGATCTCGGTCATCAGCTCGACGATTTCGCTGACAACGCTGCCGTTTTTCGTCCCCTCGTAGGCTTCAAAGCAAATCTGCCGCTCGACCTCCGCGTGAATCCTGTTCCATGTCTGCACGTCTACACAGTTTTCCATCCCGTCATATCCATCCGCTTCGTAGACTTGAACGTGTGATGGATATGGATTGGATTTATGGGTATTGGGTGAATACGTTTTGGATATATGGGTATTTGATTGTACCGAGTTTCCCGCATCCGGCTTTTCCGTATGCGGTTGCTCCGCTTCCGATGTTTTCATCTCCGGTTCTTCCGTGCCGGATTGTCCATCATCCGATTCTTCCGGCTGTTCTTCCGTCTGCCGGATGGGCTCTTCGTAAAAGTTGTATTCGGTATCATTCATGCGTCCGTCCGCGCCGCGCACACGTTTGCGCACCAGATAGCCGCCCTTTTCCAGTTCTTTAAGCGCCGTTCCGATGCTTTCCACCCCTTCTTTACAGATGGCGGACAGCCCGCGAATCGTGAAATTCCAATCTTCCGGCAGTGCCAGAATCATTGTCAACAATCCCTTTGCCTTGAGGGACAGATTCTTATCTCTCAAATGATAATTGCTGATGGTCGTGTAATCCTTGACTTTCTCTACGCGAAATATGCCCACATAGAAAACCTCCGTTCCGTTTGTAAATTCAAAAAGCGCGTGTCCAGCGACAAACGCCGTTTTGTCAGGCCATGTTCATTGCCCATTCAGAAATGCTTCGTCGTCCAGTTCGTCTTGATCGACGATTCCTTCAAGCGCAGGCTCGTCAAACATGCTGATCTGATTTCCTTTGTTCAGATGTTTTAAGCCAATCCACCACATCAGCACACTCTCGCCGCTGTCCCATTCGGGAATCATCTTTTTTCCCGACAATCTCCGCGCTTGAAGCATCCGTTCAAACGCATCTGCGTAAAACTTCCGAAACTGCGGAAACCGTTTCAAATCCCGCTGCATCCCCGCTGATCCTCCAAGCGGGCAACAGACGCATCCAAGGCGCTTTATCCCGCAGTCATACAGTTTGCAGTACGGAATACGGTAGCTCCGCAAAAAAGACCATACGTCGCTATCCTCCCAGTCAACGATGGGATTCACCACAATTTTTCCCTGACGGACACAATGTTCCACGGTCTTTCGATTCTCCACATTGTCCGAATTGAGGATGATTCCATACTTGTTCTTTTTATAATCCGCATTGAAACCGTCTGCTGTGACTTGTGCTTCTGCACCGCCTATATTGACAAGCCCACGCTTTTTTCTTCGATTGGCACTCTCTGCCCATCTCACACCCGTAACCACAATCCGTCCGATTCCCTGCGTTTCCTTGAGCGACGCGCAGCAATATCGCTGGATTCTCGTCGGCGGAAATTGGTTCTTGACAATCAGTTCCCGCATGGTCATCTGCGGACGCACCAGTTCCGTTTCGGGATGGGCTTCCCGAATAAACCTCACGAGTTCGGGCGGATCGACGGTCGTTATGTTGTAATGCGAATCAAAGCGAACGCCAGCCATTTTGCACAGTGCCAGCACACATGCAGAATCCTTGCCGCCGCTGTCCGCGACGTAGTAACCCTCGCTGGGTTCAAAAGCCTTCAAGCGCTCCTGCGCAATTTTCACCTTGTCTCTGACCGTGCCGAAAAGGTCTTTTTCAATCAGTATCTTCTGTCGCCCTCTTTCTTGTACTGCTTCCAAGCATCCTTTTATCGTTCCTGATTTTTCTGCCGCTGTTTCTGCCACACGTCCAGCAGCTTGATGATGGTCTGCTCCATCTGCTTGGGCGTATACGACTTCGGAAAATACTTGCGCAGCGTGTCGCTCCTGAGCGTCACCTTATCCATGTCGCTCTTTTTCTCCTCGCTCATAATGGCGGACATCGCTTCCTCCGTCAGCCGCCCTTCCTGGCTGAATTTCTTGAGCCGCTGCGCCTGCGAAAGCGACGGTGTAGTCTGCTCCGCATCCATCGCTTCCAGCAGCATCCGCTGTTCATCCCGCTTCAAATAGGACACCTCCACAGCGGGGTTAAACGCCAGCTTGCGCTCATCCACCATATCCAGAAGTTCGGAAATCAGCTCGGTTAAGCGAATATAACGCTGGACTTGCCGACCACTTTCGCCCGCATTTTGACCAACCACATCCGCCATTTCCAACTTCCCGACAACTTGTCGGGAAGTTAAATCTGACCGTGCCCCCTGATGTTTCAGCGCTTCGAGCTTCATCTTATAGGCAAACGCCCGCTCACTCGGCAGAAGCTCCTCGCGCTGGATATTGGAATCGACCATCACCAGCACGGCGGCATCATCGTCTAAGTCGCGAATGATGACAGGCATGGTTTGAAGTCCCGCCATTTCACAGCCGCGCTTACGCCTATGCCCCGATATCAGCTCATAGCCGCCTTCCGGATCGGGTCGCGCAATCGCGGGAACCAGCACGCCGTATTCACGAATGCTGTCCACCGTATCGAGCATCCGCTGATCGTCGCGCACCTTAAACGGATGATTTCTGAACGGCTTGAGCTGGTCAAGCGGAATCTCCTGCACCCGCTCGCGCTGCGCATCCGCTCGGTTTTCTTCGGTCTGGAAGATATCATCGACCGATTTCAGCACGATGTTCTTCGCGCTGCTTTTCAAGCGCCAGCACCTCCTTCGTCAACTGCCGATACGCTTCCGCCACCTTGCTTTTGGGCGCATAGGCAAAGATGCTCTTTCCCTCGGCGCTGGTTTCTGCCGCCCGCACAGAACGCGGAATTTCCGTTTCAAAGATGTTGATTTTCCCACCGTATGCGTTCCGAATCATCTCGCTGATTTCGCGTTCATAGACCGTTCGACCGTCCATCAGGGTCATCAGAATCCCCTCGATTTTCAGGCTGGGGTTGATTCCGCGCCTGACCTGATGAACGCTTTCCAGCAGCTTCTCGATGCCCTTTGTCGGCAAATGCTGTGGAATCGTCGGCACAACAATGCCATCCGTTGCCGCCAGCGCGTTGATGGTCATCATGCCCAGCGACGGCGCGCAATCTATGAGAATGTAGTCGTACTCATGTTTGTAAGGCTCAATCACCTGTTTGAGTATCGTTTCGTGGTACATGACGCTGATCAGCGACATCTCCATGCCTGCCAGCTCGATGTTGGCAGGCAGGAGATCCACCCCTTCCTCGTGATGAAGCATCCCTTCTCCATGGGTGACAGGTCTATCCTGTATGGCTTTTATCATAAGATCATACAGCGTAATCGGCAGCTCGTCTGGCTCCCAGCCAAGGCTTAGGGTCAGGCTTCCCTGAGCGTCTGCATCGACAAGCAGCACCTTCCTGCCCGCCTGCGCCAGCCCTATACCCAGGTTGGCGCAGGTCGTCGTTTTGGCTGTGCCGCCCTTCTGGTTTGCAAGACTGATAACGTGCGCATCCATTTTTTATCGCTCCCTTCTGATAGGTGCAAAAAAAGCCGTCTGTATCATCAAGCAACTCTCCTATTCAGCGTCTTTTCAGACACTTTGGGTCAAAAGAAAACCACTCGATCTTCGCAAAAATCGAGTGGCCATGTTATGAAATTTACTTTTTATCTTTGATTTCTTTTAAATATGTCTCCACGTTCCGATACTGTACATCCTGCACAACCTGTTCTTTTCCGCGATAGAGCACATATTTTCCTGTAATCGGCCCATACCGATGTTTCGTTTGCTCGCATTTCTTTTCGTCGATTAAATGACGGATCTGCTGGGGCACAATTTCAGCGCTGTGCTTGATTTCATAAATCTGACAACAGCCCGCACCCGGATCAAACACGACCATATCAAACTCGCCAACGGGAAATTGCAGCACAAAAACCTGTTTTTTCGGATTGGCCAGCTTGGTTTCCAGCAGAACAATATCCTCCATCATCCTCCCCTTGATCTCATTCAGAACACGTTCCTGCACGGCATTTCTCTCTGCCAAAGACAGCGCGCTGAACGTCTCATCCAGCAGCAAGCTGTGAATCAAGGCGCCAGCCTGTGCATATCGAAGCCCTGGCTGTGCAATCACGGTTCGGCTGCCCTTCTCATTGACATCCGGCAGGTGGAGAACGTCGATTTCCTGCGTCAAATCCAGCAGTTCCAAATATTCTCTGATTTCTCGCACATGCGTTCGATCCAGCTTGACCGTTTGTTCCGCCTGATTGCGAATTTCCAGCAGCTTTCGCAGATTTTCCGTTACGGTATCCATATCCACCCGATCCAGAATATCCGTCGGATTCTGTCGGTCGCGACGCAGGTTGTTTGCGGAGATACCCAAGTCGTGCGATTTGAAATCCCGTGTCAGAACCTCCAGCGTAAAACGATGATTGATATCCTCAACCACACGGTTAATTGCACTGGTCAACTCGTCTTTTTCATACAGGTCGTGTAAATGGCGGAAATGTCCTTCGTACTGATAGCAGCGTAGGGAGTGCTGGATGTTTCGAGCAATCGCCGTGTCCACGTACTCGTCAGCGCTTTCCTTGCTGGCGAAGGTAGACGTTTCGTTATAGTGAACGCCGCCCAAGCTCATCGTACCGCCGTAACGAATATACTCGTCGATGCCATGAATCCCCAGCACCGATTCAAATTCCCGATAGGGAATGAACGTCGTATGCAGCATCACGCAGCGATCGTAAAGCTGTTCGTCCTCCGTGAATAGAAACCCCAGCGAATCTGTGCCGGACAGCACAATCTTCATCCCACAGGCCGCAAATACATCCGAAAACAGCGCCGCTCCCTCGATGAAATCCTCCATCAGCGTCACTTCGTCCAGAAACACATAGCGAAAGCCCTTCTGCTCCAGCGTTTTCAAGTCTTTATTGACATCCGCCAACGTATCCTTTGCCGTAATCTGAATGAACGCCGCTTTGGCCAATTCATCTTCGGCCATGTCAGCGAAAATCTGACGAATCATCGTGGTTTTTCCCGTTCGACGCAGACCATAGAGAATAAACACCTTGTCCCGCGTCTCGCCATAAACATAATCATGCAGCTGCTGAAAGCATTCGCGCTTCTGATAACAGCTTACGGCATCAGCAAATGTTCGGAGCGTATTACCTGTTCGGACGTTGGTGATGAAGTTCAACGGCTCGGCCTTCTTCACCTTTGGCAGACCTCTACGTAACGCTTTGATTTCCTGTTCAAGCGTCTTTCGATGCTCAATCTGTTCTCGGAATGCGTCAACCTCATCCAAAGGAATATACTTTTCTCTACGTTTTCCATTCTCAGACCAGCGCTGATAAAAGTATATCTTCCCGTTCACCGTTTTTCTGGTGATGGAGCCAACAGGCAGCTCGGCAATCTGTTGTTCCAGCTCTTTCATGCGCGTTTGGGCTTCTTCCTGATTCACTGTTTTCCCTCCTTTTCCCGCATGGATTTACCCCTATTATACCCTATTTATCCCCATTTATTCAAGAGGGTATAGAAAAGGATGTCCATGCTTGATGGACATCCCTTCAACTTTCCGCTTTTCGAGCTGTATTGCGCTCCAATTTACGCACCAATCGCGCACCATTTTTTCATGAACGTGCGCAAACATTTATCAAGTTTCAAGTCACTACAAGCTCAAAAAATGAGGTATTCCTTCATTTTTAACGATTTATGCCAAACTGTGAAGAATAGCATTGGACTCGTTGCGAATCACAACGCCCAATTTCATATATGCTCACAGCTCCTTTGTTGCCTTGCTTGACATGCTATTCCGTTCAAAAACCTGACACGATTACTGATTATAACACACCCCTCCCTTTTTCTCAAGGCACGGCTGGATTTTCGTTGCGATTTCTGTCTCAATTTTTTATAGATGCCGGTGCTGCCGTATTCCGCCGCTTCGCGAATCGTCAGCATCATTTTGCGCCGGATCGAAATGCTCTGAATTCGATCTCTGTCTAATCATCGCCCCAATCATCATTTATATCACTTCAAGTTCCTCACAACATATAACAAGTTCATCTCCAGAATTTATCTCCATTCCCACCGGAATAAACCTATCTCCATTAGCCAGCCTTGAACCAGAATATAGTTCTTGATTCTGGTTTTGTTGGCTCTGAAGTTCCGTAATATAATCATCATCAGCCACATACATGCACTGTATATTATTCCCACCTGCCCAAAATCTGCACGATTGCATATATATACATATAACACTTCTAAATCTAATTATTATTTCTTCTTTTGTCATCTCATTTTTGCAATAGATTTCTACTTCTGATTTTTTCTGCTTATATTCAAAACCGTAAAAGGCGCAATCATGTATTTTAATTTTATTGATATCATCTTTATTATCAAATGAATATACCATATTTTCAGTCTTTCTCATTGAAAGTATAATGAATTCCATGGTTCTGGCACAGGCTCTCCTGCAAATAATGCATTTCATTATGAGCGCTGTCCCACTCGATTAACAAACAAAATGATTTCTTTTCCCGTTTCAGATTCCTGAATGACTACCTTCCCCTTCTTTATCTCTTTGGGTATAAATTCAGAAAAAGATGCCGTATATGCTTCCCATCCCAAGGCTTTATCATCATAAAAGAAACCGTAAGACAGCGTTCCGCCGCTCTTTATCACGGTTACTCCATATCTTATTTTTCCATCATTATAATCATATCCAAATTTAGGATCGAATATACAAATTTCTTCACTCTCCGCCAGAATTCCCACCTGAATTCTCGCAGCATTTTTCGGCGTTATTTGATATCCATATAAAAAACGTCCATCTACTGAATATAAAAGGAATTGAATCTTTCCATTGTTCAAGTTATCCTTTTCAAAAACGACGAGAGCCAGATTTTTCACTATATTTACATATTTGATTTCCTTATTGACATCTATATCGGCTCCATTTAATTCTTTTATCTCTTGAAATGAGTTTTTCCCAATCAAATGATCCGATGCATATATTTCTTTCTCATTCCATGCATACGATTCTTCCTTTACGAATTTCTCTCCATTTTCATAAAACACCATGTTCATTATGATCAGAAAAATCGTCAAACCTGAAAAAATAATACAAATACCTTTTTTCATTTTCCCTCGTTTGTCAATACTTCAACAACATTTGCTTAAACGGCGCTCTTCTTTGTATACCCTTTTTATTCTTCTTGGTATTCTGAACTCCGTCTATAAAGTCATCGGCTTTCTTTTTTTACACCTACGACTATTTTTGTTCTTTTTTCATAATATATCGTATATTCGTCATCAATCACCATATTTTCTTGAAAATACTTATTTTTTGTAAACGCATCCAAATATACTACTTTATTAGTTTTTTCTCCTATGTCGAATACATAAGCACGAGTCACAGGTAATGGTGGCGCAATCCTTGAATCTCGATAACTTTCCTTGAATTTTCCCGTGAAGGATATTATAAGAGGATTCATCAACACATATAAATAGGATGTCACATATATTAAAGAAAACGCCAAACTCAGAAATGATGCCGCCAAATATTTTTTATCATGCACAACAGAGACTATTGCCAAAAATAATCCCATTATACCCACGATACACCCTGTCGAAAAAATACGGTATCTTATTCCATCTAAAATCACTTTAATTCTCCCTTTACTTCATTAAGACTTTTTTCACCATCAATCCCACATTCCTTATTATAATACAGCTTAGTTTCTTCATCGTAAACATATTCTCGATATCTAAATGGGTTTTCCGTACCGAGCGTCGCCACCATGCTTCCGCTCTTGCTGATCGGATTACCCCACGCATCATAACCATATTCTACCACCTGCGTACCATTCGCGTCAATCAGCGCAACCACATCGCCCTGCAAATTGTAGA
>OHZK01000691.1_pt1 | contig 15147 bp, 15 predicted proteins | sample 1580401 | NCBI WGS metagenome assembly OHZK01 (sample SAMEA3882530, study PRJEB24775) | human gut metagenome | biome: human-associated habitat; feature: intestine environment; material: feces | place: Netherlands | collected 2009/2010
CTTTTCTCATTCACAGAAAACATTTTCATGATTTTCACAATGCTCATTATCTTCATGTTGGAAAAATCATTACTAATCATTGTACTTGAACGCTATTCATTTCATTTCCTTTTTCATGGTTATGGAATGGTTCATTGCGTTTTTAAATTTGATTTAGCGGAGCCTCTAGAAGGAATTTGGAAAGCAGTTTGGAGCAGATCATCCATTGGTATAAGTCCATATATAAGGTATATAGGTCATATAAAACGATATAGATGATATATAAAGCACATAGCTGGGATAGGCGTGATTGAAATGGCTTGGAGTGAAACCGTAAAACATGAATGGGCCACGTACATAATAGAAAGTAGGTGGTCATGAAATGTTGAAAAGCGTATAATTTGACTAAGAAATGAACGAGGCGAATAACGGAAATTTTATATGCCATTTAGTGACTTTTGTTGTAGATTCTTTTTGTGAAAAAATTGTGACTGAAAAATGTGAGCAGTAAATATCGATAATATCGAAGAATTTTAGTGGCTAAATTTTTGAATGTGAAAAAGCTCACAGTGCTTTGTGAAGCACTGTGAGCATATTATGAATGGTGCAACAAGCCATTTGTATGATAAAAGGAGGATACCGATATGGACGAAAAGAAGAATACGTTTGAAATGGATGACTCACATTTTGACTCGATAGAAGAAATTATAAGGAAATACAAAACCATTGAACCTAAAGCTAGCCGCAATAAACGAAGTGATTGTAAACGAGAGGAGTTGCTTAACTACATAAAAGAAAAAGAAGCAAATCCTTTTATAGGCAGCCTTAAGCCCACAGATTTAATCGACTTACCTGATATAGCTACCAGAATCATGGAATATTTTGGCTATCAGACAATAGTACTAGAAACGCCATATGGATCAAAAAGCAGAACCGTTTTAGTAAAGAGCTTTTGGGGCGTTGGATTTTTGATCACACTACAAGATGCAGATCAAGAGTATATAAAATGGAAAAACTGGATTAACTCAGCAGATAAATCTAAATCGCAATCCGAATCCCAATATCATATCCTTGATGCATTTCCATCACTTACACAATTTATGGCAATTTATTGCTATCATATTGAAAATATGTTGAAAAAACCGAACGGAAGAAATCAGCAGAGCTTTTCTTGCGTAACCGGATATATATTCAGACAGTTAGCAGCATTATATTTATACAAGAAATACAGGAATAAAGCAGCGATAGATTGGGTATCAAAGACTGAGTTGGAATGGAGTAATACTTGGCAAAATTACTTAAATTTCTTTCAAGTTGGTTTATCGAGTAATATAGCAAATTGCAGGGCAAATGGATTTTTAGTTGGCGGATTACGTTTGGCCATGCCTAGTTATATCAACGATGACATAACAGGTACCACAATAAATAATCTAGCATTTCTAAATGACATAGACAAAAATAATGTTAAACACTTGACTGATATACTATCTGGTCAGAAAGTAGAGCATTTGAAAAAATTTCTGTGGCTAATTGGGAAGGTTATGTTGGGAGATCTATTTGTACGCCAGCTACGCCCCAAAGAAAGTCATTTAACTATTATTCAATATCATAAGCCAAACCTTATAGCAACATGCTTATCTATTATTTTTAATGGTTTATTAGAAATAATAGATAAGCCCCAATTATTTATTTTTCTGATGCATCTACCTGGCTATAATAGGTATTTACTAGTAAATGATTATGATATATTTACACAAAACCCCAATAATATTATTAGCAATCATATCTTCAATCAACTTAATGGCATCCAAGTTTATATAATAACAGAACCTGACGCTAACAAAACAATACGTAACTTAGATTTCTACAAAGAGCTTTTTCCTGGAAACAAGGTAACTTATGAAGGTGCATATGACAAAATCGTAAACGAAAAAATAAAAAAGGACGGAAAAGAAGAAACCCAACAACTTCATTATTCTATTCCAAATGGTTTAAATTATACATGTAATGCCCAAACCATATTCATAACTAAAGGAAAATCAGATATGGCATCTAAATTATCAGATGCTAAGAAAACTGACATCAATTATATTGATATAGATTGGGACTTAGCACCATTGGAAGACTTTATACAGAAGGGTGCAATCACTCCCATAGTGGCAGGAAAGTTAGCAATGCTGAGTATGGTCTATATGATCAATAAGCTGTGCCTTGGAGTTGATGCCTTCGATATGGTAGCTCAATCCACAGCTTCTAGCTGCCATGAAGAAAAAACAGAAAGTGAATATATCGGTGAATTTTATACAGACTGTATTGAGGATTTGACAGATAATCTGGATTCAGCAGAAATGGTTAAGAACATGATGTCTGAATTAAAAAAAGCGGAGACAGGCTATGAGGATATTACCTGGGACAACACAGGTAATAAAGTAGCCAAAGCTGTCCGAGAACGTCTAGAACTGAATGAACTGGATTCTGTTTCAATGTATGACTTGTTGGTATCTTATCAGAAATGGAAAGAGTTAAAAAGGATTACTACACGTCAACCAAAGTGGGCAGATTTTTATGCTAAATTGCTAGAACATTTAAAAGTTATGAAAAATCAAGAACTTGCAAAATATCCAAAGATTTTTATTTGCAGAAAAACTATGTACAGCAAATACGATAAATGTGGGAATGAAAATCCTGCCAAAACGCAATGCATTGGTATTTTAGGAATACAGCTTAATAAGGCATGGCTCGAAAAATTAACAAATGAAAAAGCAATACAAAAAGCACAAGAGAAGGAAAACTATGAGAGAGTCTTATCCCTATTAGAGAATCAATTTGATGATGCCATGAAGGAAATTCAGTCATTTAAAATTCCTTCACAGCCTTATATGCCCTAAAAAGTCAGTATTTATCGGTGCTTTTAAAATAAGGTGTTGGTTTTCCAAAAAAGTAAGGTGTGAAAACGTTTTCACACCTTATCACACCTTATTTTCAAAAAAATGATGGTAAATGATGGTAAATAATGAGAAACATTCTCGTTATATGAGATTGTGAAAAAGACTAGAAAAACAGGGAAAAGTGTGGTATTATCTATGCATACACAAAATATATTTCTACCATGCGGGTGTAGTTCATCGGTAGAACGCCAGCTTCCCAAGCTGACACTAAAGTGGTTTTCAAAAAATAAATAAAAATAGTCAGGAAGTGCAGTATTACGTGAAATTTTGCACTTCTTTTTTTATTACCTAAAAGCAAAATTTCCCTTTTACAACCTTACTGCAACCTTACTACCCGAGGAGTGATTTGGAGGATAAAGAAAGTCTCTGCAAAATCTGCAGAGACTTTCTTTAATCTAATTCTGTATGTTTATTGATGTAATAGTTAATGGCTTTTCGACTGATTTTCCAAATGCGGCCAATTTTAAACCCTTTTAATACGCCACTTCTAAGCAATCCATATAGAGTACCTTTTGAGACCATAAGAATCGCACAAGCCTCATCTACAGACACCAACTCTTCTTGCGTCATTTCTAACATTTTTACTCACCTCCTGTTACGCTTATAGAGATGTTATTTTAAAAACAGAAAAATACATAAAAATCATTCATACTGAGAAAGGGGTTTAGTTGGTGCTAGATAAGCATAGATGAATTGTCAGCTTTGATACGACTGATAACAACATAGTAAAGTCATATAGACATGAAAAAACAATTCAATTTAACTCAATTCAACTCAATTTTTGAATTAAACTAAGTTGATTCAATTCGATTTTTGAATTAAAATGAATTAAATTGAATTGAGTTGAATTGCATCAAGAACAATATATAAGATAGAGGTGAAATATGACCATGAGTGAATTACCAACGCAAGAAACGCTAACCATTGAATTTAAAAGTGATCGAGGTGGGGGTTATCCTGATAGTGACTTAGTAGATGAAATTGTAGGCATGGCAAATACAGAAGGTGGGACACTTTATCTGGGGATAGAAGATAATGGGCAAGTCACCGGTATTGTCAAGCATCATCAAGATCCTATCGGTTTAGCTGCATTAATAGCAAATTGTACGCGGCCTTCCTTATCTGTGCGTACAGAAATTATTTACGATCATGATTTGCCTGTCATGGTGATTTCTATTCCCAAAAGCTATTCCGTGGTTGCAACGGCTTCTGGTAAACTTTTGAAACGCCGTTTAAAGGCAGATGGTTCTCCTGAAGTTGTTCCTATGTATCCATACGAAATTTACACGAGACTATCTGATTTAAGGAAGTTGGATTTTTCCGCACAGCCAGTTCAGGATGGAACCGTAGATGATTTAGATCCGAATCAAATAGTTCGTTTGAGAGAGACCATACAGAATCAAAATGGTGATCAGCAATTACTATCGCTATCAGATGAAGACTTAGAAAAGGCACTCCAATTGGTTGTGCGAGTTGGCGAGAATGTATATCCCACATTGACAGGACTGCTGCTGATAGGGAAAGAATCCAGTTTAAAGCGATTAGTCCCCACAGCCAGTGCGGTTTTCCAAGTCATGCAAGGGACAAAAGTCGTTATTAATGAATCCTATCGTAAGCCTATCATCGAATTGGTTGAATTATTTTCTGAATACATGAAAGCCTGGAATCCTGAAAAAGAATTTGAATATGGACTATTTCGTATTCCTATTCCAGAATTTTCTAAACCAGCTTTTCGTGAAGGTTTAATCAATGCTTTTTCCCATAGAGATTACTCTATGATGGGAAGTGTGCGTGTACAAATCAATGATGAAGGATTGACCATTAGTAATCCCGGTGGCTTTGTCGAAGGAATTACTCTAAACAATTTGCTAACCGCAGAACCATATGGAAGGAATCCACTGTTATCCGATGCATTGAAACGAATTGGATTGGCTGAACGTACCGGACGTGGAATTGATCGTATTTTTGAAGGATCCATCACCTTTGGTAGACCTTGGCCGGATTATTCCGAATCTACCTCTCAAAATGTGACACTGTTTATTGCCAGAGCTAAAGCAGATATTCCTTTCATTCAGATGATTATGGATGAGCAAAAGGCTATCGGTCATACGCTGTCTATTAATACCTTATTGATTTTATCTATACTGTATAGCGAACGTAAATTGAGTGGGAAAGAATTATCTGATAAAACTCACATTTCTATTCAGCGAATCAAGCCGCTTATTGAGACACTGATTGAACGTGGATTGGTGGAAGAAATAGGTCGTGGTACTCACAGAATGCTTATGTTAAGTAAAAAGACTTATCAAAAAGCAGGCAAAACAAAGGAATACACTAGACAAAAAGGAATTGACCAAGTTCGTTTCCCGGAAATGATTTTACAATTGGCCCAAAGCCAGAACGGCATGATTACTAAAATGGATGTGGTTGAACTCCTGCATATTACCAAAGCACAAGCCTATACGATATTACAGCAGTTATGTGAAACGCATCAGCTGGAATTGAATGGTAAAGGACGTTATGCGCGATATAAATTGGTAGTGAAATAAAAACGTTTGGTTATGCATATCAAATGATAGAAATGCAAAAGGCTGGTATGAAGAAAATTTTCATACCGGCCTTTTTGTTGCACAAAATATATTTAACAAGAACTAATTGCATTCAGAAGAATGATTTTCCATTTTTTCACGGATAACTTCTCGGAAATTTTCTGGAACCCCCAATAAATCCATGGCTTCTGATAAAAAAATGCTGTTTACTCATTACGTTATTTAAACTGTAAATAGTGTTAGATACAATTCCTTTTTCGATTCCTTTCTTAACCCCGTCTTCATGGGCATCTTCTAATTGGGATTCTCTGTCCATACGAGCCATTTTACAGTTGATATATAAACGTCGTTCGGCAGTATTATTCAAAAAATACGCGCTGCTTCCATAGCATTTTGAATGGCCGCTTCGCTCATAGCGAGTTCCTCCTTTTCTTTACGATCCAATTGATTGGCAAAATAGGCCAGCCAACGCTCCATTTTAGACATTTCCGAAATTGGCTTTTTTCTTGCTTAGCATATTTCGGGATTTCCAAGAAATGAATGGCTAAATCCTTGGTGAGCTGATGCCCATTATCCAGCTTATAGATGCCATACACCGCATGGGGGTCTTCTTGTGGTAGAAAGCTGAAATTGACCAAATTGATGGTGATACGAGGCTTTAAATTCCGATAGGTCTTCCCTGCTGGTAAAGACATCAAATATATTTGGGCCCAATAATATAGCATGCGGCGGGACATATTCTTTTCATTGGCGACCTGTACCTCCACATCGACCTGTTCTCCGCTGTCCAAGACACAAGCCACGTCGAGACGAGTCAATTTATCATGATCGTGTTCTGGACTCATTTCTGTATTGGAAAATTGTAAATCATAAATATATGTGTGGCAAGATAGCAATCAACTCTATTGGTTATCCTCACAACAAGCTTGTTTCTTATACCGTGCCAAGGTGGCGCGACTAATACCTGTCATTTGCACAACTTCTTTATAAGTGTGATCTTTTAACAGTGATAATGCAGTTTGGATTCTAACATTAGGAATAGGTGGACGTCCTTCACGAAAACCATCTTTTGTTTTAGCAATGGCTTTTCCAGCTGCGGTTCGTTCCAATATCAATTCTCGTTCAAATTGAGCAAATGCAAGGAGCATAGTAAAAAGCAACTGTCCCATAGGAGAATTATCAAACGGTTGCCCATTGCCTATATTCAAAATACGGATGATAATTCCTCTTTCCAGTAACTCACGAACGGTCTTTAACCCATCCTCAGCATTTCTGGCAAAACGATCCAACTTGCAGCAAATTAATTCATCACCGGGTTGCAAGGCATCTATTAGTTGTTTAAACTTTGGCCTCTTCAATGTCTTCCCCGTATATTGCTCGGTCACAATGCAATCAGCCGATACGCCGGCCTTTAAAAGTTCAGCTGTTTGCTCTTCCAGAGAGTTTCCTTTTAATTGAACAATTGAGGACACTCTAGCATATCCATATTTCATAAAACCACTCCTTTCAGCAGTATGCTTTTGAGCATAAGTTTTGATACCCATCTTTTGCCCATAGTATAGCACATAAGATCACAATCTCAAAACTTGAGAGTTTTGAGATTGTGATAGAGTCTAAAATTTCATTTGCATATTATCTCTACGAGATGATTTAGATTAATACTAAACATCTACCCATGATTGATGGGGGACATAGCAGAGCAAGTATGTCTATACTCCCCGGGGATGTCTATACTCCCCGGGGATTGGCTATGTCTAAGCCATCCATATGTTTCTATAAAAAGGAGAAGAAAATGAAACAAGGTAAAACAATGGAAGAATTGGGGAAAGAATTACAGCGTCAGAGAGCTGCTCGAAAGGATTTCATTACTGATACGAGACAAATTCAGTTTCACACGGACTATGACGGACACTCACAATTGATTATCCCTAATGTGAATGTCGCTGTGAATGGAATTTCAACCAATAGTACTTATGAAATTTCTGAATTGGCTCATCGACAGATTGCTACCCGCCTGGGAATCCCTTTCAAGTATTATCAGAAAATGCAGAACTTGGCTCCCGACCTTCTGGATCGAAATGTAAGTAATTGGTTTTGGCAGACTCCCGAAAAGCGGATGCTTCGCACCTTAGATGGCCGGCTTCGTGCTTTTCTGTCAGATCGGTATCGCAGATTGGACAATCTGGAATTGTGCTTGGCCGTATTGCCAGTCATCAAAGAAATGCCTGATGCGGAAATCGTTTCTTGTGAAGTGACCGAAGGCAATCTGTACCTAAAAATCATAAACAAAGCCATTCAAGCAGAAGTAAAGCCGGGAGATGTAGTACAAGCTGGTTTTGTTGTTTCCAATAGCGAAGTCGGATTAGGCTCACTTAGAGTAGAACCGTTGGTGTATCGATTGGTATGTTCCAATGGGCTGATTGTCAATGATTATGGGCAAAAGAAATACCATGTAGGCCGGCAAGTCAAAGCAGAAGCCGAGTCTTATGAATTGTATTCCGATGAAACCATGGAGCAAGATGATAAGACCTTCTTTATGAAAACCAGAGACATTGTTCGAGCTGCTGCGAATGAAGCACAATTCCAAATGATTGTAGACAAGCTGAAGGATACTACCCATATTCCTTTGGCAGCAGAGCCAATGACTGCCGTTAAAGAATTGAGCGATCGTTTCCAGCTGAATGAAGAGGAACAAAAGGCCATTCTCCAAAATCTTTTCATTGGTGGTGATCATACCCAGTATGGTTTGCTTAATGCAGTAACAGCCACGGCGAACCATACAGAAAATTATGAGAGAGCCACTTTACTGGAAAGAATCGGGGGAAATCTACTCGACTTTTCTACGACTAGTAAAAGAAAACCGGCCAAGCTGAAACGAGTCAATGAGGGGAATAAAATTCCTTGGGGTCCAATTGAAAACGTTGTTGATTTGTAAGGAGAAATGTATGGATATTGAGAAAGTCTTATGGTTGGTGGCTCAAGTTATATTGATCGTAGTGGATCCTCCAGCAAATCAAAAGAATCGAAAATCATGAAACAAATAAGAGAGCGGAATAGTTCCGCTCTCTTTTCTTATTTCTAAATAAAGGAGAATATGATGCCTAACTGGTGTGAAACCGTATACTTTTTCACAGGAAATCAGGCCGAATTAGAATTTCTATATACCAAACTAGGAGAATGGACCTCTGAAGAAAAGTTCCCCTCTGATTTTGGTGCAAATTGGCTTGGTAACATTGCTATGGGAGCTGGATTGAATTGGAAGCAAATTCCTTGTCGTGGTACATTGGATTTTCTGAGTTTTGAGGAAAGAAATGGACAGCCAGTATTGCGAGTAGAAACAGAAACCGCTTGGGTACCTATGCATGAGTTGTGGGATGCCTTGCTTCATAAAATCGGTAGTCATTGTCACTACTTTTATTTTGCAGAAGAACCTGGCTTTGAATTGTATGAAACCAATGATACAGAAAAAGCCTACTTCGATGCAGATTATATCATTGACGCTTGCTGGGAAAGCCATAACCATGAGCAGTTTCAGGAATATTTTGAAGAAGGTTTAAATGACTGGACCTCTCATGATTTGAAACCCATTCTGCAAGAATTACTCAAAGACTGGAAATCTTCTTTACAAGAATTGATTATGCAGCTGACACAGCTACAAACAGATTGGAATGTAGGAGATGGCATTTACATTCATCCAGTAACCCGAATGGCATAAACCTATAGAAAGGAGTCTCTACCTATGCCTGCTACAAAATTTATTTGTCCCAATGGTGCTGAAACAGAAATCACCACATGTCTAAAACAATGCCCGGCCCATCACCGGTGTCTGTTCTTACCTACACTTCGTGCTATTGCACAATCGGTAGACAGAAAGCTCCCCAAAGCATCTGTCACGGAGCTGCTGTGCGGTACTAGGGAAATGTACCTCCGAAAAATCACAGATTATGCAGTGAGTCCCACGGATCAAGTCTTTGCTCTTCACGGCAGTGCGGTACATGCCCTGCAAGAGAATTTGACAGCCGGAGAATTGCTATCTGAAGAGCGGCTGCAGGATACCGTTACTACAGGAAAGTTTGACCTGTACGGAAAAATTCTGGGAAACGATGATGGCGTACTGGGGGATTACAAAGTCACCAGCAGCTACAAACTCATGAAAGCCTTAGGTTACTACAAAGTAGACGTTCCCACCGGAGAATTCTATAAATCCGGTATCCGAAAAGGACAACCAAAATATAAAAAAGAATGGCGTACCGATGGAGTCCGGGATGTGTTTGAGTGGGCCGTACAGCTGAATGCCTATCGCATGTTGTTAGAAAAAGCTGGATTTCAAGTACACCACATGGAAATCCAAGCCTTCTGCAGGGACTATAGCTTACAGATTGCGGCTCAACGGAATATTACCAAACCCATATACCTAATTCCGATTCATCGCATTAGTAACCATTGGTTGGAATTGTATCTAAAAGCCAAAGCCCAACGGCTAGAGAAAGCAATTGCAACTCGTACCATGCCACCGGTGTGTACTGCTCGCGAGAATTGGAATGGCCGTAAATGTTTAGGCTATTGTCCTGTATCGGGACATTGCCCCTATGGCTCTATGCTTCAGGCAGAAAAGAATAGACAGATTGGTTAAGAAAGGAGTTACAGAAATGGAAATAAACGAGAGAGAAGTTTATATTTCCCCGGTTATCGAAGAAATGATGGAAGAAGATTTGCATTTTAAGAAAATTGTCATTATGAGTATTTGCCGATTCGTAAGCCGTGTTTCCTTCGGTAGCGTAAGTGCTGTACAAAGACATATCAACGAAGAATTGATTCAACTCAATCAAAATGGAAATTGGGATATGCCTCATCGCATTTCTTCATCGAGGGACTTGATTGTAGGATTCTACACCGATTGTATCTTTGATGGCGGCCCATCTATCTGGATTATGGAAGAAACCAAAGAACGAACAGCACATCCCAAAATCACCGTCTTGATCGATGTAGAATACCTGCATTGGTATATTCCCTACGCTACAAATTTTTCTAAAAACCACAAAATTGCTTAGCTAAAGAAGAAAGGAACACACAGAATGAAAAATATTTCAGCAAAAATGGTAGAAGTCATGAAAGAATGTGCCCATGTATTGAAAAACGGGACTAACAGTTTTCATGGATACAAATATGCTACATCAGCAGATGTATTAGAAAAAGTCAATGCGGCCTTAGTTCAAAATGGAATCAGCTCTATGGCTATGCCTGAATTGCTTAACTGCGTAGATGTCACTAATAGCAAAGGGAATAAAGAACACCTGGCTACGGTAAAAATTATTATTACCTTGACAGATAGTACATCTGGTGAAAGCGTGACCATCGTAGGCTTAGGAAGTGGGCAAGATGCCGGTGATAAAGCCGTTATGAAAGCTCAAACCGCAGCTATCAAATATGCCTACCTACTTTCTCTGAACATTTCTACTGGAGATGATCCAGAAGCTGACTTGCAAACGGATCAAAACTTCTCAAATGAAAATCAAAATATGCACTACTCCAAGTCAGCGCAGACTCCCTATAAAGCCCCGTTCCCTGTGGGTGAACAGGCTTCATGTGCAGAATGTGGAAGCAATATTTCAGAAAAAGTAAGAAGATTCAGCGAAAGCAGATATGGTAAGCCACTCTGCATGCATTGCCAGCAAAAACGGCAGGAGACAGCATAAAAATGTGCTTGAGAGTATACAAATGTATTCTATCTATCAACAACTACCCAAGCTGATATTTAATATAATATGTGTAATAAAGGGACAATAAAGGAGAGCTTACATGGAAAATCGGCTAACTGTCTATAAAGTGATTGGCGCTAAAGTGGCGTACTATCGGAAACTGAATTGCTATTCACAATATGACCTGGCCGAAAAACTTTCTGTTAGTCGCTCCGTTATTGCCAAGATTGAATCTGGAAAGTATAACGATAATATCCAGTTAAATATGTTGTTTTCCCTGGCAAAAGCACTTCATGTGGAGGCATCTAAATTGATTACCTTTGATAATGATGACAAGCAGTTTCTACAACACAGTGATTGAGCGAGGGCTGTTATGTAAAACCTCCCCGCTTTGGGGAGATTTATTTTTTATCATCGAAAGGAAAGAATCGTGACCATGAAATCTTATAGCGTAAAATTTCAGATAGAAACAAAAGGCTCCACCGTGCAACAAACTACTGTACAAGCAGCTAGCCGTGCAGATGCAAGGGCCAAAGTATTAAGTCGCCATTCATTCCATAAAATCAGAATTATTTCTGTAGAAGAACGCTAGTTATCGTATAAAAGGGTTGAATCTTGGTGATACGAGAACGGCTAATAATACATTCCCTTGTTCAGCCTATATAGAAGATTTATATAGCAAAGCTAACAAATGTATGCTGTAGACATACATCGTGGATACTATACGCAAACAGAAGTTAACTATATTAGTTTTTCAGCTATAGATATACGTACGCAACCACTACCCTAAAAGCTATTAAAAATCTATTGTTTAAAATATTTTCTTCGTATAAATGGAGGATGCACTTATGTTTTGCATGAATTGTGGGACAAAATTACCGGATGATGCTAAATTTTGTTATAAGTGTGGTACCCAACTTGGGATAACGCAAAATATAAAAAAAGAGGATAGTAAAAAGCAATCAAATCCTCCCCAAAGTACTGTTATTAAAACCTTTGAATTCGGAGAAGGTTTACATATCAATTTTTATGCTGAGGACATGGACTATTGTAAACTCAGGAAAGACATTGAATTAAATATAGCAGAAAAACAAGTAGAATTTTATATGGAATATAAAGAAGAAAAAATTTCTGATATGGATGATGTACTGCAGAAAGCCATTCCTCTTGCCAATTCCATTATTGATGATTCTATAGATTTTGGCGTTTCATTATTAATGAAATGGGGAATTGATTTTATTGATAAAGAGCAATTGGAAAATGTCGTAATGGAAAAAGCGCAAGAACTTCCTGCAGGGAAAATATATCAGCAAGAAACACAAAGGCTTGTTCAATATGCTGCTCAGCTTCAAGAAGAACATGCCTCTAAAGATTACTGGTCTGGTGGTGGCTTCGGTATTAGCGGAGCAATTGAAGGTGCCGTTAAAGCTGGAATAATGAACATGGGGACTAATGCATTAGTCAATCTAGGTCGGTCAATTAGTGGTAATACTGCTAGCAAAAAAATGAGTCGATTAAAAGCGGAACTATACGCAGAAACAGACCAAGAGCAATTATTCTTAGATCTTATTTATGAATCTGGTTGTATTGCGCTTTTTGATACGCTTTATAAAATATTATTAGATAATAAGTTAATTTCTCCTGCTGTACATTACGACAACTCTAAAGCAATTGGCAAATATAAGAATATTTATGCAGCGTTGGCAAATAAAAAAATGTCTGGCGAACAATCCTTAAAACCGCTTTGCTCTTGTATTGAATTAAATCCTTTTTGGATAACTCCTACACTTGTATTAAGCAATTATAATCATGCATGCTTTACAACAGCATTAAATATGATGGAATTTCTAGGAATGAGTTCTAGATTTGCACTAAGCTATAGAAGAAATACTTTGTCTGAATACAAAAATGTATTAAAAGAACTTAGTTCCACTTTAGATTTAGATGAAATTAACGCTATGGTTATTTTTTCACAAGATGATTTAGCCTGCATAGAAACACTTTATCAACCATTAAATACAAAACTTACACTTTATTTCATCAATGGCAAATTCACCTTAAATACAACTTGGGAAAATATAGATTGCTTCACGGTAGCAAATAATCCTCAAGATTGTGAAATAACAGTATACACTGATAAAAAACCAAACTATAAAAATAATCCACGTTTACTCATTTTTGAAGATCAGAAAATCAGAATTAGTAAAAATATAAAAATTCTTTTTACAGGAGAATATGCCGATGAACTAAAGGCTAAAGAACAACAAGCCGAATTAGATCGAGAGAAAGGTATACTTAATGCAAATATAATTCAATTAACGGCAGAAAAACTAAATTTAGAATTTTATTCGTTTAGAATCCCAGATACATATACTCAAATAGCACAAAAGACCTTCAAAGGATATGAACAGTTGAGAAAAATTTCTCTGCCACAGAGTATTAATAGCATTGAAAATGAAGCCTTTTCCAATTGCCCATCACTCAGAGACCTAGAATGTTTAAACAAAAAGTGCAAATTAGGAACTCAGCTTTTTAATGGCTCACCAAATATTATTGTGCATTGTGTTGCAGATGGTAGCATGCATGAATATTGTTATATGAATCATGTACCATTTTGGATTGGTGAAAAAAATCCGTATCTTGTTTCCAATTACAAATTAATAACCAGACAGAAAAATATAATAGAGTACGATAGGTTATATGATTTTCGGCTAGATGAAGATACTATTCAATACCGTGTATGGCACGATAGAGGTGAATATACTGATACACTCTTGGAAAATTTTGATTTTTCTACACATGAAATCGAAAAAATCGAGAAACAAAACCGGAATAAAATTGTGTTTCATTTAACTAATGTACGTGGAAAAAATAAAGCTGAATGTTATTTTGTTGATGAAAATATTCCTGATTTGATTAAATTTTTGTATTATGTTGCTCAATCTAATATTGACATATATGAAGCCATTGATAAACTTGCTCATAAAATTGACAATAAAGAGGCGGAGTCTTGTTTAAAAAATTTGTCGCTTCATAAGCAAGAAACACTGGCAAAACAATTACCACCATCTAAAGTGCTAAAGAAACAGCAACTACAAAATAAATCAATCCAAGGCGAAGAGTCGTTTAAAGCAGAGAAATATACAGAAGCGTTACCTCTCTTACAGAAGGAGTATGATCAAAAAGGAATCCGTGGGGGGAAAGCCGCTCTCTATCTAGGCATTATGTATGCAAAAGGTCTCGGCGTTTCAATCGATGCTTCTCGAGCTGAAGTGCTATTTGATACAGCCATTGAATGGGGCAATGCAGATACTAAACGTATTGCTAATGATTGGAAAGTTTCCCTGAAAGAAAACAGCTCCGAGCACAGTATGGAACATAATGATTCGCTGTTAGGTGAAGAAGCTTTTGCATCGGGGAAATATGCAGATGCACTCCTTCTTTTACAGAAAGATTACGCTCAAGGTGGAATCCGCGGTGGAAAAGCGGCCCTTTATATCGGAATTATGTGTGCTAAAGGTCTTGGTGTACAGGTTTCTATTCCAAATGCTAAAGCATGGTTCAATATAGCATTAGATCTAGGAGATAATGATACCAAACGTATCGCTAAAGATTGGATGTCGACTTTATAAATCATAGTAAGAATAAGAAAGGATAGGAGTTAAAATATGAAACGATATTGTCCCAAATGTAAATCAGAAGTTTCACCAATAGACTTAATTTGTCCTCATTGTGGTGTAAAATTGGAATGGAAAAGTCCCATGGTTGACCAGGCTCAACCCATAACCCAACCAGAAAAGATTACAGAGTCCAGCACTGCAATAAATCCTCAAACAAGTAATCAAGAATACTCTGTTTCTCCACAAGGATCCCCTTTAAAAAGCGCCGATAATAATGAGTCAGGGGGCATCTCCGCGCCTAAAAAGAGCAACAAAAAATGGCTTAAAGTATTTTTAATACTGGCAATTGTTG
>OHZK01000707.1_pt1 | contig 14943 bp, 11 predicted proteins | sample 1580401 | NCBI WGS metagenome assembly OHZK01 (sample SAMEA3882530, study PRJEB24775) | human gut metagenome | biome: human-associated habitat; feature: intestine environment; material: feces | place: Netherlands | collected 2009/2010
GTTGCCGAAGCAACCGCGCCTCGGCGCGAGAATGTGCCACGGCACATTCTTTTTTCGAAGGGCAAAAACGCTTTCTGCCCGAAGGGGCATTTGTAAGAAATCAGTATGGATTGGAAAAATACAGGGAATTTTCTGACTGAGAATGAAAAGGACAGGGTAAGACAGAGGGATTGCAGGTTAAGAGACAGAAGGGAGGAAGAAGGATGACAGGAATTGTATGTCTGGATCAGGAGGACGGTTTGCTGTTTAACGGCAGAAGACAGAGCCGTGATCGCGTGGTGACAGAGAAAATCCTTTCGATGACGGAAGGAAAGCCCCTTTGGATGAGCGCTTACAGCAGGCGTATTTTCCCGGAGGATGCGCCAGTCTGCGTGGCAGAGGATCTTGTGGGAAAGCTGACAGAGCCTGCAAGGAAAGATGCGGAACAGGTGGAGTCTGCGCAGGAGGAGCTGGAACGGGAGGAAGCTGCACAGAAGGAGCCTTGGCAGCAGCCGGGCGAAGCGGCCTTTTGCCTGATCGAAGAAGCAGTTAATTTGGAAAACGAAATGATCGATGAATGGATCGTTTTTCGATGGAAACGCGTTTATCCGGCGGACGTTTTTTTGAAATTTCCGGCGGATGACTGGGAGAAGGAGCTGATCGAAACCTTTGCAGGCTATTCGCATGAGGAGATCGATCTGGAACGTTATCGGAAAAAAGACAGGGCGAAATTTTAACAGGAAACAGATGAACCTGCGGACAGGACAGAAAATTTCAGGCAAGAGCAGGAAGAGAGATTATGAAAAAAGAGAAATGGAGCAAACGGCATTCCAGCGGTTTTCGAAAATGGCTCATAACAGTGTTGCTGGCGATATCCGTGCTGATGACCGGCTACAGCGTTCTGAAAGAGACTGGGGACGTGCTGCTGGATCAGGCGAAGGCATGGATGGAGGAAGGAATCGATGGGGCGCGGGACGAGGCAGGAGATGACGGTGATGTAGCGTCAGATAAGAAATGCGGCGGCACATCCGCTGCAGAAACGCCAGAGGACGGCTTCTGGGGCACTGAAATCCCCGTCTATCAGGGAAAGGCCTGGATCGAATTAAACAACAACGTTCCGCTTTTTACGAAAAAGGACTACTCGACGAAATCCTTTGAAACCTACGGCGAGCTGGACAGCCTTGGCAGATGTACGACTGCTTATGCAAACGTCGGGCAGGATTTGATGCCGACCAAAGAGCGGGAGAGCATCAGCCAGGTGAAGCCGACCGGCTGGCAGAAGTCGGAATATGACGGAATCGATGGAAAATATCTATATAATCGTTGTCATCTGATCGGTTATCAGCTGACGGCGGAAAATGCAAACGAGAAAAATCTGATTACCGGGACACGTTATTTGAATGTCACCGGGATGCTGCCGTTTGAAAATATGGTGGCGGATTATGTAAATGAAACAAAGGGACATGTCCTGTACCGGGTAACGCCGGTGTTTTATCAGGATGAGCTGGTTGCGCGCGGCGTCAAAATGGAGGGCTGGTCGGTAGAGGATAACGGGGAAGGCGTATGCTTCAACGTGTTTGTATACAATGTACAGCCCGGAATTTCCATCTGTTACGCGGACGGTACGAGCAGCAGGATTGCGCAGGAAGAGACGGCAGATCCTTCGGCGCAGAAAATTTATGGGAACAGGCGCTCGAAAATTTACCATTGTCCCGGACAGGCGGCGTATGAGGAGATGAAGGATTCCCCGAACCTCGTGATTTTCGACAGCGAGGAGCAGGCACAGGCAGCGGGCTACCGGAAAGCGGTACGCTAAACACAGAATACAAAGCAATATGAGGAAAAAAGATTCCTGTACAGGTGCGTCGAATTGGGCGAATCGTACAGGATTTCTTTTTGTAGTTGTAAAAATTGTCAAAATAGTGTTACAATAAGGATATATGTATCAGAAATGCGCATAAACTGCGCAGGGGAGAGTGGGATCGTGTATCGTATTTTAATAGTAGATGATGAAAAAATCGAGCGGACGGGACTTCGGCTTCTGCTTGGTAAAATGGATCAGAAATTTGAAATTACAGAGGCCGTAAACGGAAAAGAAGCGCTGGAATGGCTTTCCTGTAACCGCGCCGATATTCTGGTGACGGATATCCGTATGCCGTTTGTGGATGGACTGGAGCTGGTGGAGCAGGCAGCGCGGCTTTATCCGGATATGAAAGCCATGGTTTTTTCCGGCTACGGAGAATTTGAATATGCGCGCAGGGCGATGCGCTTTGGAGTAGAGGAATATATTTTGAAGCCGGTAAATCCGACAGAATTTCAGAACGCGATAAAAAAGATTATACGTGTATTGGAAGAGAGCAAACAGGAAAAGAGCCGCAGGCAGACAGAAGGCAGCCTGTTTAAGGAATATATTCTGAATGCGATTTTTAACGGGACGGACGCGGCAGAGCTTGAAAAACGCGCAGCCGGAATTTATCCGATGGATTTTCTGAACAGCTACAAACGTCTGATGCTTCTGGAGGTTAGCGGGGATTTCTTTGAAAATAAGAGCAGTCAGCTTCTGGGGGGACTTAAGCTTGCCGGCTTAAATGCAGACTATCTGAATGTGAGCCCTCAGCAGGGAATCCTTTTATTTAAATCGGAAAGCGACGACTGGAAGGAGACGGCGCGCCGGGTGCTTGGAATTTTGGAGGAGCTGAGCGGCAAGGACGCAAAATGTTACGTTGCGGTTTCCTCCGGCCTCAAGAACAGAAGTCAGCTGGCGGAGCGCTGCAGGGAGACGGAGCTTTTGATGGAAAACCGTTTTTACGGTCTGGACAGCCATATTTTCATGGCGGAATACGATGTGGAATGCGCGGACGACGTGCAGCTGGACGACAACACACTGATCAAGCAGATCCAGCAGGATGTTCGAACGAAGGATATGTTAAGCCTTTCCGAGCATGTGGACAGACTGTTCCACAATTACCGACAGAACGTCGGATTTTCCCAGATTTATGTGAAATTCGTCTTTTCCAGCCTGTTGAAGGTTTTATATGAAGCGATTCCGGGTAAAAACGACAGGGACTTAAATGAAGAAATGGAAATGCTTTACCGGACAGCGGATATCGATGAGATCCGGCGGATCATAGAAAAAAACATTCAGCTTCTGGAGCAGGAGACCCAGACGGACAGTGGCAATATTCATCGGGAGGTAGAAGAGGTCAAGCGCTATATCAATACGCATTACGGGGAAGAGATAAGCATCGAAATGTTGGCAGAGCGCGTTTTTTTGGCTCCCAGTTATCTGAGTACGATTTTTAAAAAGGAAACCGGCCAGAATTTAAGCAAATTTATCAAGATCTGCCGAATGGAAAAAGCACGCGAGATGCTGGAGGGCACGAAGGACAAAATCGTGAGCATCAGCGAAAAGGTAGGATATCCGAATGTTTCCTATTTTTGTCAGAGCTTTCGGGAGTATTATGGGATGACGCCGCAGAAATATCGCGATCAAGGAGAGAATGCAGAACAAGATGAAGAAGCTGTTGCATTGGTTTAACGGAATCAAGCTGCGGTATAAGCTGGCGATCTTTTATTCCCTGTTTTGCTTTTTGCCGGTGATGCTTTTGTTTTGGCTGAGCTTTCTGCAGATGCGAAGTATTATTGACGATAAGGGAAAAATGAACCTGCAGTCCTATCTGCAGCAGTCGGTGTCGTCGATGGACCGAACTCTGGACGGCTATAACAGCCTGTCGGATTATATTGCCTTTGACCGGACGCTGGCAGAGGTATTTTCCATGGAATATGGGACACCCTACGAGCAGTATGAGCAGCTGACACAGAAGGTGGATCCGATCCTGCGGACAGCGAGCTATTTTCATGGCGGGATGCAGCAGATCACGATCTATACGGATAATGGAATGGTCAAGCATGACACGACGGTTGCGCCGGTGTCAGAGATTGAGGAGACGGATTGGTATCAGAAGACATTGGAGCACCCGGGTCTTAACTGGTTTGCAAATTATCAGGAAGAGACACTGTTTTCCGCCCGGAAGCTTGCCTTTTCCGGTGCCAGAGAGGGCGTGAACATCCTGTATATGGATGTGGATTATCAGAAGCTTTTTACGCCGTATGCAGAAACGCTGATCTCAGAATGCGGGCTTTATATTACAGATCAGGATGGTAAGCTGGTCTTTGAGGAAAGCAGATTTTCCGGAAAGAATCAGAACTATGATCTGACGTATTCCGAATTTCTGGAGCAGCGGGATAGGGGCAGTACAGATTATATCATTCTCTGTGAGCAGTCAAATACAACAGGATGGACGGTGTGGCTGTATCAACCGGTTGGACTTGCAGGAGAAGCGATGCGGCCGATCGGAGTGATGGCGGGAGTGACGATCCTGATCTGTATCTTCGCAGCAGTGCTTGCTTATTTTATCACCTCCGGCATGGTGAGCAGCAGGATTGAACGGCTGACGCACTTCATGCAGGAGGTGCAGGAGGGCAGCATGGATATGCAGATGGAGAGCGATGATCGGGATGAAATTGGGATGCTTTACCGTGGCTTTGGCAGCATGATGAAGCGAATACGGACACTGATCAATGAAGTTTATCTCAGCAAGATCACCCAGAAGGAGGCGGAGCTGAAGGCACTGCAGGCACAGATCAATCCGCATTTTCTGTATAATACGCTGTCTTTGATCAACTGGAAGGCACTGGCGGCAGGAGAAGAGGATATCAGCAGGATGACACTGGCCCTGTCTACCTTTTACCGCACTGCCTTAAACCGCGGGCGGAATGTGCTACAGGTAGAGACTGAGCTGAGTAATACCCGTGCCTATCTGGAAATTCAAAGCATGCTGCATGACGGGGATTTTGATTATGAAATCGAAGCACAGACGGAAATCCTGCAGTGCGAGTCTCTGAATCTGATCCTGCAGCCCCTTGTTGAGAATGCGATCCATCACGGAATCGAAGAAAAAACAGACGGACGAGGTAAAATTACTGTCCGGGGATGGAAAGAAGACAATTGTGTATGGTTTATGGTAGAGGATAACGGTGTCGGGATGGAGCAGGAGGTTGCAGATAAAATCCTGACAATGGAATCCAAGGGCTATGGAGTTCGGAATGTTGATGAACGGATCCGCCTCTGTTATGGAGAAAAATATGCGATGAAGGTAGAAAGTGTTGTCGGCAAAGGTACAAAAATGACAATTCACTTTCCTGCAAGACGGCTTACGGATATACAAAAATCACAAAGTTCTTAAAAAAATGATATCATTCTTAAAACATTGATATGTACGGCTGCTTTTTTATAGTTTACAATAATACCATCAAGTAAACACGAAACACCGAAAAGGTGTGGTGTATAGGAGGAAAAAGCTATGAAATTCAAAAAAGTGACAGCACTGGCGCTTTGCGTAGCAATGTCTGCAACAGCTCTTGCAGGTTGCGGATCTAAAGCAGCTACAACAGACAGCCAGACAGCAGCTCCCGCAGAGAGCGCAGCAGCAGATACTGCAGACACTGCAGATGCAGCAGAAGAAGCTCCTGTTGAGACAAAGGATGTTACCCTGAAGGTTTGGGCACCTCAGGAAGACCAGAACCCGACAGATACTTATGACAAGGGTATGCTGGCTGCAATGTGTGATGCTTTTAATGAAGCACATCCGGAATGGAACATTACATATGAATATGGCGTATGCGGTGAAGACGTTGCAAAAGACGAAGTAACCAAGGACGTTGATGCAGCAGCAGATGTTTACATGTTTGCAAACGACCAGCTGCCGATTCTGGTAGAGGCTGGTGCCATCGCAGAGCTGGGCGGCAAAAACCTGGAAGAGGTTAAGGCGACCAACTCCGAATCTATGATAAACACTGTTACTTATGAGGGCGGTGTATACGGTGTTCCTTATGCATACAACGGCTGGTTCATGTACTATGACAGCAGCAAATTTACAGAAGACGAAGTTAAGGATCTGGATGTTATGTTGGCAAAGGATCTGGGAGATGATGTGACCAATGTATGCTTCCAGCTGAGCAACTCTTGGTATATTCCTTCCTTCTTCTATGGCGTTGGCGGCACAATGTTTGGTCCTGACGGTACAGACGGCTCTGTTCCCTGTGATTTCGATGATGAAAAGGGTCTTGCAGTAACCAATTACCTCATTGACCTTGCTGCAAATCCGAAATTCACAAACCAGGCAAACGAAGAAGCAGGTAAGGCAATCAACCTGTTCACCGAAGGTAAGCTGGGTGCATTCTTTAGCGGCTCCTGGGATCGTGAAGCAATTGAAACTGCTCTGGGCGACAACTTCGCATGTGCACAGCTTCCTTCCTTCAAGGCTGGCGATTATGAAGGCACAATGAAGTCCTATGCAGGTTCCAAGGCAATTGGTGTAAATCCTACCTGCGAGAACATGGACGTTGCAGTTGCACTGGCTGTATATCTTGGCAACGCTGACTGCCAGAAGATCCGTTATGAAGTTCGTGGTGTAGTTCCGCTGGATTCCACCGGTATCGACGATGTAATGTTAAACGCTATTACCGACACTGTAAACAACACTTCTGTTGCTCAGCCTCTGGTTTCTGAGATGAACGGCTGGTGGAGCAACGCAGAAGCATTCGGCAAAGCAATCGTAGCTGGTGAGGTTAACCACGACAATGCACAGGATAAGCTGACCAACTTCATTACAAACGTAAATGCAGGCGGCTCTCTGGAGTAAGATTCCGGCTTGATTTTAAGGCTTCACCCGATCTTCCGGTGAAGCCTTTCTTTCAGAAACGGACATTTGGGGATGACACAGTGTCTGCCTGAAACTGTATGAGGGAAAGGAAGAATACGATGGCAGCTTTTGGAAAAAAGAAAAAAGCTTCTGAATTTCCGGATGTGATACCGGTATCCGAAGCGATTCGAAAAGGTGATATTTTTACAAAACTGACCTGTCTGATCATGGGCGCGGGCAATCTTGCGAGAAAACAGATCATACAGGGACTTTTGTTCCTGGCAGGAGAACTTGCATATATTTTCTATATGGTTTTCTACGGGGCAAAGGCTCTGCAGAATTTCGTTACGCTGGGTACCGAAACGCAGAAAAAGGTTTTCAATGAAGCGACACAGGTTTATGAGTATGCGACAGGAGATAACTCCCAGCTCTGCCTGCTCTATGGTGTTGTTACGTTCTTTGTGACAATTGGATTTATCCTGCTGTGGCGAGCTGCAATTCGCTCCTCCTATATTGCGCAGAAAGCACAGGAAGCAGGAAAGAAGCCGATTACCTTCGGCCAGATTTTAAAAGACTTGAAAGATAACAGGATGTATCAGCTCTTCCTGCTTTTCCCGTTCCTGGGAATTATATTGTTTACGGTAATGCCTCTGGTATTCATGATCCTGATGGCATTTACCAATTATGACCGTGATCATTTGCCGCCAGGTAAGTTGTTTGACTGGGTAGGCTTCCAGAACTTTGCCAGAGTATTAAATGCAGGCGGAGCACTTGGAGAGACCTTCTGGAGGGTGCTTGGCTGGACGATCATCTGGGCTATTTTTGCAACCTTCTTAAACTATATCTTTGGTATTATCCTGGCGATCATCATCAACCGGGATGGGACGAAGTTCAAAGCCTTCTGGCGTTTTATCTTCGTACTGACCATCGCTGTGCCTCAGTTTGTATCCCTGCTGGTAGTCAATACCATGATCCAGGAGCACGGTGTAATCAATCTGCTGTTAAAGGAACTGTTCGGTGTAGGACCGCTGCCGTTCTTGACCAATGTGACCTGGGCGAGAGTGACAGTTATTGTCATCAACCTCTGGGTCGGCATTCCTTATACGCTGCTTGCAGTAACCGGTATTTTGAAGAATATTCCTGCAGAGCTGTACGAAGCGGCAAGGGTGGACGGCGCAAATGCGTTTGTTACCTTCTTTAAGATCACCATGCCGTACATGATGTTTGTCATGACGCCGAATCTGATTACAACCTTTACAGGGAATATCAATAACTTCAACGTTATTTACCTGTTGACAAACGGCGCGCCGGCCTGCGATACCTATTACCGCGGTACTGCGGGTAAGACGGATCTGCTCGTTACCTGGCTGTACAAGCTGACAATTGATAATAAGGACTATAACCTGGGTGCCGTAATCGGTATCCTGACCTTTGTCCTGATGGCGACGTTGTCTCTGATAACGTACAGACGGACCGGATCCTATAAAAACGAGGAGGGATTCTCATGAAAAACACCAGACAGAATTCAGCAAGCATTAAAAAGAAAGTCACCAATGTGCTTGTGCATTTGTTTCTGACGATCCTTTCCGTGATCTGGGTATTCCCGATTTTCTGGGTAGTCCTGTTATCCTTCAGAGAACAGAAAGGACAGTATATCACATCGTTCTGGCCTAAAAAGTTTACGATGGCAAACTATGTGAAGCTGTTTACAGATACTGCACTGTTCAATTTCCCGAAGTGGTTTTTGAATACGCTGTTTGTAGCAATTTGTTCCTGTATCCTGACAACATTCTTTGTTTTGGCGATTTCCTATTGTCTGTCCAGACTCCGGTTTAAGATCCGTAAGCCTTATATGAATGTTGCCATGATTCTTGGTATGTTCCCCGGCTTTATGTCCATGATCGCCGTTTATTATATCTTAAAGGGCTTTGGACTGACCAAGGGTCCCATGATCTTCCTGGCGTTGATTATGGTATATTCCGGCGGTGCGGGGTTGGGCTTTTACGTATCCAAGGGCTTCTTTGATACGATTCCGAAGGCACTGGATGAAGCTGCAATCGTGGACGGCGCAACGAAATGGGATGTCTTTTCCAAGATCATTATGCCGTTGTCGAAACCGATCATTGTAAGCACGATCATGACTTCCTTCATGGCTCCCTGGCTGGATTTCATCTTCGCAAAGGTAATTGCAGGTGCGGATCCGAGATATTATACGGTTGCGATCGGTCTGTACACGATGCTGACCAAGGAAAATATCGTAAATTGGTATGCCTGCTTCGCAGCTGGCGCAGTTTGCGTTTCCATTCCGATCGCTATTCTGTTCCTGAATTTGCAGAAATACTATGCAGAAGGTATGTCCGGAGCAGTTAAGGGCTGATGGCAGTTTGTAAGGACTGACAGCAGACAGCCGAAAATAGTTTTACAGCAGGCGAAAACGAATATCGTTTTCGCCTGTTTTGCTACTGAAAACAAAGATCTGCAGAAAGGCGGATATAGGGATGAAAAAGAGACTGAGTTTAATACTATGCGTAGTGCTTCTTTGTCAGCTGCTCTCAGGATGCGGGAAAACGACGGAGACTGTCAGGGAGCCGGACGATGCATACCGCTGCTATTATGAAATTTTTGTCGGTTCGTTTTGCGACAGTGACGGAGACAAATGCGGCGATCTAAGCGGAATCACAGAAAAGCTGGATTACATCGAAGATATGGGTTTTACCGGGATCTGGCTTACACCGATCATGCCGTCACCGACCTATCACAAATATGATGCCACAGATTATTACGGGATCGATCCGTCCTTTGGAACGATGGAGGATTTTGAGACACTGCTTAAGGAATGTCACAAACGCAATATCCGGTTGATTATGGATCTGGTGTTCAATCATACCTCCAGCAGCCATCCGTGGTTTTTGGAGGCCTGTGATTATTTGGAGCAGCTTGGAGAAAAGGAACCGGACGAAAACGAGTGCAAGTATGTGAACTATTATAATTTTGCAAAGGATCAGGCACAAACTCCAAACTGGTATCAGATAGGCAGATCGGACTGGTACTATGAGGGGGTTTTCTGGGATGGTATGCCGGATCTGAATCTGAATAGTGAAGCGGTCAGAGAAGAGCTGGAGCAGGTTGCCTCCTTCTGGCTGGAGAAGGGTGCAGACGGCTTCAGACTGGATGCGGCGAAGGAATATTTTACAGGATACGCAGAAAAGAATATAGAGGTTTTAAACTGGTTTGAAACCTACGTGAAAAGTGTAAAGCCGGAGGCATATCTGGTAGCCGAGGTCTGGGAAGGACAGGGAGTGCTGCAGGAATATTACAAAAGCGGGATCGACAGCTTATTTAATTTCCCGGCGTCACAGCAGGATGGCGCGATCATAAAGACTGCCAAGGCAAGAGTGACGCCCCAGCAGTTTTTCTCCTGGATGGTAAAGCAGCAGACTGCAGACAGACTGGCAAATCCGGATTATATTGATGCACCGTTTATCAGCAATCACGATACCACCAGGATCAGCGCCCAGTGCGTCAACAACGAAGAGCAGATGAAATTTGCTGCAGGGTTGATGATGATGATGCCGGGCAGTCCCTTTGTTTATTACGGAGAAGAGCTGGGGATGAAGAGCTCCGGAACAAAGGATGAAAACAAGCGCCTTCCAATGTACTGGTCTGCACAGGATTTGTCTAAGACACCGGATGCGCCTCAGACAGCAGATGCAGTGGAGCAGAAGTTTCCGTCTGCGGAGGAGCAGGAAAAGGATTCGGGGTCCATTTTACAGTATTATAAGAACGCCATCGAGTTGCGCAGAAGCAATCCGGAAATCGCGAGGGGAAGTATAAGTGTTCCGGACGGAGAGCTTCCGGAAGATATCGGTGTGCTTTTGACAGAATGGGAAGGAAAGGTAAGTGTAATTTTATGTAATAATGCAACGGAATCTGTGGAAATAGACTTGCAGCAAGCCCTTCCGGAAGGTTATAATTATACTCTAAAGGGCAGTTTAAACGTTGGAGACCAGCAGGAAAAGCTGGAGAATAACAAGCTGGAATTGCCCGCCTATGGAATTGTGATCCTGAAACAAAGCGGGGTGGATTAAAGAATGAGACGAAAACGCTGGCTGGCTGCTATTTTGGCGGCAGGGACAGCCTGTACAGCACTTTTTGGATGCGGCAGCAGACAGATCGTAGGCACTGAGATGGCACGGCCAGGAGAATCCTCGGAGAAAGAGTTGCAGGCATGGGAGGAGGCAAAAAACACGCCTTACGGAAAATATCCGGAGCTGATCACCTATACCCTCGGAAAGATGACCGGCGGCAATCGTTCCAATATGCCGGAACGGGACACCTATGAAGATAACGTTTATACGAGATATCTCCGGGAGTGCTTAAATATCCAGAACAAGGATGTATTCGAGGCAATGGAGGATCAGTATACGGTAAACGTTGATATGGCGATCGCATCGGGAGAGCTTCCGGATGTCATGGTCATAGAAGATCGGGAGACTCTGATCCGGCTTGCCGAGGGGGGAATGATTGCTGATCTGAGCGAGGCATTGGAAAACTGCGCCAGCGACGGGATAAAGGCAATGTATGACAGCTACGAGGTGTCTGCGCTGGATTCAGCGATGATCGACGGAAGGCTGATGGCGCTTCCGGAGCCGAGTTTTGTAGACGGTCCGAATCTGCTGTGGCTGCGCAGGGACTGGATGGACGAGCTGGGACTTGAAGCACCGGATACGATGGAGGAGGCTGTGGAGATCGTACGGGCATTTGTGGAACAGGATCCCGGAAATAACGGAGAAGGCAACACCATTGGCCTGGTGTGCCATTCCGATCTGACCGGAGAAACAGGATATCGTTATGAATTTCAGCTGAATACACTTTTTGCATCCTATAGTGCATTTCCAAAGCAGTGGATTTTGCAGGAGGACGGCACAGTGGTTTACGGCTCGGTGCAGCCGCAGGTAAAAGAGGCACTTGCCGAAGTGAGAAAATTGTATGAAGAGAAGCTGCTGGATGATAGCTTTATGCTCCGTACAATGGCAAATATTGCGGAACTGATCGTAGACGGAAAGTGCGGTTCGTTTTTCGGTCCCTGGTGGGCGCCGAACAATCCGCTGATGGAAGCGATGGAGAAAAACCCGGATGCGGTATGGGAGCCCTATCTGATCCGGACGACAGAGGATGGAAAGCTGCAGTATTATGATCAGAATCCGAGCTACAAATACGTTGTGGTGCGAAAAGACTTTGAGCATCCGGAGATCGTATTTAAAATGGCAAGCGTGATGTTCGATAAAATGCGTACAGAAGGACGATACAACGAAGAACTTGCTTATTATTTTCAGACCAATGTGGATTCCACGGCGCGGCCGATCTCCATCAATATTGATTACAGCGATGCGCTGCATCGCTGCTATGAGGATATTAACGGTGCACTGACCGGGAAAAAGGATCCGGATGAGCTGCAGGTTCTCGAATATGCCTATTATGAAAAATGCAAAGATTATCTGGAAAATTCCCAGTCTGCAGACGCGGAAACCTGGGCGGCTTATGAATCCAGGATCCGTGCCTGTGCTCTGCTGGATAATAAGGATCTGGAGGTGTGCAGTACTGTCTTTTCCGGGGAGACGGAAACCATGAAGACGAAATGGTCGAAGCTTCAGGAAATGGAAAAGAAGCTATATCTGGAAATCATCACAGGAGTGAAGGAGCTGGATGAATTTGACAGATTTGTGGAAGAATGGATGGAAGCGGGCGGAGATCAGATTACGCTAGAGGTAACAGAAGCGGTGCGGGAAGCGAAAGGGGCTTGATTTTACCGAGGGTTTGTGCAAAAATAAAATACGGTAAAAAGGAAAGGTGCCAATGGAGGTAGTCATGAGAGGAATTGATACACCTGTCAGAAAAATGCGGAGAGAGATTTTTAAAGAGATCGCGCAGCTTGCATATCATTCTGACAATCTGAATGATGATGTAGAAGCGTTACCCTATAAAATTGTGAATCCTGAAACTCCGATTTATCGGGAAAGCATTTACCGGGAGCGTGAAATAGTAAGAGAGCAGATCCGGCTTGCGATGGGGCTGTCGCTTCGCCCGGAAGACGCACCGGTGCATGTGACACAGGGGCTGGAGGAGAGCAATATTGACGAAAAATATTACGAGCCTCCGATGATCCAGGTGATTCCCTCGGCATGTAATGCCTGCCCTGAAAATGAATATTGTGTAACAGACCGTTGTATGGGGTGTGTAGCACATCCGTGTCAGGTTGTATGCCCGAGAGGGGCGATCAGCACCGTAAATGGCAAGTCGGTCATTGATCAGAGCAAATGTATTCGCTGCGGTAAATGTAAATCAGTGTGTCCCTACGATGCAGTTTCCCATCAGCAGAGACCCTGCAGCGCAGCCTGCGGTGTGGGTGCGATCGGCAGCGATGGGGCCGGCAGGGCGGTTATCGACAGCGAGAAGTGTGTCACCTGTGGCCAGTGTATGGTAAGCTGTCCCTTTGGCGCAATTGCAGATAAATCCCAGATTTTTCAGCTGATCCATGCCCTTGAGTCCGGCAGAGAGATCATTGCACAGGTAGCGCCTGCGTTTGTCGGTCAGTTTGGTCCTGCAGCGACGCCTGGGAAGATCAAGACCGCATTAAAGCAGCTTGGCTTTGCAGATGTTTATGAAACCGCCATCGGAGCCGATATCGGAGCTGCAACAGAAGCAGAGCATTATGTGAAAGAAGTGGCAACCGGAGAACTGCCGTTTCTGCTGACGTCCTGCTGTCCCTCCTGGTCAATGCTGGCAAAGAAATTCTTCCCGGAGACCATCGATAAAATCTCCAACGCCCTGACACCTATGGTAGCGACTGCACGTGTTATCAAACAAGAGCATCCCGATGCATCTGTTGTGTTTATCGGTCCCTGCGTAGCAAAAAAACTGGAGGCTTCCAGAAGATCCGTTCGTTCCGATGTGGATTTTGTCATTACCCATCCCGAAGGTTATGAACTCGACCCGAAGTTTGTCCGTGGTGCGAAAGTGGAATATAACCAGATGAAGGCTTTTGAAGGAGCGGATTTCATTTACGCAAAGAACTGGTCCGCTTATAAAGATCCGAATTACGGACAAGTAATCAGCACTGATCGTAGCTGGACCGTAGACGCAGAGAAAATGGCGCTTACGAATAACGCTTATTTCATGCATTGCTTGCCGGTTCGCCGCAATATGATCGTTTCCGATGACGTGATAGAGAGTCCGCAAAGTATCGTAATCCCCGAGGCCGCAAACCGTGAGATCTCCGCACAAACCGTATTGAAGAAAATATTGATGGGATTATCTAATCTTTAGGATAGAGAGATAGGGTATTCTTTACGATGGGCATTCTTAGGTGTTTATAACAGGCATTCTTAACACCTAAGAATGCCCATTGTAAGCATCTAAGAATAGGCATCAAGGTTTTTCAATGTAAACGAGCCATCCCAACAATAAAAGAGTACTCCCCTACTCTTGTAGAAAAGTACTCTTTCTATGGCTGAAAACAAATCTATTAAGCCTCTCCTGTCGGACCTGCGAAGTCCTCAAAATTAGCTGTTTTGTTATTATTATTTCCTGCTTGAAGTTGCTCCCCAAATTTCTTGATATTGTCTTGCAAAGCGAATAACAAACGTTGAGCGTTATCCGGAGTTAAGATTACGCGACTTTTGACTTGTGCCTTAGGAGCTCCCGGAACCACCCGGATAAAATCTAGGATAAATTCAGAGCTTGAATGAGATATAATAGCCAAATTGGCGTAAGTTCCTTGTGCCATCTCTTCAGATAACTCGATCTGAATCTCGTTATTGGCAGGTTTGTTGTTTTCCATACTTTCTTCTTTTAAATTTATGGTGATTAAAAATTGCGAAGACAAATATACATATTTATTCCGGGTTACAAAGGGGTTGAAGACTATAAATGCAAAAACGACTACCTTCTCAGGCAGTCGTTTTCTAGTTGTGTTTTTAATTCTCAATTCTTTAGACCAATGTAAAAATACCTTTTGTGTTTGATATAATTGGTTTTGGCGTTTTAGTTAAGGTTTGTTTTGTCTAAGTGCTAATCTCTTTCACTTGAACTTTACAAAAGTAAGGGCTTTAGCAAAGACCACCAAATACTATATGTGCAATAAATAATACTATATCATCAACGCTTGACACAAATCAATGTAAACATGCTTTAAATCATGTTTTAAATTATAAACCTCGAACGGGAATATTTCTCCCTGTACTCTGTAGGGGTACTCCCC
>OHZK01000718.1_pt1 | contig 14756 bp, 12 predicted proteins | sample 1580401 | NCBI WGS metagenome assembly OHZK01 (sample SAMEA3882530, study PRJEB24775) | human gut metagenome | biome: human-associated habitat; feature: intestine environment; material: feces | place: Netherlands | collected 2009/2010
TTACCGCTGCGTTCTGTCCCTGCGTGACCCCGCCGACAAGAAGAAGTACCACGATGACGATGCCATGTGGAACCACGCCGAAAACGCTCTGCGCGAGGTGCTGACCGAGCTGGGCATCCACTTCACCGAAGAGATCGGCGAGGCCGCCTTCTACGGCCCCAAGCTGGACGTGAACGTCAAGCCCGCCGTGGGTGCTGAGTATACTCTATCCACCTGCCAGCTGGACTTCTGCCTGCCCGCAAAGTTCCACCTGACCTATGTGGACAAGGACGGCTCCGAAAAGACCCCCGTTGTCCTGCACCGTGCGATCCTGGGCTCCCTGGACCGCTTCATGGCCTACCTGATTGAGGAGACCAAGGGCAAGTTCCCCACCTGGCTGGCACCTGTTCAGGTCAAGGTCCTGCCCGTTTCCGAAAAGACCCTCGAGTATGCTGAGAGCATCACCGAGAAGCTGGTGGAGGCCGGTGTCCGCGTGGCTCTGGACGACGACAACCAGAAGATCGGCTACAAGATCCGTGCCGCACAGCAGGTGGACCGTGTGCCCTACATGCTGGTTCTGGGTGCAAAGGAAGCCGAGGCCGGCAACCTTTCTGTCCGTGACCGCAAGGGCGAGACCACCACGATGGAAGTGGATGAATTCATCGCAAAGGTCACCGAGGAGATCAAGACCCGCGCATATAACAACTGATTTCGCCTGAAATAAACAGCAAGCGCCGCGTTCCCAAACCGGGAGCGCGGCGCTTGTTTTATGCTTATTTTGTTTTACGAGCAGTTACTTCAGCAAGTTATTATCCGCGAAGTAGTCAATGCGCATGGCTTTGCGGACATTGGCCAGGGTGGCGGCAGCGGTCTTTTCAGCCACGGCGCTGCCTTCCTTCAGGATCTCCACGACCTCGGGCAGGCGCTGCTCCCACTCCTTGCGACGGTTGCGGATGGGCTCCAGCTCGGCCTGCATGACGGCGTTCAGGAACTTCTTGATCTTCACGTCGCCCAGACCGCCACGCTGATAGTGGGCCTTGAGCTCATCGAGGTTCTGGTACTCCGGCAGGAACTCGGCGAAGTGCTCAGGGCGGCTGAAAGCGTCCAGATAGATGAACACGGGGTTACCCTCCACCTTGCCGGGGTCCTGCACCCGCAGGTGGTTGGGGTCGGTGTACATGGACATGATCTTCTTCTTGATGTCCTCGGGCTCATCCGACAGGTAGATGCAGTTGCCCAGGCTCTTGCTCATTTTGGCCTTGCCATCGATGCCGGGCAGGCGCAGGCAGGCGGCATTCTGGGGCAGCATGATCTCAGGCATGGTCAGGGTCTCGCCGTAGACGGCGTTGAACTTGTGCACGATCTCGCGGCACTGCTCCAGCATGGGCATCTGATCCTCACCGGCCGGCACAGTGGTGGCACCGAATGCCGTGATATCCGCTGCCTGGCTGATGGGGTAGGTGAAGAAGCCCACCGGGATGCTGGTCTCGAAGTTCCGCATCTGGATCTCGCTCTTCACGGTGGGGTTGCGCTGCAGGCGGCTCACTGTGACCAGATTCATATAATAGAAACTCAGCTCCGTCAGCTGAGGCACCATGGACTGGATGAAGATGTGGACCTTGTTGGGGTCCAGACCGCAGGCCAGATAGTCCAGTGCCACCTGCAGGATGTTCTGGCGAACCTTCTCCGGGTTATCGGCGTTGTCCGTCAGGGCCTGCGCGTCAGCGATCATAATATAGATCTCGTCGAACTTGCCGGTGTTCTGCAGGCGCACGCGCTCCTTCAAAGAGCCAACGTAGTGGCCAACATGCAGGCGGCCCGTGGGACGGTCGCCGGTCAGAATGATCTGTTTCATGGTAATGATTCTCCTTATCGTACACGAACCTCTCCGTCAATGCTCCGCATTGCCACCTCTCCTGCTAGGAGAGGCAAGCCAGCTTTTCTTGGCTCCCCTACCAGGGGAGCTGGCCGCCGCCAGGCGGACTGAGAGGTTTAATCGTTATTTATAAGTATATCCCCCGCCGCATTCGCTGTCAACAAAAAGAAAAAAGCGATGGAACATTTCCATCGCTTTGCTGGCGCCTCTTGCCTGACTCGAACAGGCGACACCCTGATTAACAGTCAGGTGCTCTAACCGACTGAGCTAAAGAGGCATCTATATAAAACGGCACATGACCGTTTTACTACTATAAAATGGTGACCCGTACCGGAATCGAACCGATGTTAAAGGCGTGAGAGGCCTCTGTCTTAACCGCTTGACCAACGGGCCATACGTCCATTTTCGCATCGGGGTTTCGCTCCCGACTCGATTATTTTAGCATAGCAGTCGTACTTTGTCAACAGGAAATTTCAAGTTTTTCAGAAATTTGTGCTGCGGGCCTCCCGCCCCGGTTTTTCCATTCTGGGATACCCAGTTGCATCCAGAATCGACAAAATATTATCAAAGTTGTGTTTTGGGTCTCTTTTCTTTATTTTGTTCGCCGCGGTTCCCCTTTCTTCTTATGAAATCACTTCAAACAGCTAAGATTCTGAATAAAATTTGTTACATTTATAAGAACCTTTTGTTCCCTCTGGTTGATTTTGGAATGTTTTTATGTATAATGATAAACAGGAGAATACGCATCTGTATTTCTTCATCGCCCGCGCTGCCCATTGGCTAAGGGCCTGTGCGTCGCGCGATCAGAATTGATCTGAACGAAAGAAGAGGTATAAGTATCATGGCAAAGGTAGATCTGAGCAAGTACGGCATTACCGGCACGACCGAGGTCGTGTATAACCCCTCTTACGAGCAGCTGTTCGAGGAAGAGACCAAGCCCGGCCTGGAAGGCTACGAAGTGGGCAAGGTCAGCGAGCTGGGCGCTGTGGACGTTATGACCGGCATCTACACCGGCCGTTCCCCCAAGGACAAGTTCATCGTGATGGACGAGAACTCCAAGAACACCGTTTGGTGGACCAGCGACGAGTACAAGAACGACAACCACCCCGCTTCTGAGGAAGCCTGGGCTGCCGTGAAGGAGATCGCAAAGAAGGAGCTGTCCAACAAGCGCCTGTACGTTGTGGATGCTTTCTGCGGCGCAAACAAGGACACCCGCATGGCTGTCCGTTTCATCATGGAAGTGGCCTGGCAGGCACACTTCGTCACCAACATGTTCATCAAGCCCACCGCTGAGGAGCTGGAGAACTTTGAGCCTGATTTCGTTGTTTACAACGCTTCCAAGGCCAAGGTCGAGAACTACAAGGAGCTGGGCCTGAACTCCGAGACTGCTGTGCTGTTCAACATCACCAGCAAGGAGCAGGTCATCGTCAACACCTGGTACGGCGGCGAGATGAAGAAGGGCATGTTCTCCATGATGAACTACTTCCTGCCGCTGAAGGGCATTGCTTCCATGCACTGCTCCGCCAACACCGATATGGAGGGCAAGAACACTGCCATCTTCTTCGGTCTGTCCGGCACCGGCAAGACCACCCTGTCCACCGATCCCAAGCGTCTGCTGATCGGCGATGACGAGCACGGCTGGGACGACAACGGCGTGTTCAACTTCGAGGGCGGCTGCTACGCAAAGGTCATCAACCTGGATAAGGACTCCGAGCCTGATATCTACAACGCCATCAAGCGCAACGCTCTGCTGGAGAACGTCACTCTGGATGCTGAGGGCCACATCGACTTCGCTGACAAGTCTGTCACCGAGAACACCCGTGTGTCCTACCCCATCAACCACATCCAGAACATCGTGCGTCCCGTTTCTTCTGCTCCTGCAGCAAAGAACGTGATCTTCCTGTCTGCTGACGCCTTCGGCGTTCTGCCCCCGGTCTCCATCCTGACCCCGGAGCAGACCCAGTACTACTTCCTGTCCGGCTTTACCGCAAAGCTGGCCGGCACCGAGCGCGGCATCACCGAGCCCACCCCCACCTTCTCCGCTTGCTTCGGCCAGGCTTTCCTGGAGCTGCACCCCACCAAGTACGCTGAGGAGCTGGTCAAGAAGATGAAGATGAGCGGCGCTAAGGCTTACCTGGTCAACACCGGCTGGAACGGCACCGGCAAGCGCATCTCCATCAAGGATACCCGCGGCATCATCGACGCCATCCTGAACGGCGACATCAACAATGTGCCCACCAAGAAGATCCCCTACTTCGACTTCGAGGTTCCCACCGTCCTGAACGGTGTTGACACCGGCATCCTGGATCCCCGCGATACCTACGCCGACGCTTCCCAGTGGGAGGAGAAGGCCAAGGATCTGGCTGGCCGCTTCATCAAGAACTTCAAGAAGTACGAGGGTAACGAGCACGGCAAGGCTCTGGTCTCTGCCGGCCCCCAGCTGTAAGCTCTGATCCCAGCATTTTTCTTCTGAACTCCATATAAAATATCCCCCGCTGCCTGTCCATTGACCGAACAGGCGGCGGGGGATTTGTGTTTTGGAGCAGGTAAACAAAGCGTCGATTGCCTTTTGGTGCGTGGTATGCTATCCTTTTTCCAAAGGATGTGAGCACAATGGATGCGAAAACATTTGGGGCATTTCTCGCCCGGATGCGCAAGTCACAGGGATTAACACAGGCAGAGCTGGCCCAGCAGCTGCATGTAACAGATAAGGCTGTCAGCCGATGGGAACGCGGGGTCGGCCTGCCGGACATCAACACGCTGGAACCACTGGCCGACGCGCTGGGGCTGACCCTTGCCGACCTGATGCACTGCCGTGACCCGCAGGAAGCAGATATTGCACCGGAAGTCCCGCTGGAAGATTTCTTTACTCTGCTGCGCCGTCAACAATCCATTGACTGGCGCTCGGTACGGGCAGTTTTGTTTTGGCTCAGTGCCGCACTGGCCATCTGGGGCATCCTCGCCTGCCCGGGCCGGATGGCCGTCCACTGGCGTACCCTGAGCAATGGGAACCTGCAGGCAGACGGCTGGCTTCCCTCCTGGGTGTTTTTCCCATTGTTCGTCGGGATAGAATTTCTCTCGCTGGAGCTCTGGAACAACTTTGAGCAGACCGGCTACTACCGACACTGGGGTGAGATAGGTGCCTCCGTCACCCGCTCCATGAACTTCTGCTCCCCTGCTGTCCGGCTCTGGAAGTTTGTGCTCGACCTGCTGTTCTTCTTCGGGTTCGGCTTCGTGATTCCCTGCGCTGAGATGATGGCGATTCTGATCAACTGAAAAAAAGGAAAGCCCTCCCTTCGCTCAAGCGAAAGGAGGGCTTTCTATCATCTTATCAGAAGGTTTCCGTTCTTATATTCCTCTGATTTTAAGATCCTTTACTTTTCGTTCTTTGCACGGCGTTCTTTCAGATCGCTTTCCATCTGCGCCAGGGTCTTTTTATCCAGATTGAACACCACGCCGTACGCAATGATCATCACGATATAGCTTCCCAGATACATGACCGGCACCAGATAGCGCATCCGGGTTGCCACTTCGATCGTCTGTGCAGCCTTCAGAGATGCATCATAGCCCAGTTTGGTTGCCAGAACAAGGCCCAGAGAAGGTCCGATGCCCTGTGCAAGCTTACGGAAGAAGGAGTGCAGTGCATAGGTAGTGCCTTCTTCTCGCACACCAAATTTCCACTCGTTATAATCGATCGCATCTGCCATCAGAGACCAGCTCAGGCAGCTTCCGATACCGCCGCCCAGCATTGCAATGATCTGACACAGGACATAAAGGCTGAGACCCCGGCCGTCCGGTGTGATGGGCAGAACCAGCATCAGGACGTATGCCAGCGCACAGACAACCGAACCAAAGGTCACGGCTTCTTTCTTGCCAAAGCGCTTGACGATACGGCTCACAAAAGGACTGAAGATGAAAACGCCAAAGTAGGAGATCATACCCACAATGCCGGAGATCTTTGCATTCTTGAAATAAGCCTGGAACAGGATCTGACCTGCAGTAGAGGCACCATACATACCAATAAACGTTGCGATAGGTGCCAGCGTTGCGCCCACAGCCGGGCGATTATGGATAAAGTTGTTGAATGCCTTTATGATGTTGAACTTAGGTGCATCCTCTTTCAGAGTGATCGTGGTGTCCACACGCACCTTTGTGTTCGTGACCATAAAGCGGAAGCAGATCAGACCGATCACACCCATGATCAGAGCAATGACAAACATCTGCTCACCACGCAGGTTGTTCTGGTTATCATAAATGATCACCGGAATCAGCATACCGGTCAGAAGCGCACCGCCCATAGAACCAATGGAGCGGAAAGTCGACAGCTGTGCACGCTGGATCGGGTCATCCGAGATCAGAGACAGCATCGAGCCATACGGCACATTTGCAACGGTGTAGAAAGCATCCCAAATCATATAGCCTGCCACAAACAGAATGTTCTTGACCATACTGGGAGCCTGCGGGAACGGCAGATAGCAAAGTGCACCGGCCACGGTCAGGCCGATCGCACCGAACCAGATATAGGCAAGGAACTTGTTCCGGCGGTATTTGTGCGTATCCGCATCTACCATTGCTCCGATAATAGGATCGTTGATTGCGTCCCAGATCTGCACGATCAGCAGAAGGGATGCCATCAGGTAGTTGTCGATCCCCATAAACTGCGTCCAATAAATCGTCAGGTAGCCTTTGAGTGCAAAACTCATATTGCAGCCAAAGTCACCCGCTGCGTATGCAAGTTTATCACGCAATCCAAACCCTGCAGACGCATCCACTGTTGATTTTCCCATGAAAATACTCCTTCCTCAAATTTCCGGACAATTTTGGCACACCGCCCGCAAGCTGTATGCTCATTTATAAATCCATGATACGGCATCTCCTTCCAAAATGTTAGTACATTTTTACGAAATTGCTCAAAAATTTTACGATTTGAAAGTATTTCTTGTTGTATTCTTTAATCTATGCAGCATTTTTGTAATTCTGTACAAACAATCTTTTTCTTTTTTGTATACAAAATATTTTTCTTAGCCGAATCTTTTCTTTGTTGAGAACGGCGTTGTGCGCCGAGCATAAAGCAAGGGCCCTTGCACGAGGATCTGTGCAAGGGCCCTTGCTATTGTTTCTTATTTCGCCGCCTCAAACTCGGCTTCGATCTCCACCGAAGGAGCCGGAGTAACAAGGCTGACCACCACGCAGACAAGCAGGGAGGTCAGGAAGGCAGGCAGTAGCTCATAGATGCCGAACACGCCGCCCAGAGGGCTGACGAGGTACTTCCAGACAAAGACCATCAGGCCGCCGGCGAGCATCCCGGCCAGCGCACCCTGCCAGTTGCAGCGCTTCCAGAACAGGGCGCAGAGCATCACGGCACCATACGCGCCGCCGAAACCGGCCCATGCAAAGCTGACGATGCCGAACACGCTGGAATTGGGGTCACGGGCCAGCACCACGCCCACCACGCTGACGCAGATGATGGTCAGGCGGGCGGCAAACAGGCTCTGGCGTTCGGTCAGCTTCATGTGGCCGAACTCCTGCAGGATGTTCTGGGAGACGCTGGACGCGGCGGCAAGCATCTGGCTGTCGGCGGTGGACATGGTGGCGGCAAGGATGCCCGCCAGGATCAGGCCCGCCAGAACGGCTGCCAGAATGCCGTGCTGTGCAATAAGGTTTGCAATGCGGACGATGACCGTCTCGCTGGAGGAGCCGCTCAGGCACTCCAGCGCGCCCGCCTTGGTCATGCCAAGGCCCACCATGCCGATGATGATGGATGCTGTCATGGCAATGACGACCCACACGCTGGCAATGCGGCGGCTGAGTACCAGCTTCTTTTCATCCTCAATGGCCATGAAGCGGAGCAGGATGTGGGGCATTCCGAAGTAGCCCAGGCCCCACGCCATGGTGGAGACGATGTCCAGCAGGCTGTACGAGGTGGCCGTACCCTCGGCGGCGTTGTGGCTGGCCATCATGGTCAGGTAACCGGGCAGGCTCTGAGCGTTGGCTACAACGGCATCCCAGCCGCCTGCCGCGCCAATGCCGTACACCAGCACAGCCACAAGTGCCAGGCTCATCACGATGGACTGGATGAGGTCGGTGGTGGTAACGGCGCGGAAGCCGCCCGTGATGGTATAGCCCACGATGACGCAGGCCGAGACCACCATGGCCGCCATGTAATCCACGCCGAAGAGGCTGTGGAACAGCTTACCGCAGGCGGCAAAGCCCGAAGCCGTGTAGGGCACAAAGAACACGATGATGATCACCGCGCCCAGTGCGTTGAGCAGATTGCGCTGGTCGTGGAAGCGCAGGGACAGGAACTGGGGCACGGTGATGGCTTCCAGATTGGCCGAATACCGCCGCAGCCGCCGGGCCACGATGAGCCAGTTCAGCCAGGTGCCCAGCGCCAGGCCGATGGCGGTCCAGCCGGGCGAGGCGATGCCGGTGAGGTAGGCAAGGCCCGGCATTCCCATCAGCAGCCAGCTGGACATATCGCTGGCTTCGGCGCTCATGGCCGTGACCAGCGGGCCCATTTTGCGGCCGCCGAGGTAGAAATCAGTGCTGTCGTTGTTGGACTTGCTGTATGCAAACCCAACCAACAGCATTGCCACCAGATAGATGATGATGGTGGCGATGATGCAGATGTTGGTCATATACTTTTTCCCCCTTGTCTTTCCAAATGAAAGTACCCTTCGATTTTACCACAGTAAAGCATCAAAGTGCAAGCCTTTTGGCAAAACTTTGTCCTGATTCGCCAAAAGTCCACGAGTGACGGACAAAAAGTTTTCAAATTGACCGGAAACATCCGGCCCCGGGATTTTTCTTGCAAAATCCCGGAAATCTGTTATACTACCAATCCAGGGGGTTAGTGTATATGAAAGAATCCAAAACCATACAGGCTGTACCGGGCTCCGGTGTGGTGTGGCAGGCCTTCCGGGCCGCCGCACCCCAGACCCTGCCGGTGTTTGCAGGATATCTCGTGCTGGGCATGGGCTACGGCATCTATGTGCAGAGCCTTGGCCTGCCCGTCTGGATGCCTATGCTCATGGGCACCGTGGTCTACGGCGGCTCGCTGGAATTTGTGCTGGCAAGCCTGCTGCTGGGGGCCTTTTCCCCGCTGTCGGCTTTTCTGATGGCGCTGATGATCCAGGCACGGCACCTGTTCTACGGTCTGGCCATGCTGGAGCGGTACAAGGGCTACGGCCTGCGCAGCTTTTACATGATCTTTGCCATGAGCGACGAGACCTTTTCCATCACCTGCTCTGCAGAGCCGCCGCAGGGGATCGACCGGGGCTGGTTCATGTTCTTCATCACCCTGCTGGACCAGTTCTACTGGGTCGCCAGCGCCGGGCTGGGGGCCGTGGTGGGGTCGGTGCTCCCCTTCAGCACCAAGGGCGTGGATTTTGTGATGACCGCCATGTTCGTGGTCATCTTCCTCAATCAGTGGGAAAAGGAGAAGCAGCATTACAGCGGCATCATCGGGCTGGCCGTGCCGCTGGTCTGCCTGGTCCTCTTTGGTTCCGGCAGCTTCCTGCTGCCCTCCATGGCCTGCATTCTGGTGCTGCTGCTGGTTTTGCGCAAGCCCATTGAGCGGGCCGACGGCATCGTCCCCGGCCAAACGGAGAAGCAGAAGGAGGCAGCGCAATGACCACGTTCCAGATGGGCCTGACCATTGCGGTGTGCACGGCAGCGACCATGCTCACCCGCTTTCTGCCCTTTTTGATCTTTTCCTCCAAGGACCAGCAGCCGCCCGAGGTGGTACAGTATCTGGGCCGGGTGCTTCCCGCCGCCATCTTCGGAATGCTGATCCTCTACTGCCTGAAAAGCGTCACACCCTTTGCGGGCAGTCACGGCATCCCCGAGGCCATTGCCATTGCTGTGACCATCGCCCTGCACCGGTGGAAGCACCAGACACTGGTCTCCATCACCGGCGGTACGGTGTGTTATGTGCTGTTGGTGCAGCTGGTGTTCGCATAACAGAAACGGGAGGTGCCGGTGGGGCATCTCCCGTTTGTTTCAATGATAGAATGTATCAAAATTGATCTGCCGGTAGAACCGCTGCTGAAGCTGGTCAAAGTTCTCGCAGTTCTGGGCCAGCAGCCACATGACCTTGGTGACAACGGCCTCAATGGTCATATCGTGGGCCTCCAGGAAGCGGAAGCGGTTCTTGACCCGCTTGCCCACCTCGTAAATGCCCACATCGCTGCCCTCATAAGTGACCTGCGTGGTCAGGATCAGGATCTTGTGGGTCTTGTCGTAATCGCCCAGCTCCTCGGCAAAGGCATCCATGAGCCGCTGGGGAATGCCGCCCACGCCAAAGCTTTCCACAATGACGCAGTCATATTGTTGAAAGATGGCCGGGATAAGTTCCGGTCCAAGGCCGGGGGTCAGCTTGAGCAGGAACACTTTTGGATTCAGAGCCCGGCCAAACTCCACCGGGCCGGTGGGCCAGGGCGAAGCCACATACCGTACCAGCCGGTCGCCCTGCACCAGCGCCAGCGCCGGGAAGTTGACCGACGCAAAGGCATCGTAGCTGATGGTCTTGTTCTTCTTGGCGCGGGTGCCCGCAATGACGTGCCCGCCAAACACCACCATCACACCCCGGCTGCCCGGGTCAAGGGCACAGATCACGCTGTCCCGCAGGTTCTTCTTGGCATCGGTGATCTCATTGGAAATGGGCTGCTGGGCACCCGTGAGGATGATGGGCTTGTCCGCATTCTGAATAAGGTAGGACAGCGCCGCCGCCGAGTAGGCCAGCGTATCGGTGCCGTGACAGATGATAAAGCCATCGTAAAGTGCATAGTTTTCCTGCACGGCCTTGGCCATCATCAGCCAGTGCTCCGGGCCAAGGTCGGTGCTGTCGATGCTGCACAGGTTGAGCGTTTCCGGGCAGCAGAGCTGCTGCAATTCCGGCAGATGGGCCAGCAGCTCCTCGCTGGTCAGAACAGGCTTGAGCCCCTGTGCGGTGCGCACGCTGGCAATGGTGCCGCCGGTGGTGATAAAAAGCAGGCGCTGCTTGGACATAGGTTTTTCCCCTCCATGGTGTCGATTTTTGCGATGTTTTCAGTATAGCACAGTTCGTCGGAGATGAAAAGTGCGGGGAGTTGAGGTATAATAGTTATCATAAGATCAAACAGTCCTCAACCTCTCAGTCTCGCATCCGCTCGACAGCTCCCCTAGTAGGGGAGCCCTTGGCAAAATCGGAAACTTTCCCTGACTGCCAAGGCCTCTCCTACTAGGAGAGGTGGCATTGCGAAGCAATGACGGAGAGGTTGGACAAAAGCAAACCTACCATAAGGAGAAACTGCCATGTCTAACATTGTGATCATTGGTTCCGGCCCCGCAGGTGTCTCGGCGGCATTGTATGCCGCGCGCGCCGGGGTGCAGACCACCGTTCTGACCAAGGGCCCCGGCGCACTGGACCGGGCCGAGCTCATCCAGAACTACTACGGCTTTGCCGAACCCATCACCGGTGTCGAGCTGGAACGCCGGGGCATCGAGGGTGCCAAGGCCGTGGGGGTGGAGTTCGTCACCACCGAGGCCGTGGGCCTGACCTACACCGACAAGCTGACCGTGGAGACGCTGGCCGGGGATTTCCCTGCCGATGCTGTCATTCTGGCCACGGGGGCTTCCCGGGCAGCGCCCCGCATTCCGGGCCTTGCCGGGCTGGAGGGCCACGGCGTGAGCTACTGCGCCACCTGCGATGCCTTTTTCTACCGCGGCAGGGATGTGGCCGTGCTGGGCAGCGGAGAGTACGCCCTGCACGAGGTACAGGCCCTGCTGCCCGTGGCTCACAGCGTCACCCTGCTCACGGGCGGGGCCCCGCTGACGGCACAGTTCCCGCCGGAAGTGGCCGTGCGGACGGAAGCCGTGGAAGCCATCCTCGGCGAGGAGCGGGTCACCGGCGTGCAGCTGAAAGACGGCGGGACACTGGAAGTCTCCGGCGTGTTCGTGGCGCTGGGCGTGGCGGGCAGCACCGCCCTGGCCCGCAAGCTGGGGGCCGAGGTGAACGGCAGCCGGATCGTGGTGGATGACCACATGCAGACCTCCCTGCCCGGCCTGTATGCCGCCGGAGACTGTACCGGCGGGCTGCTGCAGGTCGCCAAGGCCGTGTACGAGGGTGCCGTGGCAGGCACCGAAGCCGCCAAAGCCCTGCGGAAATGACCCAGACAGAAAAAGGACGCTGTGCCCTGCGGTACAGCGTCCTTTTATTGCTTTGCTCAGCTCTTGCAGCCGGATTCCTCTTCGATGCCGGTGAAATCGCTGGCCTCCGCGATCTTGGTGGTATCGAACTTGCCGTTCTCATCCTTGGGGGCAACGGCAGGGCCTGCCTCCACAGGATTCACGGTCGTTTCCTCTGCCGCAGGCTTTTCCTCGGCAGGCTCCTCTGCCCGGGCAGCTTCCACCACCGGGGCTGCAGGAGCAGTCTCGGGCTCGGCAGGAGCCTTTTCAAAGGCAGGGGGCCATGCGTCACCGGGAGTGGTCTCCTTGGCCTCGCCCTCGGCGTAGGCTTCGGCAGTCTTGGCGGCTTCCTCAGCGTTCTGCTCGGCGTCCTCCGGGAACTCTACTTCCTCCACATGGAGCGGGTCTTTCTGGTTCAGGATCTTGTCCAGTGCCACAATGGCAGCACCGGTAACGGCCACAGCAGCGGCCGTGCCAAGGATACGAAACAGTGTTTTCATGCCGGGACCTCCTTGAAAGATCAGATCAAGAGAATGTTACCACATCGTTCAGCGGCTTTTCGGCAGGCTCCACCGAAATGGCGGTGAGCACCGGGCCTTTGCCGCGGTAGATGTTGTGGAACTTGTAATTGACCTTGGCGGTCACAGTGACCCAGGCGCGCTGCTCCAGTGCCTTGTAGCCATCATAGCTGCAGGGGAAGCCCACGAACTGGATATCCTGCACACAGCAGGTCATTGCAAAACGGCCGGGTACAAAGCTGTTTTTGCCCGCGCGGTTGGTCTGGCAGACCTGCGCCAGGAACCGGACGGTCTTGCCCACGTACTTCTGGGGCTCATCCTGGCAGTCCATATACCAGATGCCGAAATCGTCCTCGCCGATCTCAACGATCGGGGCGTTCAGATCGAAGGGCAGCGGGTCAGGGATGTCATCGTATGCCACGCTGCCGTCGGCGAACTCATAGGCGATATCGCACTTGCGGGAGGCCTGACGCACCAGCTTGTGCAGCTCCTGACGGGCGGCATCGTTGTTCACGGCCTCGGCGCGGTTGAACACGATCAGCTCGCTGCGGGCGATCTTGTCCAGCAGCAGAGAGCGCATGGAGTTGTCGCGGGCGTAGGTCAGGGCGGTGGTGCCGTCGGCGGTGGCGATGCACTGGTACACGATCCAGCTCTCGGGCAGAGCCTCGGCCAGATCCTGCAGCAGCCACATGCCGTTGTACTCAATGACCACACGGCCTGCACCGGATTCCTTTTCCAGTTTGAGCAGATTCTGCGGGTTCAGCTCGGCCTTGTCCTCCAGCACCTTGACGGTCACACCGGGAAAGGCGAACTTTTTGGGATTATACTCTTCTTCGCCCTCTTCGCAGATCAGCAGCAGGGTCTTGTCGCCGGAGTCGAAGTTGGGGTCTTCAAAGGTCTCCTGAATGAATTTGGTCTTGCCGCTTTCCAGAAAGCCCACAAACAGGTAGACCGGGATCTCTTTTGCCATAATAAATGGTTGCTCCTTCTCTCAATAATGGGGTTCTCAGCAGCCGAACAGCTGGGCGATGGCGGTCTCGTTCAGCTTGGAGCCGATGACCACCAGCTTGCCGCCCACGTCTGCGCTGCGGCTGCGCACTTCCCACTCGCCGGGCACATAGTCGAACTCCAGCCAGCCGTCTGCGCCGCCGTCCACGATGCCCTTGCTGCGCAGGATCATGCCGTAATTGCCGGTATCCAGCTCGGTGAGGGCGTGCTCCACTTCGGCCTTGGTGAACTTGCGGGCCGTCTCGACGCCCCAGCTGGTGAATACCTCGTCGGCATCGTGGTCATGATGATGGTGGTGATGGCCGCAGCAGCAGTGGCCGTCATGGTCGTGATGATGCTCGTGCTCGTCGTCATCATCGTGGTCGTGATGATGCTCGTGCTCGTCATGCTCATCGTGGTCGTGATGATGGTGGCAGCACTCGTCGTCGTCATCATCATCATCATCGTCGTCGTGGTGCTCGGCCATCACCGTCGCCAGCATGTCCTCGGCGAGGCTGTGGTCATCCTGCATCGCCGCGAGAATCGTCTCGCCGCTGATGTCGTCCCACGGGGTCGTGATGATGCGCGCCTTCGCGTTGTGCTCGCGCAGCAGCGCGACGACGGCCTCCAGCTTCTCCTGGCTCATGCCCTGCGTGCGGGAGAGCAGGATCGTGCCGGCGTATTCAATCTGGTTGAGGAAGAACTCGCCGAAGTTCTTGACGTACATGCGGCACTTGCCCGCGTCCGCGACGGTCACAAAGCTGCCCATCTCGGCCTCCGGGATGTCCTTCTCCACGCCCTCGACCGCGCGGATCACGTCGGAGAGCTTGCCCACGCCGCTCGGCTCGATCAGGATGCGATCCGGGTGATACTGGTCGATCACCTTGCGCAGCGCCTTGCCGAAGTCGCCCACCAGCGAGCAGCAGATGCAGCCGGAGTTCATCTCCGTCACCTCGATGCCGGCCTCCTTCATAAAGCCGCCGTCAATGCCGATCTCGCCGAATTCGTTTTCAATCAGAACGACCTTCTCGCCGGAAAGCGCCTCTTTAAGCAATTTCTTGATCAGCGTCGTCTTGCCCGCGCCAAGAAAGCCGGAAAAAATATCAATTTTCGTCATGGTAAGCATCTCCTTATGGGTTTACATTTAGGGCTGCGGGGGAACGCCTGGGACGCTGTCCCAAGCCCTGCCAAGAGCCTTCGGTTCTTGGCACGCCCGCCCGATTCCAAAA
>OHZK01000725.1_pt1 | contig 14705 bp, 12 predicted proteins | sample 1580401 | NCBI WGS metagenome assembly OHZK01 (sample SAMEA3882530, study PRJEB24775) | human gut metagenome | biome: human-associated habitat; feature: intestine environment; material: feces | place: Netherlands | collected 2009/2010
GTCTTCGACGCTTTCCGCTGCTTCGCAGCTCATTTTTGCTCATAATGCGGCGCTCCCTTCGTGGCATCCCGTGGGCAAATTCTCATGCAAGCATGGAATTCTGCCCACGGGATGCCACGAGGGAACTGTAGTATAAATTTTAAAAAATTTTGAATTTTGCTGTTCTGCCCTTAAAATCTGCCTGGAAATAGTGTATGATGTTACTATCTTTCAATAAAGGACGGTACATTACATGAAATTTTTCCAGAAAAGATCCTTCTTTTCTTTTATGATAGCACTTGGAGTCGGCGCCAATCTGTTTTGTGGCGCTGTTTTAACGGCTCGCGCCGAGGTCATCGATTACCAGGCGCTGGCGGAGGCCAACCTTTCGATCCCGGTTGAGAGCAACGAAATCAAAAACTGGCCGGAGGGTCCGATCCTCAACGCTCGCTCCGCGATTTTGATGGATGCGGACAGCGGTGCAATCCTTTATGCCAAAAATATCCACGAAAAGCTCTATCCCGCCAGCACAACCAAGATTCTGACTGCCTATATTGCGCGTCAGAACAGCGAATTAAATGAGATGATCGAATATTCCGATACCGCGGTGCACAGCATCGACTGGCGAAGTGATTCCAACATCGGCATCAAAGCCGGTGAAGCGATCACGATGGAACAATCCCTCTACGGTCTGCTGGTGGGCTCCGGCAGTGAATGCGGCAATGCCATCGGCGAACATATCAGCGGCAGTATGGAAGCGTTTGTAGATTTAATGAACCAAACCGCAAAGGAGCTTGGCTGCACGGATTCCCATTTCGTCAATACCAATGGCAAGCATGATGACAATCACTATACCTCCACCCATGACCTCGCTCTGATCGGGCAGAAGTTTTTCTCCGATGACGTGCTTTGCCGCATGTCTGACACGGCAAGCTACAAAATCCCGGCAAGCGCAACGCTGTCACAGGATCTGATTCCGAACAGCAAAAACAAGCTGCTGCCCGGTAAAACCTACGCTTACGAATATCTCGTCGGCAGTAAGACCGGCTACACCGCAAACGCTCGCTCTAACCTCGTTTCCTGCGCCCAGAAAGACGGGCTGAAGCTGATCTGCGTCGTTATGATGGAGGAGTCCCCGCAGCAGTTCAAGGATACGATAAGCTTATTTGATTACGGTTTCAGCAACTTTTCTTCTGTTACAGCATCCAAAGAAGACACCACCTATCAGGTAAAAAACGGCGACCTGTTCGCAAATACGTTCAATCAGTCCGACATCCTTTCTATCGACCCGGATGCGAAAGTTCTCCTTCCGGATACGCTCACCTTTGCCGATCTGGATTCCGAGCTGAGCTATGATAACCTGAAGGATGGACAGGCCGCTGTCATCCACTACTCCTACGAAGGTCAGGATCTCGGCAGCGCGCCGATCCTCTTTTCCAGCATAACGCCCTTTGATTTCAGTGCAGAACCGGTTTCTGAAACGGAAAGCGCAGCCATCGCAACAGCGGATGGCTCTTCCAAGGCAGATGCGAACAGCGTACAAAGCAGCGCTTCTAATGCGCAAAGCAGCACAGACAGCTCCGGCACGGATGGCAATGCGAATGCTTCCAGTGCAAACGGTTCCTCCGGCACACAGGGCGCCACGAGCGCGCAGGCTGGCACTACAGCGTCTGAATCCGTCGCTTCCACAACTTCTCCGACCGCAGTTTCCACACCGGGGGGAAATGTTATTTTCTTAAACGTCCGTAAAATTTTGCTTGCAGTCAGCATTGTCGCGGTTATCCTGATCGTCATTCTGGTGATCCGTTCCATTCTGATCGGACACAGCCGCAATCGCAAGCGCCGCGATATCATGAAACGACATCGCAGCCGCAAAGATGAAATCATCGACTTCGACCGTTACACCGATCCCTTCGCGTAAGACACAGGACGGGATGCACAAAAATGCCGCAGACCATTTCTTTTGAAACCGGTCTGCGGCGTTTTTTTCGTATTATTTTATTATATGGGCTCCCCGGCGTGTCTCCGATGTCAGCCCCCCGCCTCACCGTTTCCCGAGCTTTTCCTGCGCTTCGCGGTGTCTGTGCTCCTTACGCAGCTGGCGGATGTGATCTTTTCTCTCCATCAGGGCGGCAACCTCTTTCTCTCCGACCAGCTTCGTCGTCTTGACGGCGTAAACCATGTCATCGTCCGCTTTTTTCACGCGGATTTTTCCTTTCATCCAACCGTGCTTATCGCACCACGACAGACTGTAATAGTGCTTGCCGTTTGGCGAGAACCAGCGGACTTTTTTACGAAGGTTATGATGGCACAGATAACATCTGGTGGAAAGAACCTCTTTATCCGCCATCAACGCCTCCTTATCCGGAAACGGTCGGGAAATATATTTTGCATAATTATCGAATACGACATGCACCTCGCTGCGGTGATTTTCCGGCAGCTGGAACGTGTCGAAGGAAACCCGCTGCAGTGCAATCGGGTCCTTGATCATCTGAAATACCCGTGCGGTATACACCGCATCGCTGATCGCCCGGTGAAACGGAATATCCTTTGGAATCTGCAGATAATCCACCGCATATTCCAGGCTCCTTCGCACCTTCTGATCTTCGTAGGCGATGGAAAACAGCTTCTGAATATCATAGAACCGGACAGGTCCTTTTCCAAGGGGCTCCATACCGAAAAACCGCATATTTTTCTGAAGCTCCGTCAGATCCTGCGGTCCCCAGGTACCGAACATGAAATCCTCGCCACACCACGCCAGAAAGTCCTTCATCACGACATCAAATGTCCGACATCCGGAGAGATCTTTCATATGGATGCCGATCAGCTTTTCTGTAATATGGTGCATGGTATCATAAACCTGCGGACGGATCAGCTCCTCAAAGGTATCCACAATTTCCATCCGGCTGTTTAATTTTACCGCACCGATCTCAATAATTTCAAACGTAAGCAGTCTGTTGCGGGCATCGCGGCTGTCAGACGCCTGATTCCATTCCAGATCCAGAACCACATAATCCATTGATCGTTCCTCCGCCCACTACAACATCGCCATCATAAAGTACAACCGACTGTCCGCAGGTAATTGCCCTCTGGGGCTCGTCAAAGACCAGATGAATGCTGTCCGGTCCGGTGATCTCTGCGTTCGCCCACTGCTCCTGGTGACGGTAACGGATTTTCGCTTTGATGCGCTGCGTGCCCGTCGGCACCTCACCGCTGATCCAGTGAAAATCTTTCGCCGTCAGCTCCTTTGACCACAGATCCCGGTCGCGTCCAAGGACTACCGTATTGGTCTTTGGATCGATCCTGCACACATACATCGGCTCATGCAGGGCTAGTCCCAGCCCTTTGCGCTGTCCGATCGTATAGCAGATAATTCCCTTATGCTGCCCCAGCACATGTCCTTCCTGATCTACGAAATTGCCCGGCTCAAAGCTTTTGCCGGTGTATCGTTCAATAAATCCGGCATAATCTCCGTCCGGTACAAAGCAGATATCCTGGCTGTCATGCTTGCGCGCATTGATCAGTCCCTGTTCTTCCGCCATTTCCCGGATCTGCGGCTTCGTCATGCCGCCCAGGGGGAACAGCGTATGTGCAAGCTGCTCCTGCGTCAGGCTGTAGAGCACATAGCTCTGGTCTTTCTTTTCATCGATGGCTTTTTTCAGGAGGAACTTTCCGTCCTGTTCTTCGATTCGGGCATAGTGTCCGGTTACAACGTAATCGTAATCCAGCTCCTTTGCCCGCTTCATCAGCTTCTCGAACTTCATATAACGGTTACAGTCGATACACGGATTCGGGGTGAATCCGTTTTCATAGGCGCAGACAAAGCGGTCCATGATCTGTGTGCCGAAATCTTCCGTAAAATTGAACACGAAATACGGAATGCCCAGCTGACGTGCAACGCTTCTTGCATCCTCCACGTCATCTAACGAACAGCAGGTATGCCCTTTTCGTTCGCAGCTGTCCTCTCCGGCAAACAGGCGCATCGTAACGCCCATACAATCATATCCGTCCCGCTTCATCAGCCATGCCGCAACGCTCGAATCTACGCCGCCGCTCATGGCAATCATCGCCTTTTTCATTCTCTGTCTCCGTTCTTTTTATTCCTGCCCTGCCTCTCCCGGAACTTTCCAGCTCATGCTTCTCAGGCTCAGGGCCAGTGTTGTCGTATTATGCAGCAGCGCGGATGTCGTAGGCTGAATCAGCCCGGTCACACCGGCTGCAATTAAACTGCCGTTGATGCCAAGGATTGCACGGTAGTTGACATGAATCCGACGCATCATTTCTTTGCTTAAGCGGCGCAGGTAAACCAGCTCCTGCAGGCTGTCCGCACCAACTGTAATATCCGCAATTTCCCGCGCAAGCTCCGAACCGTCGCTAATCGCGATGCCGACATCCGCCGCAGAAAGCGCCGGGGAGTCGTTGATTCCGTCGCCGACCATGACTACCCTGCGTCCGGCTTCTTTTTCCTGCTGGACAAAGTTCGCCTTGTCCTCCGGCAGAACTTCCGCATGGTATTCGTCCACGCCGATCTGTTTTGCGATCGCCGCTGCTGTTCGCTCGCTGTCGCCAGTCATCATGACGATTTTTGTAAATCCTTCCCGTTTCAGCTCGCGGATAACCTGTTTTGCCTCTTCACGCACCGGATCCTCAATACAGAGCACTGCTTCCAGCACGTTGTCAATTGCCAGATACAGATGGGAATACTGCAGCGGCAGTTCATCGAAGCACTGCTGGTATTCCGGACGGATCCGGCACTTCTCATCTTCAAATACAAAGTGGGCGCTGCCGATCACCACACGCTTTTCCCCAACATAAGAGGCAATGCCATGTGCAACGATATATTCCACCTTGGAATGTACTTCCTCATGTTCCAGATTACGCTCTGCCGCTGCGCGCACAACCGCCTTTGCCATCGAATGAGGAAAATGCTCCTCCAGACATGCTGCCAGACACAAAAGATCGTCTTCCTTTTCCTCACCGAATGCGATAACAGAATGCAGCGTAGGCTGCGCTTTGGTCAGCGTACCGGTCTTATCGAATACGATGGTGGAAGCCTCCGAAAACGCTTCCAGATATTTTCCGCCCTTTACGGTGATCTTCGCTGCGTTTGCTTCCCGGATCGCTGTCAGGACAGTCAGTGGCATCGCAAGCTTTAATGCGCAGGAAAAATCAACCATCAGTACGGATAACGTTCTGGTAACATTTCTTGTAAGCAGCCATGTAAGACCGGTTCCAAGGAAGGTATAGGGAACCAGCCTGTCCGCCAGATGCTCCGCACGTCCTTCTACTGCGGACTTGAGCTTCTCGGAATCCTCGATCATCGTAACGATCTTTTCGTAACGGGTCGAGCCGGAAACCGCCTTGACCTCAATCGTCAGCTCGCCCTCTTCCACAACGGTTCCGGCATAAACGAATCCGCCCTTTTCCTTGCGTACAGGCTCGGATTCACCGGTCATGGAAGCCTGGTTGATCATCGCTTCACCGTCTGCCACTACGCCGTCAAACGGAATGACGTTGCCGACATGGATCACGATATGATCGCCCGGTACGACAGATGCAGAATCCACAAGGATTTCCTGATCCCGGGTCTTTATCCACACTTTTCCGACATTTAACGACATGCTGCGCGCCAGATCGCCGACAGACTTTTTATGTGTCCACTCCTCAAGGATTTCACCCAGACCAAGCAGGAACATAACCGATCCTGCGGTCTGGCAGTCCCGCCGCAGAATTGATACGGTAATCGCTGTCGCATCCAGAACCGGGACTTCCAGTTTTCCTTTGGAAAGGCATAGGACGCCTTCTTTTACATAATGGAAAGCTTTCCATATAGTATACACATTTCTGATCGGTAAGGGAAGCATGTATTTTGTAAATAACCGTTTTGCCACATGCCCGATCAGCTTTTCTTTATACTCTGCATTCAACGCACGTCCCGAACTGGAACGGACGGAATCCGGCAGCTGGACGTCTTCATAATGAAAGCTTTTCAGCGCCTCCATCAGTTCTTTTAATTCGCCGTCATACTCGATCACCGCATCCTGCGTCTGCTCGTATACGGTCGCTTTTGTCACACCTGGCTGTGCTTCCAGAAAATACTGTAGGGTGTCCGCCTGGTCAAAGCTCATTCTGGACTGCCCCATATGCACCCGGATTCGCCCGGGAATTTTGTGTTTGATTTTAAAGTTCATTTTTTCCGCTCATTTCTGCGCACGCTTTTTGCGCATGTCGAGTTTGTGTCAAGTGCGCGCAGACACAAATCTCGCGATTGAAAATTTTATTTTTCAATCTTATCTCCACTCCGCTGATACGCTTCGCGCTTTTTCAGAAAACGGGACTCCGTCAAAAAGGACGGCGCCGTCTCCGGCTCCGTCCCCCACTGCCCTGAATCAGGCTTCTTCTTTTACTTCAGCTTCCGCTTCTTCTGCAGCTCTGTCTTCATTGATCTGCTTTGCTTCTGCCAGAACATCGCCAGCGTTTTCCTGAACTGTTGTAACAGTCTTCATAACGCTGTCCTTTGCGCGAAGCGCTGCTGCGGTACACTGTACGTATGCTTTCTTCGCGTCTTTGCTGGAAAGGATCTTGATTCCGGCTGTTCCGAACAATACGCCTCCTAAAAATAAACCGATTTTCTTTGCATCAGATGCTTTCATCATGTTCGTTTCCTCCTTCGACCGGCGCAGGATACGTCTATACTACCTGTCGTACGGCATAACTTTCTTTTGTTAGTCATCATTGACTGCAAACATGGTAGCACGCTTTTTTCCCTGTGTCAATTCGTGTCTTACAGTTCACTCGAATTTTCCTGCAAGCAGATTTTCATGCTCGCATGGAAAATTGCTTGCAGGAAGGTTCGAAGAGAGCGCCATTCCATGAGCAAAAACGAGCTGCGAAGCAGCGGAAAGCATCGAAGATGCGATTTTGCGAATGGCGCGGGTGAACTGTTCACTCCTGCTTTCCGAACACAATCCGTTTCCCGATAAAAATGATCAGAAGCGCTGCAACGCCCACCAAAACGATTGTGCCACCCGGCTTTAAGCCCAGATAAAACGCCGCAAACAGCCCGATAATCATGAACAGCACGTTCAAACCGACAGCGTACCATACAGTCTGTTTAAAGTTCTTTCCCAGCTGCATCGCACAAGCTACCGGAACGACCATCATCGACGATACCATCAACGCGCCTACTGTCCGTGCTGCAACCGAAACCGTCACTGCAATCATAATCGTGAAGATAAAATTGACGATGCCGACCGGCACACCCGCCAACCGCGCGCTTCTTTCATCCAATGAAATATAAAACAGCTCTTTATATAGAAGCAAAAATAACACAAGCACCACAACAGACACCACGATGACTGAAATCATCTCAGCATCACTGATCGCCACAATGCTGCCGAACAGAAAGCTATTGAAGTTTGCCGAATTTTTCACAAAACCGGACAGCACACCCGCCAGACCAATTCCTGCTGACATGATAATGGATATCGACATTTCCGAATAGCGCGGAAGCTTTCTGCGGATCGCCTCAATGCCGAAGGACGCTGCCACACAGGCTGCTGCTGCGCCCGCCACCGGATTGACACCCAGCAAAAGTCCTGCTGCGACGCCGGCGAGCGACGTATGGGAAAGTGCATCGCCGATCATGGAAAGACGTTTGCAGACAACGACCATTCCGACGCAGGGCACAACCGCCGCCAGCAAAATTCCGACAACAAACGCCCGCTGCATAAACAGATACTCAAAAATTCTCATGCCTGCCCGTCTCCTTTCCCGGCTTCCTGTTTTACCTTTCCGTCCTCCAGCACCCAGATATCATCTGCATAGGACGATGCACGTTTGAGGTCATGCGTCACCATCAGGACGGTGATCCTTTTCTCCGCATTGATTTTTTTGAGCAGTCGGTAAAAGTGTGACGCATTTTTTTCATCCAATGCCGACGTCGGCTCATCCAGAATCAGAAGCTTCGGCTCGTTGACCAGGGCGCGTGCCAGGAGCACTCTCTGCTGCTGCCCGCCAGAAAGTCTGCCGATCAAACGGTTCTGGTATTCCTCCATGCCCACCTGCGCCAGCGCAGCTCTTACCTGCTGCCGCTCTTTTTTCCCCGCAAACCGGAACAATCCGATCTGCTTATATAAATTTGCGCGCACGATTTCTTCCACGGATGCCGGAAAATCCTTCCAGCCACCCATCCCGTTCTGGGGCACATAACTGATGCTCGACCAGTCTTTAAACTGTCGGATATCCTGCCCCAGAATCTCAATGCTGCCGTCGCCGCTGCCTTCTTCTTGATCCCCTTTGTGGCTTTCCCCGATCGGGAGCTCTCCTAATAAAAGCCTTAAAAGCGTCGATTTTCCTGCCCCGTTTTCTCCTGCGAGAATCGCCAGCCGCCCTTCTTTCAGGCAAAGGCTGACGCCGTCCAGCACATTTTCCTTTCCATAGGAAAAGTGCAGATTTTTGATTTCTATCGCATTCATATGTCTGCTCCTTACCGCAAAGCTTCTGTCAGCTGCTGCAGATTTTCTTCCATGACGGAAAAATAATCTCCGCCGGTTTCTTCCTGTCTGTCGCTTAGGCCTTCCAGCGGGCTGAGGGTCAAAAGCTTCACGCCGGTTTCCGCCGCTACCGTTTCCGCCGTCCTCGAGCCGGACAGCTCTTCAAAGAAAATCGCACGGACGTTGTTTGTCCGGACAAAATCGATAATATCTGCCATCCGTCCCGGGTCGGGTTCGGAATCCGGCGACATGCCCTCGATGCTCACCTGCGTCAGGTTATAACGCCTGCACAGATATCCATACGCCTCATGCGCCACAACGATGTTTCGCTCCGACAGATTTTCCAGCGTCGTCTGATAGATTTTGTCCAGCTCGTCGAGCTGTTTTGCCCATTTCTCATAATTTGCCTGATAGTCTGTGCGATGCTCCGGATCCGCCTTGGAAAACGCTGCGCAGATGTTTTGCATTTCCTGCTTTGCGTTCATCGGGTCCAGCCAGACGTGCGGGTCATACTCGCCGTGCTCGTGGGCGTCATGACCGTCCGGTGCGGCGACAACAGTGTGGTCGGCGGCATCGTCTTCATGCGCGGCCGCATTGCTCACAGCGGCGTCTTCTTCATCCGCATGATCGTGACCGTCCTCATCAGCATGCGCGGTCCCATGGTCATGACTGTCCTCTTCGTCCTCATCGGCATGCGCGGTCTCATGGTCGTGACCGTCCTCTTCCTCTGCACTGCGCAGCAGGCTCACTCCCTGCGACGCTTCCACGGAAATCAATTTTTTATTGGAAAGCCCCGCCAGAACGTCTGAAACCCAGTGCTCCATCCCAGCACCGTTATAGATAAAAACATCCGCCTGCTCCATCCGGGTAATATCCTTTGTGGACGGCTCCCAGTCGTGGGGCTCTGTACCGGACGGCACCATGCAGGTCACCTGGACGTGCTCGCCGCCAATTTTCTGTGCGAAATCGTACATCGTATAAAAACTCGCCATCACCTGCAGCTTGTTGGGATCCACCGGTTCGTCAGAAGCTTCCGTGCCGCAGCCGACAAACACTGTGGTAAACAGTAAGCACGCGCAGAGCGCCAACGCCACACGACGCAGGATGCCGCTTTCCGATACCCGTGTGCAGCGCAGCTGCGGCATTCTGATGCCGGAAATCACAGCATGCTTCCCGCATTGCTTTTTTCTATTCATCCTCATTTCTGTCCTGCAGTCCTTCCTGTGTTTCCCTGAATTTGCGGCACTCCCGACAGCAGCCGTAAAAGATCAGATGCGAGGAATCCAGCGCAAAGTCATGCTCTTTCAGGATATGTTCGGAAAATCCATGGAGCTTGTTACATTCCAGAGGAATGATCTTTCCGCACTGCAGGCAGACAAGCCGCCCCGGGCTGCCCGGCCTCAATTCTCCGATATAGCGGTACTGCGCGCCTGCGCCGTCCACTGCCGGAATTTTGATCACGGCGTTCTCCTCTGTGAGACGGTCGAGAGCCCGATAAACCGTCGTCTGTCCAACGTGAATTCCTTCGGCTTTGAGACAGTCCATACACTGTTCCGCCGTCACAAACCGGTCGCTGTGTTTTTCCAGACAATCCCGGATCAGCTCCTGTTGCTTCGTTCTATATCTGACACGTTCTGCCATTTTTCTCTCATTTCTGCGCACGCTTTTTGTGCATGCCGAGTTTGTGTCAAGTGCGCACAGACACAAATCCCGCGATTGAAAAATTTTATTTTTCAATCTTCTTTCCCTACGAACCGCAGCGCTTCATTTTGAAATTAAAAACCATTTTCAATTTATTATATCGGTTTTTTCCAGTGTGTCAAGTGGAAAAGACTGTGATAACTACCTTTTACTCTCCCCTTTAAAATTTATGATGTTGTTTTTTACTTTCTTTCCCGTTACCCCTTTTCTCAGTTCTCTGCGGCGAAGCGATTGCACTGTTTTTTCAAATTTTATATAATGAATTATGCAACGAAAAAGAAGTCCGATTCAAGGTTTACAGCATTTCCCCTTTTAAAGAGCTGTCAACCGACACTCGTGAACGATACGAATGGAGCTTTCCCCTTTATGAAACAGGAACTTACAAAACCTTCATCCCTCCGCGCCATTTCCATGCTGGCGGTTTTTACATTTCTCTTTTTGAGCACAGAATATTTCTATGTCAACCAGATCGCTCAAAACGCCTCCAGCGCCCGGACGGTAAACGTCCAGAATTATGCGCTCGGTATCAGTGCGGTCGGCTTTTGCCTCTATCCGCTGCTGTTTCGGTTTTTTCGCGATCGTCTGCACAGCGCTGTGTTTTTCACACTTACAATGCTGGCAATCGTCTGCTTTGTAATCCTTGGCAGTCCTGTTCCGCCCAGTCTTCTGACTGCCGTCGGAATGCTTCTGTTTCTGGCTCTCGGCATCCTCGGCAGCGCAGTGCATTACCATTTTCTTTGTGAAATTTCTGACAAAAAATATTTCGCACGCATGGTTGGCATTTCCTATGGGTTTGCTATCCTGCTGCAGTTTCTAAACAACAGTCTGATTTCTTCTGCCCTGGCAGAACAGCTGCTGCTTTGCGCCGCGTTACTTTTTATCGTATTTTTCCTGTTCCGGTTTCAGCACCGGGAGGCAAGCCGCAGCTCTCAGATGCCGGACACTGCAAATTCCAGCCCTCAGGTGTCCGATGTGACAAATCCCTGTCCACATATGTCAGACGCATCAGCTTGCGCTGCTTCCGGCAGCACCGACTCACAGCATAAGCTCCCTGCTCCATCTGCCTCCGGTGCCCTGCCGCAGCTCGTTTTGCTGATCTTTCTCGTCATTTTTATGACCTGTATTTTCAGTACGCTGGACAACACCGTTACACTGGGACACGCAGACGGAACCATGGATATCGGTCAGTGGCCTCGTATCCTTCTCGCCTGCAGCGGACTTGCTGCCGGATTTTTGTTTGACCTCCATAACAGACGTTTCATGAATCTCATCATGTACTGCATTATGATGCTTTCCACGCTCAGCGTCGCAATCCTGCAGCTTGGCGGTTCTTTCCTGATCGGACTGATCGTCTTTTACCTGTCCTCCGGATTTTTCGTCGTATTCTTTACGACCTCTTTTCTGGCGCTGTCCGAAGATACCCGCTGCCCGCGCCTCTGGGCAGGAATGGGGCGTGCTGTCAACAATGCGGGCGCTGCCCTGGTCTCAAACCTGTCTCTCTCCCTGATCGCATCGAACAGCAGCATCACGCTGATTATCACGGCTCTTGTCCTGTTCGCAACGGTAAGCATTTTGATCGCAGCCTATAGCATGTTAAATGCGCCTGGCGTACAGACTGAGACAGGCGGCACTATGACTCACAAAATGCAGGCAGCTTGCGAAGCGAACGCGAGCCATAACACAAAGGCCGCCCTCGGCAACGATTCGTCCGCCTCTACGGCTTCGGACATTTCCTCCGATCCGGATTATCCACAGAACACTCCCAATGCAGACCCGTTTTCCACATTTTCCACGGCATTTTCCCTGACTGACCGGGAACAGTCTGTTTTTGACCAACTCGTCAACACAGAAAAGAGCATCCAGGAAATCGCCGACAGCCTTTTCATCTCCCGAAGAACCTGTCAGCGCTATATCACATCCATTTATGAAAAGGTCGGTGCAAAATCCCGGATGGGACTGTACCAGTCCTACATCGAATGGCAGCGCAAAAACCTGTAACCGGAGCTGAAATTATATTTCCGTAAAGTCTTGCTTTCTAAGTCTCAGCAACCAGCTCTCTTAAAATATCTGAATACGTCACAAGCCGAACATTGCCAAGATGTTCGGCTTTTTCTGATTTTTCCCCTGGCGCACCAGCGCCAAACCGCATTTTTCGCCGTTTTGGCGCGCATACGGCATACCCGGATGACCGCCCGACGCGTAGACTGAAGGTAACAATAAAACTGCAAAACGGAAAATGCCCGCCTGACGCAAACCGCAGCGCAGCGTTCAATGCAGTCGCATTTTCCTTCGGAAAACAAGGAGGACTCTATGAAGCAGTGTGATAATGGTCATTTCTATGATGAAGCAAGATTTGAAAGCTGTCCGTATTGCAAGGAGAATACAGGGATCGGAAAGACGATGGCTGCAGCGGATATCGGCAAGACAGTGGCTGCCTTTCCGGGCAATCCTGCTGCAGCAGCTGCGACATCCTTCGACAGCGGCAAAACAGTCGCTGTGATGAAAAAGAAAATCGGTATTGATCCGGCAGTCGGCTTTTTGATCTGCATCGAAGGTCCACACCGCGGAACGGATTTCCGTCTCGTTTCAGGAAGAAACTTTATCGGCCGGGCTGCCGCGATGGATGTTTCCCTGCCAGACGATGATACCGTATCCCGTGAAAGCCATGCACTGGTCACTTACGATGCCAAACACAATGCCTTTTCCCTTTCGCCCGGGCAGGGACGCGGCATTACCTACTGCAACGATGAACAGGTCGAAATGGTTCATCCTCTCAAAGCATACGACATCATCGAGGTCGGAAAAAGCCGACTGCTTTTCCTGCCTCTTTGCAGCGAACAGTTTCAGTGGAGTGAGGAATAGCTCATGTTCTTTTTTAAAAAGCGAAAAAAAGCACAGACTCAGCAGCAGCCATCCGAACCAGCACCGGAGTCGCTTTGCGTTACCACCGTTCTGACCCCGGAAAAAACTTCCATTCTGGAAATTGCAAACCTGCAGGGGCTCGGACAGCGTGAACAGCAGCAGGATGCCTTCGGAATCTCTCCGGCAGACCGCTATGAAACAGACGGGATTTTAGCCGTTCTCTGTGACGGCATGGGCGGAATGGCGGAAGGACAACGGATCGCAATTCAAACCGTATCCTGTCTGTTAAACCATTTCCCATTTCCTGAGCCGCAGACAAAAGCTGTATCGGAGCTGATCTTTACATGCACCCGGAAGATCTATCAACAGTTTTACGGCCACGGCGGCTGCACCCTTGTCGCTGCCTGGATTTTGGGAAATCAACTGCACTTCTGGAGCGTCGGAGACAGCGACCTTTTTCTGCTCCGGGAGCATCAGCTCTATGCATTAAACACCCGACAGGAATTTCAAAAGGACCTGCTGCTGCGTTCCTTTCACGGTGCATTTCCCATCGAGGAAGCTTTTTCTGACCCTCAGGCAGGCGCACTTTCCCAATATATCGGGAAGGATGAGGTCACGCTGGACCGCACCCACATTCCACTTTCCCTTTTTCCGGGCGATACCCTGCTGTTATGCTCCGACGGAATCAGTGATCCACTGACCCTGAAACAAATCCGCGAGGCGATGGAGCTTCCGGTTCAGGACTGCTGCAGCGCGCTCGAAACAGCAATCCGAAAAGCCGCACTTCCCACACAGGATAACTATACCGCAATCGTTTTACATTATTACGGGGAAAAGGAGAATACTGAATGAAAACCAAACAACTCTCTTCTAAACAGCTGATCGCCCTTGTGCTAATCCTGATCGGCGCTGTCTCATCCATTTTCGGCATCACAGGGCTGACCAAAAGCTCCTCTGAGGATCCCTATGAATCCAGAAATGGTATCGTCATGGTCTATGCGACAGTCTATGACAACGAAGGAAACAGCGAAGCCGGAATGGGAACCGGCTGGGCCATCGGCACGCCCGGACAGCCGATTCAGTACATCGTGACAAACGGGCATGTCGTCAATAAAGCCTATACCTATCCCCGCTATGATTCCAGTCTTTACGGAGGGGAAATTGATGTCTTTTTTTCCGCAGCGGAAAACGACTATGTAAAAGCCAAGGTCGTCTACTTTTCCCCTCAGGAGGAAAAGGATATCGCCATCCTGCAGCTGCCCTCCCCGACGGATAAACGGACTGCCCTGACGCTGCGCGACTCCGGCGACATCAAGATCGGCGACACCGCCTACGCGCTCGGCTATCCCGGCAATTCCTCCCAGCGTCAGGATTTTGTCACCTACGATATAGACGATATTACAATCACCCGAGGCATCATCAGCAAACGTACAACCACCTCTTTTTCCACCTATGAGGCATTTCAAATGGACGTTTCCATCGCTCCCGGCAACTCCGGCGGTCCTCTGGTCGATGAAAAAGGAAACGTAATCGGTATCAACGTTGCAGGCGCCATTGATCCCAATACCGGGCTGAGCCTTGGCATGAACTATGCCATCATCATCAACGAGCTGACGAAAATCCTGGATGTTGAACGCATTCCCTACACGTTTTCGGGCTCCGGTTTTT
>OHZK01000730.1_pt1 | contig 14587 bp, 10 predicted proteins | sample 1580401 | NCBI WGS metagenome assembly OHZK01 (sample SAMEA3882530, study PRJEB24775) | human gut metagenome | biome: human-associated habitat; feature: intestine environment; material: feces | place: Netherlands | collected 2009/2010
ATACGCCGAGCCGAGCCGAGCCGAGCCGAGCCGAGCCGAGCCGAGCCGAGCCGACAACAAGTGTCGCACTTCCGTTTAACATCGTCAAGCCCTCCTTCCGTAATTTTTAGGGATAATAACCCCGCTTCCCCGTAAATATACGGCAGTATTATAGCAGAATTTATAGCAAATCTCAAGTATTTTTCAGGCTCACATTCAGCCGTTGCAGAATCCAAACTTCTGCAACGGCTCCATTTTTACATCCATACAATCATTGAGCAAAAAGCGAATGTTGCACAAAGCGCATCGCGCGCCCGTTATTGGAATTTGTGCAAAATTTCGATAACGGAGTGAGCAAGCCCCCGCCTTGATCAGAACAGCCCCGTGATCTTTCCGTCGTCGGTCACGTCGATATTGACGGCGGCGGGCACCTTCGGCAGCCCCGGCATGGTCATAATATCGCCGGAGAGCGCGACCACAAACCCCGCGCCCGCGCTGACCCTGACGCTGCGGATGGTGAGCGTAAAGCCTTCCGGCGCGCCGAGCTTCTTCGGGTCGTCGGAGAAGGAATACTGCGTTTTGGCGATGCAGACCGGCATCCTTCCGCAGCCCTCGTCGGTGAGCTGCTTGAGGGTCTTCATCGCGGCGGGCGTGAAGGAAACGTCCTTCGCGCCGTAGATGCGCGTCGCAACGGCGCGAATCTTATCCGCCAGCGGCATGTCATCCGGATAGGTGAAGGTGAACGCGGCGGGATCGGCGTGGCTCGCCTCCTCCATCACCAGCTTGGCCAGCTCGCGGCCGCCCTCGCCGCCCTTCGCCCAGACCTCGCAGAGCGCGACCTTCGCGCCGGTTTCAGCCGCCGCGCGGCGAACCAGCTCGATCTCCGCGTCGGTGTCGCTGGTAAAGCGGTTGAGCGCGACGACCGGGCGCAGCCCCCAAACCTCGCGGATGTTGCGCAGATGGCGGCGCAGATTCGACAGGCCGCGCTCCAGCGCTTCGAGGTTCTCCTCGCCCAGCTCGGCCTTCGCCACGCCGCCGTGGCTCTTGAGCGCGCGAACCGTCGCCACCAGCACCACCGCGCTGGGCACGAGGTTCGCCATGCGGCACTTGATATCGATAAACTTTTCCGCGCCGAGATCCGCGCCGAAGCCCGCCTCCGTCACCACGACGTCAGCCAGACGGAGCGCCGTCTGGGTCGCGATCACGGTGTTGCAGCCGTGGGCGATGTTGGCGAACGGGCCGCCGTGCACGAACGCGGGCGTGCCGATCAGCGTCTGCACGAGGTTCGGGCGCAGCGCGTCCTTGAGCAGCGCGGTCGCCGCGCCCTGCGCGTGGATATCCCCGGCGGTCACGGGCTGGTCGTCGTATGTGCGGGCGACGACGATGCGGGCGATGCGCGCCTTGAGGTCGGCAATGGAGGATGCAAGGCACAGCGTCGCCATGATCTCGCTGGCGGTGGTGATGTCAAACCCATCCTCGCGCGGTGTGCCGTTGGGCTTGCCGCCGAGGCCGTCGATGACGCTGCGGAGCTGCCGGTCGTTCATATCCATGCAGCGCTTCCACGTCACGCGGCGCGGGTCGATCCGGCAGGGGTTGCCCTGCTGGATGCTGTTGTCCACCATGGCGGCGATCAGGTTGTTCGCCGCAGTGATGGCGTGCATGTCGCCGGTAAAATGCAGGTTGATATCCTCCATCGGAACGACCTGCGCATAGCCGCCGCCGGCCGCGCCGCCCTTCACGCCGAACACCGGGCCGAGGGACGGCTCGCGCAGCGCGAGGCAGGCGTTATAGCCCTCCAGCCGCAGCGCGTCGGCCAGACCGATGGAAACGGTGGTCTTGCCCTCTCCGGCGGGCGTCGGGTTGATGGCGGTGACGAGCACCAGCCTGCCCTTCTGCGGGAGATCCTTCAGCGCGATGTGATCGACCTTCGCCTTGTAGCGGCCGTAAGGTTCGAGCATTTCCTCGGGAATGTTGAGCTTTTCGGCAATTTTTCCGATGGGCTGCATCTCGCAGGACTGGGCGATTTCAATATCGGTCAACATAGACATCCTCCTTAGCCAAACGAAAAATAAGACAAAGATTGGATGATTTGATTATAATGGAAAAATGAAACGGATGCAACCGATTGCGAACGTTCACCCGCTTCTTTTTCCGCGAACCAAATCCCCCGAAAAACAGGAATGGATAGACCATCTGTCAATTCCGGGCGAAAATCGTCCTCTTTTTCTTGCTTTTTGCTTTTCAACGTGATAAGATGTTTCAAACGCTTTTCCGCGATAAAGGATCAGGGTTTCCCCTTGACGATTTGAAAACCGAAAAGCGAATTGATTTTGTAGGAGGCTTGTCTTATGGAACGTGTGTTCAACTTCGCGCCCGGCCCGTCCATGCTGCCGCTGCCCGTGCTCGAGCAGATTCAAAAGGAGCTGCTGTGTTACGGCAGTACCGGTATGTCCGTGATGGAGATGAGCCACCGATCTAAAATGTATCTGGATATCTTCAACCAGACCGTCGCCGATCTGCGCGAGGTCATGGCCATTCCGGATCACTACAAGGTGATCTTCCCGCAGGGCGGCGCGACCGCCATGTTCGCGGCCGTCGCCATGAACCTGATGGACGGCGGCCATGCCGATTACGTCGATTCCGGCAACTTCGCGCACAACGCGCTGGTCGAGGCGCAGAAATACGGCGCGGTCAACGTCGCCGGTTCCTCCCGCGCGGAAAATTACACCCACATTCCGGATTATACGCTCTCCCCGGATGCGAAATACGTCCACATCACGACCAACAACACGATTTACGGCACGCGCTGGGATCACATTCCCGACACGGGCGACGTGCCGCTGGTCGCGGACATGTCCTCCAACATCCTCAGCGAGGTCTACGACGTGCGCAAATTCGGTGTGATCTACGCGGGCGCGCAGAAAAACGTCGCGCCTGCGGGCGTGGTCATCCTGATCGTGCGCGAGGATCTGCTCGGCCGCGCGCTGCCGATCACGCCGAAGGTCATGGATTTTGCCAAGCTCGCCGAGGCGGACAGCATGCTGAACACGCCGAACTGCTTCGGCATCTACGTCGCGGGGCTGACCTTCAAGTGGATCAAGGCGCAGGGCGGCGTCGCGGCGCTGGAAGCGCGCAACATCGAAAAAGCCAAGCTGCTGTACGATTATCTGGACGAGAGCAAGCTCTTCACCGGCACGGCGCAGAAGCGTGACCGCAGCCGCATGAACGTCACCTTCGTCACCGGCGACGCGGCGCTGGACGCGAAATTCGTCAAGGAGGCCGCCGCGCAGGGGCTGGTGAATCTCAAGGGGCACCGCATCGTCGGCGGCATGCGCGCCAGCATCTACAACGCCATGCCCGTCGAGGGCGTGCAAAAGCTCGTCGATTTTATGAAGCAATTTGAGACGGAGAATTAAGCCATGAACTATCAGATTCAAACGCTGAACGCGATTTCCCCCGCGATTTACACCCAGCTCGGCGAACACTACCACGTCAGCGACAGCGCCGGGCAGCCGGATGCGATTCTCGTCCGTTCGGCCTCCATGCACGACATGCCGCTTGCGCCCTCCGTGCTGAGCATTGCGCGCGCGGGCGCGGGCACGAACAACATCCCCATCGACGCATGCACGCAGGCGGGCGTCTGCGTGTTCAACACGCCGGGCGCAAACGCCAACGCCGTCTGCGAAATGGTGCTGGCGGCCATGCTGCTCTCCTGCCGCGATATCGTCGGCGGCGTCGAGTGGGCGCGCGGCCTGAAGGGGCAGGGCGACGGCATTGAAAAAGCCGTCGAAAAGGGCAAAAAGGCGTTTGTCGGCCCGGAGCTGCGCGGCAAAACGCTCGGCGTCATCGGCTTGGGCGCCATCGGCGTGCTGGTTGCCAACGCGGCCGTCGCACTGGGCATGAACGTCGTCGGTTACGACCCGATGATCTCCGTCGAGCATGCGTGGAAGCTCGCGCAGAGCGTCCGGCACGAAAATTCGCTCGACGAGCTGTTCGCCGCCTGCGATTTCATCACCGTGCACGTGCCGATGACCGATAAGACCCGCGGCATGATCGGCCGCCGGGCGCTGTCGCTGTGCAAAAAGGGCGTGCGCATCATAAATTACGCGCGCGGCGGGCTGGTTGACGAGGCCGCGCTGCTCGAAGCGCTGGCGGATGGCCGCGTCGCCGCCTACGTCACGGATTTCCCCTCCGACGCGCTGCTGGGCGCAAAGGGCGTGATCTGCACCCCGCATCTGGGCGCATCCACGCCGGAGAGCGAGGAGAACTGCGCCGTCATGGCCGCCGCGCAGACGCGGGATTTCCTCGAATCGGGCATCATCCGCAACAGCGTGAACCTGCCCGCCGTGGACGTCGCGCCGGTCAGCAAGCCGCGCCTGTTCTGCATCCACGAAAACGTGCCGAACGTCCTCGGCTCGATCACTTCCGCCGTCGCGGGATTCGGGCTGAACATCTCCGATCTGGTCAACCGTTCGCGCGGAAACATCGCCGTCTCCGTCGTGGATTTGGACGAAGCGCCGTCTGAAAAGCGCGAAGCGCTGACGCAGGCCGTGAAAAGCATCGCAGGGATGAAGCGCGTCCGGCTGCTGGGCGTTTGAGCGGGCGGCTTTACGCCGTCTTCCACATGTGAATAGACCAAATCAGCCCTCCGTATGCTTCGCCGCATACGGAGGGCTGACTGTTTTACACATTTCGCTTTGTCGTCTTTATGCCCTTTGCTTGGCCGGCGACAGCAGATACCGAATTTCAAAGCCCTTGGACAGGTTGCCGCTGAGCCGGAGCTGGCCGCTCAAATAGAGCTTATCGACGGTCACAAAGCCGCGCGCCATGGCCAGCAGATTGTCAAAGCTGCAATGCACGTAGGCTTCCGCGTCGCTCGCGGAGGTCGGCTCGACCTGCATGCCGTTTTCATTGAAGCGGATGGTGAACGTGCCCGCGCCGCGCCCGATGATGGTGATCTGCACCACGCGCTGGTAGCCGCTCTCGTGCCGGACGCGGTTGGTGCGCTCGTTTTCCATGTAGCAGTGGCGAAGCTGTTCAAAGGCCTCCTCAAATGGAATCGGCTCGCCCGCGCCCGCGCCGCCGCAGATATCCTCATACATGCGGTTATAGCGCTCGGCGCTCTTGTCCCACGAGAAATCCTTCTTCATGCAGCGCACGCGCAGGCGGTCAAACATCGCCTCGTCTCCGAAATAGAGCTTGACGGCCTCCGAAATAGCCAAATACAAATCTTTCGCCTGATAATCCGAAAACGCGAAGCCGTCGCCGATGCCGTCAAAATCCTTATAGGCGCGCACGGAGTCCTTGAGGCCGCCCGTCTCGTGAACGATCGGCACGGTGCCGTAGCGCATGGCCATCATCTGCGACAGGCCGCACGGCTCAAACCGCGAGGGCATCAGGTACATATCCGCGCCCGCGAACACAGCGCTGGCCGTCGGCTCGTTGTAATCGCTGGAGAAACCGAGCTGCCCCGGCCACTGCGCCTTCGCCCAGTTGAAATACTCAATGTACTTCGGGTCGCCCTGGCCGAACACGATGAGCTGAACGCCCATATCCATCAGCTGCGGCAGAATCTCGCGGATCAGCTCGATGCCCTTTTGCTCAACCAGCCGCGCGACACTGGCCAGCAGCGGCCACTCGCTCTCCTGATTCAGCCCGAACAGGCGCTGGATCTCGCGCTTGCAGCGCGCCTTGCCGGTTCGATCCTCGACAGTGAAGTGATACGGCACGAGCGGGTCGCTCTCCGGGTTGTAATGCGCCACGTCGATGCCGTTGAGGATGCCGTAGAGCTTGTGATCCACCAGATCGACCACGCCCTGCAGGCCGTGGGCAAAGTAGGGATAATGCAGTTCGCGCGCGTAGGTCGGAGAAACGGTCGTCACCGCGTCCGCCATCAGCATCGCGCCCTTCATCAGGTTGATATCCTGCCGCCCCTCAAACTCATAGCTCAGGCCGCCGTGATACCAGCCGGACGGCAGGGCGAAGGTCGATTCCATTTCGCCTTTGCCGAACTGCCCCTGATAGGCGATGTTGTGAATGGTATACACCGTCTTGATCCGGGAAAGCTCCGGCCGCAGCACCGCGTCGTTTTTGAGATAGAGAATCGCCAGCGCCGTTTCCCAGTCGTTGCAATGCAGAATATCGGGCAGCGCGCCAAATTCCGGCAGCAGGTCGATCACCGCGCGGCAGAAGAACGCGAACCGCAGCGAATCGTCGCCATAGCCGTACAGGCGCGGCCGGTGGAAGAGATGCTCGTTGCCGATGGCGTACACCGGCACGCCGTTCAGCGCGCCGCGGTACAGCGAGCAGGCGAGGCTGCGCTGGCCGAGCGTGACGGAACAGGTCTTGACCAATTCAAACTGATCGCCGCAGTTTTCCTGCGTGACGCGATACATCGGGATGACGATGGCCATGTCGTCGCCCGTTTTTTGAAGGGCCGGGGGGAGGGAAAACGCCACATCCGCCAGACCGCCGGATTTGCTGAAGGGGGCACATTCGCTTGAAACAAACAGAATTTTCATAGGCCGGCTTTCCTTTCGCATGCTGTAACTGTCTCTATTTTACAGATTGCGCGGGAATAAGTCAACGACTTCACCAATTTTACAAAGATTCTTTCATCATTTCTGCAAAAAAGCGGACGTGCAATGCACGTCCGCCTAACTCCCTCAGTCACGGCTGTGCCGTGCCAGACCTTCGGCGTTCCGCTTGCCTGCCTCCCGCACCGCGGGCGACAAGCTCCACGCCCTCGAAGAGGGAGCTCCTTGATTCGGTTATTTTCCGTCTAAGCGATCAATCGCGTGGGTGCATCCCTATGACGGGTATGGCGGCACATCAAAAAAAGCGGGCTAAGCCCGCTGCAAGCACCTTCCGGAAGGAAAGGCGCTCTTTGTTCAATTCAGGCCCAGATGATTCTCGATTCTGGCCACGCGCGCCGCCAGATCGCTTTCGGAAACGCCGGAAAACGTCGCCGTGCGCTTGACGTCCGTGCGCGCGAGGAGATAGTCGCTGGAAACCTCCAGCGTATCCGCCAGAAGGCACAGCGTTTCCAGACTCGGCTGACGCAGACCGCGCTCATAAAGCCCCACGGTGTTGAGGCTCTTGCCGATGATATCCGCCAGAGCCTGCTGACTCATGTGTTTGGCTGTACGGGCAGCCTTCATCCGTTCACCAAACTTAACCATAAACGGCACCTCCATCGGAATGTTTGTTCACTATCTTGATGATGTGTTATAAGTATACATTTTTTATGAAAATCGTCTACGGACAAAATGCATGTTTTTTCCAAATGCGGTGCTGTTTTCGCTTTTTTGCCGTTTTCCGCCCTGTTTTCCGGCGACAAGCCAGCCCGCGTCCCCCGCTCCTTTCGCCAGTCCCCGCCAAAGATGCATTGACCCGGCGGCAAAACATGATATAATCATTCCATACGGGGTTTCGTCCGATTATTTTTTCACAGATTCTGAATATCAGGGGGTTTTTATCGGTGCAGAATAAATCTGAAAACCATACAATGCGTGTGTTTTATCTGCTCGCCATCGTCTTTGTGGTGGATGGACACACGACAAACGGCCATCTGTTCGAGATGAACGGCCTGTTTCGCTATTACTCCTTCCACCTGATGATGTTCGCTTTCGGCTCCGGCTACTTCTTCAAATTGTACGGCGGCGCGCGCTCGGATTTGGCGCACCGGGCGAAAAAGCTGCTCGTGCCGCTGTATCTCTGGAATGCCGTTTACGGCGTAGGCGCGGCGCTTTTGCGCCGTTTCGGCGGGTTTGAGCTGGGCGCGCCGCTTTCGCCCTACACCCTGCTGCTCGCGCCGATCACGGACGGCGAGCACTTCGTCTGGAACCTCGGCGCGTGGTTCATCTTTCCGCTCTTCTGCGCGCAGGTCGCCTACGCGCTGATCCGGCGGCTGTCCCGGCTGTGGCACGAAAATGAGGTGATGACCTTCCTGCTCTGCCTGATTCCCGGCTGCGCGGCGGTGCAGCTCTGCTTTGCGGGGCGGCAGGCCGCCCTCCCCCTCTGGCTGCTGCGCCCGATGATTCTCCTGCCGGGGCTTGCGGGCGGCCAGCTCTATCGCCGCGTGCTGGAAAAGCGCGACAGCCTGCCCACCGTGCCGTATCTGCTCTGCCTCGTGGTGCTGCGCGTGCTGCTCTCCACCCGGTACGAGAGCCTCGCGTATCTGCTCTCCAACTGCTCGTATTTCGGCTGCGGCGCATTCGGCGTGTATGCGGGCGCGGCGCTGGCGATTGCGTTCTATCTGCGGATTTCCCGCCTGCTCGCACCGCATATCGTCAAGAGCCGGTTCGCGCTGGCCATCAGCCGAAACACGTTCGATATTATGATGCATCACTACATGGGCTTCTTCGCGCTCGATTGCTTCTTCCTCGCGCTCAACGCGCTGGGGCTGGGCGCGGCGGATTTCAGCGTCCGCGCTTTCCGCACCGTGGCCAACTACATGTATGCGCCGAACGGCCGCTCGGAATGGAACGCGCTGTATCTGCTCTGCGGGCTGGCGCTGCCGCTGGGGATCGCCCAATGTCTCGGATGGGCGAAAGCCGCGCTTGGGCGCGCCCTTTTCAGGCGGAGCGCGACGTAATCCGCCGCCCCGCTTTATTCCGTTTTGTAGACGTCGTTTGAAAAAGCCGAACCTCCTCTTTAGAGGAAGCTCGGCTTTTTTATGCGCTTACGCGCCTATACGGCGCGTTTCCGTCCGGATCAGGGCTGCTTGCCGATGTAAGCCAGAATGCCGCCGTCCACATAGAGGATGTGGCCGTTGACGAAGTTGGACGCATCGGAAGCGAGGAACACCGCCGGTCCCTGCAGATCCTCGGTCTTGCCCCAGCGCGCGGCCGGAGTCTTGGAGATGATGAACTGGTCAAACGGATGACGGCTGCCGTCCGCCTGACGCTCGCGCAGCGGCGCGGTCTGCGGGGTCTCGATGTAGCCCGGTCCAATGCCGTTGCACTGGATGTTGGCCTCGCCGTACTCGGAGCAGATGTTGCGGGTCAGCATCTTCAGGCCGCCCTTCGCCGCCGCGTAAGCGGAAACCGTCTCGCGGCCCAGCTCGCTCATCATGGAGCAGATGTTGATGATCTTGCCGTGGCCCTTCTCGATCATGCCCGGAATGCAGGCCTTGGAGACGTCAACGTCGATCACCTTGCGGAAATCGGCCGCGCTCATTTCGAGCATCGGGATGCGCTTGATGATGCCGGCGTTGTTGACCAGAATGTCGATCACGCCGACTTCCTCGCGAATCTGAGCGACGGTCTTCTGCACTGCTTCCTCATCGGTCACGTCGCAGACATAGCCGTGCGCCTTGATGCCCTTCTCCTCGTAGGCAGCCAGACCCTTGTTGACCAGATCCTGATTGATATCGTTAAAAACGATGGTCGCGCCCGCCGCGGACAGCGCGTTGGCAATCGCGAAGCCGATGCCGTAGGACGCGCCGGTGACGAAAGCAATCTTGCCCTCCAGGCTGAAATTCTTCATAAACTCGTTCATTGGAAAGAAGCCTCCTTCTGTATATTTCCGCACGACCCGCCTTTTTTCAAAAAGGCGGCGGCCGTGTGATTGGCGTTTTTTTAACTTGCTCCCCCCCCGCGCGTCAGCGCAGGTCGATCGGGTCGATGTTGTCCATGTCGTCAAATTCCTGATTCTCGCCGCACATGCCCCAAATGAAGGTATAGTTGCTCGTGCCCACGCCGGTGTGAATCGACCAGGACGGGGAGATGACGGCCTGCTCGTTGTGCATCAGCAGGTGGCGGGTCTCGGTCGGCTCGCCCATCATGTGGAAGACGACGTTGTTATCCTTGAGATCGAAGTAGAAATAGACCTCCATGCGGCGCTCGTGCGTGTGGCAGGGCATGGAATTCCAGTTGCTGCCCGGCGCGAGCTGGGTCATGCCCATGCACAGCTGGCAGCTCTGCATGACCGCCGGATGGATGTACTGGTTGATGACGCGCTTGTTGCAGGTCTCCACGCTGCCCAGCGGGCGCTTGTTGGCCTTGTCGATGTCGATCTTGACGGTCGGATAGGTCTTGTGCGCGGGGCAGGTGTTGATGTAGAACTTGGCCGGGTCGGCGGGATCGTCGCTGGTGAAGCTCAGCGTCTTCGCGCCCATGCCGACATACAAGCCGTCGTACTGCTTGAGATCGTACTCAACGCCGTCCACGGCGATCTTGCCCTTGCCGCCGATGTTGATGACGCCCATCTCGCGGCGCTGAAGGAACGTATCGGAGGCCAGCTCCTTGCATCCGACCAGCTCCACGCTCTTGCTGACGGGCATCACGCCGCCGGCGATGATGCGGTCAAAGTGGGAATACGTCAAAATCGCGTCGTCCGGCGCGAACACGGTCTCGATGAGGTATTCGCCGCGCAGGCGCTCTGTCGTATAATGCTTGGCGTCTTCCGAAGCGGAAGGCTGGCGAACGGTAAGCTGCATAGGTATGTCCTCCTTATTGATGGGTTCAAACGTCCCCTTGCTATCAGTATAACACAGCTTCTTTGTAAAAACCATAGCCGACACGCAAAATTGTTTGTTTTTTTGTTTGCCTATCGTTCATTTTTGACAAGTCGTCCGATGAATCCGCCCTGCATGACGCGCCGCGTTTCCGGTTATCCTAACGGCGTATTCCGCCCGGAAGGAGGCGCTTTCATGGAGGACGACCCCATTTCGCTCAGCGGCGATTTATCCGGCGACGTCCGGGTTTTTCGCGACCGCTTCCGCGCGTCGGATAACGCGGACGTCATCATCCGCCGTTTCCGCTCCGGCGCGTTTTTTTCCGCGCTGGTGACCATCGACGGCATGACCGATACGCGCGAAATCGACGAAAACATCCTCAAGCCGTGCATGGCGCTGCCGCACGACGCGGGGGCGGACGTTCCGCCCGAGGCGCGCGTCGGCTATTTGATGGAAAACGCCGTTTCCGTCCTGCCGACGGAAACCAAATCGCGCTTTGACGAGCTGATTGCCGACGCGCTCTCCGGCCAGAGCGTGCTGCTCTGCGACGGCTGCGCGTGTGCCTGCGTAATGGACACGCGCGGGTTTGAAAAGCGCGCCGTCGGCAGGCCGGAGGCGGAGCAGGTCGTCCTCGGGCCGCACGAGAGTTTCGGCGAATCCATCCGCACGAACATCACGCTGCTTCGGCGCATCGTGCAGCGCGAGGAGCTGATGACGGAATTCCTCAGCGTCGGCGGCGCGATGAAAACCCGATGCGCGCTGCTGTATCTGCGCGGCACAGCGGACGAAGCCATGCTCGCGCGCGTCCGCCGCCGTCTGGCGGCCTGCCAAAGCGATTTCGCGCTGTCGGCGGGCGAAATCGAACAGATCATCGAGGATCACCCCATGGCGCTGATTCCGCAATGCGTCGCCACCGAGCGGCCGGACAGAGCCGCGTCGTTTCTGGCGGAGGGGCAGATTGTCGTGCTGACGGACGGCTCGCCGCTGGCGCTGGGCGCGCCATCGACCCTCTGGCACCAGCTCCACACGCCGGACGACGCCTCCATGCGCTGGCAGTATGGCACGTTTCTGCGCATCGTGCGGTTCATCGGCATGCTGATCCACCTGTTTCTGCCGGGGGCGTACATCGCCGTTCTCCGGTTTCACACCGAGCTGATTTCGCCGATTCTGCTGGCCAGCGTCTACGAAACCAGCTCCCGCGTGCCCGCGCCGATCTTTCTGGAGGCGCTGCTGATGACGCTGGCGTTCGATCTCGTCAGCGAGGCCGGCCTGCGCGCGCCGGGCGCGATGGGCAACGCGCTGGGCATCGTCTCCGGCCTGATTCTGGGGCAGAGCGCCGTCGGCGCGGATATCGTCAGCCCGCTGCTGCTGATCGTCGTCGCGGCCAGCGGGCTGGGCGGCTTCTGCATCCCCAATTACGCGCTGAGCGTGGGCATGAAGATCATTCAGCTTTTATTTCTGACGGCTGGCGCGCTTGGCGGCCTGTATCTGATGGCGCTGCTGGGGCTTGCGCTGCTCTGCGCCGCCTGCGCGATGCGCTCCGTCGGTTCGCCGCTGACCGCGCCGCTCACGCCGAGGCGGCCCGGAAACCCGGATCTGCTGATTCGTTTCCCGCTGTGGCGGCAGAAAGCGAGGGCTTTTTTTGCAGGACGAAAGGATTGAGCAGCGCGTCCGCGCCGCTTACTGCGCACGCGCCTGCGCGGCGGGCGTTGCCTGCGGCGCGCAGATTTTTGCCGTCGGCACGGGGCTGCTGCTGCCGCTTGCGCTCAACGCCGCGTATTGGGCCGCTGTGCCCGCGCTGCTGCTGGGCGGGGTCATCGGCCTTGCCGCGCCCAGACGACTCTCCAAAGCGCCGGGAAGCGCCTTCTGCGCGGTGCTGGCGCTTTCGCTGCTCGTCTGCGGCGCGCTGCTGCTGGCCGCGGGCGCGACGCTCGCCCAGCAGACGCTCTTGCCAAACGGCCATCTGCTGACCTGCCTGATGCTGACGCTGGGCTTCTGCCTGCTCGCCGCGCGCCCCGGCGGCACGGGCGTGTGCCGCGTGGCCTTCGCGCTCCGGCTGCTTTTGCCCGTCGCGCTGGCCGTGTTCGCGGGGTTCTCGCTCTCTTCCGCCTCGGCGGCGGGGCTTTTTCCGCTCCTCGGCGCAGGCGTTCGGCCGCTGCTGCTGGCCGCGCTGCTCGGCCTTTCCGCCGGTTCGCCCGCGCTGATGCTCTTTCTGCCACCGCAGGAGCTGGAAACGCCCGCGCCCGTGCCGAAGGCCGGTTTCTTCGCGCTGCGCGTCGTTCTCGGCGGCCTGTTCGGCGTGCTGACGCTGGCCGCGCTGTCCCTGTGCAACCCCTATGCGCTCCTGCGCGATCAGCACGTTTGGGGCGCGAGGATGACGATTCTCTCCAGCGCGCGCCCGCGCGAGGGCTTGGTGCAGGCGCTGCTGACGCTCGCCCAGCTCTTTGCCCTGCTGATCGGCGCGGTTTCCACGCTCTGCGCCGCCGCGCAGGCGCTCGGGCGCGCCTTTGCCAGAATTCGGCCGCTCAGCCTGTGGCTCTGCGCGCTCGGGGCGCTGGGGCTTCTGCTGGCCGCCGCGTTTTTCGGCATGGACGTTCTGCTGTGCGCATCGCCGCTGCTGCTGCTCCCCGAAGGGATTCTGCTCGTTTGGTCGTTTGTGAAGAGGTGACTCCCTCAGTCACGGCTTCGCCGTGCCAGCTCCCTCGAAGAGGGAGCTCATTTATCAGGTTACTTTCCGTCTAAGCAATAAGTTGTGCCGTAGGGGCGCGCATTGCGCGCCCGCGTTTTGCGCAGAATTTGCTTTTCGCTTAATTTTTCATTGTTTCCCAAGGAGGTGACCATCCTTTGAAAAAATTCGGGCTGATGCTGCTCATGCTTCTCCTGCTGCTGAGCGGCTGCACCGGCGGGCAGGAAATCGAAAGCGGGCTGTTTGTCATCGCCATGGCGGTGGACGCCGCGCCGGAGGGCAACCTGACCGTCACCGTCAAAGCGCTTTCCGGCACGGAGGACGGCGCATCGAGCGCGTCGGACGGCGAGGGCGCATCCGATGCGGAGGCCGAGCTTGAAAAGACCGAACCGGGCTATATCGTGCTCAGCGCCACCGCGCCGAGCTGCCTGCGCGCGCTGGGGCTGCTGGGCGCGACCACGCCGCGCACGGTCAACCTCTCCCAGCTTCGAGAGATCGTCGTCAGCCAGACTCTCGCCGAAACGGACGCCACGCTCTCCATCCTCAAGGAGATCCGCGCGATTTACCGCGCCAACGGCGAGGCCGTCGTCGTCATCACACCGGATCAGGCGGGCGATTTCATCCGCAGGCAGCGCGCCGTGCTCGGCCTGCGCCTGTCCAAATACCTCGAGGTGCTCTTTGAGCACTACGAACAGCTCGACGTCATTCCGCCCAGCCCGAGCCTCTCCGCCGTCATCGCCGCGATGGAATCCGGCACGGCCGACGCGGCAGCCGTCTATGCCGCCGGGAACGACTTTCAAAACACCCTCCTGCTTCAAAGCAAATCCGACCTCGACCGCCTGCCCGGCCATCTGCCCCGAACCGCCCCCGCGCCGAACGAATACATGGGCGCGGCGCTGTTTTCCGGCCCGCGCATGACCGGCACGCTCACCGGCAACGAGGTCAGCCTGCTCTGCCTGATGACGGGCAAGGCCAGCAAGCGTGTCTCCGTCATCGACGGCGCGCAGTATAAAACCCGGCTGCAAACCCGCGTCAAGCACCGGATCGACCCGGACGGCACGCTCTTTGTCGCCCTGCGCCTGACGCTCACCCTCTCCGCCGGACAGCAGCAGCGCACCGGGGAGGAAATCGCCGCCTCGCTTGCGCAGGACTGCGTCAGCGTGCTGCACAAGCTCCAGGCCGCATCCTGCGACGCGGTCGGCTTTGGCCGGATTCAGATCCGCCGCTATCCCGATATCCCCGCGTGGGAGCGCTCCGGCTGGGCGGCGCAATACGAATCCCGCCCCGTCCGCGTGAGCGCGGAGATAAAAATCCTGCAATAGCGCCGGGGCAAACAGGATTTTTCGTTTCGGCAGAGAAACCTTTCTTCATCATTCAGACTGTAGACAAAAAGCTATTCTCCCCCCAGAAGGGGGAGAATAGCCCTTTCCGCAAATGAAAGAATCGCTGAATTTCTTGATTTT
>OHZK01000731.1_pt1 | contig 14564 bp, 10 predicted proteins | sample 1580401 | NCBI WGS metagenome assembly OHZK01 (sample SAMEA3882530, study PRJEB24775) | human gut metagenome | biome: human-associated habitat; feature: intestine environment; material: feces | place: Netherlands | collected 2009/2010
AGCATTTTGGCAACGCAGATGCCGTGCCGCAGCTGCCGGAGCGGTGCTTAAGCCGTAAGGCGGGAATTGTGCGGTGTTGCCTTGAATAAAAATCCAATTAAAAAGTTCCCTCTTCATCGTTTTAGGGCCATGCACATCCATGTTTTACACCACCAACACCGAATCCACCTTTTTGCTGCAGAACGTTGCCATTACCAAACCAGCGTGGACACCAGCGCCGCCGCCACAGCAGACAGCTGGAGTGATTGTGAGGTAGAAAAGGCGTAACTCACTCTTTTATCTTTTTGATTTCTTCTTTCTTCAATTTTTCCAATTTCCTCATTTCTTATTTTCACACTCTTTTCGTTCCTATTTCGCCATTCCCCCTTTCCAAATAAAAATAGCAGCACACCGGCTTCTCTATTTCCCGGGAAACGGTGTGCTGCTGTTTTATTGCGTTATCGTATTTATTTTTTTATAGCAAAATACCAGCTGAAACGTGAAAGTCAAAACTTGATTCAATCAGCCAAAAATCTGTTTAGCGTAATCGGCGCTGGCTTTGGCGTCCTTGGCATAAAAATCGGCACCGATCTGTTCGGCGTATGCCTTGGTCAGCACAGCGCCGCCCACCATGACCTTGCAGGGCAGGTTGGCCGCGTGCAGGGCTTCGATGGTGGCCTGCATGTTGGGCACGGTGGTGGTCATCAGGGCCGAAAGCCCCACCAGCGGCGCACCGGTCTGGCGCACGGCTTCCACCACGCGCTCCGGCGGCACATCGCGGCCCAGATCCAGCACGTCATAGCCATAGTTTTCCAAAATTACGCGCACAATGTTTTTGCCAATATCGTGTACGTCACCTTTTACGGTAGCGATCACAATACGGCCTTTGCTTTCACCCTGGCTGCCGCTGGCGGCAATGGCGGTTTTGATCACTTCAAAAGCAGCCTGGGTCGCCGTGGCGGATTGCAGCAGCTGCGGCAAAAAGATGGAGCCTTTTTCAAAGGCATCGCCCACCACATCCAGCGCGGGGATCAGCGTTTCGTTCACCACCTGCAAAGGCTCGCGGGTTTTCAGGGCTTCCCCTGCAGCGGCGCGGGCTTCGTTTTTCAGGCCGCGGCGCACGGCTTCAAACAGAGCATCGGCCCCTGCTGCACCGCCCGCCGGGGCGGCGGCATCAGTTTTTGCCACCTGGGAGGTCTGCACCTGCACATTGGCATAGGCGGCAACGTAATCATTGCACTTTTCGTCCTGGCTGGTCAGCACACGGTAGGCGCGCACGGCGGCCATCATTTCCGGCGTGTTGGGGTTCATGATGGCAAGGTCCAGCCCGGCCTGCATGGCCAACGTCAGGAAAGTGGTATTCATGTAGCCGCGGCAGGGCAAACCAAAGCTGATGTTGGAAACACCCAGCACGGTGCGCACGCCCAGTTCCTTTTTGCACATGGTAATGGCTTTCAGGGTTTCGGCAGCGGCGCTCTGCTCGGCAGAAACCGTCAGCGTCAGGCAGTCGATGTAAACATCCCCGCGGGGAATGCCGATAGCATCCGTTGCGGCCACAATGCGCTTGGCAACCTCAAAGCGGCCCTCTGCCGTTTTGGGAATGCCGTGTTCATCCAGTGCCAGACCAACCACGGCGGCGCCGTACTTTTTGCACAGGGGCAGAATGCTGTCCAGCACCTTCTGCTCGCCGTTGACCGAGTTGACGATCGGCTTGCCGTTATAAATGCGCAGCGCGCGGGCCAAAGCATCTTTGTTGGAAGAATCCAGCTGCAATGGCAGGTCGGTGATGGATTGCAGCTCCCGCACCAGCATTTCCAGCGTGGCGGGTTCGTCAATATCCGGCAGACCGGCGTTCACGTCCAGCAGCTCGGCACCGGCTTCGGCCTGGGCTACGGCCTGGGCGCAGGCATAGGCGCTGTCGCCCTCCCGCAGGGCCTGCTGCAAGCGCTTTTTGCCGGTGGGGTTGATGCGCTCGCCCACCACGGTAATGCCGTTTACCTCCACGCAGCGCACGGGGGTACACAGGCGGCTGCGCACAATAGGGGTTTTGGCGGCGGGGGTTTTATCCTGGGTCAGCTCTTTCAGCAGGCGGATGGATTCCGGCTCAGAGCCGCAGCAGCCGCCCAGCATGGAAATTCCGGTGGGCAGGTAGGCGGCCATCTCAGCGGCAAACTCCGCCGGGGTGATATCATAGCTGCCGTCCAGGTTCGGCAGGCCCGCATTGGGCTTGACAAACACCGGCATACCGGCGGGCACCACACGGCAGAGCCGCTGAGCAAAGGGCAGGATTTCCTTGGGGCCCAGCGAGCAGTTGATGCCCACGGCGGCCGCACCAAGGCCGGCGGCGGTAATGCCGTAGCTTTCCACTGTGCAGCCGGTAAAGGTACGGCCACGGGCCTCAAAGCTCATCGAGGTAAACACCGGCAGGTCACAGTTTTCCTTTGCGGCCAGGATGGCGGCTTTCAGCTCATACAGGTCGGTCATTGTTTCCAGAAAGACGAGGTCTGCCCCGGCTGCGGCACCGGCGCGCACCATCTCAGCAAACTGGGCGCAGGCATCCTCAAACGGCAGGGTACCGGCCGGGGCCAGCAGCTCGCCGATGGGGCCGATATCCAGTGCCACCAGGGCACCGGTTTCCTGCGCGGCGGTCCGGGCACATGCGATGGACGCTTCGATCACCTGCTGCACAGTGTAGCCGGTTCCCTTCAATTTACGAGGGTTGGCGCCAAAGGTGTTTGCCAGCAGGATATCCGCCCCGGCGCGGGCATAGTCCCGGTGGACGGCAGTGAGCACATCCGGCATGATAAAGGCGGCCAGTTCCGGCTTTTGTTCTGTGGTCAGGCCGCGCAGCTGCAGCTGGGTGCCCATGGCGCCATCCAGCATAATAAAGCGGCGGCGGGCAAATACTTCCTCAATTTTCACAGGTGGTTCCCCTCTTTCTGTATTCGCACTTTTCGCGCAGCAGGCAATGCCCGCACCCGGCGCGGGCCCCCGTTACCGGGTGGTCCGCCACGCCAAGGATGGCTGTTACGCTTTTGCGCGGGGTCAGCAGATTTTCCGGCGTGACCGCCATGCCAAGGCCGCGCACGGTATCCAGCGCAATGGCAAACGGCTGCTGCAAAGTCAGCGGGCAGTCCCCATAGCCGGGGGAAAAACGTCCCGTCAGGTAGTGCCCCTGCGTCTGCACGCTGGTGCGGATCTCGGCTTCCAGCGCGTTGCACAGCTCTTCCATCACAGCGGAAGCCATCGCATCCACCACAGCGGCCAGGGCAATATCCGTCAGCTCCAGGCGGCGCATCAGGGTATCAGCCCCGCTGCCAAGGGTAACGGCCATCAGCACCATGGCATCGCAGCCGCGCAGGTGGCGGGCAATATCATTCCCGGCGTTCTGCAGCGGCAGGGCGGTCAGCGGCAGCTGTTTCCACACGCCGCGCGGGGTGGCGGCGGCGCGCAGGGCGTCCTCGGCTTTTTGCAGCAGCACCTGGGATGCAGCATCCGGCTGCCAGCCCCCTGCCCCAAGGTAGCGAAGGGTTTCGGCGCGGGTATCGTTTTGCGGGTAGGCTAATTGCACAGCGTTTCACTCCCCCTCTATGGGGCCAACAGGCCGATTACAGCAGGTCCTTGATGCCCTCATACACAGCGGCGGCAACCTTGGCGTCATTCATGGCATACAGGTGCACACCGTCCGCGCCGCCCTCGATCAGATCTCGCAGCTGCTGCACGGCATAGTCAATACCGGCAGCATACAGGCTTTCGGGGTCATCCTGGTAGCGGGAGATCATGCGGGTAAACTCCGAAGGCAGGCTGGCGCTGGAAAGTGCCACCGTGCGCTCGATCTGGCTGCGCTTAACGATGGGCATAACACCGGCAGACACCGGCAAAGTGATGCCTGCGCGGCGGGCCAGGTTCAAAAAGCGATAAAAGTGCATATTATCAAAGAACAGCTGAGTCAGCAGGTGGGTGGCACCGGCCTCCTGCTTAAAGCGCAGGTTGGCGACATCCTGGGCCAGGGTAGCGGCTTCGGGGTGGCCTTCGGGGTAGCAGGCAGCGTGGATATCAAATTCCGGCTGGGTCTGCCACACAAACTGGGCCAGGTCGCTTGCGTGGGCAAAGTCCGGGCTTTCGGGGCGGGTGGGGGTGCGGTCGCCGCGCAGGGTCAGCACGTTGCGCACACCAGCGGCATTCAGCTGGTCCAGCAGCTGGGCGGCCTTTGCCTTATCGCTGCCCATGCAGATCATGTGGGCCAGCGGCTCTACGTTCAGGTCGTTTTTCAGGAACTCGGCCACTTCCACAGTGGAAACGCCGCCCGTGGAACCGCCTGCACCGTAAGTAACGCTGATAAAATCCGGGTTAAGGGTGCGCATGGTGCGCAGGGTGTCCTTCATTTTACCAAAGTTGGCGGTCTGCTTCGGGGGGAAGCACTCGATGGAAAACACGCAAGGCTTGCGCTTGAACATCTGGGAGATCTGCATAGGATTCATCCTCCTGTATTTTTATTACTTTCCTCTATTTCTACCCAATTAACGTGCGGGAGCACTTTCCTGCCGACTTACTGGGGTCAGGCACACAGAGTCAGGCTGCCGGGGGTTACGCGGCGGGAGCCAGCTCTTCGTCCGGCTGTTTTGCCGTCTGCACAGTAAAGCTGCCGTCCGCTTGGGCGGTCACGGTCACCGTGCCGTACAGGTCGGTGCGGTAAAAGTCAATGCCCTCATCCTGCATTTCCTGGATGACCTCGCGGTGGGGGTGGCCGTAATCATTGTTCAGGCCGCAGCTGGCAACCACAAGCTGGGGTTGCACCTGCCACAGCAGTGTTTGGGTGTTGGATGTGGACGACCCATGGTGCCCGGCCTTGAACACGGTGGACCGCAAGCGGAACGGATATTGCTCCGCCAGGGCGGCTTCCTCGTTGCGCTCGGCATCGCCGGTATCCAAAAAGGTAAAGTTCCCGGCTTCAAACCGCAGGCAGAGCGACATATCATTTGTTGCATCGTCACTGCCCGCCGTATCGGCATCCACACCGGGCAGCAGCACGGTCAATGTGCCGGTGCCGATGGTGTACTGCTGGCCGGTATAGGCAGTTTCCACCGGTACGCCGCATTCCTGGGCGGTTTGCAGGGTGCGCTGGGTCTGGCCGGTCACGTCAGTTTCGCTCAGGTCGGGGGTCAGCAGGGTCTGCACATCAAAGTTCTGCAAAACGGCCTGCATGCCGCCCACATGGTCGGCATGGGGGTGGGTCATCACCAACAGGTCCAACTGGCTTACGCCATAGCTGCGCAGGTCCTGCACAAGGTTCTGCCGGGCATCCTTGGGGCCTGCATCAATCAGGCAGGCCGCACCGTTCTGCAAAATCAGCACAGCATCCCCCTGCCCCACATCCAGGAACACCACTTCGGTTTCCCCCTCCGGCAGCGGGGCTGTGGTTTCGCTCTGGCTGGGTTCCAGGCCAACCCATTGGTAAATCTGGTCCCAGCTGGGCACAAAACCGTTGCCGCCGTAATTTTCGACCACATACAGGGCAACGGCGATGAGAACAGCGGCCACAATGGTCCACACCTGGGGGCGGCGGTAGGAATGGCGGCAATACCTGCGCCGCCGGTATTTACTCACCCTGGCCCAGCTGGCGTTCCTGCCACTGGGCGCGGGTCAGCAAAACGGCACGGGGCTTGGCGCCCTCATAGGGGCCGATAATCTTTTCCTGTTCCATCTGGTCCATGATGCGGGCCGCACGGGCATAGCCCAGCTTGCAGCGGCGCTGCAAAAGGCTGGTGGATGCCTGCCCGGCTTCGATGACACATTCCACCGCCTGTTCAAACATGGGATCGCGGCTGCCGCTGTCATCGTCCGAATCGGAGCTGCTGCCCTTGCCGCCCTTTTCGGCCACGGCACGGCGCTCCATCTCGGCAATCATCTCTTCATCATACTGGGCGCTGGAAGTGGATTTGATAAAGTTCAGCACAGCGCTGATCTCTTCATCCGTCACAAAGGTACCCTGCACACGCACGGGCTTGGAAGCACCGACCGGCAGGAACAGCATATCGCCGTTGCCCAGCAGCTTTTCGGCGCCGCCGCTGTCCAGAATGGTGCGGGAGTCGATCTGGCTGGAAACTGCAAATGCAATACGGCTGGGGATGTTGGCTTTGATCAGGCCGGTGATAACGTCCACGCTGGGGCGCTGGGTTGCCACAATCAGGTGGATACCGGCCGCACGGGCTTTCTGGGCAATGCGGCAGATATAATCTTCCACCTCTTTGCCGGCAACCATCATCAGGTCGGCCAACTCGTCAATGATAATGGCGATATAAGGCAGGTGTTCCAGCACATCGGGGTGCTGCTTGGCCAGCTTGTTATAGCTCTTGATATCGCGCACATTGTTTTCGGCAAACAGCTTATAGCGGCGCTCCATCTCGGCCACACTGGCCCCCAGGGCACCGGCGGCCTTGCGCGGCTCGGTCACAACGGGCATTAACAGGTGGGGAATGCCGTTGTACTCAGCCAGTTCCACCACCTTGGGGTCGATCAGAATCAGTTTGACATCTTCCGGACCGGAGCGGAACAAAAAGCTGATGATGATCGAGTTGACGCAGACGGATTTACCGCTGCCGGTGGAGCCGGCGATCAGCAGGTGGGGCATTTTACACAGGTCCGCCACCTGGGCTGTACCGGCAATATCTTTGCCCAGCGCCATGGTCAGTGGGCTGCGCATGTTGATGTAGTTCTGGGATTCAAACACCCCGCGGATGCTGACGGTAGACCGGATCTTGTTGGGCACCTCGATACCAACGGCGGGTTTGCCGGGAATGGGGGCTTCGATACGCACACCGGCGGTGGCAAGGTTCAGGGCGATATCATCCGACAGGCTGGTGATACGGCTGACCTTGATGCCCGCCTGGGGCTGCAGCTCATACCGGGTCACGGAAGGGCCGCGGCAGATATCCAGGATATGGGTCTTAACACCAAAGCTGTCCAGCGTGTTCACCAGGATATCGGCGTTTTTCTTCATCTCAGCGGCCGCGCCGCGTTCATCTTCCGGCTTGGCCGCATTGAAAAGGTTCAAAGATGGGTAAGTATACGGCGGGAACTCCTCTTTGGCCTGGGCGGCAAAGGCTGCCGTAGCTTCGCTGCTGGCATCCTCGTCCGCTTCGCGGGCTGCACCGGCGGGTGCGGTGACTGCCGGGGCGGCAGGGGCTTTCGCCATTGCTTTGGCCACGCTGGGCGGGCTGGAAATGGGAGCCGAAGCCGAATTGCCCATGCTGGAAGATACCCGCAGCCGGTTGGGGCTGCCGGGGCGGCGTTCATCCGTTACGCTGTATACTTTAGGCGCAGCGGCGGCAGGCTGGGCCGTGGGCTGCGGTGCCGGGGCCTGCACGCTGACCCGCCCGGTGAGCAGATCCGATACCGGAATTCCGGCGTTCCAGGCAGCCTTGGCTGCATCGAAACCGCCCTGGTCAAAGCTGCCGCCCAATGTGGGGATGGCTGTAACAGGGGCAGGCGCTGGCTGGGTGGGTTCCGGCACCAGCGGTGTTTCAAAACTATCCGCACTTTCGCTGCTGCCAACGTCATCCGGTTCCGGCAATTCCTCTACCGGCTCCAGCGGGGTGGAAAAATCTTCCGCTGAGGCGGCAGGTGCGTTATCATCCGGTTCCGGGGTCAGCGGGGTTTCAAAACTTTCCGCTTCATCCTCATCGGGCAGGCCCACATCGGCACCGGCCACGGGGGTATCCCGCCCGGTCACGGCGCGCTGGATCAGGTCATTCAGGCTGTCTTCCTCCACCGGGGCTTCCTCAGCCTGCTGGGCTTCCGGTTCCAGGTGCAGCTCAAAGCTTTCTTCCTGCGGCTGGGGTTCCGGCTGGGGCGCGGGGTACTTGCGATGGTTCAACTGCTCCAGCGGGTCAAGGCCAAAGGTGCCGCCGGGGCCGATATCAATTTTCTGCAGCGGGTCATGCTGCACGGCGTTCTGCAAAGCGCGCTGGGAAGCATCCGGCCCCAGGTCCACATCAAAGTCCGAACGCTGGGCGGGCGGGGCAAAGCTTTGGGTGTGCTGCACGCCTTGGGGCGCAGCCTGGGCACGCTGCATATCGGGGTATGTTGCGGTGCCGGGCTGCGTATACGCCTGCTGGGGCTGGGCCGCCGGCTGGCCGGCCTGCGCTGCGGCGGCTGCCTGGTCGGCAGGGTTCGCCTGGGCCGCATTGCGGCGGGCGGCTTCCTCCTGTTCCAGATAGGGGGCCACATCAAAGGGGCGGCGGGTACCAGACTGCGGCGTGGCCGGAGACTCACCAGCCATGGGCGGCAGGCTGCCGGTCAGGTTTTCAAGGGATTCTTCCTCCGCTTCATGGCCAAACAGCTGGGTATCATAAGCGGTTTCTTCCTCCGCACGGGCGGCGCGGCGGGCTTTGAACTCCTGAATATAATAGCTGATGAACTGCACCACATCCACCGGGGTAACGGCAAAAAACACCATCAGCCCCATCAGGATGACAATAATCATGACGATATTGGCACCGGGACGGCCACAGACGGCCAGCAGCGATGCGCCGATGGGCACGCCCAGCACACCGCCGGTCCAGAACTTGCGCTGCCCCCAGGCAAACAGCATCTTGACGGTCTGCCAGGGGGTATCCCCTACCTTAAAGTCCGAGAAGATGACCGCCGTGCCGGCCAGCAGCACCGCCAGCAGCAGCACCTTGCCAATGAAAGTACCCACATGGTAACCGGATGCCAGCAGATAGGCCAGATACAGCAAAAACGGGCCGACAAAATATGTAACCACGCCAAAGGTGCCAAACAGCCAGCTGCGTAGAACATTCCAGAAGCTCTGCCCCGGCACCAGCACCAGCGCAATGGCCAGAATGCCAAGCCCGGCCAGCACCACGCTGCGGATCAGGTTTTGCTGCTGGGCGCGGCGCTGTTCCAGCCTGGACATCCGCTTTTTGCTGCCGGAGGCCGAACTGTTGTGTCTGGCCCCGGAGCTGCTGCTTTTACTGCTTTTGCTGCCGGAGGCGCGGTATGTGTTTTTACTGCTTTTTCCGTTTTTGGCGGAACTTGAACGTGCCATGCTCTCCCTACCTCTTTACTATAATATGCGTATATTCAGGCTGCCCTGTTCAGCGGGCAGCCATTGTTGATTTGCTTTGGCGCGGCGGGCCCTGCCCCCGTTTTGAACGAAAGTTCGTTCGCCTTTTATCTGGCAGCGGGCGGCCATTAAACAGCATCCGGCGGCCCCGCATAAAGAGACTTTCCGCGCAGTGATTTTATCTGCCATCCGCCACGGCGGCTGTGCCGTGCTGTTTTGGGCAGGGGCATACTGCCCCTTATAGCATAAGGTATATTGTAGCATGAAAACGCCCGCTTGTAAAACCCCTTTCTCTTTCTATTTTCATCAAAGCCTTTCCGCCCACTGGCGGGCAGCGCCCCCTCAATATCCGGTTTTCCCGGCGTCGATTTCGGCATACAGGTAGCGCAGCGCATCGCCCAGGTTGCCGATGGCATCGATCAGCCCCTCTTCCACAGCCTGTTCCCCGCCCAGCACGGTACCCATATCCATCACCAGCTCCCCGGTATTGTGCATCAGCTGGGTAAAGCGCTTGGCGCTGATGCCGGAATGCCCCGCCACAAAGCTGACGATGCGCTCCTGCATCTGCTCAAAATAGCGCAGGGTCTGGGGCACCCCCAGCACCATGCCGGAGTGGCGCACCGGATGCACCGTCATGGTGGCGGTGGGCACAATAAAGCTTTTGCGGGCCGAAACCGCCAGCGGGATGCCGATGGAATGCCCGCCGCCCAGCACCAGCGTTGCGCTGGGCTTGCTGATGCCGGAGATCAGCTCCGCCAAAGCGAGCCCGGCTTCCACATCGCCGCCCACGGTATTCAGGATGACCAACAGCCCCTCAATGGCGGGGTCCTCCTCAATATCCACCAGCTGGGGGATCACATGCTCATACTTGGTGCTTTTCTGGTTATCAGGAGCCAGGCTGTGGCCCTCAATGGTGCCGATCACCGTCAGGCAATAAATGGCATGGCGGCCCTTGGTGGCGGGCACAATGCCGCTGTCCGTGATCAGGTCATGTTCCAGCCGCATGCGCTCCACATCCTTGGCGTCCTTGGCAGCATGGGGGGCGGGCTGTTGTTTTGGGGTACGGTTTGGCATGGCGGGGGTCCTTTCCTTCCGACAGAATCGGTGCGCCGGGCAGTGCAAAGCCCGGCTATACCCTGACAGTATGCCCCGCTGGTACGCTTTTTTATGCACAGAGGGGCGCGACTGGGCAAAAAAAGCGCGGAAAAACTTAGATAAAAAATTGACAATCGGCACAAGATTGATTATACTTTTACTAGAATTTACATCGGAATCACACAAGAGGCAGGGTGTTTCCTTTACCCCTGCCCGGAGAACGGGAGATTAGTCTTTATGTCATCAACAATGCAAAACAAAGCATCGTTGCCCGTGATCAAGCGGCTGCCCAAATATTACCGCTACTTGAGCAACCTGCAGGCAGATGGGCGTGATAAAATTTCTTCCAGCGAGCTGGCCCGCATGATGGGCACCACCGCCAGCCAGGTGCGGCAAGATTTCAACTGTTTTGGCGGTTTTGGCCAGCAGGGCATCGGCTACAAGGTGGATGTGCTGCTTACCGAGATTGGCAAACTGCTGTTTGGCAACGGCGAGCTGCTGCCTACCGTGCTGATCGGCGCCGGCCGCCTGGGCACGGCGGTCTCCAGCTTTATCAGCCGCGATACCAACGGCTACAAGCTGATTGCCGCGTTTGATATCAACCCCGCCCTGGAGGGCAAGGAGATCAGCGGCGTAACCATCCGCCCACTGTCCGAGCTGGAAAGCTTCTGTGCGGCGCACAAGCCGGTGGTCGCCGTGCTGTGCGTGCCGCGCCAGAGCGCCATGGACCTTTCGGACGAGCTGGTCCGGCTGGGTATTCAGGGTTTCTGGAACTTCAGCCACTATGATCTTTCGGTCGTTTATCCGCAGGTCACAGTGGAAAACGTCCATTTGGGCGACAGCCTGATGAGCCTTGGCTACCGGCTGCGCAGCCATGATGAATAAAAGCCGGGCACACAGCACATGACTGTTTCCGGCGGGGTGTACCCCAGCGCCTGCCCCGGCATGGGTGCAGGATCCTGTGGTACACCCCGATTTTCATGCTGTTTTTCACTTTATCTTAATAAGGAGCCAAACATGGCAAAGCTATATTACCGTTACGGCGCAATGAACAGCGGCAAAACCACGGCGCTTTTGCAGGTTGCTTTCAATTATAACGAGCGCGGCATGCGGGTGCTGATTCTGAAAGCCAGCGTGGACACCAAAGGCGGCGATCATATTGTTTCCCGCCTGGGGGTCAGCCACAAGGTGGATGTGCTGGTCAGCCCGGACATGGACATCCTGGATATCGTCCGGGCCGATACTGCCGCCCATGGCAGCGCCCCTGCCTGTGTGCTGTGTGACGAAAGCCAGTTCTTTACCCCGGCGCAGGCCGAGCAGCTGTTTTTGGTCACGGTGGACCTGAACATTCCGGTCATCTGCTATGGGCTGCGGGCGGACTTTATGAACCGCGGCTTCCCCGGTTCCACCCGCCTTCTGGAGCTGGCCCACACGATCGAGGAGATGAAAACCATCTGTGCCTGCGGCCGCAAAGCCACCTGCAACGGCCGCAAGGTGAACGGCGAGTTCGTGTTTGAGGGCGCCCAGGTTGCGATTGACACAGTGGATGCTGTAGAGTATCAGAGCCTTTGCCCCCAGTGCTGGTACCGGGAATACCGCGCTTTCCTGAAACGCCACCCCGCGCACCAGTGATCCATTCTTTTATTTCAATCTGTGTTCCGCCCTTTTAATAAGTAAATGACAACATATATGGCACAAAAGCCGCTGCCCAGCCTTGCAGCACCGCTTTTGTGCCATTTTTGTTTCCAACACTTTGCGGCGCAATTTTCAGAGCACCAAAAGGCTGCATATACAAGATATGTTTTATGTGCAGCAATTTCCATTCCATTTTTCGCACATATTTTGCCATCGCGAATATTTTTTAGCATACTGTATTTCTTCCCATTGCAAATTATGCACGAATGCGCAAAAGAAGTGCGCTTGCGTACATTTTTTGCGTTACCGAATTTGTGCGTTTGTTTTCTGTGATTCATTCGGCATTTCACACGTTTCCCCCTATAATTTCGTTGTGACCGTTTGCAATATATACAAATACGCACAAATTGTCTCAATTTATGCAAGATTTTGCCGTAATTTTTGTTAGATGCGGGGTCGAGTTGTTTCAGCATTATGCACAAATCGTTTTGTCTTAGTTCGTATGTTTTGACATTAGTTGATTTTTTGCCCATTCAATTAAAGCAATATTTGTTTGTTTTTATAATTTGCACACCATTTTGGATATTTTTTTGATGTTCACAATTTGTTATTATAATAGCGTTGAATGAAGCGGTCAGTTGTCAGGCCGCTCGTTATAGGAACATTTTTAGGAGGACTAAAACAATGAAAAAGGCAATCGCCCTTGCAATGGCCAGCGTTATGGCTGCTGGCCTGCTGGCAGGCTGCGGCGGCTCCGCTGCCAACAGCACCGCAGCTTCTTCCGAGGCCGCTTCTTCTGAAGCTGCTTCCACCTCTACCGAGGCTGCTACCGAGGCTCACACCGTCAACACCACCGATCCCATCACCCTGACCATCAGCTGGTGGGGCGGCGATGCCCGCCAGGCTGCATACGAGGCTGCCTGCAAGGCATTCACTGAAAAATACCCCAACATCACCGTTGAGTGTACTTACGGCCCGTGGAACGGCTGGGAGGAAGCTCAGTCCACTGCCCTGGCTGCCGGCACCGCTGCCGACGTGATGCAGGTCAACTGGAACTGGCTGTTCCAGTACTCCGGCAAGGGTCAGAGCTTCGTTAACCTGAACGATTACTCCGATGTGCTGGATCTGACCCAGTTCCCCTCTAACGCTCTGGATGCCTGCACTGTGGCTAATTCCCTGCAGGCTGTTCCCGTCGCTATGGCCGGCCGTATTTACTACTGGAACATGGCAACCTTCAAGAAGGCTGGCCTGGACCACTACCCCACTACTGAGCAGGAGCTGCTGGACGCCGCCAAGACCTTCCAGGAAAAGCTGGGCGATGACTACTATCCGCTGGCTGCCGGCCCGCTGGACCGCATGATCATGATGACCTTCTACCTGGAAAGCAAGTACGGCGAGCCCTGGGTTACCGACAGCACCCTGAACTACACCGTTGAGCAGCTGCAGGAAGGTCTGGAATGGATCCAGAGCCTGGAAGATAACCACGTGATGCCCGACCTGAAGACCATGAACGCCGCCGGCGATAAGACCATCACCGATGGTCAGGCCTGGATCACCGGCAAGTACGCCGGCATCTTCACCTGGGACTCCAGCGCACTGAGTGCAAGCCAGAACCTGCCCGACGACGCTGAGTACGTTGTTGGCGACGAAATCAAGTGGGGCGAGGCTGCCAACGGCGGTTTTGCCAAGGTTTCCATGGGTATGGCTATTACCCAGAGCTGCGAGCATCCTGTTGAGGCTGCTGCCCTGATCAACTTCATCCTGAACGAAAAAGAGGGCGCTTCCATCATGGGCACCCAGTGCGGCATGGTTTGCTCCAAGGCCGGCCAGGAATACGCCAAGGAAGCCGGTGCTGTCAACGAGCTGATTCTGGAAGCCAACACCAAGGTTATGGCTTTTGTTGACCAGCCGTTCGACCCCTGCTACGAGAGCACTTCCCTGAAGGACGAGACCAATGGCGTGTACGGCGATGTGTTTGAAGGCTTCAGCTACGATCAGTATGATTCCGCCGAGGCTGCCCAGATCCTGTACGATGGCATCTGCGAAGCACTTGCCTAATCCCCGTTTTCACACTTAACCTTACACATCAGCAAGGCTGGCCCCGGCCCCATGGCGGTGGGGCCAGCCCTTTATTATGTAACAAGGAGGTTACCTTTATGAGCGCACCTGCTGCCAAGACAGTGACCCGCACTCCTTTCAAAAAATGGTGTGATGAAAACGTTGGCCTTTTGTTCCTGATTCCCTGGATCATTGGTTTTGTGGTGTTCAAGCTGTATCCGTTTGCCACTTCCCTGTTCTACAGCTTTACGGATATGAACTTCTTTGACGGCATTACCAAGTACGGCCTGATGAACTACATCTACATTTTCACCAACAAGAAAACGCTGACCTCGTTCATCATCACCTTCCGTTATGCCCTCATCACCGTTCCCCTCAAGCTGATTTTTGCTTTGTTCATCGCTTACATCCTGAACTTCAAGATCAAGTGCGTCAACCTGTTCCGTACCATCTACTACATTCCCTCCATCCTGGGCGGCTCTGTTGCCATTGCCGTTCTGTGGAAGGCCCTGTTCAAAGAGGATGGCATCATCAACATGCTGCTCTCCTTTATCGGCATTCAGGGGCCCAGCTGGCTGGCTGACCCCGATTACGCCATGGTCGTTATCATTGTGCTGCGTGTATGGCAGTTCGGCTCCGCCATGGTGCTGTTCCTTGCCGCATTGAAGGGCGTTTCGGTCGACCTGTACGAAGCCGCCACCATCGACGGTGCTTCCAAGACCCGCCA